>WNGH01012659.1_pt1 | contig 10313 bp, 7 predicted proteins | sample 5400631 | NCBI WGS metagenome assembly WNGH01 (sample SAMN13153373, study PRJNA577476) | soil metagenome | isolation source: 115 cm soil or saprolite under Garry oak tree replicate 1 | place: USA:California | collected 2016-06-15 | reverse complement strand
AGCTGCCATGGGCAAGTTCGAAGAAGCTTCGAGAAAACTCGCGAAGGCGATCAATGCGCACGATCTCGATGCCGTCACGAAGGCTTACGCGTCTGACGCCGTTGCCTACGACCCGATGTATCCGGAGCCCCTGCGGGGACGCGAGGCGATCAAGAAGGACAGCGCGGATTTCTTCCGCGCGTTTCCGGACCTGCGCTTCGAGATCTCGAACGTAATCGAGAAGGACGACGGATCGGGCGCCGGCGAGGTTGTCATGAGCGGTACTCACACGGGGCCGCTCGCGACGCCGACCGGCGGGGAGGTTCCGCCGACGAACAAACGCATAGACCTCAAGGGGGCCGCGTTCGTCCGGCTAAACGGAAGCGGAGAGATCGTCGAGGAGCGCCGCTACTACGACGTCGGCACGCTCCTGCGACAGCTCGGGCTCATGCCCGAACAGGCGGAGGAGCGGGTCGGCGCCAGGCGCTAGCTGAGCTCTCCCTGGTCGAGGGGTGCGCACGGCGCCCCTCGGCCGGGTCCTTCGCTTTCTACCGCCCGTCGCGATGGACGCTGAAGACGTCTCGCACACCCTCGAGCTTCGCGAGCACGCGCGAGAGCTGCTCGACACTCGTGACCTGCAAGGTCGCGTTCACGGTGGCGGTCTTGTTGGGATTCGCCTGCGCCGAAAGCGCGAGCAGCTGCACCTGGTTCTCGCTGATCACCGCCGCGACGTCGCGCAGGAACCCGTCGCGGTCCCAGCCTTCGATGCGGATCGCGACCGGATACGTGCGCGTCGTCGAGCGCTCCCACTCCACGTCGACGAAGCGCTCTTTGTCCGCGCTTCCCTTCACGTTCGAGCAGTCCGCGCGGTGGACGGTGACGCCCCGACCGCGAGTGATGTAACCCACGATCTTGTCGCCGGGCACCGGATTGCAGCACACGCCGAAGCGGATGAGGAGGTCGCCGACGCCTTTCACGTTCACGCCGCCGCGCGACGTGTCCGGCGGGAGCGGCGGCGCGACCTCGGGTATTGCGAGCTGGGTGTCGTCGGTGATGCCAAGGCGCGTGACCACCTGGGCCGCGGTGAGCGCGCCGTAGCCGAGCGACGCGAACATCGTGTCCACGTCGTGCAGATTGAGCGCCTCGGTCACGCGGCGAAGGTCCTCGTCCGAGATGTCGCCGAGCTCGCGCTGCGAGATCCGCTTGAGCTCCTTGTCGAGCAGGTCCTTGCCGTGCGTGACGTTCTCGTCGCGCTGCGCGCGCTTGAACCACGCGCGGATCTTTTCGCGCGCGCCAGGGGTGCGGACCATCGTGAGCCAGTCGCGCGAGGGGCCGCGCGCGGCTTTGCTCGTGACGATCTCGACGATGTCTCCTGATGCGAGCCGGTGGTCGAGCGGCACGATGCGGCCATTGACCTTCGCGCCGATCGTGCGATGGCCAACGTCCGTGTGGATGCGATATGCGAAGTCGATCGGCGTGGAGCCCGCGGGAAGCCCCTTGACCTCGCCTTTCGGCGTGAACACGAAGACCTGGTCCTGGAAGACGTCGACCTTGAGCGACTCGACGAACTCCTGCGCGTCGGCGACGTCGTGCTGCCACTCGAGCAGCTGTCGCACCCACGCGAGCTTGGACTCGTAGTCGCGGTCGCCCTTGCCGCCCTCCTTGTACCGCCAGTGCGCCGCGATGCCGTACTCGGCGAGGTCGTGCATGTCCTTCGTGCGCACCTGGATCTCGACCGGCTGGCCGCCCGTGCCGATCACCGCGGTATGGAGCGACTGGTACATGTTCGCCTTGGGCACCGCGATGTAGTCGTCGAACTGCCCCGGGATCGGTGGCCACAGCGTGTGCACCACGCCGAGGGCGGCGTAACACGACGGCACGTCGTCGACGATGACGCGGATGGCGAGGACGTCATAGACCTCTTCGAACCCGACGCCCTTGCGGGTCATCTTCTGGGCGATCGACCAGAGGTGCTTCGCCCGTCCCGAGAGCTCAGCGCGGACGCCGGCCTTCTCGAGCTCCTGCCCGAGCGTCTTCATGGTCTCGTTGATGTAGCGCTCGCGAACCTGGCGGCGTGCCGCGAGCTGCTCCGCGACCTCGCGGTAGTGCTCGGGCTCGAGGTATTTGAACGCGAGATCCTCGAGCTCCCACTTGATTTGCCAGATGCCGAGGCGGTGCGCGAGCGGCGCGTAGATGTCCATCGTCTGTCTCGCGATGCGCTTCTGCCTCTCCGGAGGAAGCGGCGCGAGCGTTCGCATGTTGTGGAGGCGGTCGCAGAGCTTGATGATCACGACCCGCAGGTCGTCGGCCATCGCGAGGAGCATCTTTCGGATGTTCTCGGCCTGGTGCTCGTCTCGTGACTGTCCCGACAGGCGAGACGGCCGATCTCCTCGCCGAACTCGCGCCGCACGTCCTCGACCGTCTTCGCGGTGTCCTCGGGCACGTCGTGCAAGAGCGCCGCGGCGACCGTCGCCGGATCCATGCCGAGCTCCGCGACGAGCATCGCGACCGCGGCCGGGTGCGTGATATAGGGCTCGCCTGAGACGCGCTTCTGGCCCTCGTGTGCCTCGGCCGCGTAGGCGTATGCGCGACGCACGAGCTCGGCGTCGCCCTCGGGATAGTGGCGAAGTATTTCCTTCGCGAGGGTGTTCTCGTCGACGTTGCCGTGGCGCTGCGGTCGCAGGCGCTCGGTGATCCCGACTATGCGCGACGTGAACGTGGGCGCTCGCTCAGCCATCAGCCCACCAACACAGGCGCCGCGCCGCTCCCGAGACGCTCCATCTCGGCCGCCGTGCCGACCGGGCCGAAGTCGCGCAGCTCGAGCTCGACGAATCCGCGGAGGCCCGTGCCGATGCTGACAACGGCGTCGACACGGCCGGCTTCGGTCATTCCCTCGGCGTGATCGCCCCGCCGGAAGGCCATCGCGTCGAACGTGAACCGGCCGACCGTCACCTTGCAGCGAAGGTGGTCGGCGTCGGCTCCCACCTGCCGGATGTCGTAGACACGCACGTCGCGGATGAGCAGGTACGGTCTCGCATTCTCGGCACCGCACGGCTCGAGCAACGCGAGCTCGAGCGCGAGCTTGCTCGACAGGATCTCGGGCGCGATCTCCGCGTCCACCCGGATGGTGGGCACGGGTCGCTTTCCGCGAAGGCGCTCGCGCACGATCACGTCGAGCTTTTCGATGAGGTCGGGGATCCGATCGACCGCGACGGAGAATCCCGCCGCCATCGCGTGACCGCCGTGCTTGATCAGGATGTCGTCGCACTCGTCGAGCGCTTCGGCGATGTGGACGCCGGCGATCGAGCGGCACGAGCCCTTGCCTTCGTTCCCGTCGATGGCGATCACGATCGCGGGCCGGCCGTAATCCTCCACGAGCCGCGACGCGCCGAGGCCGACGATGCCGGCGGGCCACTCGGCGTCCGCGACGACCGTGATCCACGCGTCCGGTCGCCCCTCCGCGCGCTCGCGCGCACCCGCGACCACCTGCCGGGTCAGCTCCTGCCGCTCGGTGTTGCGCTGCTCGAGGCGCTCGGCGAGAGTCTTCGCCTCGTCGGCGTCCTCGGTCAGCAGGAGCCGAAGCGCATCCTCGGCGTCGTTGATCCGGCCGGCCGCGTTCAGACGCGGGCCGAGCACGAAGCCGATGTCGCCCGCGCCAACACGCCCGAGCTTCAGACCCGCGCGCTCGACGAGGGCACGCACGCCGAGGAGGGGCGCGCGGTTCAGGGCCTCGAGTCCGAGTTTTGTGAGCACGCGGTTACCGCCGCGAAGTGGGACGACGTCGGCGACCGTCGCCAGCGCGCACAGCTGCAGGAGCTCGTCCTGCCGCAGGGTGTACGCGAGATCGCCGAGAAGACGCTTGGCGAGCACCAGGGCCACGCCGGCGCCGGCGAGCTCCTTTTCGATCGAGGGATCGCCGGGACGCCGCGGGTTCACGAGCGCGTACGCGTCCGGAAGCTCCGCCGGTGGGTGATGGTGGTCGGTCACGATGAGATCGACGCCGAGGTCGCGCGCGAGCGCCGCCTCCTTCACCGCGGTGATGCCGCAATCGACGCTCACGATGACCTTGGCGCCATCCTGGGCCAGCTGCCGGAGCGCCGCGGAGTTGAGGCCGTAGCCCTCTTCGTACCGATTCGGGATGTACGCCCCGATAACTACGCCGAGCTGCCGGAACGCGCGGACGAGGATGGCCGACCCGGCTATGCCGTCGACGTCGTAGTCCCCATAGACGACGATGCGCTCGCGAGCCGCGAGCGCACGACGGAGCCGCTCGACCGCGCGATCCAGATCGAGCATCGGCGGACCCTCTTCGGTCGGCTCTGCGGCGAGAAACGCGGCCATGTCGCCCGGGGCGAGGCCGCGGCAGGCGAGCACCTGAGCGACGAGCGCGGGGATACCATCCGGCACATCCCCGGCCTTTTTGGGCATGATCCAGCGCCGCTGCGCCGCGAAGGTCATCTGACCTTCAAGTATCTCGCACAGGTGTTCACTCTTGCGCTCGCTGCGGCCTCCTGCACTCCGGCCGCGCCATCCACGACCCCGACTGCGTCACCCGCCGCCGCGACCGCCGGGCGCGGGCTGGCCGCTTCGATCGCAGTCAAGATGTCCATGCCCCGCCACTGGTTCACGGTCCCGGACCCCCTCGCGAACGAGACCGCTCTCATCAACGTCGAGTTCGCATCAGATCCATCCGCGGGAAAGCCTCGTGTTCGCCTGGCGCCCATCAATCGGGAGGCGCCGCTTGTGGCCGACACCCCGACCCGATGGTCCGCGCAGGTAGACCTGACGGGGCTCGCGCCCGGCTCCTACAAGGTCGGTGTCATCGAGCGGGTCGCGGGCGCCGACGTGGTGATCGACGGAAACGAGGCGGGGGGCGAGGTACGTTTGTCCGAGCCGGAATACGTCGTCTGGACGCTGGACTTCGAGGGCGACGCGTCGAGCGACGCGGCGTTGGCGAACACCGCCGCGATCGCGGACGAGCACAAGATCCCGATGACGATCATGTGGAACCCGCGCGTGTGGACGACGACCCAGGTCGCCGCGACACGCGGCGAGGCGATGCTCGCGTGGACGAAGGAACGCGTCGCGAAGGGTGACGAGCTCTCGCTTCACCTGCACATGTGGACCGATTTCGTGCGCGCCGCCGGCGTCGTACCGCGCACCGCGCCAAGCTGGGCCGGCCGCGGCGACGGGTACGACGTTCCGATCACCGCGTATCCCGAGAGCGATCAGCGCGTGCTGATCGAGTACTCGCTGCGCCTCATGTCGGAGCACGGTCTCGCGCGGCCGACGACGTTTCGCGCGGGGGGCCAGTTCGCGAACGAGGCAACCCTGCGCACGCTCGCAGCTCTGGGATTCGTCGCGGACGCGAGCGCCGTGCCGGCGGGGTCGTTCGGCCCGCTCCCCTACCCGTGGACGCTAGGCGCGGACGCGCAGCCGTACCGACCCTCAGCGACCGATGCGAACAAGGCCGGTGATCTGCAGCTCCTCGAAGCGCCGACCATCGGCGGGAACACATTTGGTTTCGATGTGCGGACGATCGACCCGATCATCCGCGCGGATCTCTCGTACTTGGCTCCGGCCCGCGCGATCGCGACGACCCGCCGCGCACTGACGATCGTGAGCCACCCGGGCACGATCGACACGACCGAGCGCGCGGCGATCACCGCGCTGTTCGACGCGTTCACGCCCCTTCGCTACGACCTCGACAAGGGGCCGGTGCGCTTCGTCACGCTCGCAGAGCTCGCGCGGGCCTATAGCTTCTAGTCGCGTGAGGTTGGCCGGGGCAGCGGAGTCGGCTGCCCCGGGATAGGTGTGGGGTCGGGAATGGGGGGAGTCACGGGCTGCAATGGCACGGCCACCGGCATGTGCCCGTTCCGTTCGGCGAGCTCGGCCATCTTCGGAAGCTTGACCGGCTTGCGTATGAACGGCACGGCCTTCTCCGGATTGGCCTCGTCCGCGTATGTGAAGACCTCGTCGAGCTCCGGCCCGATGAGCTCCTTCTTCTGTAGGAGCGCCGATGCGAGGGCGTGGACCGCGTATTCCTTTTCGATGATGAGACGCTTGGTCTCCTCAAAGAGATCGTCCAGTAAGCGGTCGGCAAGCAAGATGACCTGAGGTGCGACGCCACCCTGGCTCGGCGGGAAGGTCAGGAGCGTCGACCCCATCCCGAACACCCCCACATAGCGCATCGCGATGTTGGTCGCGTTCTGCAGGTCGCTCATGGCATTGGCGGTCTTTGTGTGCAAGATCAGTTCTTCGACCGCGCGCGAACCGAGGAACATCATGATGTTGACTTCGAGTTCCTCGGCGTGCGTCTGGTGGCGCTCCTCCCTCGGCCGGGGCTGCACGACGCCGAGAGCGTCGCCCATTCGGATGATCGAGGCCTTTGAAATGCGATCTTCCTTGCTGAGGTAATTCACTACCACCGCATGGCCGGCTTCGTGATAGGCGATGGTTCGCCGGTCTTTCTCCGACATACTCGCGATCGGCTGCTTGAGTCCGAGCGTTCTGTTGTCGCGAGCCTGGAGCCAGTCCTTATACGACAGGACGTCGCGGCCATTTTCGTGGGCGATGATCAAGGCTTCGTTGATGATCGTTTTGATCTCGATGGGGGTCCAGTCCACTGAATCCGAGACCATCAGGTCGACCGACATGTCGGGTTCGTGCGACTTCTGTCGGAGGTAGTGCTGAATGATGTCGCGGCGTCCGTCGGTGTCGGGCACGTAGACGTTCAGGTGCCGGTCGAGACGACCTGGTCGCACAAGCGCGGAGTCGAGTACATCGGGACGGTTTGTGGCACCGATGACGAAGACGAGCGGCTTCGGCGGGACCGGGCCGCGAACGAGACCTAGCCAACGCGCGAGCTTGTACTTGAAGCGATCTTCGACGTGCTGACCGAGAGAGTCCATCTGGTTCAGGAGGGTGTTCAGGCCCATGCCCTGGCCGCCGAACATCCCCATTCCGCCCATGCCGCCTTGCATCTGTCCGCCTTGCACGCCGCCACGGGACAGACCGATCGAATCGAGCTCGTCCATGAAGAGAATGCATGCCCCTGGCGTCCCGGGCTTCGCATATTTGCGGGCGAGGCCCCGACCCTTCCGGAAGAGCGAAATGATGATGAGCGCGTCGACGCCCATCCACATGCTCCGCAGGCTTGACGCGTCGATGTAGATGAAGGGCAGCTTCGCCTCCGCGGCGATCACGCCCGCCAAGAAGGTCTTGCCCGTTCCCGGTTGGCCAGACAGGAGCATGCCTTTGGGCATCTCCCCTCCGGCGAGCTTGAAGCGCTCGACGCCGCCGAGGATCCGCACCAGCGTCTTCGCGTGATCAACCAGGTCGGGTTGGCCGCGGTAGTCGTCGAAACTCAGTCCGAGCTGGGGGTCGTCCGGCGTCACCGTGTATGTACGCGGACGCGACAGGAACCACATGAGCAGACCGAACTGCGCGATGAACGCGAAGGCGTAGAAGATCAATGTGATCAGGAGGCCAGGCATCTGGCCGATGAGCGCCGCGAGGCCTTCGAAGACGCTGCGGATGCCGTAGAAGAAGAGGATCAGCGCGAGGATCCCGAGAAGGATCAGCAGGCGCCGCTTGTTGTGTTCGAGCACATACGCGCTCGTCGTCACGATTCCTCGAGTGGTCAATTCACACCTACCACCGCATCATTCGCCACCCTGAGTACGAATCCCACGACGAAATCGATCCCTTCCGTGGTCTTTCCGGTCACCACGTAGGCAGAGAGCAGGCGCCCTTCGCTTTCGACAGCGCCAACGAACTTCGTGGTGCGCACGTCGGTGATGGGCTGAAGGGCCGTATCCAGATCGGTCAGCATCTTCGAATCGATGAGCCTGGAAAGAGCCTGGGCGTCGTCGGCGCCGACCGCCGCGACGACGTCGTGCGCGGCGCGCGGCTCTTCGACCTTGGGGAGCGCCGGGTAGGGATTCTCTGCCGGCCCCTTGTCGACGAGCGCGTGCACGACGACCCCGGCGAGGATCCCGATCACGAAGAGCGAGAGCGTCGCCACCGCCCGCGTCTCATTCACTGCGGACCACCTTGCCGCCGGACACGGTCAGCGCCAGCGGGAAGAACTGATCGACGCCTTGCGCGTTGCGAAGATCGACCGCGTAGATATGCACCGAATAGCCGCCTACGGTCGCTCCACCGATGTAGGTGAGCGAGAGCGGCTGGATGGACGAGGTGGTGCGGCTGGTGTCAGCGCCCTGCAGCTCGGCGGCACGCTGGGCGATGCTCTGATTCGGGCGGATACCGACCATCGAGTTCGGGTCGCGCTGGAGAAGACCGAGCATGTACGCCCGGGCTACGGGCGATTCGCCAGTCGCGCCGAAGAGGCCGCTGTCCTGGATGAAGACGCCGACGGCCGATGCGATGACGAAGCCGGCGAACATGCCGACCAGCAACGTCCCCGCCGAACCGGAGATGAGCCGCCTGAGCCCCACTATTGGCAGTCTACGTCCGCATAAGCAGACCGGAGACGCGTAGCGGCGAGGACTACGCGCGCCAATGGCCTCATCCCCCCGCTCCGAGCGCGCTGGCCGCGAAAAGCAGGAGTCCGCCAAGTTCTGGTGCCCAGAAGTCGAGACCCTTTTCCTTCGCGCCGGCGCCCAGGGCCGCCGCGTGCGACAGCAGCGCCGTCCGCTGGAAGTGCGTTGGCGCGGCGTGCGCGGTCGCGGCAGCCGTCTCGCCCTCGCTCACCGGCTCGAAACGGTCTCCTACATCGTGTAGCCAGAACACGGGCGCGCGGATGTCGGCCCAATTCGTGCGCGGCGAGAGATCATCGAAGATCTGGCGCAGTGCAGGAGGCAGCTCGCGGAGACGAGCCAGCGCCAGGTCATAGTCGGCCGTTCCGAACGCGCGCCACAACGATCCGGCTTCGGTACCGATGCCAAGTGGTGGATCGGTCGCGGTTCGGCCGTCGTTGGCCCGGAGCTCGGCCTCCAGCAGCGTACGGTCGCGCGGATCGCTGACCGCGGCGGCGGCGGCGAGCGGTAGCCGCAGCCGCACCGTCGGGTCCGGATCCCATTCTGCCGAAGCGCCGGCAAGCATTTGGGTCCGCGTAACCACGCTCGCGAGGTAGGTGTCGAGGTCGTAGTACGCCCCGAGTGCTCCGACATAGGAAGCGCGCGCGACGGCCTCGTGCCGGCCGGCGGCAGCAAGCAGCATTCCACCGCCAACCGAGAATCCGAAAGCCCCGACCGGCATCCCACTCGAATCCGGCAACAACAGCAATCTCGCGAACGCCGCGTCGATGATCGCCGCTGCCCGCGGTTCGAGGGTGCCTTCGCGGATGAACGGGAACTCCGGCAGCATCACGAGATATCCAGCTCGCGCGAGCGCCTCGGTGAGTCGCGTCGTCTCGGGATCGTCGTTCCCGAGCGCAGTGGCCCCGTTGACCACCATCAGGGCGGGATGACGGTCGCCCCAACCTGGACGCCACCACGTCACACGCATCTCGATACCCGCGAATGATTCCCGCGTTCCGGTCACCAGCGGGAGGGGCGTCAAGTACTCGGCGACGTTCCGATCCCAGAGGGCGCTCGAGTAGATGTCGGCGACGAGGATCGCGCCGGCGCCGAGGGGTCGAAGGAAGGGACGCCAGAGGATCGCGATCGCGACAACGACGAAGACGAGAAAGAGCGGCCGCCGCATTCGCGGCGACTCTACCTAGGTCGCGGCGGCGAGGCGACGGTGGCGGACGCGGTCTTCGACCTCTTGCCACAGCGACACGATCTGGCTCGCGTTGAAGATCGACGAATACGTCCCGGAGATGATGCCGATGAGCAACGCGAGTGCGAAGTTGCGGACGGAGAACCCGCCGAAGAGGAACAGTGCGAGCAGCGTGAACACGACGGTCAATGACGTGATCACGGACCGCGCCAGCGTCTGCATGATCGAGTAGTTGATCACCGGGTTGAGGGCCTCGCCCGGGTTGAGCCGCAGGTTCTCGCGGATCCGGTCGAAGACCACGATCGTGTCGTGGACCGAGAAGCCGATGATCGTCAAGACGGCCGTCACGAAGAGGCTGTCCACCTCGATCTTGAAGAAGTACCCGAGGATGGCGAAGAGACCGAGCACGATGAGCGCGTCGTGCAAGAGGGCGACGATCGCCGCGATGCCGTAGCGGAAGGCCGCCCACCCGAAGTTCCGGAACGCCCACGCGATGAGTAGCACGATCAAGAGACTCGCGAGGGCGATCGACTTTGCGGCGTTCTGGATGAGCTCCGCCGAGAACGATGGGCTTACGACCGAAGAGTTCGTGATCCTCGTGTCGGGCCCGAACGTGTCCTTCAATCCCTGCTCGGTGCTCGCGAGCT
>WNGH01007581.1_pt1 | contig 10313 bp, 10 predicted proteins | sample 5400631 | NCBI WGS metagenome assembly WNGH01 (sample SAMN13153373, study PRJNA577476) | soil metagenome | isolation source: 115 cm soil or saprolite under Garry oak tree replicate 1 | place: USA:California | collected 2016-06-15 | reverse complement strand
CTCGAGGCGCTGGTCGTGGTCGGGGCCACCAGCGGCGCGCTGAAATTGCGCGAGGACGTGATGGTCGTGGGCGGAGAGCGCCTGGCCATCGCCGCGTTTCGCCGCATGCCGAGCATCCTGATCGCGCATGGCGGCGGCCGCGTGCTGTCGCGCATCCTTTCCCGCGTCGCGACGACGGGCGCCGCCAAGGTCGCCGCGCGTGTGATACCGCTCGGGGTCGGGATCGCCGTCGGCGCCGGCTTCGACTGGCTGGCGGTCACGGGCCTCGGCCGCGCCGCGATGCGCTACTACGGTCCGGGCGGACCGGGCGCGCGCCCGCTGCTACTTGCTCCCGAAGATTCCTCGCACGTCGAACTGGGCAACTGATGTGATCTGGTCGAACGTGCACTTCTTCGGTGGCTTGTCCGTACGCCAGCGTAGAAAGCCGGTCGCGTGGCGAAACCTCTCCCCCGCCTCCAGCTTGTCGTAGGTCACCTCGCACACGAGCACGGGCTTCACCGCCACCCACTCAGTGTCCTTGCCGCGCGACCAGCGGCTCAGCCCGCCGGGCATGCGGCCGGGATTGGCCTTCCACTCCTCCTCAGGGATCTGCGTCCCGAGCGGCTTGAGCTTGGCGATCAGCTCCTTGCGCTCGGCGGCGTTGAAGGACGACGTGTGGCCGACGTAGTGGATGTTGCCCTTCTTGTCGTAGAGGCCGAGCAGGAGCGCGCCCAGGGTCGAGCCGTCGCTCGTCTTGCGCCAGCCGATGACGACGCAGTCGGCCGTGCGCTGGTGCTTGATCTTCACCCAGAACCGCTTGCCCGGCACGTATGGGCCCTGCCACGACTTGGCGATCACGCCGTCGAGTCCCGCACCCTCGAATTTCTCGAACCAGTCCTCGGCGGTCTTCGGGTCGCGCGTGTAGGGGGTCAGGAAGATCGGCTTCTTGGCTCCCTTGAGGAGCTTCTCCAGGCGTTTGCGCCGCTCACCCAGCGGAAGCTTGCGCAGGTCTTCCTTGCCCTCGGCCAGGAGGTCGAAGGCGACGAACCAGGCGGGCGTGGCCTCGCTCAGCATCTTGACCCGCGAGTCGGCAGGATGGACGCGCTGCTGCAGAGCGCCGAAGTCCAGGCCGTTGGCGCCGACGACGACGATCTCGCCGTCCAGCACCAGCTTCGGCTCGCGCAGGGCGCGGAACGGGCCTGTGAGCTCGGGAAAGTAGCGCGTCATGGGCCGGCCGCCACGGCTCAGCAAGGCGATCTCGTCGCCATCGCGGTAGACGAGCGTCCGGAAGCCGTCCCACTTGGGCTCGTACTCCCAGGAGTCGCCCTTGGGAATGCCCGACTCCGAGATCGCCGACAGCATCGGTTCCATGTCCAGGGGCAGCGGCAGCTTCACGGGACTTTTCCCCAGGTGTCTATATCTTGTGGATCAGCGATCACGCTGGTACTATATCGATGGCCGGTAAAGGCTCATTAATTTTCGACATCACGCCCCCACCCCAGCCTGGGAGGTCTGCGCAAGCAGGCCTCCCGCATTTAAGACAAGTCAAGGCTCGCGTCGGGGCTTCCCGCATTTCAGACAGGTCAAGGCTCGCGACGGGGCTTCTTTTGAGGGCGCTATTTCTGGAGACTCTTGAACTCGGCCAGCAGGTCGTCGACCGTGACGTTGCCGTAGTCCTGGCTCAGCGCCGCCTTCGCGGTCGTCCAAAGGCTCCGAGCGGTAACGGGACCGCGCGAGGCGAGGTCGGTCAGCCGGAGCCGCCCGTAGACCCCGATGTCCGGAACCTGCTTCAGCTGGTCCGCCATCCACTTCGCCCACTGCTTGACGTTGGCCTCCGTCGGTGTGGCCTTCGTGGCGGTCACCGCGGCCGCCTTCTCGACCGCTTCTTTGACCCGTTGCGCCTCGGCCGCGGTTTTCGCGGCGGCCTCGTCGGCGGCGGCCTTGGCAGCGGCGGCATCGTGGGCGGCCGACGTCTTCAGCGCCGCCAGCCCCTGGCCCGCGATCTCGCTGATCCGGTCGGTGGCGGACTCCGCCGACTTCTCGGCCTCGCCGTTGCCTTCGCCCGGCTTGCGATCGAAGGTGCGGCCCAGGGCGCCTCCGATCAGGCTCGGCACATCCAGGCCCGTCAACCCCTTGATCGCGGTGGTCGATTCGATCATCGCCCTGGTCGCGTTGCGAACGATGTCCGACGCGCCGTCGGCGCTCATCACGGTCAGCGAGTCGATCTTGCCCATCGGTTCGGCGGCAGCTCGGACGATCTCGGGCAATGCCGCCAGCACCGTCTGGATGAGGGCCGCCTCGTTGAACTGCTTGTAGGCGTCCGCGCGCATCGCGAGAGCTTTGGCCTCGGCCTCGCCTTTGGTGAGCACGATCTGCGCCTCCGCCCCACCTTCCAGGCGCGTGGTCTCGGCGTCCGCTTCTGCCGACGCGATGCGGGCGCGCTTTGCGCCTTCCGCTCGGGCGATCACAGCTTGCGCGTCCGCGGCCGCGGGTTTGACCGTCGTCGAGAGCAGCTCCTTCTCCTTGCGTTCGGCCTCGAGCTGCGCCAGCTCGGTCTGCTTGCGCACGACCTCCTGCTGCGCCTGCGCCTGGGCGAGCGGCCCTGCCTGGTCGGCGCGCGCCTGTGCGGCCGTGACCTGCGTCTTGGTCTCGGCCTCGCGGAGCGAGACGTCTCGGGCGGCGTTGATCTTGACCTGCTGGGCCTCGGCCTCTCGGACCGCCGCGTCCTGGTCGGTCGCGGCCTTGGCCATGCGGGCGTCCCTTGTGATCGTGGCGACGCTCTGCTGGCCGAGCAGCTCGATGTAGTTCGACTCATCGGAGAAGCTCTGGATGGTGAAGGCGTCGATGACCAGACCGCTGGTCGCGAGGTCGCCCTTGGCCGCGTCCTGCACCTGCTGGAGCAGCTTCTGGCGGTCACGGATCAGCTCTTCGATGGTCAGCGTGCCCACGATCGAGCGGAGCGAACCTTCGAGCACGTTCTTGACGATGGAGTCGACCTGCTCCGGCTTGGCGTCGAGGAAGCGCTCCGCGGCGTTCCGAAGCGACTCGACGTCGCGGCCGATCTTGAAGGTGGCGACGCCCTGTACCTGGACCTTGATGCCCTGGCTCGTGACGGCGTCGGTGAGCTGGACGCTGATCTGGCGCGCGGTCAGCTTCATGCGGCCGACGCGGTCGAGCAGCGGGCGTATGAACGTGCCGCCGCCGACGACCACCTTGACGCCCTTGTCACCAGGCGAGGCCACCGCCTGGCCGCGCTCGTCGCGCACTTTGGCGCCGCGAGAGCCGGCGACGATGAGCGCTTCGTTCGCGCCCGCGACGTGGTAGCGGCTGGCGACGAACGCGATCAGCAGGACGAGGATGATGACGCCGGCGACGACGAGAAACGGTGTGGACGTGACGAACTCAGGCATCTGAACGTGCTCCTTCCCCACTTGTGACCGGGACCGACTCGACGACCAGGTTGTTGCCCGCCACGCCGACGACCTTGACGACGTGGCCGGCGGGGATCTCCGTCTCCGCCGTGGCGCCCATGTTGTGCGAGGCGCCGGCGAAGCTGATCAGGATGCTGCCGTAGCGATTGGCCGGGATGCCGACGGACACGCGGCCGGTCGAGCCGACCATGTCGGTGAGGCTGAAGGTGTCTGTTGACTCGGCCTGCCGTAGAGCTTTGAAGGATCCGTAGACGACGCCCGCCCCGAGCAGCCCCGCGACCACGCCCACGAGCGTGGCCCCGCCGGCGCCGAGGCCGAAGCTGTGCACGCCGAGCAGGCCCCCGATGCCGAACATCGCGACGAAACCGAGCAGCATCGGCGTGGGCGACACCCCGCCGAGGTCGAAGCCCAGATGGATGGCGGCGAGGAAGCCTCCGAAAAGGTCGTCGAAGATGAGTGTCAGCAGCAGGAGGCCGCCTCCCAGGACGAGGCAGCCGCCGAACACGAGATCCGCTGTGCTCATTCCTTTTCAGCAGCGAGTCTACAGGCAGGCGAGAAGGGCTTCGACCAGGCTCCGGGTGCGCGGATCCGCGCCATAGACGGTGCGCATCTGGTTCATGACGTAGCCGAACGAGATGCCGAGGCGCGGATGAGCGAAGCCGACCGACCCGCCGCTGCCGTAGTGGCCGAATGAGCCTTCGCCGGCCATGGGTCGGAAGGGGTATGAGAGCTGGAAACCCGTCCCGTACCGGGTCTCGAACGTCATGACGAGGTCCTCGCCATGCGCCTGGGTTTCGGTCGCGCGAGCGACGGTTTCAGGCTCCAGCAGGCGCACGCCGTCGACGGAGCCGATGCAGGCGGCGTAGATGCGGGCGAGCGCGCGGGCGCTGCCGATTCCGGTGCCTGCCGGCTGGTCGGCGGAGTGCCATGGACGCTCGTTGTAGGCAGCTGGCGCGATGGCCCCAAACGACCGAAACGTGATCGAGCTGGGATCCATCAGGCGCCTCGTGAACGAATCGAGCTCGGCGCCCGGCGCGGGCGGCGCGGGCGGAAGGACGGAGACGACGCGGGGCTCCTGCTTCTCGGGAAGCCCGATCCAGAACTCGGCAGCGAGCGGTCCGGCGATCCTCTCGGCGACGAAGGCCCCGACCGTCATTCCCGTGATCCGCCGGATCACCTCGCCCGCCAGCCATCCGTAGGTGATCGTGTGGTAGCCGTGCGCCGCTCCTGGTTCCCACAGCGGGCGCTGGGCGGCGAGCGTCTCCACCGCGGGGGTCCACCGCACGACGTCGTCCAGGGTGAACGGCCGGTCCGCGGCCGCCAGGCCGGCCCTGTGACAGAAGAGCCACCGGACGGGAATCCTGTCCTTGCCCTCGGCGCCAAACTCGGGCCAGTACTCGACGACCGGAGCGTCGAAGTCGAGGCGGCCCTCCTGGGCAAGCATGTGGGCCGCGACCGCGGCTATCCCCTTGGTCGTCGAGAAGACGAGCTCGAGCGTGTCCTCCGCGTACGTGCCGCCCCACAGGTCGACGACCGGCTTGCCATCGACGTAGACGCAGCACGCGGCGCCGTTCTCGTCGTATTTCTCGAAGTTCTCGGCGAACGCTTCCCGGACCCGTTCGAAACGCGCGTCGACAGCGCCACGTACTCGCGTCTCGATCACGGGGCTACCGTACAGGACCCCGCGAAATCAGAGGCTTCGCCGTGATTTCGCGAGGACCCCTCTTATTCGCCCACCGCCTTCCGCCGCCGCGGTCGGGTGCGCGTGCGCAACTGCCGCCGGTCGGTGGCGCGGCGCATGGGCACGTCGCCCCGGCGCATCACCGTGACCTGGATCGGGAGCACGCCGAGGTTGACGAGGGCGGCCCACAGCCCGCCGGCGAGGAGTCCGATGAAGGCGCCAAGCAGCCCGATCAGCAAGCCGACGCCCGGGATGACAAGGAACCACCGGTCCGAGATCGTCTCGAGCGAGCCGACCTGGCTGCCCAGCGGCAGCAGCTGCTGGGCGATGCCGAGGCTGAACCCGAGCTGGTTCTGCCAGTCGACGAGCGCGCCCGCGAGCCAGCTGACCAGCGCACCGAGCATGGTGCCGAGGAACAGGCCGAAGACGAAGCCCGTGATCGCGCCGGCGAACATCGCGCTGCGAATCGACAGCCGGACGAGATAGTCGTTCACCATGCGGGGCGCCTCGGCCTCACTCTAGATAGAAGGAAGATCAAAAGCCCGATCGCGATCGCCGGCGCAACGAGACCGTAGGCGATGTAAGGCAACAACAACGTGTGCCGCTGCGTCGGCACGATCGCGACCGCGACTCCCTTCGACCGCACGGTCGGCGGCGGTGATGCGGGAGCCGTGGCCGCAAACGCCTTGCGCGCCTCGACACCGGCCTTGCGCAGCGTGCCGTCCGGACGGTAGAGGCCGAACGTCTCCTCGGTCAGCCCAGGCCGCTGTGTCCAGTAGTCGTCGAGCGTCCACCAGACCGCGGCGCCGACGAAGCCGTCCTGGCGCGTGTCGAACGTCGACGTGAACTGCGCGTAATAGGTGTTGAAGACGCGAAGCTGCTGACTCTCCTCCCCGGGGCTGTCGGCCCAGTGTCCGTACTCGAGGACCATGATCGGTTTCTTCGGATACGTGCGGTGCGCCTGCTGCAGCGCGGTCTGGACGTCAGCGCCCGACAGCCGGCCACCGTACAGAACACCCCAGTAGACGGTGTAGCCCGCGACGTCGAGGTCGGCGCTCGTCGGGTCGGAGGGATCCGTCCCGTACATGGCCTGCCCGGTCAGCCGGGTGCCGTCGATGCGCCGGTCCAGCGCCTTCATGGTGCGCAGCGCGCTCGCGCGTTCACTGCCTCCGCCCGACTCGTTGGCGAAACCGTGGAACAGCACGCTGGCCCTGTTGAAATCGCGCAGGTCCATCTCGGCCAGCATCTGCTGCGGGATGCCGCGATCCAGGGCGATCGAGAAGGTCTGCGGCGAGTAGTGGTACAGCGGGATCTCCTCCCATAGCGCGAGGCCGAGCCGGTCCGCCAGGACCGGGAGCATCTGGTTGGGCGGGTGATGGTCGACGCGGATGAAGTCCGCGTGCACGTCGAGCACGCGCTTGAGGATGGACTGGATCTCCGCGGACGACGCCAGCGGCCCACCGCCCGGAGCGCCGCTCTTGACCGGCAGCTGACGCTCCTCGTGCATCGCGACTCCGTTGAAGGCGATTGGGAGACCGTTCAGCAAAAGCCGCGGCGCGTTGGCGTCGACCTTGATCTGGCGCAGGCCGAAGCTCGTGAACAGATCGTCGACGGCCTGGGCGTTGGCGAGCACGGTCACCTGGAGCACGTAGAGCGCGGGAAGGCTCGGGCTCCAGAGGTCGGGCGAGCGAATCGTGAACGGCGCCGCGACTCGCGAGACCGAGTCGCCGCTGACGTCGCCGGCGCCGATGCGCTGGCTGAACAGCGGCTGCGCGTCGAACGGGATGAGACTCCCAGCCTCCGGGTTGAGCAGGTTGCTCGCGGTCACCTGCGCAGGCCAGAGCCGGACGTTGAGGGCGGCGTTGACGCTGTCCTCGCCTCGGTGCTGGAGCACGATCGACACGTCGGCGCCGTCGAGGTGAGGTGTGACGTCGGCGCGCACCGCGCTGGTCGCCGGAAGCGCCTCGAGCCAGACGTCGCCGACGACGCCGCCGTAGTTCCACCAGTCAGCGAGGCCCCAGGGGACGATGTCGTCGCGCGTCCCCCACACCGGGTTGTCGACGCGGACGACGAGGTCGTTGAAGGCGCCAGGGAGGAGCGCGGCGGTGGCGTCCAGTGCGAACGGTGTGTCGCCGCCTTCGTGGTAGCCGAGGTAGCGGTCGTTGAGCCACACGTCAGCGATGTAGCGCACCGCGCCGAACTTCAACATCGCGTAGCGGCCGCTCCACTCGTTGGGGACGGAGAAGTCAAGTCGGTAGAAACCGCCCGTCGTCGTCTTGTCAGGCGGTGGGTTGAAGGTCCCGGGCACGGACATCGCCGCCCAACCCGAGGCGTCGAACAGGGCCTCCGCGCGATGGCCCAGCTCCGTGGTGATGGCTTTGAGCGATATCTTGCGGTCGGTCAGGCTGAGGCCTGTGTCGACGTGCTCGGGGTCGAAGCGCCATGTGCCGTCGAGCTGGATGCTGGAGCGGGGCTGGCGGTCGAATGTCGGCACCGGCTGGCCGGACTGAAAGGCGACGCGACCGCCAGGCTCGTCCTGAAAGGAGAGCGTCGACGCGAGGTCGGCGCGGCCGGCCGTCAGGGTGAGGCTGCAACCCGCGAGCAGCGGAATGACCACGAAGACGGCGACCGCCAGGGCGGCACATCTGTTCGCCACCGCATCGACCTCATTGAAGAGCGTTCTGGTCACCAGTTGTACCGGGCTGTACGTTTTACCGATCGGTGGCGGAATCCAGGCGCTGGTCCCGTGAGGTCACGGAGCACAGCAATGCCCTCGACCTCGAGTCGAGCGTCTTCACCAAGGACAGCCCGCGTGGCATCGCCGAGTCGCTCAAGCGCTCGGCCGAACACAGCACGCGTCGCAAGAGTGACCCCTATCGCTCCGCGATGTCGATGCTGACCTTCTACATCAACCGCGCTGGTAAGAACCTGCCGAAGCAGAGGCGGGAGAAGCTGGAGCGGGCGAAGGTGGAGCTCCGCGCGCTCTTTGGTAAGAAAAGCGCGCGGTCTCGTTAGAACGGGTCAGAGCAGGTCGCAGCGCCCGAACTCGGGCCGCGCACATCCCAAATAGGCGACGGCAGTGAGGCGGTTACCGAGGTCTGGTTCGCGGAAGCTCACCGCCTCCGGAGCCAGCGCGGACTCGAGCGCGAGCAGCTCCCTTTCGTGTTCGACGCCGTAGAAGACGAAGGTCGGTCCGTGCGCTCCCCACTCACGCTCGTCGATTGACGACCGATTGTGAAACACGAGATTGACCGCGGCGTGCGCCGCTTGCACCGCGCGCTGCGACCACGGCAGGTCACGCCGCACGAAAACGTGAAGGCGGCGGCGGCCCTATGGGTCGGGCTTGCTCGCCATCAGAGCCACCTCGCGATGTGAGCCAGTAGACGGTCAGGTGGCGGGCCGGTCTCTCCCGCCTCGGCGGAAGCGACCTTCCAGGCTTTCGCTACCGCGAACGTCAGGTATGGATCGCCGTCGGGCCGGTTGTTCTCGACTTCCGCCCAGCACCGGCCTTTCCAGAGGCTGTAGGCAACGTGGCGAGCACGCGCGTCGCGCCGGAGCCGGGCAAGCCGCGATTGCAGGCCCGGAGCATGCTCGGACTGAGCTCTCTGCTCGGAGCGGACTTGCGGTTTGAGGTCACGGATCGCGCTTGCGTCTTCGGCGACCGCTTGCCGGAAGATCTCGCGTAACGGGCTGATAGTTTCTGGTGTCGTGGACATGTCTTTGATTCCTCCACAAGGTGATTTCAGCTTTCAATCGCGCAGGGGAAATCACCCGCGATGGAGGTCCACGGCCGCCGGAAACCTACCGCACTGTTCTTCTCTAGCCCTCTTTGCTGTCCGCTGGTGTCCTGAGCGGGAATCGAACCCGCGCCTGCAGTTTTAGAGACCGCCGCCCTGCCATTGGGCCATCAGGACGTTTGCGGAAGAGATTACCCCCGGCCAGTCGGCGCCAAACAGGCGTCCGGCCGGGGCGTGCCCATTCCCGCAAAAACGACGACGACCGCGAGTTTGATCGCTTGCCTTCGCATTAACAACTCTTAACGGCCTAAGTTCGCGCCCTTCATCAGATCGACCAGTAAATTTGTTTCTCCCTTGAGCATCGAAGCCCCTCCTCCCGCCCTACCGCCCCAGATGTCGCCCGACGGGAAGTGGATCTGGGACGGCGCCCAATGGCGTCCGATCGCCGTTCACGAGGCGGCCTTTCCAAACTGGCAATCAGTCGGCGCCGGCTTCGTGCCCGAGGCGGACACGCGGGCGCAGACCATGGTCCTGGCGCCGCCGCCGTCCAGGCGCGAGGGGATCCCGCCTCCCTCATACCGCATGGCCGGGCCTGCCCCAAACATGGCCGCCCCGCTGTGGCGCCGAGCATCCGCAGGGCTCGATCTCAAGCGGTACGCGCCCATGGGCATCGCGGCCGTCGTTCTCGTCGTCGTCATCGTTCTGGTGAGCGTCGTCGCGACGCTCGCCCTCTCCGCCCGGCAAAGCCCTTCGGCGCCGTCAGTTCCGACCACCGCCAAGGGCGGCCCCACCACCCGGTCGGAGAGCGCCGAAGCCGCCTACGTCGTGAAGTCCCTGGAGAGTCCGATGGCCGACCTCAAGGACAACCTGGCCCTGGTCAGGCAGGGCTGCGGCGTCGGCATGACTTCGGCATGCGAAGACTCGCTCATCCAGGTCGCGAACACCGTGGCGCCGATGCTCCCCGTCCTCGACAAGGCGACCATTCCGCAGTGCATCGCCACCCCGGAGACGACCGTGCGTGCCGACCTGGGCAAGCTCGGCGACGGCGAGCAGCTCGCGCTCAAGGGTTTCAACGACAGCAAGAGGACCGAATGGTTGAACGGCTACGCGCAGGTCCTCGCGTACGGTGCCGGCGCGACGACGAGCTTCGCGGTGGTGAGGAGCGCGGCCACCAGGTGCGAAAGCGCGGTCACCGGACCTTAGGTTCTAAGCCCAGAGAAGGTCTCCCCACGCCTCGGGATCGAGCTGGAGGTCGAGCTGCTTCCAGCGCCCCATTCCTTTTACGGTCAGACCAAAGCGATGGGGCAAGCGAGCCGCCGCGCGGCGATCGATCAAGACATCGGTTCCGTCGACGCACTCTCCGCGCGCGTACTCATTCGGATCATCGCGGTCTGACTGCGCGCGAACGCTGACCTGGCAGATCTTTCCGCCGCCGCAGCAGCGATGAACGTCGTACTCGATCACCAGACCGTCGGTTTGCGGGTG
>WNGH01020193.1_pt1 | contig 10315 bp, 12 predicted proteins | sample 5400631 | NCBI WGS metagenome assembly WNGH01 (sample SAMN13153373, study PRJNA577476) | soil metagenome | isolation source: 115 cm soil or saprolite under Garry oak tree replicate 1 | place: USA:California | collected 2016-06-15 | reverse complement strand
CCGACATCGCCGCGGTGCAAAAGCTGCTCCTCACCGACAAGGTGAGCACGCTCTCCGTGTATCTCCGGGAGACCGGCGCCACCGACGCGTTTGCAGCGCGCATGCGCGCCGAGCATCCGGAACTGGCGGTGCGCACCTGGCTCGATCTCGCCTTCTTCTACCAGGCGGTGCGCGCGCTCTACAACCGCCTCTTCGGCATGCTCGGTTTCATCATGATGGTGATCGTGCTGTTCGCGATGACCAACACCCTCGCCATGGCGGTGGCGGAGCGCACGCGCGAGATCGGCACGCTGCGCGCGATCGGCGCGTCGAGCGCCGAGATCGTGCGCAATTTCGTTCTCGAAGGCGTGCTGATCGGGGGCGCGGGAGCGCTCGCCGGCATGGCGCTCGCGGGCGCGGCCATCGTGTTCCTCGTCTTCGCCGGATTCCAGATGCCGCCGCCTCCGGGACGCTCGGCCGGCTATCCTCTCCAGGTCAACTTCTCGGCCTGGCTCTACGCGGCCACGGCCTTGAGCGTGATCGCCGTGTCGGCGCTCGCGGCGTATCTCGTGAGCGCGAAGGCGGCGCGCAAGCCCATCACCGAAGCGCTCGCCCATGTTTGAATTCCGGCGGCCGCTGCGCCGGTGGATTTTCTTCGCGACGGCGCTGCTTCTCGCCGTGCCGGCGCGCGCCGCCGACGTAAAGACCCTGCTCAAGGAAGCCGACGCCTTCCGCCTGAGCGGGGAGTCCGTCCGCGTCGATACCGAAGTGCGCGTGCTCAAGTCGGGAAGCCTCGACAAGACGCGCCTGTACGCCGTGTACGTGAAACCCGGTCGCCGCTCGCTCGTGGTGTTCCGCTCGCCCTCCGAGCGCGGGCAGAAGATGCTGATGCTCGGCGACGATTTCTGGCTGGTGCTGCCGACGAGCCAGCGGCCGCTGCGGATCACGCCGATGCAGAAGCTGCTCGGCGACGCCTCCACCGGCGACGTCGCGAGCCTCACCTGGGCCGAGGACTACGACGGCCGCGTGGAGGGCGAAGCCGAGATCGACGGCGTGCCCTGCCTGAAGCTCGACATCGCCGGGCAGCGCAGGGGCGTCTCCTATCCGCGCATCGTCCTCTATCTCGCCAAGAGCGACCGCCGTCCCGTGCACGCGGAGCTCTACGTCGCCTCCGACAAGCTCGCAAAGCAGGCGGCTTTCAAGTTCGGCGACGTCGACGGGCGCAAGCTGGTGACGCTGATGGTCCTCACCGACCACCTGTGGCGCGAGCGCACGACCGAAGTGCATTACCTCTCGCGCAGCGCGAAAACGCTTCCGGACCATTACTACAACCCGGCGTTCCTGGTGCGCGCCGACATCGAGAACCGATGAGGCTCGCGGGATTTGCGGCGAGGGTCGCGTGCGCGGTCTCTCCGCTCCTGCCGATCCCGGGTGTCGCCGCGGAAAATGCGGCCGTTGACCTCGATTGGAAGACCCGTTTCGTCGGCGAAGCGCGCGAGCCCCGCGAGGACAGCGTCTTCGCCGCGGGACTGCCGCTCACGAGTTTCGGCCGCGACCGCGCGCGGCTCGAGCAGGAAGCGCGCGGGCGCGTCGGGCCGGTGTCGCTCCTCGCCACCGGCACGGTGTCCGGCCAGGAAGGCGCGCGTCCTTCGAGGAAGCTGCTCGTGAACGAGGCTTACATCGATTCCGGCTCAGGCGAGAACCGCATCAGCGCGGGCAAAAAAATCCTCTCCGGCGACGTCGGCTACGGCTTTCGGCCGATCGACGTGATCCAGCGCGAAGCGCGGCTGCAGGTGCTGCCGCCCGCGCTCGAAGGCGTTCCCAACGCCACCTTGGGGCGCTTCAGCGCCGAGACCGCCTATTCGATCGTGATCGCCAACCCGGGTCACGGCCGGGGGAGCGATCCCAGGGACGACGGCTCGCTCGCCCTGCGCTATTACCGGCGCGCGGGCGGCGCGGATCTGCACGGCGTGGCGCGCTTCTCCGATCGTTTCAGGGTCGAGACCGGCACTGCGATGTCCGCGGTCCCGCACGAGAGCCTGGAGTTGCACGCATCGTTCCTTGTCCAGCGCCGCGGCGAGCGCCAAGTGCCGCTCGCGGAGCCCGCCTCGCCCGGCGATCTCCTCACGCCGGACCGCGCGGTCGAGACGCAGACTTTGGGTTCCGCCAAAAAAGCATTGGCCGGGTTCACCTGGACATGGGAGAGCGGCTGGTCTTTCATCGGAGAAACCTGGTGGGACGGCACGGCCCCCACCGCCGCCGATTGGCGCAGACTCGCGAGCCAGGCGAGGCAACGCGGGGCGCTCGCCGGCGCGCCCGGCGTTCCGGCCGAGGCGGTGGCGGGTTCCCTCGCCGCTTCGACGCGCTTGTTCCAGCTCCCCGGCCTTTCGCGCCGGGCGGCGCTCGCTCACCTCGCGTGGACCGACCCCGCAGGCGGCGGATGGACGGCCTCGTTCGATCTCCTGCGCACGCTGGAGGACGGCGGTTACAGCGTGACCGCCGCAGCGGGCTGGGAAGGCAACCGCTGGCGCCTCGATGCGGGACTGCGCCGCTCAGGCGGCAGCCCCGACTCGGCCTACCGGCTCCTGCCCGAGCGCGGCCTCGCTTTCGTCGGGATCAGCGTGGCTTTCTGAGAATTCGCGCCGAGCGTACGCTAGCGTCTGACATGCGCTCCGAACGGCTCGCCGCGTTTTCCTCGCTGCCCTGGAACGGGCTCTACACGGCGATCTTCAACACCGGCATCGCGGCCGTGCTCACCGCGGTCGGCTTCGGCGGCGGCTTCGTGGTGAACTTCGTATACAGCCAGTGCATCGGGCTGTCCGCCTGGCTGCTCACCGACGGCACGCGGCGGCTGCTTTGGCCGGGGAAGATTCCGCCGTGGGGGCCGATGATGGCGCTCGCGACGGGATCCCTGTTTTTCGCCTGGCTCGGCGGATCCTGGCTTGCCGCGCTGCTGTGTCAAACCGGACGCGCCGCGAATACCGAAAGGAGCCTGACGGTGCTGCTCATTACCGCGGCGGCCGGGTTCACCATCGGGCTGCTCTTCCGCGAGCGCGAAAAAGTGGCCCACCTGGAAGTCGAGGCGGCGCGCGAGCGGGGCCGCGCCGAGACGGTCGAGCGCCAGATCGCGCAGGCGCGCCTCAAGCTGCTGCAGGCGCAGATCGAGCCGCATTTCCTGTTCAACACGCTCGCCAACCTGCACGCCCTGATCCCAGTGAATCCCGCGCGCGCCCAGGTCATGCTCGATCAGCTGAACGACTTCCTGCGCGCGGCGTTCGCAGCCGTGCGCAAGGAGCGCAACACGCTCGCGGACGAGTTCGCGTTGCTGCGCGCCTACCTGGAAATCATCGGCATCCGGATGGGCGAGCGGCTTCGTTTCCGATTGGAGCTGCCCGAGTCGCTGGCTGACTTGGCGCTGCCGCCGATGCTGCTCCAGCCGCTCGTGGAGAACGCGGTCAAGCACGGGGTCGAGCCCAAGATCGAAGGCGGCGAGGTCACGGTCCGCGCGAGCGCGGAAGACTCTTGCCTCGTTCTCACGGTGGCGGACACCGGGCTCGGCCGTGGAGCTTCGGACACCGCGGGCACGGGCGCGGGGGTCGCGCACGTGCGCGAGCGCCTGAGCGGGGTGTACGGCGACGCCGCATCCCTGGAATTGGCGGACAATCCGGCGGGCGGCGTCACCGCGACGCTGCGACTGCCGCTGGAAAAATGAAACCGAGCGCGTTGATCGCCGAGGACGAGCCGCTGCTCGCGCGCAGCCTCGAGTCGGCGCTCGCCGACGCCTGGCCCGAGCTCGAAGTGGTCGCCGCGGCGAACGGCCTGGAAGCGCTAGCCGCTGCGGAGCGCTCGCCCCCGGACATCGCGTTTCTCGACATCCGCATGCCGGGTCTGAACGGGCTCGAGCTCGCCGCGGAGCTCGCCGACCGGCTGGGCGAGCGCGTGCCGGCGATCGTGTTCGTGACCGCCCACGACGAGTACGCGCTGGCCGCCTTCGACCACGCGGCGGTGGATTACGTGCTGAAGCCGGTGCAGGCGGCGCGCCTCGCGCGCACCGTCGAGCGGCTGCGCGAGAGGCTCGCGGCGCGGCGTCCCGACGGCGCGTCGGCAACGCGGTGAGGATGATCCCGGTCGAGGAGGTCTGCTACTTCCAGGCGGCCGACAAGTACACGAGCGTCGTCACGCGCGGGGGCGAAGCACTCATTCGCACCAGCCTCAGGGAGCTGCTCGCACAGCTTCCACCCGAGCGCTTCAGGCAGATCCACCGCGGTACCGTGGTGAACCTCGACGAGATCGCCGCGGCGGTGCGCGACGAGGCCGGGCGGATCTCGATCGCGCTGAAGGGGCGCAGGGAAAAGCTCGCGGTGAGCCGGGTGTTCGCCCATTTGTTCAAGCAGATGTGACGCCGCGGAGCAGAGCGTAGATTCTTGCCGAAGGAAAAGACATAGATCGCGATCGTGAGCCGGCGCGCCCGCCGCGCCGTCAGGTCCATTCGCTTGCTAGACAGCGCGAGGAAGAACCTGCTGCTAGCGCACAACGAGGGTTCGGTCGACCGAGAGGGGTTCATCTCCTGGCTCACGGCGGCCAACGACACGCACGGTGGCCGTGCCAGGCTGATCGAACCGAATGGTCGCGACATGCTCGAAGACCCGGAGGATCTGTATACAGACCACGTTGGGGTCGGTCGGCACTAGGTCGAACGGCCGGATAGTGGCAAGCAGGCCCTCCACCTCAGCTTCCGTCTCGCCCTGGGAGGTGCAGCCACCGCCGTAGCTGCGCACCGAGACAGTGAAGGCCGACGCAACCGTCACCGTGTCGGGGAGATCGGTGCGAACTGGATCCGAGTAAAATTGGAGGATTGCAGGTCGCGGTTCGAATACGGGTTCAACGACCTTACCGCCATTACAGGCGACGGTGCCCGGGATGAGAACCGTAGCGATGAGTGAGTAAAACTTTCGTGGAAGCATGGTGGCCATACCTCGGCATCTATGCGGCCCGGAAAGACCCGCAGTCCAGGCGAGCTTCCTCAAGAATTCGCGTCGCGCCGGCTGAGATCTTGGATCCATCGATATTCCTCCAATTCAATGCCCGAGCGAAATGGCCGGATCAGCCGAATGAATCAAGTATAGAGAGCGCGATGGATTCTCTTCTATTTCCAACACGATCTGTTTGCCTTGAAGGGCTTTTAGAACGATCCTGAATCCCAGGACCTCCGCCTGATCGACACGTTGCTTTCTCTGAGATTCGGTCTTGGGAACATACAAAGTGATCTCCCGCTTTTTATCCCCTCGAGAAACCTCCAGACTGGCATGATCGGAACACCCGACTGGGCCACCTACGCAGCCCTCAGAGGTAAGGTCACGTACCTTTCTGACGTCGATTACAAGATCCATCCCGGAGACGCTCGCGGTTTGTCCTTCTGTAAGCTTCAATTCTAAAGAAGGCCGCCTTGCGTCAGTACGGGTTACAGCCCAGCCTGTGAGGAAGATAGCAACGATAAGTACTCTGACGACAACGCGGCGGCGGCGCATCAGTTGGACGGCCTGCGACGCAGCGCCAGGAGCTTGTCCTGCTGCGCTTCGCTGAGCAGGTTCTTGATGCGCACGAGGAGCGAGAGATGGGCTCTTTTGATCTCCCGCTCGAGGCTCATGACGCGGTCCGCCCGCGCCAGAACAGCCGCCTCGTCCACGGGACGTGCCTGCAGCAACCGCACCATCCGCCCAGATTCCGCTTGGAGATCCCATTGCAAGTCCACGAAGCGCGACTGCGCCTTCTGGAGCGCATCCTTGATGGCCGTCCGCTGAGGCTCTTCGAGGCCGACGTCAGCGGCGTATCGCATCACGAATTCGGGCGAGAAGAGGTTCTCGGCGATCGGATCCGGGCCGGAAGGCTGTGCGTACGCCCCCGGAACAGAAGCTAGGAAGAGGACGAACAGGAGCAGAATTCGGCTCATGGCAATGAACTCCTTTCTCGCGTCTTCGTTGGCGTTTGCGTAGCGATCCGCGATCTCGGCGGCGCTTTGGAATCCAAGGCCGGCACCGCGCTGGGAAAAGCAGACAAGGTCGACAGAAATTCGTAGCCGGGCGTGCGTAGGAGAAACGCGGTGGGCGCGGTCCACGCGGTAAGCGATGTCGCTTGCTCGACTCCGGGCAGTGTGATCGGCTCGGAAAGGTGCAAGACTTGCCCGACGACCAGGACCAGCACGACGAGCGCGGTGCCAACCGCAAGGACAGGAGCGAGCGCCGTCCGGCTTCGTCGGATTCGCTCCACCCGAGCGCGCTCGAGAAGCCGATGCATCCCCGTGACCTGCATCCCTTCCTCGCGGCGTAGCGCCGCGAAGGCCTCGCGCAGGTCGCGATCATCGTTGGCGTCGTTCATGCCGGCCTCGTGGGGAGAAGACGGCGGAGCCGGGCCTTCCCCCTATGGTAATGGGTGCGCGCGCTTCCGACGGAAATGCCGAGGACCGTGGCAGCCTCCTCGATCGTGACATCCTGATAGAAAACCAGATGCAGTAATTCGCGCTGTCGCGCGGACAGCTTTTGCAGCGCAGCGCGGAGCTGCTCGCCAGTCTCGGAAGCGTCGGCGATGGACCCGGGATCCGGCGCGGGCGGCGCGGAGGGCAGCCGCAGCAAGCGGGCAGAGATGAGGTCGAAGAGCCATTGACGGCGCCGCCGTTCAGCGGCCGTGCGCCAGATGACGGCAAACAGCCAAGTCTTGAGGCTCGAATGTCCATCAAACCGAGCGCGCCCGTCGAAAACCTTCAGATAAACCGTTTGCAACACGTCCTCAGCCTCCTCGCGGTTCCATCCGCAGCACCCGAGCGCCCAGCCAAAGCAGGCCGGATGAAGCGCCTCCAGGTCTCGCTCCGGAACGGTGCTCGCCATCCTGGCCGTCGATTTAGTGGACGACATCGAAGCTCGATATGACCTCCATTTTGCGCTGAACGCGGTGGACGATCTGATCGACGCCGCTGGCGTCGGCGTCATACCAGATGACGTGGGCCGACTTCCCAGGCGATACGGCGACCGAAGGGTGGGTCTCGCCGGCGCTTGGCCGAGGGGTAAGGACGACGGGCGCGCCGAAGCTCGAGCCGTTGTCGGAAGAGCCGGCATAGAACACGTCGGCTCCGATGGGAGGCGTCACGCCGAACCATACGACATGGAGGAAGGGCCCGAGCGCGGCGATCACTGGCCGAGCATGAAACGTCGTGCCGCCAGCGTCCGGACTGATCATCCTCTCGGGCTCCCAGGTTAGTGGCGCGCCACCACCGGCCGAGCGCTTGTAGTAGACCTGAAAGCGATCTGTCCTATGGTCGAAGAAGACGACGTGGACAGTGTTCTCCCAGACAGCAATGGAAGGTGCCCACGACGAGCGGGGCGCGTTCGGCGGATCGATCGTCAGCCGCACCTCAGGCTCCCAGGTCTTTCCGAAGTCGGTCGAGCGCCGGTAGTACTCCTCCTCGCGGCATGTGCTGTCGTCCTGGGCAATGCCACAGTCATAGGGTTGGCCCGCCGCATCCACGTTGTGCCGCTCATCAGACCAGGCTATATGGATCACCGGGCCCCAGCAGGCCACCGTGGGGACCCAGGACGAGCGTCCATCGGGCGAAGAGACCTGCTGCACGGCCGTCCAACTCCCGCCCGCGTCGGGCGAGCTGCGCAAGTAGATCTCCGCCACCCCGCTGCGGTTGTCGGCCCATACCACGTGCACCGCGTCGCCGCACGCGTTGACCGACGGCCAAGCCGCGCCCCCGGTCGCAGGACTGTTATCCGAGATGATCCGCGGCGGGTCCCAGGAAGAGCCCTGCGTAGCCGAGTGCAAGAGATAGATCTTCGGGACGCCGCTCCCATCGTGCAGGCCGTGCCAGGCTAGGTACACGTGCGGCCCCGAAGCCGCCACTTTCGGGTGCCCCGTAAAGGTCTGCGGTGCGCCGCTCAGCGGCACCGGCGGTGACCACGTCCCGCCGTCGTCCACCGAGCGGCTGTACATCACTCGGCCCGTGCCTAGCCCGGGCGGATCCGATGACGCTACCTCGAGCCATGCCGCGTGAACCACCCCGCCTCCGTCCACATCGATGGCCCATCCAAAGTTGAACTGAAGTCGCGACGCAGACCTGGAGTTCGAAAGCAAAAGCGGTGACGACCACTCGCCCAAACCAGGAGCCGGCAGAAGAACTAAGGCAGCCAGCAGCAAGCCTTCACGTACACCTTGCATAGGACCCTCCCTTCGCTGCTCAGGTATTAAAAATTCCTTCCTACTACCGGGCCGCCCTCACTGCCGGCGGTCCCGCCCTTCATCGTCCGTGCTCTTAGTGCGTGGGAGACCGAGGATATATGACAGACTGAACCATGGACCGACTGCGCCTTGTCGAGACGGATCGGCTCGGCGCAAGGTGCCCGTGATCGTGTTCATGACCGCCTACGGCGAGTACGCGTTGAAGGCCTTCGGCCACGCGGCGGCGGATTACGTGCTGAAGCCCGTGCAAGCCGCGCGGCTTGGCATGCACGGTCGAGCGGCTGCGATATTTGCGCGCGGGCGCGGGCAACACGGCGCCGCGCCTAGGACAGCTCCGGGAGCAGATGGGAGCGCCAGAGCGAAGCCTCGAACGCAGGCCTGAAGAAACCGAAGTGCCCGATGCGTGCGGCGCCGATGTCCTTCGGCGCGATCCGCTTCATCTTCAGCGGCGCGTTGACATAGAATCCGTGGATCGAATCTGTGTTCCGCGCCGACATGTATTCATCATCGGTGAAGGAAAGCGACACGATCGGCGCACCCACAGACGCGTACAGCGTCCGGACCTGATCGCCCTCCGCGCCCACCGCGTATTCCGGATTCAGGCACCACCGCCGCCATTGCTCCATCACCCCGCGCGGCAGGTCGCCCACCTTGCGCAGACGCTTGCCCGGAAAATAGCCGAAAATACGCAGCGAAAGCGGAGCGACGACGTACCAAAGCCACCAGACGATGAGGCGCAAAGGCGCCGAGTTCTCGCGCCAGTAGCCGCTGCCGGTCGCAACCGTCACCATTTTTGCCACGCGTTCCCGGTTCGGCACGAACGGTAGGATCTGGCCTCCGAGGCTGTGCCCGATCCAATAAAGCCGCTTATCGCGGGCACGGGCCGACAGGCTCTCGACCATGGTCGCGCAGTCAAGCCGCGCCCAATCGACGATATCTGCGTCGAATCCGCGCAGGCTGCTCCGAAGCGAGAGGCCCGTGCCGCGGTAATCGAAAGTCGCTGCGAGAAAACCCTGGTCCGCGAGCCAAGCGGCGAACGGCGCGTAGTAATTTTGGGATGCGCCCATCGCCGGCACGATGAGCACGGCGGCCTTGATGGGTTCCCGTGGCGCGAAGAAGCGCGCGACGATCACGTTGCCGTCGGCCGTGACCATCTCTTGTTGCGCAAATTCACTTATGCTCACCCCGCGGGAGTGTAGCACCGCACCCGCTCATCGGCGGTTTTGAGATACCAGGCTTCGATGCGCTTCAGGTCCTGCTCGAAGCGCCTGGCGAAGCTAAGCGGCTTCGCGACGCGTCCTGCCACGTTCGGCGCGGCGGCGTTCCAGGCCCGATTTGAGCTGGTCCAATGTGAGCGTTCGTCCGGCGGAAAGGTCGGCAAGCCCTTCGTTGACGGACCTCACCTTGTATTCAGTGTAGTCAAATCCGTCACGCAAGACGTCGCGCAAGATGTCGGCGGCGTTGCGGCCTGCTTCGCGAGCCAGGCGGGCGAGGCGGGCTTGATCTGCCTTCGTGAGCGCGGCATGTTCCCGCACGACTTTCTCCACGGAAATAGCTACGGATTCATTCTACCACCAGCGAAACCAGGGGTCGCGGGGCGCCGCCTTGGAAAACCGCGCCGGACGGGTGTTGCCGCGAAGTTGACGCACCAAATCGACCAAAAGGGAAGTTGGAGTCGGGCGCTGGGGTAAAATCGCGCGAAACCACAGGTAACCGCGCGATGTCCGCCCCCGCCAAAAAACCGCAGCAGGAAGCCTCGCACTCGAACTTCATCCGCCAGATCGTCGAGGCCGATCTCATGGCGGGCAAGTTCGCAAGGCGCAGATGGAACGGCAAGCCCGGCTCCGCGCTCTCGGTCGAGCGCGCGCCGCCCGATCCTGCGAAGATCCGCACGCGCTTTCCGCCGGAGCCGAACGGCTACCTGCACTACGGCCACGCCAAATCGATCTGCCTCAACTTCGGCCTCGCGCACGACTACGGCGGCATGTGCCACCTGAGGTTCGACGACACCAACCCCGCGAAGGAAGAGGAGGAATATGTCGATTCCATCCGCGACGCGGTGAGGTGGCTCGGTTTCGACTGGGGCGATCACGAGTACCACGCC
>WNGH01018422.1_pt1 | contig 10315 bp, 12 predicted proteins | sample 5400631 | NCBI WGS metagenome assembly WNGH01 (sample SAMN13153373, study PRJNA577476) | soil metagenome | isolation source: 115 cm soil or saprolite under Garry oak tree replicate 1 | place: USA:California | collected 2016-06-15 | reverse complement strand
CCCGGAATGACGAGAGTGCCTGGCAACCCAGAGGCAAATGACATGAGAACGTCGGAGCCCGTTGGACGGGTTAGCCGAAGGCGTAACCCGCCTCTTTATCGCCGGTGAACTCGGATTACGCTGCGCGCTCCTCGCATTGACGTTGCGGCCTTCTCTCCAAAACCAACCGCAGCCTCCGTTAGGGGAGCTGACGGAGGCCGCGTTAGAACACATCATCGCGCCTTGGTTCGCGATGATGTGTGGGAGCTCTTGAAAAAATCAGAACCGCAGCAGCACGTCCATCACCTGTTGGCCGTAGCGCGGCTGTTGCACTTCGGTGAACCGGCCGCTGCCGCCATAGGCGACGCGGGCCTGCGCATCTGCGCATCACCTGATGAGCGCTGCTTGTCTTGGCACGCGAACCACCCGGAGCGGGGGCGGTCCCATGTCGCGCTGCCAGATGGTTCCGTTATCGAACTGGATCGTCATGCCGTCAGGCGAATAGATGGCGCTCACGTTCCAGTCATCGGCCCAGATCTTGGTCGTCGGCGCAGTCGCATCGGGCCAGGCACGGGAAGGCTGACCGGCTTCGTTGACGAGATTTAGATTCGGTCCGTTCTGCGTGACGAAGGCGGGGCTGCCGAGCGGAGCCGCCTTACACCCTTCGATGCATCGATACGTGCCGGTCAGATTGACCGTCTGTGCCGATGCTGCGGTTGCAGCGAAAATGGCCGCGGCCGCAATGACGCATGATGTTATTCTCATGAAATCACTCCATAGAGTTGCGCTGATCCCACCATTTGGTTTGCAGAGGGATCCTTGGTTATTCGGATCATGAGCGTTTGGTTCCATCACATGCGACGGCAAATCGGTTCCGTTTGGCGCCACTCGACGGAACTCTCCCGGCGATCCCGCTGCCGGATTCAGGTTTTCAACTGCGTGGGAATGCCAACCGATCCTGGAGGTGAACGCCATAAACAACCGCGGCCTCCGCCAGGGGAGCTGACGGAGGCCGCGTTGGAACACATCACCGCGCCCAGGTTCGCGATGAGGTGTGGGAGCTCTTGATACGAAATACTAGAACGGCAGCAGCACGTCCATCACCTGTTGGCCGTAGCGCGGCTGTTGCACGTCGGTGATCTGGCCGCGGCCGCCATAGGCGATGCGGGCCTGCGCGATCTTGCTGCTATCGATGGTGTTGTCGCTCTGGATGTCCTCCGGGCGCACGATGCCGGCGACGATCAGTTCGCGGATTTCGAAATTGACCCTTATCTCCTGCTTGCCTTCGACCACCAGATTGCCGTTCGGCAATAGTTGCGTGACCACGGCGGCGACGTTGGTCTGCAGGGCTTCCTGGCGCTGCACCGAGCCCTTGCCGTCGCTGGATGCGGTCGAGCCCGCGGTCAGGAGGTGGCCCGGCAGCACCTTGGCCGCGGTGGCGCCGAGCGTCTTGGCGCCGGCGAAGTCGGTGATGGCGGAATCCTCACTGCTGGTGCGGCTGCGCTGGGTCTCGTTGGCGATGTTGGCCTTGTCGGTGATATTGACGGTCACCGTCAGAATGTCGCCGATCCGCGCCGCGCGCTGGTCCTTGAAGAACGCCCTGGAGCCGTTCCGCCACAGCGAATTGGCGTTGTAGGACGCGGTCTCCGGTTTCGGCATCGGCATCTGCACCGGCTTGTAACCGGGCTGCGTGGTCGGATTTTCGATCTCGGTCAGCTTCGGCTTTTCACCGATCTGCGAAAGCCGGTCGATCGACGAGCAGCCGCTCGCGACTATCCCGGTCGCCAGCAAGGCGCCGATGAGAATGATGCGGTTGAAACCGGACTTGAACTTGAACCTGGACATGAACATTACTCGGCTTTCGGAGCGACGTGTTGGGCGACTTGCGACGTGCTGACGGCGGCGACCGCAACGGGAGCGGCGGTTTCACGGGGGGCAAGCGAGGAGGTGGTCTCCGCGGCGGCGGGAAGCCGCGGCGTCGGCACCGAAATCGAAACCTGGCCGCGGCCGACCACGACACCGGACACGGTGCGCTTGGATTGCAGATTGAGCACGCTGACGACGTCGCCTTCGGTGCCGCCCTCCAGCGCCTTGCCGCGAATGGTCAGATAAAGCCCAACCGCCTCGTAGATCAGGGTGACGCTCTGGTCGCGCTGCACCAGATCGGGCTTGGCCAGATCGGCCACCTTCAGGGCCTGGCCGAGGCGGAGCTGCTTGCGCGCCTGCATGCCGACCGCGCGGTCGCGGGTGGCGACATCGCCGCCGACCTCGGCCTTCGGGCGCCGCTCCACCACCACGTCGGAGGATTTGATCACCTCGTTGCGCTCGACGCCGCGCGTCAGCACCGCGGCCTCGACGGTCTCGATGGCGGTGCCGGTGAAGCGCAGCCGCGTCGGCGTCGCAGCATTGTCGTTGGCGATCTCAAGCGTCACGTCGAAGCGGTTGCTGCGGGACTCGTACCGCGTCGAGATCGCCTGCATCGCGCCGGAGTTGGAGGCGTCGAGCTTGAGATCCTGCACGTCGCGGTCGAAGGTCAGGCTGAGGTTGGCGGCGTCGCCGAGGCCGTTGCGGTGTTCCAGCGCGCGGGCGACCTGAAGTTCGATGTCCTTGCCCTCGAGCGTGCGCGCCAGCCGCGTCACCGAAATCTCGCGCAGGTCCCTGGTATCGACGCCGATCACCTGATGCGCCCGCAAGGTGGCGAGCACCTGCGCCACCGGCAGCGAGCCGGTGGTGCCCAAATCAGGCGCGCGATAGATCGCGATTTTCGCCGACGAGCCGGCATTATCGATGACGTCGCCGACCCGCACCACGTCGCCGGTGACGGTGACGCTGGCGCGCAGCACCGGGGCGGCGATCACGTCGTCGCGAACCTGGTCGCGAACTTGCGCGAAGGCTGGGGCTGACGTTGCCGCGAGCAGGGCGGTTAAGAGCAGGAGCGAGCGAACGGTCATCTTCAGATTCCTCAGCGGAACATATTGGAGGTGGATTGCAGCATCTGGTCGGCGGCGCTGATGACCTTGGCGTTCATCTCGTAGGCGCGCTGGGCCGCGATCAGGTCGGAGATTTCGGAAACCACCTCGACGTTGGCCTGCTCGAGGTTGGACTGCTGCATGTCGCCGTAGCCGTCGGTGTTGGCGACGCCGTCCTGCGGCGCGCCCGAGGCCGGCGTGTCGGTGAACAGGTTGTCGCCGATCGGCTGCAACCCGCCCTTGTTGATGAAGCGCGTCAGCCCGATCTGTCCGACCGTGGTCGGCGTGGTCGATCCCGGCAGCGTCACCGAGACCTGGCCCTGCGGGTTGATGGTGAGGCCGGACGAATTCTGCGGGATCGAGATCGTCGGCTGCACCGGATTGCCCTGCGGGGTTACGATGCGGCCCTGCGCGTCCATCTGGAACGTGCCGTCGCGGGTGTAGGAGTAGGTGCCGTCGGGCATCTGGATCTTGAAGAAGCCCTCGCCGCGGATGGCGACATCGAGTTCGTTGCCGGTCGGCGACAGCGTGCCCTGGCCCATCAGGCGCGGGGTGCCGACCGTCTTGACACCTCCGCCGATGTCGACGCCTACGGGGAAGATCGTGCCCTGATCCGACGCCTGCGCGCCGACCCGGCGCACGTGGTCATAGATCAGGTCTTCAAAAGCCGCGCGCTGCTTCTTGTAGCCGGTGGTGCGCATGTTGGCGATGTTGTTGGAGATCACCTGAACGTTGAGTTCCTGTGCCGCCATGCCAGTCGCTGCCGTATAAAGTGCGCGCATCGGTCAATCTCCCTGCATGATCCCGAACACCGGATACCGGTTCTTGCTGCAGCATCGCCGAGATCTGGGTGTAGGTGCGCGTCACCTCGATCATGCGGCTCATCTCGACCACGGAATTGACGTTGGATTTTTCGACAAAGCCCTGGTTCACCTTCGAGGTGATGTCGGGCTGCGCCGCATTGCCTTCGCCAGCCGAGAAAAGGTTGGAGCCTTCCTTCAGAAGCCGTTGCGCCTGCGCGAAACTGACCAGCCGCAGCTTGCCGCGCACCGAGTCGACCCGGTTGACGCCTTCGAGCACGCTGACGTTGCCGTCGGCGGCAATGCTGATGTCATGGTCGGTCGGCTGGAACACGATCGGGCCGTTGGTGCCGAGCACCGGGTTGCCCGACGTCGTCACCAGCTGACCCTGATTGTTGATCTGCATCGAGCCGTCGCGGGTGTAGCGCTCGCCGGCGGGGGTCTGCACCACCAGGAAGCCGTCGCCGGCGATCGCGACGTCCAGCGGATTTTTGGTCTGCTCGGACGGGCCGGTTGCGAAATCGTGGAAGGTGGCGCGGTCCTGGACGAAGGAGAGGCGGCGGTCACCGCCCACGAAGTTGTCTTCGTGCGCGACCGGCATCAGATATTCCTGGAACAGCGAGCGATCGGCCTTGTAGCCGGTGGTGTTGATGTTGGCGACGTTGTTGGCGACGACATCCATCTGTCGTTCCAGCGTCAGCTGCCGTGAAAGTCCGATGAGAAGCGTATTCGCCATCGGTGGTTCTCCCCTTGAATTGACCCCTAAGCCGTCCGCCCTCCCAGGCTTTAGGCTTCGGATCTCTGCGAGCCGCCTGCTCTCCCAAGCCGCGGTTCGCAATCAACACAGCGAAAGCCGTGCCAGTTGAGAAAATATCGATTTTGGAATGGGTTAGATGTTTGAGCGGCGGCCAGCCGGGCGGCAATAAGGTGGTGTTGACCATGTTTGCCCGGCAACTTTTTCCCAGTTGGCGCGCGATGGAAAGGTTCCATTAACCATTATCGCCTTAGCGTCCGTATCAAGTGAGCGCGTGTGCGCTGGCAGCTTTTGTATCGCGTAGTCTTCCGGCTCGGCGCTTCGATTTATTTTCCACACCAAGCGGGCGGGCGATGTCAGACACCGATCAGGCGGAAGGCGGCGCGGCGGAAGGCGGTGCTGCTCCCAAGGGCAAGCTCAAGCTGATCATCGCCGCGGTGGCCGTGCTCGGCATCCTCGGCGCCGGCACGGCGACCTGGTTCGTGTTCTTTCGCGGCCACGGCGAGGAAGTGCACGCGGAGGCGGCGGCGCCGCCGAAGCCGTCGATCTTCATCGAGGTGCCGGAAATGCTGGTCAACCTGGTCGGCGCGCCCGGCGAGCGCGTGCAATATCTCAAGGCCAAGATCGTGATCGAGGTCAAGGAAGAGAAGCAGGCCGAGGCGATCAAGCCGACGATGCCGCGCATCACCGATGTCTTTCAAACCTATCTGCGCGAGCTGCGCGCCGCCGATCTCAACGGTTCCGCGGGCCTGTTTCGCCTGAAGGAAGAACTCACCCGGCGCGTCAATACCGCGGTCTCGCCCAGTCAGGTCAACGCGGTGCTGTTCAAGGAAATCGTCGTTCAGTGACGAGACGGATTTGGAATCATGGCCGGTAACAGTCTCGACGACCAGGATGCGATCGCAGCCCAATGGGAAGCGTCGCTGGATTCCGAGGATCCGACGGAGGCCGCGGAAGCGGCTGCCGCCAATGAACTTTCGGGCACCATGGCGCTGCAATGGGCCGCCATGGTCGAAGACGGCAGCCGCGACTTCGGCGGCGGCAAGAATGGCGGCGAGCGGGTCCTGTCGCAGGAAGAAATCGACAACCTGCTCGGTTTCAACGCCGGCGAAGTCAACCTCGACGACAATTCCGGCATTCGCGCCATCATCGACTCGGCGATGGTGTCCTACGAGCGTCTGCCGATGCTCGAAATCGTGTTCGACCGCCTGGTGCGGCTGATGACCACGTCGTTGCGCAACTTCACCTCCGACAACGTCGAGGTCTCGCTGGATCGCATTACCTCGGTGCGGTTCGGCGACTACATGAATTCGATCCCGCTGCCGGCGGTGCTCTGCGTGTTCAAGGCCGAGGAATGGGAGAATTTCGGGCTGGCGACGGTCGATTCAAGCCTGATCTATTCGATGATCGACGTGCTGCTGGGCGGCCGCCGCGGCCAGACCTCGCTGCGCATCGAGGGCCGCCCCTACACCACCATCGAGACCAACCTCGTCAAGCGGCTGGTTGAAGTCGTCATGTCCGACGCCGAGCAGGCCTTCAGGCCGCTGTCGCCGGTCACTTTCTCGATCGACCGGCTGGAAACCAATCCGCGCTTCGCCGCCATCAGCCGGCCCGCCAACGCAGCCATCCTGGTGCGGCTGCATATCGACATGGAAGACCGCGGCGGCAATATCGAGTTGCTGCTGCCCTATGCCACCATCGAGCCGATCCGCCCGGTGCTGATGCAGATGTTCATGGGCGAGAAATTCGGCCGCGACCCGGTCTGGGAAGGCCATTTCGCCACCGAAGTCTCCCAGGCGCATATCTCGGTCGATGCCGTGCTTTATGAGGCCGATATTCCGCTCAAGCAGCTGATGCGGCTGAAAATCGGCGACACCTTGCCGCTTGAAATGAAGGCCGACGCGCTGGTCGCGGTGCGCTGCGGCAACGTGACCCTGACCGAGGGGCGGATGGGCCGGGTCGGCGATCGCGTCGCCATTCGCGTCACCAAGCAATTGCGTAAACCGAATACCACCTTCGCGATGTTCGAGAAGGCCGATGAGCAAACCAAGTTGATGGAGGCCCAATGAGTCATTCATTCGGAATTGTAATCGAGAGCCTGGTGGCGGCATTGCTGATGCTCACGATCGGCTATTGCATGCTGCTGAACAGCCGGCTGAAGCGTCTCAAGGCGGATGAGCATTCGCTGAAGGCGACGATCGGGGAGCTGATCACGGCGACCGAAATCGCCGAGCGCGCCATCGGCGGCCTCAAGCACACCGTCCGCGACGTCAACGAGAATCTCGGCAACCAGCTGACATCAGCGGCCCAGATGTCGCTGCAGTTGAAGAAGCAACTCGCGGAAGGCGACAATATCATTCGGCGGCTGTCGAGGATTGCGGTCGCGGCAAGGCCGGTGACGGAGCCCGAGCCCGAATCCGAGCCGGCGGCCCCCAACATACCGGCCCCCCGGATATCGGCGGCCAAGGCCGTTGCCGCGGCGGCGCAGGCGTTCTCCGATCGCAGAAGGTCTGACGGCCTCGCCGCATGAAATCCTTCCGCGACATACGCGTCATCCCGGTGGTGCTGATCGCGATCTTCGGCCTTGCGGTGCTGAAGGTCGCCGGTCTCGTCATCGATGGGGGATACGTATTCGACTATCAGCCGCAGACGACCACGCGGTCATGGGCGCAGGAGACCCTGAACTTTCCCGGAAGCAAGATCGACCCCGCTGACATCACCGGCTCGACCCATGAGAAGCCGAAGGAGGAAGCCGCCAAACCGGCCGCCCCGGCGCCGGAAGTCGCAAAACCCGACGGCGTCGTGGTTTATCCCGAGCAGACCCAGCCGGTGTCGGCCTCGGAGCGCGCGATCCTGGAGCGATTGCAGTCGCGGCGGCAGGAACTCGAAGCGCGCGCGCGCGAAATCGACATTCGCGAGAATCTGCTCAAGGCCGCCGAAAAGCGGATTGAAACGCGTGTCGAGGAAATGAAGGCGGTCGAATCCCGGATCACGACGGCGACCGGGCAGAAGGCCGAAACCGATGCCGCGCGCTTCAAGGGCATCATCACCATGTATGAGGGCATGAAGCCGAAGGACGCCGCCAAGGTGTTCGACCGGCTCGAGATGTCCGTGCTGTTCGAAATCGCCTCGCAGATCGCGCCGCGGAAGATGTCCGATATCCTCGGCCTGATGGCGCCGGAAGCGGCCGAGCGGCTGACGATCGAAATGGCCCGCCGCGCCGGGTCGGACAAGTCCGCCGCCGTGGTCGAGCTTCCCAAAATCGAGGGCAAGGTGATGCCGCAAAAGTCGAATTAGCCGGGATATTTGGCAAGTCCTTGAGATCAAATACGATTAAGCATTTGTTTTATATAATAAATTTTCATTCACCTAGATCAAAATCAAGGCCGCGCTAACGCCAAGGCCGCGCTAACGCCAAGGCGGCGCTGTCGGCGAAGGGCGGCCTGTGGACATTGGTGGGAGGGAGGGCAGGGACAGCCGCCAGCCAACGACAACCCTGTGTCCTCGCGACGGTGCGGCGGCCTAAAGACCAATTGACAGTTGTTCTTGTTATGTTCTTATGACGACCGTGCCGAAGCCGCTCTGGTACGACCCTACAACCGACCCATCTGAATTACGTGACCTGCTTTGGAAGGTCCGGCGTCCTTGTACGCAGTATGTTGGTCGGTGCGCGGGGAGCTACGAGCTAACCCAAGCGACCATGCGGGCCGTCGACGACTACGCTGAGTATGAAACTGACAACCGGGAATACTTCTGGAATCGGTCGCCCAGCGTTGGGTGAAGCGCGCGTCATACCCCTCCAAAACAAGGGGGTTATTTCTTAAGCGATTCTACAATACGATATGGGTGAGAGAGATGATGGCAACTCTTGTGTCAAACCGAACTGATCAGCCTTGGCTGCGCCGCCTCTATTTGCCTACTTATCAAATAGCAGAGGTCGCAAACTATGCGGATATCGCGCCGCAGACCGTGGCCGCTTGGCATAAAATCGAAAACAAACTCCTTTCCGAAAAAGAGGAGAAGGCGGCACTTTCGTACTTGCAGCTAATTGAAGTTGCTGTCGTCGCTGCCTTCCGCAAAATGGGAGTGCCGCTCAAGAATATCCGCGCCACGCGAGAGTACGCAAAGCATCATCTTCGGTGCGAATTTCCGTTTGCCACCTTTAAATTTAAGGAGGAGGCCAAGCATCTGTATCTCGACTCCAATGTGCTCGAAGATCTTTCATCGAATAGTGTTGTGGAAACCGATCAAGGTGGCCAACTTGCTTGGAAGACTGTTATCGGACGCATGCGAGAGTTTGATTACGAAGATGAATACGACGGCCTTGCTCTCAAGTGGCACGTCGCCGGCCGTTCCTCGCCGATAATTATCGATCCTCGGATTGCGTTCGGTACCCCGGCCGTCAAGGGCACCCCGACCTGGATTATCAAAGGGCGTTGGGATGCTGGCGAAAGCGACTCCGACATTGCGGAAGATTTTCAAATCAATCTAAGCGACGTTAAAGAGGCATTGAAGTTCGAAAAGGTTGTGCCGGGGGGTGGGAGGCGGGAATCGCTGGTCCACTGACCTTTTACTTTGACCGCAATTTTGGTTCGCGCTTTCCGGAGGCCATCCGAGCAGCGAGACCCACTACTTTTTCAGTTGAGTATCACCACGATCGCAAAAACCAGTTCCAGTTCGGCCAAACGACGCCCGACGACGAATGGATCAGCAAGGTGGCCGCGTTGGGTTGGATAATTTTCAGTCACGATAGGAAATTTCATACCCTCCTGCCTGAGGCCGCGGCGGTCAAACAGTACAACGCCGGTTGTTTTTATCTGCCCGGCGCCAGTTCGCCAACTTGGGACAAGATGCACTACTTCATGAGATCATACGAAGGCATCAAGAACCGCATAGCGAAGACGAGCAAGCCCTACATATTTGATCTCACATATAACGGGCGCTTCGTACCGAAAAAGATCCTCTAAGATGTGGCGTTCACCACATAGGTGGCTGCACCGGGCCAAGACGCCGCGGCCCGGCTCCTAAAACGTCGCCGGCATCTCCGCGCGCCAGCGGGTCCCTTGCCCAAGAGCATACCGCCACCTGACCGTCCCGATACAACCAAGCAGTTAATGTCCGCTTATGTGAAGGGTTTCGGATGACGGCCGATCGGGACGATGCAGCTTGCACCGGGGCCGTCGTCCGAAACCCTTCACAACAACGGACAGGTTCTACGATGCCCCCAAGTGCCTCTGCAAACTACGAAGAATGCCGCCCCTTCTCCGCACTTGTCAGATCCCGGTAGAAGGTAAGAGCGTTGCGATCCAAATCATAGAGGGCGAATTCGCGCGTCCCCCACGGAGTATCGCGAACGCTATTGGGAGTGCACTCGACGCCTCGTTGCCGGTATTCGTTGAAAAGCGCGTCTGGGTCCTCGACTAGAAAGCGCAGGCGGATGGTCCCCATTTCGTGCTCGAACTGAAACTGCATGTGGAGCTCGACCGCGTCACGGCGAAATCCGACGTAGTTCGGAGGATCGGCGTCGTCTCCAAAGGCCAGCTCGAAGCCAAGCTGCCGGGTGTAGAACTCAATGGCCCGTTGGATGTCCCGCGTGCCGAGAATCGGGTGAGTTTCCTTGAACATTGCAGACTCCGAAACACAGTGATCGCCGCCGATGTGCGCACGCGACGCGCTTCACGTATTGATCCACGTTGCCTTACCTGAGCCGCAGACCCCCGGTCTTGGCCAAGCTCCGTCCTCACCCCTGTTCACCTGAAGGGCCGATGCGTCGAGTTGGTCGCGACCTTCAAATTATCCAGCGCCGCCAATTC
>WNGH01007577.1_pt1 | contig 10315 bp, 10 predicted proteins | sample 5400631 | NCBI WGS metagenome assembly WNGH01 (sample SAMN13153373, study PRJNA577476) | soil metagenome | isolation source: 115 cm soil or saprolite under Garry oak tree replicate 1 | place: USA:California | collected 2016-06-15 | reverse complement strand
TTCCTACGTTGATTCAGCCGGGGCGGGTGTACGAATACACGATTGACTTGTGGTCAACCAGCCACGTCTTCAAGGCAGGTCATTGCCTGCGGCTGGAAGTGTCTTCCAGTAACTTTCCTCGCTATGACCGCAACCAAAACACCGGGCATGAGCTGGGCGCTGACGCGGAAATCCGGCCAGCCCAGCAGACGGTGTTCCATGACGATCGTTTTCCGTCGCATCTGCTCCTGCCGGTCATTCCCCGCTAGCGGAGGCATCGTGCCCAAAGTTGCCTGCTGGAGGACTCCAGCACAGACCTCAACCGGAGGGTAGGAAGGCATGTCCACCGTCAGTTTGACTTTGGATAACCAGGAGCTTGCGGATCACTATGAACAAGTCAGCGCCGCACACCAGTTCAAGGCGGGGCAGATACTGATTGAAGAACTCGCCGTCGCGCCGGGGGAAAAGGTACTCGATGTGGGCAGTGGCACTGGTCTGCTGGCGGAGTATGTGGCTGGACTCGTCGGTCCTACGGGTTCTGTTGTCGGGATCGACCCGCTGCCGCTGCGGGTCGCGCTCGCGCAGCAGAAAGGGCGGTCGAACCTCAGCTTTAAGGTCGGCACGGCCTACGATTTGCGCGACTTTCCCGAAGAGGGGTTCGATGTCGTGTATCTCAACGCGGTGTTGCACTGGCTGCCGGACAAGCTGGGGCCGCTACGAGAGATCTACCGCGTGCTGAAAAGGGGGGGACGACTGGGCCTTTCCACCGGTTCCAAGGATCACCCCAACCAGCTGGAGGCGATCAAGGCACTCGTCCTCGCGCGCGAACCGTATAGCCGTTACGCCGAAGCCTCGGGTGGTATGACGCATCGCGTCAGCGCGAGCGAACTCGAGAGTCTCTTAGGGCAGACCGGGTTTGAGGTGAAGAAAATTGCGGTGCGGCCCCATGTGCGCCATCATCCGACCCCAGAGGCGGCCATCGAGTTCGCCGAGGCGAGCTCGTTCGGCAATTTCCTCGGCCACCTGCCGGCAGAGCTGCGCACGGCAGCCCGCGAAGAGATCAAGCACGAACTGGAGCAGTTCAGAACGCCTGAGGGCATACGTCGGGAGGGAGCCCGCATCATCGCGGTTGCTCTCAAGCCTTAAAGGCCCAAAACCAATCGAGATAGTCGAAAATGGCGAACTCGATTGGCGTTGTGAATTTCCCTTACTCGACGCTGATACGCTGCAAACAGCCCAAAACGCAGCCCGAAGACCACGCCAAAAATCAAGAAAATCTACACTCGAGTTTATTGTGAACGGCTGAAAAGGGACATTTTCAGCTCCAAGTTCAGGGCGGTGAGAAAAAGCGCGTGTAACTCGCAGGATTCGCTTAGGCGTCGGGCAGGAGCTCGAATGCGGGGTAGCGATGCGCAAGCGGGGCAAACGCCTCGACCGGCGACCCCGCGGGCACTGAGAAGAACCGCTGGACCTCGCGGCGGAACTGATCGAGGTACGCCTTCAGGACCGGGGGCCGCTCGGCTGCGGAGAGCGCCCGCAGCCGGAACTTCCGCACCTGGCGGCCCTTGCGCAGACGGACCTCGCCGGCAACCTCAGCGTTCCGGACCCATTGCGTGTAGCCGCGCGGTGCGACGAGGTACTGCCTGCCGCCCTCAGTGAGGAGATCGACGGGCATGGCGTACAGCTTCCCGCTCTTCCGACCACGCACCTCCAGCAGGTACGTGTGCTCGAACCCTAAGCCAAGGCGCACCAGAAAGCCGAACGCGCGATTGAACAGCCGATCGATCAGATGGGGTTTCTGGAATGGAATCGCTTGGCTGCTCATTGCAAGACCTCCTTTGCGCCCTGAGGGCGCGTGCCGAGCGCAAACGCCAGCTGCAAGTCGTGCCTGCGGCAGTCGCCGAATGGCTGCGGACCACGCCCCTGGTCCCGTTGCGACAGGTCGCTTAACCTCATAGGGCTCAGCCACAGAGAACTGTAACTTGGCGCTTATGGGGATGTGCCCCCCACTCGCAACATTGCTCACTCTTGCGGCCGAGGGAGCGCCGACGGGGCGAGGAGATACCGTTTCGCCCGGCTGTCCCTAGAACAGGTGAGGCACTTTGCGTCATGCGTTCGAGGAAGCGTTTGCGCATCACAATGGCGAAGGGAAGAAGTCGCGTCCGCTGCTCCCTCGCTTCCCCATTGCTCAGCTTCGCGTCAGCGCTTCTTCAACAAACGTCAGCCGATCATTCCCCCAAAACATTTCTTCTCCGACAAAGAACGTTGGCGCACCAAACACTCCCCCGCGCACAGCCTCCTCGGTGTTCAGCCGTAGCTGTTCTTTGACGTCTGGCTCTTCTATGCGGGCGAGAAGGAGATTGGCATTCAAGCCGGCCTTGACCAGGACTGACCGTATCACTTCCGGTTCCCCAAGGTTGGCGCTGTCTACCCAAAAAGCCGGATAGATGGCCCTATGGTATTCAGCAAAGCAATCCGCTTGCTGGGCAGCCACGGCCCCGCGCATGAGCCGCATGGTGTTAATGGGGAAAAATCTATTGGTGACAAAAGGCACGCCGTAATGCTTGGCCCAGCGTTGTAATTCCACTCCCATGTAGCGGCCTTTCGCCGGGACCGCTATAGGTGAAGCATTGCCAGTTGCTTTCAAAACTGCCCCTAAAAGCATAGGCCAATAAACAATCGTCGCCCCTGTGCGCTGCGCCAGAGCCGCAAGCTGCGTGTCGGCCAGATAGCTAAATGGGCTGCCATAATCGAAAAAGAACTCTACTTGCTGAGACATCGGCCTCTCCTGTTCTGTTTCTGTTTCCTAGCCGGCGAACGCTTCGAGCAGTTTGTTTCGGTAATGGTCCTGCTGTTCTCGGGTTGTACCGGTGGCAGGTACAGCCAGGATGACCGTATCGAGCAATCCCTCGCGCTCGTGCACTTTGGCGCGGACACGGTCGATCGGCCCAACTGCACAGAAGGCATCGACCATCTCGCGTGGGATGAGTTCGATGGCCCGTTGGCGTTCCGCAGTGCGTTGCAGGGCCCTCACTTGCGCTACCGTCTCGGCAAAGCCGTGAGCCGCGAAAATGTCGTCGTAAATACTCGCCCAGATGCTGAACAACATGGCACCGGCACCGATTCGATAGGCGGTCATCAGATCGTCTTCGATCACCGTGAAGCACTGCCCCAATATCTCAATGTCTGAGCGTTTCCGTCCGGCCTTGTTCAGGCCAACTTGAACACCGGGCACGATATGCTCGCGCACATGCTGCGGAGAAAACATGGGATTACCGACTAGCCCATTGGCAAGTTCGCCGGTCAAGGCAGCCATTTTCGGTTTGACCGCGGCAATGTAGAGCGGAACCTGCGGCCGCGGCTGAGGAGTCGAGCGCGAAAAGAAATTGCGTGCGTGAATCTGGTAGAATTCTCCCGGAAAGTCTAGCTCTCCGCCTTTGGCAGTTTTCTCCATGATGAGGCGCAAGACTCGCAGGTATTCGCGCATCTGAGGGATAGGTTTGCCCGCGTCGTGGCCGGCGTACCAGTTGTTATTCCGGTTCTGATGTGCCACGCCAAGACCTAAGACAAAGCGTCCCTGGCTGAGGAAATCGAGATCGAGCGCCGCAAACGCCAGCATAACCGGACTATGAGTGAAGGCGAGGACGACACCAGCTCCTAGCTTGATCTTTTTCACGGCTGGAGCCACCGCCGCCAACGGCAGTAGGGCGGAATTGACCAGCTCTCCCTGCCACAGTGAGTCAAAGCCTGCGGCTTCGATTTTTTGCGCCCAGGCAATCAACGTCTCGGGCGATCCTCCGGGCAGAAACATGGCGTACTGCATAGGGACCCCTTTCCTGTTCGTCCAAAGAGAAGTGCCGTGTTGTTGTCGAGCAACGTATGAGCTTTACCCTTTTGGCAACCCGAGGACCCGTTCTCCGATGATATTGCGTTGAATTTCGCTCGTGCCGCCCGCAATGGTGAGCGCGCGCGCCGCAAGTGCGCGATACGACCATTTGCCGCCAGCGGTCGCCGTCGGAGCCTTGAAGGCAATCTGACTGTAGGGACCTAGCATCTCCATAGCGAAAGTGTTGATCTTCATACTGAGTTCGCTCATGGCAAGCTTCAGCACTGACCCTTCCGGTCCCGGCGGTAAGCCCTGCAGACGGCGCGTGATCTGGCGATACCGCGTATATTTGAGTGCCGCGGCCTCGCACGCGAACTGAGCAATCTTCTGCCGCACGCTGGAGTCCTCCCACGCCGTGTGCCCGTCGAAATTGAGGCTCTGGGCTAGGTTCATTAATTCCCTAACGTGTCCGGTCAAGTCACGACCACCGCCAAGACCAGAACGCTCAAACATCAAGGTCGTGATCGCAACCTGCCAGCCGCGATTTCTCTCCCCAACTAAATTTGCTTTGGGAACCCGAACATCCTCGAAGAAGACTTCATTGAACCCACTCTCGCCGGTGATTTGCACGAGTGGACGTACAGTCACTCCCGGGCTGTGCATGTCAACGAGAATATAGCTAATCCCTTGATGCTTCGGCGCGCTGGGATCGGTGCGCACCAACAGAATACACATGTCCGCGTGATGAGCGTCAGACGTCCACACCTTTTGACCGTTCACCGCGAAGTAATCACCGTCGTCTACGGCATTGGTGCGCAACGACGCCACATCAGAGCCCGATCCAGGCTCAGAGTACCCCTGGCACCAGATCTCCTCAGCGGCAAGAATTTTGGGAACGTAGCGTTTTTTCTGTTCCTCAGTTCCCCAATGCATGAGCGTGGGCCCGACCAGAGCGATGCCTAAGCCGTTGAGCAACTGTGGCGCGTGCACCCGGCTCAATTCCTCGTCGTAAATCAGGCTTTGTGTTAGGGTCGCTCCACGTCCGCCGTACTCCTTCGGCCAACTAATGCCCACCCAGCCTGCGGCGTGCATCTTTCGATGCCACTCTCGGCGATGTTGCCAATCCTCCAGGCTGTCTTCCATGAAGGGGTCGTCATTACGGCTGACGCCTTGGGGAATATTTGCCTCAAGCCACGTTCGCAGTTCCAGCCGAAAGGCTTCATCTTCGGGGCTATAGTGAAAATCCATGATTCATCCTCCATTGGGTGCTCGCTGCTGAAGTTATCGCCCCTTGAACTGTGGGGCCCGTTTGGTGGCAAAAGCGGTGATAGCCTCGCGTGCATCTTCCGTACGCGACATGACTCCGATACTGCGAAGTTCCTGTTCGATTTGACTTTCCAGGGTCTCATTCCAGCCTGCCTGCATAAGCCTTTTGCCGGCACCGAACGCTTTCGTCGGGCCTGCGGCAAGCTGGGCCGCCAGTGCATGGGCCTCGGTTGCCAGCTCGCCGTCCGGGACTACCCGGTTGGCAATTCCCCACTCCAGCGCTTCCCGTGCGGACAGAGTCCGATTGGTGTAAAACAACTCCAGCGCTCTCCCCATGCCGATACGACGCGGCAAAAAGTAAGTGGTTCCGCCGTCAGGACTCAAACCGATTCTCGCGTAGGCCATGACAAATCGGGCAGACTCGGCGGCAATGACCAGATCACACGCGCATGCCAGACCCATCCCTGCACCTGCAGCCGCACCGTTAACTGCTGCAATCACCGGCAGGTCGGCCCGCGCCAGGCGGGAAAGTGTAGCATGGAAGTAGGAGATGCGGCTTTTCAGACCATCACTCGGTGTGTAAAACCCCTTAAGATCAGCACCGGCGCAGAACATCCGCCCGGTTCCGCTGATAACCAGCGCACGAATCTCATCCTCTTCCTCACAGCGGATCACCGCATCCATCATCTCAGTTGACACGGTGGAATTGAGTGAGTTCGCCGATTCAGGTCGGTTTAATATCAGGTGAGCAACGTGGTCTTTTACCTCAAAAAGAAGCGTTGCATACTCGGGCATAGGAACTCCCTTCTGTTATGGGTAATGGTTCAGTTCGCCATCAATTCTCCAGGATCGGTAATCCGATTCGTTTTCCGCCCACATAACAGTCTTACGCTGCCGCGATTGCACGGACACGCGCTGAATTTGCTTCAGCCTCTGCAGTACTCTCAGGGTCAAGCGGCGTCAAACGCACACGGACGTTCTTGTGATGCGGGGTCGCCGCAATCGGATCGCAATCGTCGCTCGCCGTGAGGAAGTTGAGGCGTGGTCCTACGACTACCTGGCCTTCCGCTCCAGCCGGATAGGTCTGCCCATAACCGTGCGGCAGCGCAACGACGCCGCGCCGCAGAGAATCGTCAGCCTCGATGCGAACCACGATGCGTCCAGCGCGCGTCTCCACCGCCATCCAACCGCCCTCAGCCGCACCCAAGGTAGCAATGTCGTCGGGATGGATGCGGAGCGCGCCGTCCGGGTCATCTTTGCGCCAGGCCGGAGTGCGAAAGATTTGATTCGCGTTATAGGAGCGCCGCTGCCCGGCAACAAGGGTGAATGGGTAGTGAGGGTCTTCCTCATCGCGCGCCGGGTCGAGGGAACGAATCCAGTCGAGTAGTCGTGGGATCGCAAGGCGGATCTTCCGATCCTTGTGCTTCACCAGACTCCAAACCTGATCATAGGTGTGGGTGCTGAAGGCGACACCTGAGCGACTCGTGCGGATCTTCTCAAAAAGTGCTTCACCGAGCGCAAAACCTTCTCCTTCAATCCCAGCGGCGCGCACCGCCTCAGCCTGTTCAGCAGCAAAGCGGTGAGAGGCGAGCCAGAGCAGCGCCGCTGCGCCAGATCCGTCGGCGAATGTGCGACCGAGCGTCTCGTAGAGGACAACGGGAGCGATAGCGGAAAGTTCGGGGCGACTGCCGAGGAATGCGATGAAACGCTGCATGAATTCCTCCCGATCAGTCGCAGCAAGAGCGCGCAGCTCTGCCAGTTCGGTTTCGGCAGGAAGTTCACCCATCGCCCGCAGCAGCCTGGTATAAATCTCGGGCTCAGGCAGCGTGCCCGGTAGCGGGTCGAAGAGTGGAGCACGGAGATGGAAATAGTTCGTGGGAAACTCAAAGTTGAAGAGCGTATATTCCCACTTTTCATACTGGGACGCGGCAGGGAGCACATAGTGCGCCAGAGCCGCGGTTTCTGTCAGCGCAACGTCTACAACGACCACGAGATCGAGGGCACGGAAAGCCGCTTCCATCGCTCTGGTGTTGGTCGCCGTATTGAGCGGGTTCGAGCTATCAACCCACACCGCACGAAGGCGATCCGCATGATCGTTTAACACCTCGGCTGGGAAACGATTGGGCGGGTAGAGACCTGCGATCTGCTCTTGTCCGGTCACGGCCGAGCGCTCGCCGCGCGAATTGCCCCAGAGAGGCTGGAGCCAAGTATGTAAGTTGTTCGTCCCTTTGCGACCGAAATTCCCAGTCAACAGAAAAAGGAGTTTTTCCACATAGGAATTGAGGGTTGAGTGACGTCCTTGCTGAATGCCGAGTTCGACGCGAACCGTCATCGCGCCCGCGGCAAGGATCATATCGACGGCCCGCTCCACATCGGCGCGCTCGACACCCACATGCCGTATCCAGTCGTCGATCGGCACGTTGAGTAAGACCTCGCGGACCTGCTCGAAGCCGAGCGTGTGAGAGCGGAGAAAATCAGCGTCTTCGCCGCCGCGACGCAGGATCAGGGCGAGAATCGCACTCAGGAGGAACGCGTCAGTCCCGGGACGGATCTGGAGATGCAGATTCGCCACCTCAGCCACTTCCGTGCGGCGCGGATCGATGACCAGTAGCTGGCGGTGCGGGTCTTTTTTAATCTCGTTGACGAGGTTGCGAGCGTTGCGGAAGCCGTGCGCGAGCCACGGATTACAGCCGATCACGACCAGCAGATCGCAGTACTCAACGTCCTCTGCGGTGTGTGTCGTCTGGGAGCCAAAGAGCAAACCATTGACCCAGAAATCTCCGGTCTTTTCCTGAGAGAGTGCGTTATAGTAGTTGGACGATCCCAACGCACGCAGGAGCGACACGCCGTAAGCGCCGCCCAGGTGATTGCCCTGGCCGCCACCGCCGTAGAAGGCGAAGGCCTTGCCGCCGTATTCGCTACGGATCTCGTTCAGCCGCTGCGCGATCTCCACCAAGGCCGTGTCCCAGTCGATTGCGGCAAAGCTCCCGTCAGCCCGACGTCGCAGCGGCGTCGTCAAGCGGTCCGCATGGTTCTGATAAAAATTGAGCCGCTGCGCCTTCTGACAGAGATAGCCCTGCGTACTCGGGTGCGCTTTGTCACCACGCACGCGCACGAGGCTGCGCCCTGCGGTCATAACCTCGATCCCGCAGTTCACGTAACAGAGGATGCAGGCGGTAGACTGCCATTCGCTGGTGTTTTGCCGATCAGTCATATTCTCGGTCCTCCGGTGAGAGGTTGTCTCTGGCGGTTTCTCGTTTGTCTCACGTTTATAAGTGCATATGCACATAGTGAGAGAAAAATTTTTACCTGGTCCGGCTGATCGCTCTGAGATCCGCCAGCTCGGCGTATAGACGTTGCAGGCGCTCTTGTCCGAAGCCCTTGACGATCTTCGCTTGCGCTTCCTGCCACAGCGGAAATGCCGTAGCCAAGGCTTGTTGGCCGCGGGGCGTCAGTGTCACCTGTCGTTCTCGGCGGTCTTCTCCCGGCTCAATGTGAATAAGCTCCCGCTTCTCCAGAGGTCGAAGGTTGCGAGTCAACGTTGTCCGATCCATGGCTCCCATCTTCGCGAGACGCGTCACAGTGACAGGTCCGAGGCCCCCGGCCGCCATGAGAAGCGCGAACTGCGTGATCCGCATCCCGGTCGGCCGCAGAACTTCATCATAGAGCTGAGTGATGACCCGGGCAGTCTTACGCGCGTTAAAACAGGCACACGTCTGCCCTTCTTTCAGGCGTTTTCTCACGTCGAGAGATTTCGCTCCACGCAACATAATAGGGGGACATACACGTATCGGTTCGGAGAGTCAATGCTCTTTGTCACACTGTAGCACCCGAGCTCCTTCCCGCCTTGCCGATCTGGTCAGGCCATACGAAACGTCGGTATCACATCTTCGGTCACGACCACTCGGGCGCGAGTCACCGGAAAGCCTACGGTTTCAAAGAGCACGTCCGTCCCGAGCAGCCTGGTTTTGCTCTCACGATACTGATGATTCCACTCTACCCTGGGCTCATGACGTGGAGATGTTTTCCTAGCACGCGGCAACGAGGAGTGAAGCAGTTCACCCCTTCGACGTCCTCCAGCACGTTGGGCTTGTGAGTCCATTGGGTTCCATCCGCCGACGCGCATACGGCACCGTCATCGCAGCTCGGACTTCTGCTGCCTGCCGATGGACACCACCGCCCCCAGCGCGTACCATGCCGCTCAGCTCACCCCACGAGAGGAGGCGTCATCATGAGTACAACCCCGCAGGAGCCAGCCCAGCTCCTCTACGAGATCGAACAGATCAAGCAAACCAAAGCCCGTTACTTCCGCTTCCTCGATACCCAGCAGTGGGCCCAGTGGCGCACCTGCTTCACCGACGATCTGCAGTTCTATCTCGGAGAGGATCCTAAACCCGCGACCTCGTCGGGTGATGCATTTGTGGCCTACGTCACGAAGGTGCTCGCCGACACGGTGACGGTCCACCACGGGCATATGCCGGAGATCGAGCTGACCAGCACCACGACTGCGAAGGGGATCTGGGCGATGTTCGATTGGGTCGATTACCGGAGTGAGCCGGAGCGGAGCTTTCAGGGGTACGGCCATTACCTTGAGGACTACGAAAAGGGCGCCGACGGCCGGTGGCGGATCCAGAGCCTGCGACTGACCCGCCTGCGCACCGACCGCATGCCGCAGAAGAGCTAGCCACGGCTCCTGAACGTACGGTTCCCTCTTCCAGCGACGCGCCCTCACATACCGCCGCCGATCCTGGCGATTGGCGACGCTATGAGGTGGAACCTGGTTGCCCGACCGGAACGCGCGTGGAGCTCGAGCACAGTGGCTGGGAGCAAGGGGCGAAGATCCGCGACGCGCAGAAGAGTTATGACGGTGGCTGGGACCTCGTGCTCGGGCACTATCAAGCCCGTGCTCGTGCGGCCGCCTGACCCCTGGGTGGATGTTTACGACCATGAGGTGCAGGAGGAAGACATGAAACTCTATGTGTTACCGCGCCTCACAGAGGCTCATCGGCACCGAGCTCACCATTGCGGATTTCTCCGTCGGTGCCTGGCTGGTGGTGGCGCAACCGTTTCGGCTTCCGGTCGCGAGCTATACCGAGATCCTCCGCTGGTACGACGGGCTCGCAGCGCTGCCGGCATGGCAGGCGTCGCTGATTCGGCCACCGGCGTGAGCCTGCGCTCACCGCATCGAAGTGTTCGAGTAAGCAAAATCCTTCCGAGGAAAGGAGTGAACAATGGCAGTTAACG
>WNGH01013293.1_pt1 | contig 10317 bp, 11 predicted proteins | sample 5400631 | NCBI WGS metagenome assembly WNGH01 (sample SAMN13153373, study PRJNA577476) | soil metagenome | isolation source: 115 cm soil or saprolite under Garry oak tree replicate 1 | place: USA:California | collected 2016-06-15 | reverse complement strand
CTCATCTGCGCTGTAATGTAAAGAGAAATCTTATTCATATTCGTCACTATTTTCGATATTTCGCAAACTTTTGTTGAAACGATAAGACTTGTCTGCCCAAAAATTGAAAAATTGACTTTCTACCGCGGAAGTCAGGTTAGGGCTCATTGCTCCCCACATTTGGCGTGCACCACGATAAACTGAAGTTACAGGGAAATGGCGTTCATCGCGGTGATCAGCTCTTGACCGCATTGATGGCCCAAAAATCGCTGGCTAGGGTAGGCTCCGTCACATACGCGTATGGCATATAGAAGTACCCGTTGTCGCCTTCTGAAGACCCCCACGAGTTGCGGATCTTAAACCATCCTGTGGTGCTGTCGTAGCCTACGCAGAGAACGGCATGGCCGCCGACGGGGTGCTCTGACTGCGCAGGCAACGGTATCACTCGCGGGCGCGGTTGCTGGCTATACCAGCCGTCGAAGACGGTGAACCCAAACGCAAAAGGAAATCCGGCGGCAATGCAGCCTTGCAATTGGCCCAGAGTTTGATTCAATCGCTGATAACTTGTGATCTTGAACTTCGCGGCATCGCTGTAGCAGGATTTTGACGGCTCGGTTGCTGACCTAGAGCCAGCGGGAAAAGGTCCACCCTCGTAAGTAGCCGGAGTATCGTCGTATGGCCATTCGGTCTCGGGACATACACCCTGCTGATGCAATGTCTTTATGCCATCGCGCAACTGGGCTCCGGCGTCATTTGTAGGGCCACCTTCAATTACCCTTTCGTTGTAATAGATGAACAGTCTGGAAGGCACAAAATCCGGTGATCTACCGTCCTTGAGGCGATCAAATTGGACGGCGCCAGCCAATGCGTTCGCCGTGCATGATCCGATCCGACCTTGATTGTAGACCGGGAAGGGCTGAAGGTCCTTTGCTTGCGGCAGCGCTTGAAGTACCGCGAGAGGGGCACTGAACATAAAGTCTCGAGGGTCGGGTAGATCGCGGACCCAGCCGAGCCTGCTAATTTGTCGTTTCCTCACGTCCGCGGCCCTCCACTAGAGGTTTTCCTCGGGAAGCTGTTTCAAGGTGGCGGAGCGTAACAAGCTTTAGCTACGGGCGTCAAGGTAGATGCCATTGTAGTTATAAAATGTCTGCTAGGCGGTCTGCGCCAGGACTCCAACAGTGCGAGACAGTGCGTTTGCGCTTGATTCCTCGGTTTCGCTTTTGCCGCGGTACACGGGTGGCTCGGGCATGCCCGAGCATCATTTGGACCACTTATTTTGACCACCTATTTGGTTGACATTTTAGGTATCGAAGGCGCAAGGTACATATTCTAAAGTTGCTCAGCGCTGAAGAGCTTGCACCGGCAGGGGCCGAATATTTCGCGCCCGAGAACTTGATGTGTTTGTCGATCAGCAGGGTTGCTCGGATTAGTGAGCGGGGCACATTTTCAATCTCTGTGACGGTCGCTATGCCTAACCGTCACGAGCAAGCGCCAAGCAGACGCGCGAACCTCCCAAAACGGTGGTTTACATGATGGTTTTTGGTCCAGGCCCGGTCAGTATGCAATTGAACGTAAATAACCAGGCACAGTCCATAAACTGCGAGCCATGTCTTACCTTGCTCCAAGTGCTACGCGAGAAACTCGGCCTCACGGGAGCGAAGCAGGTGTGCGATCGTGCAACCTGCGGCGCATGTACCGTGCTCGTGAATGGCAAGCGGGTGTACTCCTGTTCGATTCTGGCCATCGATGCGCAAGATGCAAAGATCGAGACCGTCGAATCGCTTGCGCAAGACGGCACTCTTGATGCTTTGCAGCAGGCCTTTGTTGCTGCTGACGCGTCCCAATGTGGATACTGCACCCCGGGGTTCATCATGTCGGCGACCGCATTTCTGGCCGACAATCCTTCTCCAACCAAAGAGGACATCCGGAAGGGTATGTGCGGGAACCTCTGCCGATGTGGCACCTACGCGGGGATCGAAGAGGCACTGCTGAGCATGTCCAAGACTTCCAAGCCATCAGCAATGGCAACGGAGGGGAGGAAGCGTGGCTGACTACTCGTGGCCTATAGCCGGCAGCCGGACTACCATCGGCACGGACGTCAGCCGCATCGACGCGCCTCTCAAGGTGAGCGGTCGCGCGGCTTATACCACTGATGTGCAAGCACCCGGAATGTTATATGCCGTTACCGTGGGATGTCCTTATGCGCATGCAAAGATCATCAGCATTGACACTAGCGCGGCTGAAAAAGTCCCCGGCTGTAAGGCCGTCACGGTCATCCAGAAACCCGGCACGGAGATCTTCTGGGCAGGCGATGACGTTGTGGCGGTTGCGGCTGTCGATGAACTATCGGCACAACTGGCTGCCAAAGCCGTGAAAGTGAAGTACAGCGAATTGCCGCATCTCGTGCTCGATGCAAGTCCGCACCCTCCTGACGGTTTTGCCCAGCCGATGAAACCGGAGGTGCAGGGTGATCCTGACGGCGCGTTTGCCAAAGCAGCGGCTGTTGTGCAAGCAACTTACTCAATGCCAGTAATCACACACTGCTGCCTTGAACCTCACGGCAGCGTTGTTGCTTGGCGCTCAGGAGCATTGGATGTGCACATTTCCACTCAATCGGTATCGGGAATTGTGACACAGATGAGCAAGGCACTCGGAGTGCCCGCTTCCAAAATTCGCGTCCGAGCCGAGTTTGAAGGCGGCGGCTTCGGTGCGAAACTCGCGGCAGACCGCTGGGGCTTGGCCGCTGCCCAGCTTTCCAAACTTGCCGGAGGCCTCCCGGTACGGTTGATCGTCAACCGTCGAACCGAACAGGAAACGGGCGGTTGCCGGCCATCGGCATACGGGACGATAAAGCTCAGCGCGGACGCAAAGGGCAATCTCACAGGCTGGGAGTCCGAGACCTGGAGCACCGGCGGCGTCACGGGCGGCGCTGATTTTCCCGTGCCTTACTTGTTCAACGTTCCAAACCAGCGCAAACAGCACACCACCATTATCAACAACATTGGCAGCGCCCGGTCGATGCGAGCGCCGCGCCAGCCTCAGGCTTGCCTTCTGACGATGTGCGCGCTTGAAGACCTTGCCGCTAAGCTCGGCATGGATCCGCTCGATCTTGTGCTGGCAAACATCGCGCTGACAGGGCCGCGGGCCAAGATTTACCAAGAAGAGTTTTCTGTAGCGGCGAAGGCCATGGATTGGGCGAAGCGGTGGCACCCGCGTGGAAAAGGCAGCGCAGGGCCGATCCGCCAGGGTTTGGGGCTCTCCTTCCACACCTGGGCTGGCACCGCCCATCCCGCTGCCTGCAGCTTGACGATCAATCCGGACGGCTCTGTCGCTGTTTCCGCGGGCACGCAAGACATCGGTACGGGAACGCGAACCGTCATGGCAATCGTCGCTGCCGAGACCTTCGGGCTTCAAGTGGGAGACATGGAGATACAAGTTGGGGACAGTTCGCTATCTTCCTCAGCTGGTTCCGGAGGTAGCGGGACGGTCGGCGGGATGGGATCAGCGACGCGGCGTGCCGCGGTAGACGCCCTTCAGGCACTGTTCGCGAAGATCGCCCCAGCACTGCATGCAGATCCCACCAAGCTGAAAGCCGCAGGTGGTAAGGTCACTGATGGACAGTCGACGGTCACCTGGAAGCAAGCGTGTGCCGCAATCGGCGCATTACCCATCACCGCAAGAGGCGTGAACCCCGGAGCCGGAGCGCTGAACGATAGTGGTGTCGGCGGTGTACAAATGGCGGATGTTTCCGTCGACGTTGAAACGGGAGTTGTCAGCATCAACAGGCTTGTCGCCGTGCAGGACTGCGGGTTGATCATCAACCGCAAGACAACCTTGAGCCAATGTTATGGCGCGATGATCATGGGCGTAGGGTATGCGTTGTTCGAAGAAAAGGTAATGGATCAGAACCTGGGACGAATGCTTAACCCGAACGTCGAGTTCTATCGGCTATGTGGGATCGGGGACATCGGCACGCTGGAAGTTCATCTGATGTCTGGGAAGGGATACGATGAACGCGGCATCGTCGGCTGCGGCGAACCGCCCGTTATTTCGCCCGGTGCGGCGATCTCGAATGCCGTCGCGAATGCCATCGGCGTCCGCGTGCCGTCGCTTCCTCTCACTCCTGACCGGGTACTTGCCGCGCTAGGTGTTCCGTCATGAATCCGTTCGTCTACCTGAGTCCGGCAGACCAAGATTCAGCCGTCGCACTGCTGGAAAATCAATGGGGAAGCACCGAGATTCTCGCGGGCGGAACTGACCTGATCGCCTTGATGAAAGACGATATCGTCACCCCCTCCCGCGTACTAAACATCAAGAAGATCGCCGCATTGAACACCCTCGCTGTGGATCAGAAAGCCGGACTTCAGGCTGGCTGCCTTGTTCGATTAGACGAGATAGCGCGAGATGCTGGTGTGCTGCAGTTGTATCCAGCGCTGGCAAGGGCCATCGCCGATGCTGCCAGTCCGCAGATCCGCAATATGGCCACCATCGGCGGCAATCTTTGCCAGCGGCCACGGTGCTGGTATTTCCGTAACGGTTACGGGCTCCTGGCTATCGATTCAAGCGGCAAGTCTCTCGTATTACAGGGCGACAATCGCTATCACGCCATCCTCGGGAATAGCGGGCCGGCCTACTTTGTGAGTCCATCTACAATCGCTCCGGTGTTGGTTGCCTTGGGCGCGACGGTTACGATCACCGGCCCGAAGAATTCGCGGACCATCGCACTCGAGAGTTTCTTCCGTGCGCCGAGCTCGGAACAGGAGCGCGAACACGACCTGGAACCCAACGAACTGCTGACCTCCGTGCATGTGCCTCCGCCAGACGGATCAGCAACCGCCTACTATGAAGTTCGTCAGAAGCACGGATTTGATTGGCCAGTGGCTACTGCAACGGTTGCGTTGACGACCATAGCCAAGAAAGTGACGGCAGCCTCGATCGTCCTAGGACATGTAGCTCCAACTCCTTGGCGTTCGAGGGAAGCCGAAAACCTGCTCACGGGACAAATCTTGGACGAGAGTATTGCGGCCTCGGCGAGCGAGGCGGCTTTGAAACCAGCCAAGAGCCTTGGCCAGAACGGATACAAGATTCAGGTTGCCAAGGTTGCCCTGAAACGAGCCATACTACAAGCTGCCGGGTTCGACGTTCCACCTTCGCACCCTGCGCTGGCCTAGCACTATGGACAAACGGCCGATGCTCACGCACGCGGAGCGATTCAATCGCAATCATAGCGATCTCTGTCCGGCACTTACTTGGAAAGGACAGTTCACGCCCGCTGCACCCGACCCGAGCGTTCCCGCCACGACTGATCATCAGTATTGGTGTGTCTACACGCAAACATGCATCGGGCCGGACAATCAGATAGTTGAACCCTACGTTTGCTCCAACCCGAAGCGGAGCTGCCACCAGACTGCAGTGCGCCTGCACCAATAAGCCCGCCCCAACGCTGTAGCGTGATGGAGAGAGAAGCACCCCCAGCAAGCAGGAGGAACGGTTGGCTACGGGCGAGCGCCTGAGAAGCGTTCTGGAGGTACAAAGCAACTTCCGACCTAGTCGTTCTTGGCCGAGTCGCGATTGGAGCGATCATCGCCAGCGGCCCACGCGTCAGGCACAGGGTGGGTCGTCCTAATGAACTCCTTCAGTAATTCGTTCTGCACCGGCTTGTCCACCGCCGGAGTGGGAACACTTATCCCCGTGAGCTGTAGAGGGACGGGCAGGGACTTGATTTCCTCCAGATAGTCGCAAGGCCCAATCTCCAGCATGGTACAAAACGAGCAAGATCCGCCGGGACGCGTTAGGTGTTTTGTAGCCGGATTGTATTGGAAACGTCCCGCTTGGGCACTGGCCTTAAGCTTTTGGATGACCCTCGGCTTGGCGGTCGCCCAGCTCGCCGGATCCCCCGTCGGATGGGGCGCGAAAATGACCTCCGCATCGAGCTCCGTACCGTTCGGAAGATCGCCGTACTTAAGCCGGATGTCGCGATCAAGCAACGCCGTGACGGGATCATTCACTTTGGGATTGCCAGCCGAAAAGCGCCCCTGGAGAGCTCCAATGAAGGCGTTCGCGGTACTCTGGCTAAACACCAGAAGCAGTGTGGGCAAGCTTTGGAATAGTTGCCTGAGGAAATACTGCCGGGTGTGAAAACATTCCTCCACGATGCCAGCCTGCTGTGCCAGAGTCATCGGAGGTAGGCTCGGGTTGCTGGGATCGGCTCTGGTAGTCCACTTCGCCGAAGGACAGGCGATCATGTTACCGTAGGAGAGGTCTTCCCCAATCGTGAGCTTGTGGTCAGCGGGCAGACTCAATGCCCCAGCCACTTCCTCAAGTAGCGACTGGTAGGCCTGATACATTTTCTGATCCTGCAATTCCACGCGAATCGTTCGCATTCCATGGTCGTCCTTGGGGACGGCAAGTTCCAGTTTCGACCCCGGGGGAGCGTCTTGCGGACCTCCACCGAAGGCCGTGTAGTCGGCCTGTGGAAGTTGCAGCTTGGCGACTTCGCGATAGCGAAAGTAGTGCGCATATTGTTTGAAATCGTCAAACATCGGGTTGATGGAGTTTTGAGTGTTGGGCCACCAGCCGGGCAGGTTGGGGTTGATGCCCACGGCCATCAATGGCGCTTTCCGGCAACCGCTCAGCAACTCCGGGATCAGAGGCGCTCGCCCCAAGTATTGGCTTTTTTGCAGAATTCCGCGCTGCAGGGGAGGTCCGGAGGTTTCATAGTCATAGCTGTGATAGGTACCCCAACTTCGGAAATAGGAACAGGGGTGTGGTTGTTGGCCTGGTTCTTGGGCCACGCGAAGCGCGTTGCAAGGCATCACTTCAAAGACTAACTCGACTTCGGTTGGAACTCGGCTGTCGCTCATACACTCCAGCTACAATCCGGCGATGATGCCCCAGCAAGCCAGAGCGCTCATGACGGTAGTCCAATAGCCAAAGCCCTTGTAGTAGTAGACTGCCCACATGACCTGCAGACTCTGCGACTTGGGCAAGTCCTTGAGGTCGCCATTGATCTGCGGGTCCGAGCAGTTTCGCACCACGGCCCAAAAGGGTGTGGAGCGACCGGAGTTCTTGCGTTCTTCCATGCAAAGTCCGAGTACCGCATCGCCCATTTCGACAGCGCAACCCTCTAGATCGAGGCGATTCTTGGAGGTGCCGTACTCAAAGTAGTCGGTGGTGAGGATGGGGTGGAATTTGGGCATGCGCACCTTGCCGTTGACGGTCTGTCCATCCAGCCAGATATCTGGAGTGTCCGGGCGAGAGGGCTTGGGGTAGCCTCCTGGCGGCGTCGTGAAGCTGACCGTGGGGGGGAGCAGTTCATCTGGCTGAGCCAGCTTGTCTTTAAAATTCGCCATAAGCTGCACGGCGGCAGCCAGTTGCGTTTCAGGCAGGTTCCAGTCGGACTTATAGACGCCGTTTTTAAACGGGGCGTTCCTAAATTCTTGCTTTACTCGGAACTTGGCCCCGCGCGTGACAGCAACGTCTCCCAGGTCCTGTTCTGCGTAGACGCCCCCGGCAGTACCCGTGGTCAAGAAAACCGTTGGATTAACCTCGTCAATTAACTGATGAAATAAATCCTTCACTGGCAAAGTGGCATTGCCGGGGCTTCCCGGAGGAGTTTCCATGCTGTCCTGGTTCAAGTGCAGCTCGGATTTGAACAGCAACACCGATTTGTTTCCGATCTTGGTCCGAAAATAGCTCCCCAGCCGCTGAGCGACCTTTGCCGGAGCTCCCTTGCGGATTTGCAGAACGTCAGCCGGCGGGAGCGGCGCGGATGGGTTCGGTGCAGGATTGATCGGCTGAGGAACAGGAGCGAGCCCCGGAGGAAAAGGGATTCCGAGCTTGGTACCCGCAGCTGCCGCCAGCTGCAACTTCTCGGGCGCGGGACGCAAGTCCAAATCGACGCCAGTGATTCCCGAAGAAAGCAGCTCCCGCGCTAGAGCCAATTCGAAATCATACTGAGCCATATAACCTCACGTCGCTCCACCGGTTCTGCGTGATCTCGCGCCAAAGAAATCGCACCAAGTCACGACGACCGGCAAGCTCGAAAAAGGAAACATCCGGCCCGGCAGTGACGATCCTAGACGAGTCGGAAGCCCGAAATCTCACTGAGGCCAAGTCCTGAAGTAGCGCACTTATAGAACCATAGAGCTAAGATGTCAACTGTAAATTATTGAGGCATCCAAATGATGGTTGCGCCTGCCCAGGGCCTATTCTGATTGGAGATCAGAAATCTTCGCAGCGCCACTGTTCGGTCTGCGCGCGTCAATTCCTTTCCGGGATTGTAAGGTTGTCGGCACTACCGATGCATCCGTGTGCAGAACACAATCGAAACCGCTCTTCCCAAGTTTTTTGGAACGGCGAGGATCTGATGTTTGATACGGAGATTGTGGAAGTAGCCGTGAGGATGATTTCTACCTATCTCCCGCTGAGTGTTGTCTGCTGGACGATCGGCGAGCAAGTTGAGCGGGCACTGAACAACCGCGTGGCGGATCTCGACCGAGGCCTCCGCGAACTGCTGAAGGATCCAGCTGTCTCCCGCCTGGTAAAACAAGTTTATAATCACGGCATGATCAGCGGCCGGTTCAAAGTCCAGTCCGAACCCAGCAGGGGCCAGTCGACTCGGCCGTCCTACATTCCTTCGCGAGACTTGGCTTTGGCAGTCATGGGAATCGTACTGCCAAACAATTCCAGCTTGGCCCGAGTGGTACGAGGGTCGTTCGCAATTGATCGTTTTCGCCGTAGGTCTGTCATTGCCGGCATGGACGCCAATTGCGTAACTATCGTGAACGATCTTTGGTTGCGCAAACCTCAGCGAGACGCACTGCTGGCGGCGGCATGAGGATAGTTCGAGAAATATCAGCCAGCTGGGTCGGATGCTAACAGGGATGCAGGACACATTGACTTGTTTGCGGAATAGAGTCGGGGAGAACTTGACCCGGGGGCGCACGCGACCTGCAGCGCTTGGGATTGCCGATCGGTGGGGATGCCTCTTGCGGGTACGGCCTGCTATGGTGGAGCATCTTCGTGCTGGTGTCCCAATGGGATGGTTTATCAGCGCCGGTGCAGTATCATTTGGCGCTGCCTTCTGGCTCGACACGCTCAACAACTTTATCGTGGTTCGATCGACCATCAAGCCTCGCGAAAAAAGCCATGAGGAGCACTCTAAGACCTGCACGCAACGATTTTGGGCCAGCCAATTGCGAATCCCAGCTGGTCGCTTCGAAAGGAGATAATTCATGGCGCCATCCGAATCAGGGCCGACCGGCGCAGGACTGCCAGTCGGAGCAAATGCAAGCACCACGCTAACTGTCGAGGACGTCAAACGTATTATTGCTGAAGCGCAGTCTTCGGGCGCAGATTCAGTAAGTTTAGGGATGCAGATCTTCCGCACGTTAGGAGATGACATCAACACTTCCGGCGCACTCGTCAGCCAGGCGCTGCTGGAGTCGAATGTGGCCGTCCAGGGTCCACTGGCTGCGCTTCTTACCGCCGCTCAGACGATCACAAAGACGGGCAGCCAGGTGCAGATCACCAATGGGCAAGAGACCAAGACAGAAATCGGCGGGACTCCCATTCGTTTCAAGGAAGCGGTTCGCTTCGACGTGGTGGACGATGGAGGGCTACCTACCCTCAGAAACATTGTTGGCGTGGGCGCCCACAAATTCCTCTGGTTGGACATCACCGAGATTCAACTGAAACAGAACCAAGGACAACGAGTTATTCACGTGGTGACCTCTGGCGGCAGTCGAGATTTCGTCTTGTGATTGAACGGGTCACGGTGGAGGCTTACAGGCAAGCGCTCGGTCAAGACGATAAGCGGATGGTGGTCCAGGGATCGATGGCCCAGCGCGGAACGCAACCACTGCGATCGGTCCAAGTGAGTCACTTCTTTGGTAGCAGCTAAACAGCGCCGTGGCTCTGGCAAGCGAATCGATGAAAGCGCTACGCTGCGGTGATTCGATTCCGCCCTTCCCAGCGCCCTGGTGGTGCCCCGCTGTTGTTGGGTTGACATCTTACCCACACATTCCATACTCAGGTTATATGTCTCCCAGGAAGCCAGAGAACGGCTAGAACTACTGCCGGGCACTCTGCGGGCCATCCAGCAGACGTCGGAAGAAGAACTGCTCGTGGAGTACGGCGCGCTTTATCCTGCGCTCCAGCGATTGGAAGAGCGGCGGAGGACCTCTGACAAGTGGGGAATCTCGGCAAATAACCGAGCAGCCCACACCGTACATTCCGGATGCCGGCAATCCGTACTAGGATGCGGCGTTCCGGGCACCCGTCATCCAGACATAGTCTGTTGAGGATCCCAAGCCAAGCTGGGCCGCTTCGAGAATC
>WNGH01008338.1_pt1 | contig 10317 bp, 11 predicted proteins | sample 5400631 | NCBI WGS metagenome assembly WNGH01 (sample SAMN13153373, study PRJNA577476) | soil metagenome | isolation source: 115 cm soil or saprolite under Garry oak tree replicate 1 | place: USA:California | collected 2016-06-15 | reverse complement strand
GAGAAGTTCCCTCGAGATTTAAGACGGGCGGCCTGTGTGGCCGCCCTCCGGATTTCAACGCTCCTTGCATTTCATCAAAGCGGTCCCCATCCTCCCGGAAACAAACTCTCCGAATTCGCAGTAACGTCCCCAAAAAAACTGAGCTCCACACACCTGACCAAAGACGTCCGGGCTTGAGGAGGAAAGAAGGGGAGGTAACCGGCATCGAAATGTGTCCAAAGAGTAGCGGAAAACAGTGATGCCATGGGCAAAACCTGTACTGTAGTCCAGTAGCGGCGGCCCAACTTTCCGAGCAGCATCGGGTATTACACGGTGACCCGGGACTCGCAAATTCTGAAAGCTTAGGAGAGAGCCCATGAAATTTACCTGCATGAAGTGGAGTGCCTTGCCCGTTCTGGTGCTGATGGCCGGAACCGTGGTGCTGGCCGAAGATCTGTCGGCGCAGGAGCCCGACGAAGCGCAGAGCCAAAGCTCCGCGACGGCAGCTACACCAGCGGACGCACCCACGCCGGCAGCAAAGCCCAAGCCCACCGTGGCGCGGCGCAAAGAAAATCAGCAGGATCGCATCGCCCAAGGGGTGAAAAGCGGCCAACTGACGGCTGGTGAAACTTCCAAGCTGGAAACCAAAGAAGCGGCTCTCAATGCCGAGACCAAAGCGGACCGCGCGGCCCATGGTGGCAAGCTGACGGCGGCAGAGAAAAAACAGATCAACGGGCAGCAAAATCAGCTTTCGAAGCAGATCGGCAAGGACAAGCACAACGCTAGCACCCAGCACTATGCCAACAACAAAGTGGACCAGCGCCGCGAAAATCAGCAGGACCGCGTCGCCCAGGGCATCAAGAGCGGGCAGATGACCGCTGGTGAAGCGGCCAAGGCCGAGAAGCAGCAGAAGGGCATCAACCGGCAGGTTGCCGCGGACCGCAAGGCCAACGGCGGAACGCTGACGGCTTCGGAAAAGAAGCAAGTCAACCATGAACAGAATGCGGCGTCGAAGAACATCGATCACAAGAAACACAACCCCAAGACGCAGCCGCAGGAACAGCCGAAACCTAACTAAGTTTCCTCCACCCCCGAAGCAAAAGAGGCGTCCTGGTTCTCACCAGGACGCCTCTTCTTTTTTTGCCACGCCGAGCGGTTTGCTAGACTTCGGACCAGCCTAGCTCGGTGAGGGAACGCAGGAGGTGCGCGAGAGGCAGGCCGACGACGTTGAAATAGCAGCCTTCGATGCGCGGGATGTAACGGCCGGCGCGGCCCTGGATGCCATAAGCTCCTGCTTTGTCATGGGGTTCGCCGGTCGCGAGATAGCGGGTGATTTCTTCCGCCGGGAGCGCGGCGAAGTGCACGAACGTGGATTCCACAAAAGTGCGCCGGACCGCATCAGGAAGGCGGATGAGAGCGACGCCGGTGACCACCGCGTGGGTGCGGCCGCCAAGCCGTTCGAGCATATGGCGGGCATCGTCCGTGGAGCGCGGCTTGGTGAAAATGTGCCCTTCCAGAGTCACAATGGTGTCGGCGGCGATGACGATCGACGGGCCGACCGCCCGGGCGGCGACCAGCTCGGCCTTGGCAGCGGCCAGGCGCTCGACGAGGTCGTGAGGAGCTTCGCCGGGGTAAGGCGTTTCGTCAATGGCGGAAGAGACCTGCGTGAACGCTAAACCCGCGTCGCGAAGAATCTCGGCGCGGCGTTCCGAAGCGGAAGCCAGGATCAACTTCATAGCCTTCTCGCAGGGAAGAATACTATAGCGCAAGCGCGCTGAGAGTCTGTGCTTTGGTCCAGCCGAACAGGCGGGCGATCTGTGCTGTCGGCGTGGAGGGGTACAGGGTGCGATATCTCGCGGCAATCGCCGTGCGGGCATTTTCTGGGGATATTTTCCGGGCCTGCCGAAGCTGTCGGGGAAAGGCACGGGCCACCAGCTCAAAGCAGTTGGAGGCCCACGCTTCGGTTTCCTGTGCGGCGCCCGAGTGCGTGACGAGCAGCAGACCCTGTAATTCCAACATGGCCTTCTTGAAGCGCTTGTTGCCGGCTGGCGTTTCGAGTTTCGAGGCCTGCCGAAGTTCGAGCGTCGGCAGGGCCCCGTGCTTTTCGAGCGCTTGCCAAAGTTCCAGCGCATCGTGAGAAATGCGCCCCATTTTGTAGAAGGCTTCGGCCTCCTCGGCCCCCACTGCCGTTCCCTCGAGGGCTAGAAAATATGGCAGAAGCTGGAGCGAGAGAAATGAGCCGCGACTCTTGAAATACTTTGCGTAAAGGGCCCGGCGCTTCTTTGGCAATTCGTCTTTCCATTTCCAGATGAGTTGCGCATATTTGTCCCAGCGCACATCTCGGCGCTTTGCGACGGCGTAGTAAAGCGATCCGAGCGGAACGTTTTTGAGCGGGAAGAGGACGCAGAACCCAGCATGATCGATAAAGCGGGTGGCCTCCGAGGGCGTGCGGATCAAGCGGGGCCAGGAGAGTTCGCGCCTGTTCATGAGCAGGGCAGAGCCTTGGAAGCATAAGGCTGCTCGCCGATGACGTCCCTGACCGCGAGCAGCAGGATGAGCTCGAACATGTTGGCCTCCACCCTCAGATGACTACGGATTCCAGGTATTCGCCGAAGACGCGGCGGAGGGCGTCGGAGATTTCGCCGACCGTGGCGTAGGCTTCGACGGCGGCGAGGATAGCAGGAAGAAGATTCTCGGTGGTCGCGGCGCGGCGCTGGAGTTCGGCGAGGGCGGATTTGGCGCGGACCGTATCGCGCTTGGCGCGCAGGGCGCTCAGCCGGGCGATCTGGGAGCGTTCGATTTGCGCGTCGATACGGAGAATGGGAATGATGCGGGCGTCATTTCCTTCCGCGAAGTCGTTCACGCCGACCACGATTTGTTCTTTTTTCTCGACCGCTTGCTGGAACTCGTAGGCTGCTTTCTGGATTTCTCCCTGGACGTAACCGGCTTCAATGGCGCGCAACATTCCGCCCATTTTGTCGATCCTTGTAAGGTAGTGTGAGGCTTGCGACTCGATTTCGTTGGTGAGGGATTCGATCGTGTAGGAGCCGGCGACGGGGTCGACGGTGTTGGCCACGCCTGTTTCGTTGGCCAGGATTTGCTGGGTGCGCAGCGCGATGAGCGCGGAATCTTCGGTAGGAAGGGCGAGCGCTTCGTCCAGAGAATTGGTGTGCAAGGATTGGCAGCCGCCGAGAACCGCGGCGAGCGCTTGGATGGCCACGCGCACGATGTTGTTTTCCGGCTGCTGCGCGGTAAGCGAAGAACCGGCGGTTTGCGCGTGGAAACGGAGCATCATAGAACGCGGATCTTTGGCACCGAAGCGTTCGGCCATGATGCCGGCCCAGAGACGGCGCGCGGCGCGGTACTTGGCGATTTCTTCCAGAAGATCGTTGTGGGCGTTGAAGAAAAAGGAAAGCTGCGGGGCAAATTCATCGACGCCCAGGCCGGCGTCGAGCGCCGCCTGGACGTAGGCGATTCCATCGGCCAGAGTGAAGGCGACTTCCTGGACGGCGGTCGAACCGGCTTCCCGGATGTGATAGCCGGAGATGGAGATGGTGTTCCACTTGGGAAGATGGTCGCGGCACCATGCGAAAATGTCCGTGACGATGCGCATCGCGGGCCGCACCGGATAGATGTAAGTGCCGCGGGCAATGTATTCCTTCAAAACGTCATTCTGGATGGTGCCGGAAAGCCTTGGCAGGCTCGCGCCTTGCCGTTTCGCGACGGCCACGTAGAGGCAGAGCAGAATGGCGGCCGTGGCGTTGATGGTCATCGAGGTGGAGACTTTTTCGAGCGGAATGCCCTCGAAGAGAGTCTCCATGTCTTCGAGCGAATCGATGGCCACACCAACTTTGCCGACTTCGCCGAGGGCCAGCGGATGGTCAGAATCCAAGCCAATTTGGGTGGGCAGGTCGAAAGCCACGGAAAGACCAGCCTGGCCCTTGCTCAGCAGATAGCGATAACGCTGGTTGGATTCGACGGCGGTGCCGAAGCCGGCGTACTGGCGCATGGTCCAGAAGCGGCCGCGGTACATGGTGGGATAGATACCGCGAGTAAAGGGATATACCCCGGGATATCCGAGGGCCTCATCGGGGTTCCAGCCGGCAAGATTTTCTGGCCTGTAGAGACGATCGACGGGGAGCCCGGAGAGAGTGGTGAATCGTTCTTTCCGTTCGGATTTGGTTTTTGCGTCAGACATGATGGTGTGCTCGATGGGCCGAGCCGGGCGATTCGGCCAGCCCCGTGCGCCGGTTGGAAGCCGGCGCTACAACCTGCGAGCCTTGTGAAACGACGTTACGGCGAAAAACAGAAATAACAGAGCAACCGCCACGGCGATGCCGATGAGCCAGCGAGCAACGTCGCGCGTCCAGGCGCGCAGCGCGGCGTTGAGCCAACCGAGCGCGAGAACGGCAAAGACGGCGCCGGTGGCCTCGTGAAAAAGCTGGCGGAGCACGCGCCAGAGACGCCGGAAACCACCTGGCTGGGGGGGCCCGGCGGCGGCCCTTGCGGCTGTGGACATAAGAGCATCTTAGCGCAAAACGCGGCGGACCAGAGGAAGAGGGTGCCGGGGTCCTCCGACCTTAGGCCCACTCGAACCTGAACGATGGTACTGTGGACGTATTGGAGACAACGGAGTGATGCTCTCTTGTATCCAACAATCGGTGGGCCTAGAATGGCCGAAGACGTACGGGAGAGCCAGCCTTGCAACTCGATGATCACCTGAAAAACTTGCTCCGTGAACTGGGACACGCCATCAATGACACGGTGTCCGATTCCGATCGCATTACGGGTGCGATTGCCGGCGTGCGTGCTCACGGGTACGATATCGTGCTGAAACTGGATGCCACTATCGGGCTGGCAAAACGCGACGCGGCTGCAGCCGAGGCAGGCAAACTGACGACCCAGGACCGCCGCTTTCTGGAGTCGCTGCGGATTCAGGTGGATCAGGAATCGTTTTTGGAAGAGCATGACAGAAGGCCGGCCCCGCGGCTGGCCATGACGCCCCAGGACGTGCGATTTCTAAAGTCCTTGCGGATTGCCACGGACGATACGGAATGAAGAGCATCGTCAAGATTGCCGCCATCGGACTGCCGCTGCTGCTTGCCGAGGCAGGTTTTTTTTCGTGCCCTGTGGGCGCGCAGGCTCCGGTGATCGTGCCGATTGTCGTGGATACCGCGGCGCCCATCATCGTCGCTGTGGTGAAGCCCAAGCCCAAGCCGACCGGTCTTGATAAGTTTGAAGGTTTTGTGATGCATGCGAATAACGCGCAGATTACCGTGCGCGCGAAGGGCAACGACATGGCCATCCGAACGTTCCCTCTTTCGCAAGCGGCGTCGTCGAGAATGCAGAAACTCATCGACAAGGGCGGTTACCAGTACGGCGACAAAGTGACCGTTTTTTACCAACCCGCCACGTCCGAAGCCATCAAGGTCAAAGGGAAACCCTCGAAACCCATTTGATTTGCGGAGCGGCAACATGCTTCGCCTCCCTGCGGTTGCCGGACGCTTCTATCCTGCGGGTCCCGCGGTACTCCGAGCACTCATTCACAGCTACAGCATTGCCGATCGGAGCCAGCCACCCATTCCGGTAAAAGCCTGCCTGGTGCCGCACGCCGGGTATGTGTATTCCGGTCACGTGGCCGGCGCGGTGCTTCGGCGGATCGCGCTGCCCAGGAAAATCATCATTCTCGGGGTGCGGCATTATCCGCGGGGTGAGCCGGCGGCCATACTTTCCAGCGGCGCCTGGCGCACGCCGCTCGGAGACGCGCGGATCGACGAGGCGCTGGCCGAAGCGCTCGAAAAGGCCTGCCCGCTGCTCTGCAACGACAGCGTGGCGCACAGCGCGGAGCACTCGCTCGAAGTGCAGTTGCCGTTCCTTCAGGTGCTGGCGCCGGACTTCACATTTGTTCCCATAGCTCTCGGAACCGTGCAAATCGAATCCCTGGTGAGCGTGGGGGAAGCCATCGGGCAGGTGCTTGAGGCTGCTAAAGAGAACGTTCTGCTATTGACCACGTCGGACTTGAATCATTACGAGGATGACGCTACAACGCGCATCAAGGACCGCAAAGCCATCGACCAGTTGCTGCTGCTCGAACCACGCGGACTCTACGAAACCTGCCGCCACGAAGCGATTTCTATGTGCGGGCTGGGACCTGCAGTGGCCATGCTGACGGCGCTGAATAGGCTGGGTGCAAAAAAATCGGAATTGGTGAAGTATGCGACGTCCGCGGACGTTTCTGGAGATCGCGACGCGGTGGTGGGCTACGCGGGCATGATCTTTTGCTGACCCCAGGTGCAGCCGCAGATAAAGGAACGGCTCCCCCCAGGGGAGCCGTTCGTCTAAATTGTTTCCGCTTCGATTAGTGCGGTCGGCCGGAGGAGGGGTGCGAAGACGGTGCCGAAGGAGGAGGGGAGGACGTCGAGGATCGTCCTGATCCGCTGGCGCTCGAAGAGGACGAACTGCTCCAACTGCCGCCTCTGCCACTGGAACCTCCGCGTTCGCCGCCCGAGTAACGCGGCGCCGGCGGTGGGACGCTCGTCCGTGCAGGAGGAGAGGAAGCGCTCCGCGTCGCCGGAGGAGTTGCCGGTGTGCGCGGGGGCGCCACCACGGTTGCGGTCGAGGTGGCAGCGGCAGTGCGTCCATTTTCCACACGCATCTCGTTATTCGGTGCGGAAGACGGAGCCGCGGAAGAATTCGTATTCACAAAGCGGTGTTCACGCGGATCGTAGGCGATGGAAGAATCCTTGCCGAGCGACACGCCGCGAATTTCGGATTGGCCTTCGCCGACGGTCCTCGAAACGCGCGTTGGCGGCGGTGTGGCCGCCAGGCTGCCGCTCAGGGAGTCGCGCGGCGGCGACTTCAACGTTTCCCATTTTTGTCCGTGCTCGACAGGCAGGATCTCGGCACGCACGCCTTTCGTCCCCACGTTAGAGAAAACGCCACGCTCCAAATTCAGAGGAGTTTTCCCTTTTTGGTCGAGCGGATGCATAGGCACGATGCCGCTCTTGCCGCCCTGGCGAACGAACACGCCCGTCACCGGACGATAGATGGGACGCGGGGGATGAACGCCACCGGGGAACCGCTTTCTCGGCACGACGGGGTATCCGTAGCCATAGAGAATCGGCGGGGAATAAAACCAGCCGCCGCAAGAGGCATCGAAGAGCCATCCTCCATAGTGATAGGGAGCCCAGCCCCACGGCTGAAAGCTGGCCCAGGTCCAGCCGAATTGAGGATCCATGATCCATTGCCCACCGGTGAATGGCGACCAGCCCAGCCCCACACCAAACGGTCTCCAACCGTATCCGTATCCCCCGCAGTTTGAAAAAGCCCCATAAGTATACAGATCGGCGAATCCTGGAACGTAGGAAGGGGAACCGGTGTATTGCATCGCCGCCGTCGTGGCGGTCGAGACGCTGTCGACGCGGCCGGAGACCCAGCGATCGAAGTCATCTTCATCGGCAAGGCGGCCGACCTTCAGGGAAGAATCGTCGCCGGCCTTTACCGTAAGGGACTGGCCCTTTTCAAGCTGCGTCGCGTTCTTCTTATGGTGCAAAACGGAAACGCGGCCTTTATAGGTTTCGACAGTGCTGCCGTCGTCATAATTGTCAAGGCGGAAGCTGCTCCGGCCATCGGCTTCCACGGTAAAGTCGCCCCCGGTGACGCTGAAATAGTCGCCGCCCGCAGGATTCACATAGAAGGAGGCGCTCCCCTGTCGCAGAACGAGGCGCGTGGTGCGCGCAGCGTCATTGAGGGAAAGGTCGTAGAACTCCAAGACCGTGTTTTCCTTTAGGAAAGCCATCGCGCCGTTCTCGAACTCCACTTCCGCGCGGCCGTGGTCGGTGGCAAGAACATAGCCCTGGCGGATCGGCAGATTCAGCCCGGCGGTTTCCCAGCCTGCGTTAGAGTCCGCCAGAGGGTCGCCGTGGGTCTCCCGGGCGAATCGGACGTCGCCCTGAACAAAGCTCAGGCGAATGATGCGGGCATGGCTCGAGTCCGCCACCGCGGGATACGCGCCCACGAACAGAGAACCAAACAGCAGGACCAAAATGGAAGGAATCAGTTTGCGGGAAGTCATATTCACCCCCCTCACGGGGATGCGGCCTACTTCGTTAGACGGTTCGAAGAGCGGGCAGGTTACCTCGAAGGTGCCCTGAACTATCGTCTCGCCCGGGGATGGCGGCGTCAAGGGGAGACTGCGGGTGTTCATCCCGTCGTTTATGGCTGCGCTTGTGTTAGTTTCTTCTTGCCTAATTAAAGTGGGAGGCCAGACATGCAAGCGCGCGCAACCGACGGGCGAGAAGCAGGCTCAAGGACAAGGAAAACGAGCAGATTGTTGCGCGCCGTGGTGCTGCTGGGATTTGCGGGAGCAGTCCTTGCCGGGACGGGAAAGAGCAACGCGGCGGACAAACATCCCTTTGGAATTGATGATTACTCGGCGCTGCACAGGGCGCGTGCAGTCGCCGTTTCACCGGACGGCAAGACCATTCTGTACAACGTCAGTACCGACGGAACAAAAGGAGCGACCAAGCATGAGTGGCGTCTGATCGACGTGAACGGCGAAAATTCGCACAAGCTCGAGCTGCCTGAAAAGTTTGAGCCTCGAGGATTCACGAGGGACGGAGAGCTGTACGGCACCTACGAAGTCGACAAGCTGGGACAACTCGCGATCGTGCCGCTGGCGGCGGCCAAGCCGACGATCATTATGGCGCTGCCGAACGGCGCACACGGCGCGACGATTTCGCCCGATGGTCGGCGCTTCGCACTGCTGGCGGACTCGCGCGCTAAGGATGCTCTTGAAGGTGTGCACACGATCGTCGAGAACGACCTGACGAGCTTGTATGTCGTGGGCGCAGACGGAGGAGGCGGTGCGTGGTGGTGTCCGGATTTGAACGTCATTACGGATATCGCGTGGTCGAAGGATTCTGCCGAAATCGCGGTGATGACTCAAACGCCGAAGATCGGTTTCCACGAACTGCACTCGTTCGTGAATGTTTGCAGCGCAAGGGGTTCGCGCCGGCTGGCGGAGATTCCTGACGGGACCAGCGGGATCGCATGGTCGGACGACGGGAAGGAAATCGTTTTTGCGGCGACGACCACGCCGACCTTAACGCCCGAACACGTTTGGACCGTGCCGGTCGCGGGCGGCCCGCCGGTGGACCGCACCCCGCAGCTCGAGGGAACGGCGACGACCGTGACGGCCGATCCCCGTGGAACGGTGTGGGTGGAGATGCACAAGGGAGTGATCACCGAAGCCGACACGTTTCGTCGAGGGAAGCTCGAAACGATGTACCGCTGGCCGGGAGGGGTTCTCGAGGGCCTGCCCGTGTTTCCGGCATTCAGCGCTTCACCGGACGTACTGGCGTTTTCCGTCGAGGATCCGGAACATACGACCAACGTAGCCGTGACGTCTGGAACCCAGCTGAGGACTATCACTCACGAAGGGGACGACACGCTCCGGAGTGTGGCCCTTGGAGAAGTACAGGTGGTCGACTGGACGTCGAAAGAGGGAATCAAACTCGAAGGCATCGCAACGTTTCCGCCGGGATACACAGCAGGGAAAAAATGTCCGTTCCTGGTGTTACCGCACGGCGGACCGGAAGATAACGACCGGCTCAATTTCGATGTAGTTGTGCGCCTCATCGCGGCGATGGGCTACGTGGTGCTACAACCTGAGTACCGCGGCTCAACCGGCTACGGGGCGGATTTTCTGTCCGCGATTTACCAACACTTCGGCGATCGGGCGTATCGCGACGTGGACAGAAAGCGGCCATCGAAGGCGCGGGAATTACGGACTGGCTGAGCTTTATCCCCACAAGCGATATCTGGCAGACCGACTACGATGCGCGGTTGCAGGAAAAAGACCCGACTCCCATGCTGCAATTCTCCGCGGTGATGCACGCGGACAAGGTGACCACCCCGCTATTGATTCTGCATGGTGAGGCGGACATCCGCGTGCCTACGTTTCAGGGCCGGGAGTTTTTTGTGCTGCTGAAGGAACGGGGAAAAACGGTGCGCATGGTGACCTACCCCGGCTCACCGCATTTCCCGAATCTGGCCGAGCAGCGCCGCGACGTATTCAAGGAGATCGCGGATTGGCTGGCAAAATACAATCCGTGACCCGGCGCTGAAATGCCGGCCGAAGAACGCCGAGGCTTTACGGCCTACCTGGTAAGAACCCTTCCTAGGCTGATTAGTCCCAAGTAATCTGCCTATGCACCCCGCAAGGCGGCCAGAGGATTTTTGGCGAGGGCAGGGGAGCCATCACGCATATACGGCCTTTGAGGAGGCCAATCGAAATTCTAGTTCCTTGACACCCTGAAAGTGAAACGCTAGTTTCAA
>WNGH01019526.1_pt1 | contig 10319 bp, 9 predicted proteins | sample 5400631 | NCBI WGS metagenome assembly WNGH01 (sample SAMN13153373, study PRJNA577476) | soil metagenome | isolation source: 115 cm soil or saprolite under Garry oak tree replicate 1 | place: USA:California | collected 2016-06-15 | reverse complement strand
ATCCGCTACCTGCCGCATTACCGCACCCCCGCGCGTGCCCGTGCCCCCGTATGTGCCCGCGCAGCGCTCCACGATAACTGACCGGTGGCCGTGTCGCTGCCCGCCTGTTTGCGATTCGCATCGTCACCACTTATCCTCCGGTGACGCTTGTCAACCATGATCATCGTCAGCTCTGCGCCAAGGGAGGCGGGGGAATGACCGCAGCCGCACAGTCTGACGCCGCCGGCTTCCCGGTGCGGGAAGGCGAGCGGCCGTGGACAGATTCGGAGATCAGCCAGGTCAGGCGTCGGCTGGCGGGCGAAGCGGACGATCTGCGAACAGAAATCGGCAAGGTGGAATCGGACATCGCCGATCGCCTGGGCGATTCCGTCAGTAACGCGGGCGATGACCAGGCCGATGTCGGAACGAAGACCTACGAGCGGGAGCACGAACTCTCGCTGACCCACAACGCGCGCGACCTGCTCGCCCAGAGCGAACGTGCGCTGGCGCGGATCGGGGCGGGAACCTACGGTTTGTGCGAGTCCTGCGGCCGGCCGATCGGCAAGGCGAGGCTGAAGGCCTTCCCCCGGGCTACCCTGTGCGTGGACTGCAAGCAGCGGGAGGAACGGCGCTGACCGGGAACGAAACCGAAACCGACCGCTCCGGCACGATGACCACCTCGGACGCACCGGGCATGCCCCGCCGCCCGATCGTCGTGCTGCTCGCGGTAGCCGTAACCGTTCTCGTGACCGACATCGTCACGAAGGTGGTCGTCGTGGCGATGCTGTCCGACCGCGCACCGGTCAGGTTGCTCGGCGGCCTGCTGAAGCTGCGGGTAACCCGCAACGCGGGTGCCGCGTTCAGCATCGGCGGCCCCTCAGTGACAGCGGTATTCGCGCTGATCGCCGTCGGCGTGATCGTCTTCATCCTGCGCACCTCGCGGCGGATCCAGAGCCTGTCCTGGGCGGTCACGCTCGGGCTGCTGCTCGGCGGCGCGACCGGTAACCTGACCGACCGGCTGGTGCGTGCTCCAGGGCCATTCCGCGGGTACGTGGTGGACTGGATCCAGTTGCCGCACTGGCCGGTGTTCAACGTGGCAGACTCCTGCATCGTCTGCGGCGGCGCGCTCGCCGTGTTCCTGGCCGTCCGCGGCGTGCGGATCGACGGGACCGGCGACACGACAGGCGGGGACAGCTCGGGTGGCGACGGCGGTCGCGGTCGCCCCGGCCGACCCGGTGACGACCCGCGCGGCGGCGGCGCGGCGTGACCGCGTCCGGCCATCGCCGGGTGCCGGTACCGGAGGGGCTCGACGGTGAGCGGCTGGACGCGGCGATCGCCAGGATGTTCGGCCTGTCCAGGACCCGCGCCGCCGAACTGATCAGCGCCGGCGCCGTTCTCGTCGGCGGCAGGCCAGCGGGGAAGTCAGACCGGGTGCCGGCCGGTGAGTGGCTGGACGTGACGCTCCCCCCGGCCGTCCCGCCGCCGGCTTCGCCCCCGCCAGCCGTCGTGCCTGGCCTGATCGTCGTCTACGAGGACGCCGACCTCGTCGTTGTCGACAAGCCGGCCGGCGTCGCTGCCCATCCGACGCCCGGCTGGAATGGGCCGACCGTGCTGCAGGGGCTGCTGGCCGGAGGTCACCGGATCGCCACCAGCGGCGCCGCCGAGCGGCAGGGGATCGTGCACCGGCTCGACGCCAACACGACCGGGCTCATGATGGTCGCCAAGAGCGAACACGCCTACAGCGTGCTGAAACAGGCCTTCAGGGACCGCGAGGTCGACAAGCGATACCACGCGCTCGTGCAAGGTCATCCCGATCCGCTCCGCGGCACCATCGACGCCCCGATCGCACGGCACCCGTCGGGAGATGGCAGGTTCGCCGTGGTCGCCGACGGCCGGCCCGCGGTGACCCACTACGACACGCTCGAGGCGTTCCGGGCCGCGAGCCTGACCGAGATCAGGCTGGAGACCGGCCGTACCCACCAGATCCGGGTGCACATGGCCGCGGTCAGGCACCCGTGCGTGGGTGACCGGCTCTACGGCGCCGACCCGGTGCTCGCGGCCAGGCTCGGCGTGACCAGGCAGTGGCTGCACGCCGTCGGGCTCGGGTTCGCCCACCCGGACGACGGCCGCCGGATGGAGTTCAGCAGCGGCTATCCAGCCGACCTAGCGGCCTGTCTGGAACTTCTCGCCAGCGAGTCCTAGTTGCCTGGCGCGTCCATATGCCCGTGCCCGCCGGGGTGGGTTAGGGTCGAACCGACCCCAGCGCTGGCTTGCCTGCGGCATGCCTGGAGGAGGCGGTACTTCATGGCGGCGGATCCGGCTGGGACGGAGGCTCGCGGACGTGACGGCAGGTTCGCGCACCTGCATGTGCACACCGAGTACTCGATGCTGGACGGCGCCGCCCGGCTGGACGACCTGTTCGCGGAGTGCGCCCGCACCGGCATGTCGGCCATCGCGATGACCGACCACGGCAACGTCTACGGCGCCTACGACTTCTACAAGAAAGCGCAGCAGGCGGGGATCAAGCCGATCATCGGGACCGAGGCGTACGTGGCCCCCGAGCACCGCGGGCACAAGCAGCCCGTCAGGTGGGGCACGCCCGCCCAGAAGGACGACGACGTCTCGGGTGCCGGGGCGTACACCCACATGACCCTGCTGGCCGCGACCACCGAGGGCATGCACAACCTGTTCCGGCTGTCTTCGCTGGCATCGATCGAGGGTTACTTCCGCAAGCCGAGGATGGACTCCGAACTGCTCGCCCGCTACGCCAAGGGGATCATCGCGACCACCGGCTGCCCCGGCGGCGAGGTGCAGACCAGGCTCAGGCTCGGCCAGTACGACCAGGCGCTCGAGGCCGCGGCGAGATACCGCGACATATTCGGCCCGGGTAACTTCTTCGTCGAGCTGATGGGCCATGACCTGGCGGTCGAGCAGCGGTCAGGTGACGGGCTGCGGCGAATCGCCGCCGAGCTGGCGCTGCCTTACGTGGTGACCAACGACGCACACTACGTCGCCCCGGGCGACGCGCAAGCGCACGAGGTGCTGCTGTGCGTCCAGACCGGCACGAACATGGCCGATCCGAAGCGGTTCAAGTTCGAGGGGAACGGCTACTACCTTAAGAGCCCGGCCGAGATGCGCGCGATCAGCGACGACGAGGCCTGGCAGGCAGGCTGCGACAACACGCTGCTGATCGCGGAGCGGGCCGAGGTCGAGTTCACCAAGGCAAACCTGATGCCGGACTTTCCGCTGCCACCCGGCGAGACCGAGCTGACCTGGTTCCGCAAGGAAGTCTGGGCCGGGATGGACCGCAGGTTCCCCGCGGGCTACGACGACGAGCGCAGGCGGCGCGCCGAGTACGAGATGGGCGTCATCGAGCAGATGGGGTTCTGCGGCTACTTCCTCGTCGTCGCCGACTTCATCATGTGGGCCAAGAGCAACGGCATCAGGGTCGGGCCGGGCCGCGGCTCGGCGGCCGGGTCGATCGTGTCGTACGCGATGGGCATCACGGACCTGGACCCGATCGCCTTCGGGCTGATGTTCGAGCGCTTCCTCAACCCCGAGCGCTTGTCCATGCCCGACATCGACATCGACTTCGACGAGCGCAGGCGCGGCGACGTGATCAGGTACGTCACCGAGAAGTACGGTGATGACCGGGTCGCCCAGATCATCACCTACGGCACGATCAAGGCCAAGGCGGCGGTCAAGGACTCGGCGCGGGTGCTCGGCTTCCCCTATGCGCTCGGGGACCGGATTACGAAGGCGTTCCCGCCCGCGGTGATGGGCAAGGACGTGCCGCTGTCCGGCATCTTCGACCCTGACCATCCGCGGTACGGCGAGGCCGGCGAGATCCGGGCCCTGTACGAGGCCGAGCCCGAGGTCAAGCAGGTCCTGGAGACGGCACGCGGCCTCGAGGGCCTGATCAGGCAGGCCGGCGTGCACGCGGCCGGGGTGATCATGAGCAGCGAGCCGCTGCTCGACCACGTGCCGGTGTGGAGGCGGGACGCCGACGGCGCGATCATCACCCAGTTCGACTACCCGAGCTGCGAGGATCTCGGGTTGCTCAAAATGGACTTCCTCGGCCTGCGCAACCTGACCGTACTCGACGACGCGCTCGCCGGCATCCACGCGAACCGTGGCGTCGCCATCGACGTCGAGACGCTTCCACTCGACGACAAGCCGACTTACGACCTGCTGGCCCGCGGCGACACGCTCGGCGTGTTCCAGCTCGAGGGCGGGCCGATGCGAGCCCTGCTGCGGTCCATGCGCGCCGACCGGTTCGCCGACATCTCCGCTGTCAACGCGCTGTACCGGCCCGGCCCGATGGGCGCGAACGCGCACAACGACTACGCCGACCGCAAGACCGGCCGCAAGCCGGTCACCCCGATCCACCCCGAACTGGCCGAGCCGCTGGCCGGCGTGCTCGGCGACACCTACGGCCTGCTGGTCTACCAGGAGCAGGTGCTGGCGTGCGCCCAGGTGCTTGCGGGCTACTCGCCCGGCAAGGCGGACCTGCTGCGCAAGGCCATGGGGAAGAAGAAGAAGGAGATCCTGGACGCGGAGTTCGAGCCGTTCGCGGCCGGTATGCGCGCGAACGGGTACTCAGAGCACTCGATCACGACAATCTGGGACGTGCTCGTCCCGTTCTCCGACTACGCGTTCAACCGGGCGCACGCCAGCTGCTACGGCATGGTCGCCTACTGGACCGCCTACCTCAAGGCCAACTATCCGACCGAGTACATGGCCGCGCTGCTGACCTCGGTCGCCGGCGACAAGGACAAGTCGGCGCTGTACCTCAGTGAGTGCCGCCGGATGGGGATCAAGGTCATGCCCCCCGACGTGAACGCGTCGACGGCGTACTTCACCCCGGTGGGCACCGACATCAGGTTCGGCATGGCAGCCGTGCGCAACGTCGGGGGCGCCGTGGTCCAGTCCATCGTGGCCACGCGGACATCGAAGGGCGCGTTCACCAGCTTCTCCGACTTCCTGCGCAAGGTCCCGGTCAACGTCTGCAACAAGCGCGTTATCGAGTCGCTGATCAAGGCGGGGGCCTTCGACTCGCTGGGCAGCCCGCGCCGGGGCATGCTGATGATCCACGAGCAGGCCATCGACGCCGTGATCGACGTCAAGCGCAACGAGGCCATGGGCCAGGACTCGCTGTTCGGTGACGACGAGGATAACGCGGCGACCTTCGACATCCCGGTACCCGACGGGGAGTGGAACAAGTCCACGCTGCTCGGATTCGAGCGGGAGATGCTCGGCCTGTATGTCTCCGACCACCCGCTGCTCGGGCTCGAGCACATGCTCGCAGCCGAGACCGACTGCTCGGTCGTGCAGTTGCTCGGCTCCGCCGACGAGCCCGAGCGGACTGCGCGCGGCGACCGCGGCGACGGCCAGGTCGTCACCCTCGGCGGGATCCTGTCCGGCGTCCAGCGGAAGGTGACCAGGCAGGGCAGCCCGTGGGCGGCGGCCACGCTGGAGGACCTCGAGGGTGCGATCGAGGTGCTGTTCTTCCCCGCGACCTACCAAGCGTGCATGCACCTGGTGGTCGAGGACACGATCGTGTTCGTGCGGGGCAGGCTCGACCGGCGCGAGGAGGTGCCCAAGCTGGTTGCCATGGAGCTTAAGCCCGCCGAGCTGGCGGCCGGGGAGTCCGGCCCTTTCGTGGTGTCCATACTTGAGTCCCGCTGCGTGCCGCCCGTCGTCGAGCGGCTCAGAGAGGTACTGCGCACCCATCCGGGCGCGCTCCAGGTGCACCTGCGGTTGCTGAGCGGAAGCCGGGGGAAGGTGCTCAAGCTGGACGACAAGCTGCGGGTCCGCCCGTCGCCGTCGCTGGTCGCGGACTTGAAGCAGCTGCTCGGCCCGGCCTGCCTGGGCTAGGAAAGCCCTGGCGCGATCCGCCCGGCTCGGCGGCCGCCCGTCGGCGCTGGCCGCCGACGGAGCATTCGCCGGGGTCAACTACGCTGTTCGGCAATGTCGACAACCCGTGAGCTTCCTTATCCACCCGGGCCCGGCGGCCCGGCGGTGCGCGCCGGCGGTCAGACGTCGCCGGCCGGCGGCCTGCTCCCCTCGCTGGCGATCCTGGTCGCCAGCGCGGCGCTCGGGCTGGCCGGCGGCCTCGCCTGGGCCGCGCTGGCGCCCAGGCCGCTCTACGTCGTCGTAGCCAAGGGCTCTGCTGCACGCGCCGATCGCGCTGGCCGGCGACACGTCCGCGGCGGTCTGGCCCACCGTCGGCTCGTTCCCCGCGGTCGCGTTCTGGCCGCTGGCGGCCTGCGCCGTCGCCGGGGGGATCGTCCTGATCGGCGCGCTGCGTGAACGACGGGCCGCGCAGGTGTACGCCGCGCCGAACCCCGGGCCGCAGTTCCGGGCCTACCCAGGGCCGTAGCCGGGCACGATGCCTGTGCCGAGGGCCGCCATCACGCCTGCAGGCAGGACATCGCACCGCCCGTCCCCGTTCACCGTCGCGTCATCATCGCGCGGTTGACTCGGTACGGACAATTTCCGGGACTCCGGCCGAGAAGGGCCATATACCGTTCGCCTTCGACGTGGACGAGCGGCCCTACGACCACCTGCGCGCCAGGGCCGAGTGCCTGCTCGGGACGCCCCTGCCGTCCACCAGACTGCGCTGGGCGGGCGTCTACAGCCAGGTCACCGGACCGGAGATCTACCATCGCTCGCAGGTCGCGCCCGGCGTCGTGCTTGTGACCGGGCCCGGCGGCCGGGGTCTGGCGCCGGCGATCGCCGAGCAGACCCTCGCCGCTTGAGCCGGTGCGGCGGGACGCACGGCCGGAATCCCCTCCGCGGAGTCCGCCATCATGAAAGGAGTCCCGTGGCAGTCAGGATCAGCGTCGCGTGCCTGGATATGGCCGGAACAACCGTCGCCGACGAGGGCAGCGTGATGGCCGCGTTCCGCGCGGCGATGGAGCAGTTCGGGCCGGTCCCCGGCGCGCGGGGATACGACAGGGCCGGGGATACGACAGGGCGGCCGAGATCGTGCAGGTCACCATGGGTCAGTCGAAGATCGAGGTGTTCCGGCGGATCCTGGGTGAAGAGACGTCGGCCGCGGCGGCCAACGGCGCGTTCGAGGGGCACTACGCGCGGATCGTCGCGGCTGGTGAGATCGCGCCGCTGCCCGATGCGGAGCAGACGCTTGCCGCGCTGCGCGACGCGGGCATCAAGATCTGCCTCGCCACCGGCTTCTCGCCCGCGACCAGGAACGTCGTGCTGGACGCGCTCGGCTGGCGCCCGCTGATCGACCTCGCGCTGTCGCCCGCCGACGCGGGCCGGGGCAGGCCCTGGCCCGACCTCCCGCTAACCGCCCTGCTCCGGCTGCGCGGGGGAGCGGTCAGCGAGCTCGCGGTGGCCGGCGACACGGCGAGTGATGTCGAGTCCGGCCTGCGCGCCGGAGCCGGGGTGGTCGCCGGCGTGCTGACCGGGTCGGGGAGCAGGGAGGAGCTGGAGAAGGCAGGAGCTCCGGATGTGCTTGACGGAATCGCCGGCCTGCTCCCGCTGCTGGGCCTGAGCGGCACCCGATGACCGACCCGATGGTCCCGGCGGCCCACCCGGCTAGGCCGCGGTGGGTGGGCTGTGGCTGCGCAGGGTACGGCCGTCGGGGCTGGTGAGCGTGGTGGTGCCGTCCGCGTTCAGGACGATGGACCAGCCCCACCGATGGATCATGATCAAATGGTGAAAACTGCACAAAAGCACGCAGTTTCCCAGGCTGGTGGTGCCGCCGCGGCTGCGGGGAATGACGTGGTGCACATGGCACGCCGCCGGGGGCTGGTCGCAGCCGGGGGCGGCGCAGTGCCGGTCCCGGGCGATGATCGCCCGGCGCAGGTGGGGCGGGATGATGTCGGTGACGGCGCCGACGTCCAGGGGCAGGCTGATCGAGGCGGCGGGGGCGGGCAGGGTGCCGGTGCGCAGCCACGAGGCGAGGCCGCCGGGGCCCGATAGCAGGGCAATCGCGTGGCGCAGGATCAGCTCCCGGGCGGCGGCCCAGGACAACTCCTCGCCTCGCTCGCTCCTGCCTGTCCAGGTGGCGCCGCCTGTCCCGCCGCCGCCCGGCCCGCTGTCGTGCTGGCTGCCTTCGCTGGCGCCGCGGTGAGTGCCGCAGCTGGGGTCGCAGGGGTGCCGACCGGGGAGGTAGGCGGCCCAGGGGCCGGAGGTGAGGCGGCCGGCGAGCTGGTTGAGGAGGTCATGGTCGACCCGCCCGGTGACGATCGGGGCAACGGCGGCGTCGCAGTCGTCCCCGGGCCCGGCCGCCGGGCCGGGCAGCACCGGGCCCGGCGGTATCGGGACGCCTCCTGGGCCGGTGCCGCCGGACGTGCCCGCGCCAGCAAGGAGCTGGTCGAGGCCAATATTGAGCTGGAGGTGGACCGGCTGGCCGGCCCGGTCCGGCAGGCACCCCGAGGCCAGCAAACGCCGGCATGCCTCCTCTAGGGCGTCGTGGTCGCGCTGCGGGCGGGTCCGGTCATCTTCCTGGCCGACCTTCTTGCCCAGTGACTCCAGGTCCGCCAGGTCGGCTCCGCCCCGCGCCGCGGCCAGCAAGATCACATCCGCGTCGCCGCGAGCCTCGGCGGGCAGCAGATCGGTCCACCCGGCGATCTGCCTGGCCCACGACGTAGACACCTCACCGGCGGCCAGCGCCGCATGGATAGCCGCATGTTCCCGCAGGCGGCGAACCGAGGCCATCGCCGCGTGAGCCGCCGGGCGGGTAATGCGGGTCTGCCAGGTCAACCACGTCCGAGGCGACCCCTGCCCATCGTCCTCGTGCCCGGCCTGGGCTACGAACGCCGCCAACACGCCCGCCCGGACCGCGCTGTGCACCGACTGGGCACGTTCCAATTCGCGCAGGCACTGCGCCTGCACCGGCACCGGCAGCGACGCCACGTCGGCCCGTGCGAGCCAGCCCAGCCCCGCCAGGACCATTCCCATCGCCTCACCCGCGGACGACGGCGCGGGGAGTTGGGCCGGGAGAGGCGGCCTGCCGGGTGCGGCGGGAGCAGGATCGGACCAGGAGGGGGAGCCGGACCGGGCCGGGGCAGCGGCGTCCAGCGGCGGCGAGCCCGCGCCACGGCGATCAGGGCCGAGCAGCGGAGCGAACCAACTACTCCCGGATGCCCCATCGGCCGCGCTACCCAGATCAGGCCGAAGGCCGTCAGGCGGACGACCGCCAGGATGGGGACCTGGAACAGCCACGAGACATCACCTCCCAATGGCAGCCAGGACGCGGCGACGGACCGCGAACGGGCGAGGACTGAGGACGGAGAACTGCGGGATTATTCAGGTCCGCGGCCGCGATGCGGTCGCGGCGCCGGTCACGGAACGGAGGGCCGACCAGCCGGGAAAACTGCTCCCTTGACCAGGGAGTCCTTCACCTTGAATTCAGAATCTACGCCGATCCCGGTGGCGCCGTCTCTCTAGAACGTACAATCGAATCGTAGCATCACCCACCGACGTTCAAGCCCCGACACGCCGATTGCAAGACCTAACAGCCGGGCCTGCGGTGCACACCCCGAGCGGAGGTTACCGAAAGAAATGGGAGACCGGCGGCCGGCGGCGGGCGGTAGCGTGAGGCGCCGGAAAGGATCGCGCTGATGCGGGTGTTCCTGGAAACCGAGCGATTGGTGCTTCGCCGGTTCACCATGGCCGATCTAGACGGTCTTGTCGGCCTGGACGCCGATCCCGAGGTGATGCACTTCGTCACGGGGGGCCTTCCTACCTCGCGCGACACGATCGAAGGCGAGGTCCTGCCCACATTCCTTGGCTACTACGAGGAGTTCGAGGGGTATGGCTTCTGGGCGGCTGTCGAGAGGTCAAGCGGGGAGTTCCTGGGGTGGTTTCACCTCCGGCCGCGCGAGGACTCTGCTCCGGGCGAGGTCGAGCTCGGCTCGGGGAGTTCCTGGGGTGGTTTCACCTCCGGCCGCGCGAGGACTCTGCTCCGGGCGAGGTCGAGCTCGGCTACCGGCTGCGCAGGTCGGCCTGGGGCAAGGGGTACGCCACCGAAGGATCCCGGGCGGTGATCCGCAAGAGCTTCGCCGAATTCGGCGTGCAGCGCGTGGTCGCCGAGACGATGGCCGTGCACCTTGCTTCCCGCCGGGTGATGGAGAAGTCAGGCATGAGCCTGGTTCGGGCGTTCCATCAGCCATGGCCGTACCCGATCGAGGGTGATGACCTGGGCGATGTCGAGTACGGGCTGAGCAGGGCCGAGTGGATGCGGCAGGAGCAGGCCGCGCCGCCGCACACAGATGCCGGCAAATCGGCACAATAGCTTGACTATTGACCGGTTCCGTCGTTGATTCGGGGCATGGAGAACAATGATGTTCTGGGCCGCAATGGCCCTA
>WNGH01007570.1_pt1 | contig 10320 bp, 9 predicted proteins | sample 5400631 | NCBI WGS metagenome assembly WNGH01 (sample SAMN13153373, study PRJNA577476) | soil metagenome | isolation source: 115 cm soil or saprolite under Garry oak tree replicate 1 | place: USA:California | collected 2016-06-15 | reverse complement strand
GAGCGCGGTGTCCGCCGCCAGGCGGGCGCGGATGCGGCGTGGCCGGGCGACGGTCCACGCGGGCCCCTGATCGCCCGACTTGAGAATCATGTACTCGACGCCGATCGGGTCGTCGTCCCAGGCGCGTGTGAACGCGAGCGGCAGGCCGTCGCGCGCGGCATAGTAACGGAAGTTGCTCACACTGAAGAAGTTGTCGTTCGGCACCACGCTCACGGTCGCCGCGCGGCCGTCGCTGTCGCGCGTGATGAGTCCGAGGATCTCGCGGTGGCGCCAGTCGGATCGCATCGGCGGATGGCTGAGTGCTCACGACACGCCGAGGCCGGGGAGCGTGAACGGAGGCGGCACGCCGAAGGCGGCCGCCGACACCTGCGCGGCGGCCACGACTCCGGCGAGGGCGGCGACGCCGGCGCGCGCGCGCCCGCCGAAGCCCGCGAGCCCGAGTCCCGCCACCACGGCGGCGACGGGCACAAGCGGGAGCGTGTAGCGGAGGTTCTTGTTCTGCACGAACAGGATCACCGCGAAAGGCACCACCAGCGCGGCCAGGAGGAACCACTGACGCCGTCGCGCCGCCACGCCGAGCCCGAGGAGCAGCAGCAGCGTCGCCACGACGCCGAACTGTGCCACGCCCCCGGTCGGATAGAACGTGAGGCCCGTCCAGGACAGGGGGTCGGGATGCCCCTGCTCGGCCGCGAGTCGGCCGCCGCGGGCGCCGATCTGGGCCGGCAGCCCCATCAGTCGCGGGCCGTACCACGGCAGGCACAGCGCGCCGGCGACGAGCGCGGCGAGCGAGGCGTTGACGGCGCCTCGCCGCTCGCGCGGCGCCGCGGCGAGCGCCGCGGGCAACACGTAGAGCGCGAAGGTCGGCTTCGTGAGCATGCCGAGCCCCGCGACGACACCCGCGAGAAGCGCGGACCCGGTGGAGCGAAAGTGATCCGTCGCGAGCACGGCGACGAGGGTCGCGGCCACCATCGCGGCGAGAGGCAGGTCGAGCTGGAAGTTCAAGACCGAGAAGACGACGAAGGGCGCCGTGCCGAAGAGCAGCGCACCGGCAACGCCGACAGCGCCCGACGCGACGGCCCGCCCCAGCGCCAGCACCGAGGCCATGCCGAGCGCGAGGAAGCCGAGCATGGTGACGACACCCGCGGCCGCATCCGAGGGCCAGAGGCGGTAGACGAGCGCGCCGGCGCACGTGGCGAGCGGCGGATAGAACGACGAGCGCTCGACGAGCGCGCGCGCGTCACGGGCCGCGAGGTCGCGCGCGCAGAGCACCACGCGCTCGAGGTGGTTGGCGTGGTCCCACTCCGGCGGTCGTCGGTCCAGCGTGGTCCAGGCGAGCGTCACGGCGGCGACCAACAGCCAGCCGGCGGCGACCGCGGCGCGCTCGCCCCAGAGACTCACGCCAGGCGCGCCCGGATCGCGGTGACGAGCGCCCGCGTCTCGGCTGCGTCCGGCCGGCGCGGCGCGTGCGGCAACATCCACGCCGGCTCGCGCGGCGCCGGATCGGCGGCGAGGCGGGGCACGACGTGCCAGTGGACGTGGGCCACCTGGTTGCCGAGGAGCGCATAGTTGACCTTGATCGCCCCGAGCGCGTCGGCAACCGCGCGCGCCACGGCCGACACCTCCTCGATCAGCGCCGCGCGCTCATCGCGCGTGAGGTGGAAGAGCTCGGTCGCGTGGCGCTTGAGCACGAGGAGCGTCCAGCCCCGGAACGCCTGGTCGTCGTGCAACGCCACGACCGTCTGCGCCAGCTCGACGATCCGGTACTCCGCGGCCGGCCACCGCCCCTGGCAGGCGGGGCATTCGCCGTCGCTCATCGGCGGTCGGCGAGGAACCGACCCAGGCGGCGCAGCCCCTCGCGGATGCGCTCGACGGACGAGGCGTAAGAGAACCGGAGGTAGCCTTCGGCGTTCGAGCCGAAGGCCGCGCCCGGCGTCACGGCGACGTGGCACCGCTCGAGGATCTCGTACGCGAAGCGCGTGGAGTCGTCGGTGAACGCGCGCGCGTTGGCGAGGACGTAGAAGGCGCCCGTCGGCTCGAAGCCCACGCCGAGCCCGATCGCGCGCAAGCCATCGATCATCACGCGCCGCCTCTCGGCGAAGATCGCGCGGTAGCGCCCCGTCTCGTCCGCCGCCTCGCGCAGCGCCGCGACGCCCGCCCACTGTACGAACTCGTTCGTCGAGATGAAGAAGTTCCCGTAGAGCGTCCGGAGCGCCTGCGCGTGCTCGCGCGGCGCGATCACCCAGCCGAGCCGCCAGCCCGTCATCGCGAACGCCTTCGAGAACCCGTTCAGCACGAAGGCGCGGTCGGTGAACTCGAGGATCGAGCGGTCGCGGCCCTCGTAGGACAAGCCGTGGTAGATCTCGTCGGAGACGATCATCGAGCCCGCGTGCTCGGCGAGGGCGCCGATCGCCGCGAGACGATCCGGCGCGAGCACGGCGCCCGTCGGGTTGGCGGGCGAGTTGACGACGATCGCCTTTGTGCGCGGCCCGACCCGCGCGCGGAACGCCTCGGGCCGGTACTGGAAGCCCTCCGCCTCCGCGATGTCCACATAGGCGGGCACCCCCTCCGAGTAGCGGATGAAGTTCGGGTAGCACGCGTAATAGGGATTGGAGAGCACGACCTCGTCGCCCGGATTCAGGAGCAGGCCGAAGAGGAGCAGCATCGCGGGCGACGTGCCGGGGGTGACGACGATCTGGTCCGGCGACACGGCGACGCCGTAGGTGGCGCGGTAGTGATCGGCAATCGCCTCGCGCAGCGGCGGGATCCCCTGGCTGTGGGTGTAGCGCGTGTGGCCGTCCTTGATCGCTTTCTCGAGCGCCTCGCGCACGACGGGCGGCGCCTCGAAGTCGGGCTCGCCGTACTCGAGGTGTACCACGTCCACGCCCTTCCGCTCGAGCTCCCCCGCCCGCTCCGCGACCTCGACCGCGAGGAAGCGCTCGATCGCCTCGGCCCGATGGGCGAGGTTCATGGCCGCAGGCGCTGTCGTGCGCGCCAGATCTGCCAGAGCATGGCCGGGCCGTTGCGCACCACGCCGACCTTGCTGCCCGGACGGTCGGCCCAGTTCACGGCCACCTCGGCGAGGCGGTAGCCGGAGGCCTGCGCGAGCAGCAGGAGCTCGACGTCGAAGCCGAAGCCGGAGGTGGTGAGCCGGCCGAAGAGATCGATCGCCGCGCCGGCGGTGAAGGCCTTGAAGCCGCACTGCGAGTCGGCGATCCCCGCGAGCCCCGCGCGCTCGACGAGCCAGTTGAAGAGGCGCCCGGCGATGACTCGATGCGGGCGGGCGCTGACGGACACAGCCGGGTCGGCGAGCGCGCGTGAGCCGATCGCGATCTCGGCGCCGGCGGCGAGCGCGGCCTCCAGACGTTTGAGCTCCACGATCGGCGTGGCGCCGTCGGCGTCGGCGAACAGCCGGTACTCGCCCGTCGCCGCGAGCATGCCGGCGCGGACCGCCGCTCCCTTGCCCGCGTTGCGGCCGAGAGCCAGGAGGCGCACATGCCGGTGCGTCCGGGACGCGGAGAGCCCCACGTCCGCGGTCGCGTCTGTCGAGCCGTCGTCCACGACGATCACTTCCCACGGAGCCCCGCTGCCCTCGAGGTAACCGACGACCTCCTCGAGGTACGGCGGCAGGCGGTCCGCCTCGTTGAACGCGGGAATGACGACGGACCAGCGGGGGCGCGTCACCGGATCGCGCGGGCGTCGGGGCGGCGGCGCCGGGCCGCGCCCGTCTCGTGGGCGGCCCGCGCCACGCCGGCGGCGACGGCGGGAGCCACGCTCTTGTTGAAGACGCTCGGAATGATGTACTCGGGGCCGAGCTCGCTCCGTGACACGCACCCGGCGATGGCGCGGGCGGCGGCGAGCTTCATCTCGTCGTTGACCGTGCGTGCCCTCGAGTCGAGCAGGCCGCGGAAGATGCCCGGGAAGCAGAGCACGTTGTTGATCTGGTTCGGGTAGTCGGAGCGGCCCGTCGCCATCACCCGGACGTGGCGCGCCGCCTCCTCGGGCTGGATCTCGGGCACGGGGTTCGCCATCGCGAACACGATCGGATCGCGCGCCATCGTCTTGACGAGCCGTGTCGTCAGGATGCCCCCGACCGACAGGCCGATGAACACGTCGGCGCCGCGCAGCGCCTGGGGGAGCCCGCCGGTGACGCCGCGCGGGTTGGTCGCCGACGCGACCCAGCGCTTCATGAAATCCATCCCCGTCGTGCGGCCGCGGTGGAGGGCGCCGTGCTCGTCGACGCCGACGATGTCACGCACGCCGCTCGACTGTAGGATCTTGATCGTCGCGGTGCCCGCGGCGCCGACGCCCGTGACGACCACGCGCAGCCGGCGCGGCTCCTTGCGCACGATCCGGAGCGCGTTGAGGAGCGCCGCCAAGACCACGACCGCCGTGCCGTGCTGGTCATCGTGGAAGACCGGGATGTCGAGCTCCTTGCGGAGCCGATCCTCGATCTCGAAGCAGCGCGGGGCCGCGATGTCCTCGAGATTGATCCCGCCGAAGCCCGGGGCGATGAACTTGACGGTCTCGACGATCTTGTCCACGTCCTTCGTGCCGAGACAGATCGGGAACGCGTCCACGCCGGCGAACTCCTTGAAGAGCATGGCCTTGCCTTCCATCACGGGCAGCGCCGCCTCAGGACCGATGTCGCCGAGGCCGAGCACGGCGGTGCCGTCGGTGACGACGGCAACGGCGTTGTGTTTCATCGTGAGCGTGAAGGCGCGCTGCCGGTCCTCGCGGATCGCGAGGCACACGCGCGCCACGCCGGGCGTGTAGACCATGGAGAGATCGTCGCGCGTCCGGATCGGCACCTTGTTGCGCACTTCGATCTTGCCCCCGAGGTGCATGAGGAACGTGCGGTCGGAGACGTTGACCACACGCACGCCGGCGACGCGTCTGACGCGCGCGACGATCTGCTGCCCGTGGTCGCTGTCGCGCGCGTCGATCGTGATGTCGCGATGGATCTGCTCGCGCGTGGACTCGACGAGGTCGACGGCGCCGATGTCACCGCCCGCCTCGCCGATGGCCATGGCGACGCGCCCGAGCATGCCCGGCCGGTTCCTGATCGCCAATCGGACTGTGAGGCTGTACGACGCGCTCGGCGCGACGCTCGACATGGTCCGTTTCTACCTTTCCGGCTCGCGCCGCGTCAACTTCCGGCGCCCGGGAGCGCGCGGCGGATCTCGTCGAGGAGAAGGGTCGCGGCGCGGATGCGAACGCTCGCGCGGTCGCCGCCCACGCGGTGCTCGTGGCCGGCGGGCCGGCCGCGCACGGACACGGCCACCGCCGCGCGGACGATCGGCGGCGCCGACCCCGGGAGGTCTTCGAGCCACACGGCGGCGCCGACGTCCACGCCGGCCCAGCGCGCGACCGCGGACGCGGCCGCCGTCGCCCGCTCGAGCGGACCGTCGATCGCCCCGAAATCCACGCCGAGCGCATCGAGCCCCCGGGGCGACGCCGCCACGAGTCCCGCGGCAAGGCTCTCGGGCACCGCCGCGGCCAGCCGTTCCGTCGCCGCACCCGCGGTTCCCACCTCGACCAGCGCCACCCGCCCGCCCGGCGTGCCGAGCCGCCCGGCGATGACGCTTTCGAGCGTCTCGGCATCCGCGCCGAAGACGGCGTCACCCAGGCGCGTCCGGATCTCGGCCTCGATCGGCGCGATGAGCCGTTCGGCGGCGGCGCGGTCGTCGGCCTTCGCCGCGATGCGGACGTCCACCTGCCCCAGGTGCGCGAGCGTACCGACGGTCGGGTTGCCGGCCTTTACCATGAAATCCGCGATGCGCTCGCCGACGCGACTCTCGCCGAGGCCGACGACCTTCAGCACGCGGAGCCGGATCTCGCCCTTGATGCCGTAGCGCTCGCGCAGGTACGGGAGCACGCGGCTCCGGAGCAGATACTCCATCTCGCGCGGCACCCCGGGCAGCGTGATCACGGTTCTCCCACGGTGCTCGAGGATGAAGGCCGGTGCGGTGCCGACGGGATTCTCCACGATGATCGCCCCGGCCGGAATCCACGCCTGACGCCGGTTGGACTCGGAGGCCTTGACCCCCCGCGACTCGAAGAAAGCCTGGATCTTCTGCCAGAGGTCTTCGTGGAACACGAGCTCGCGGTCCGTCGCGCCGGCCACCGCCTCGCGGGTGATGTCGTCTTCGGTCGGGCCGATCCCGCCGGTCGTCAGCACGACGTCCGACCGGCCGAGCGCCTGACGGAGGCAGGCGGTCACGCGACCGAGGTTGTCTCCGACGGTGGTCTTGTAGAACAGGTTCAGCCCGATCTCGGCAAAGTGCCGGCCGATCGTCGCGGAGTTGGTGTCCACGATCTGGCCGAGCAGAAGCTCCGAACCCACGGCAACGACTTCAGCGTCCACCCGACCTCCCGGGGCCGTAATCATAACAGAGGCGATCGAGGTCGCGAGGGCGGGTGGGGATGAGAGCCTCTAATCGCTCGTTAATTCACCAAGTTAACGGTCACCGAACCCTGGGGCCACTCACGCGCGATTCAGAAACTATCTTGGCTCGTCAAACGTCTCAATACTAAAGACCGGCGCCAGACTAGGTGACAGGATGACATTCAGAGACGGTGTTCGCGATGCAGGACCGGCCGTGGCCGAAGTCCGGGAGACCCCGGTGCTCGCCCAGGACGAGGACGCGGAGGAGGCCAAGCAGGGTCCCGCCGAGGTGCGGACTCCGTTCGCCTCCAAGGGTGAGGATCCCGTTCGACTCTACCTGAAGGAGATCGGACGCGTGCCGCTGCTCACGGCCAAGCAAGAGGTCGAAATCGGCCGCCGTATCGAGGTGGGCCAGATCGCCCTCCGGCGCGCGCTGGCCGGCATTCCCATGGCCGTGCGCGCGCTCGGCGAGGTCGGCGACCGCCTGCGCCGCGGCGACATGGCCGCCGACGAGGTGATCGTCCTCGCCGAGGGCGGCGAGCTCGACGCCAGGGAGATCGGCCCCGTGCTGCGCGCCTTCGCGAAGATCCGGCGGATCGAGCGCAAGATCGAGCGGGTCGGGGCGGGCGACCGGGCGCGCCGCGCCAAGGCGATCGCGGCCCACCTCGAGGTCGTCCAGACAACCGTCGCCGCAATGCCCCTCAAGCCGGCGCTCGTCGACGAGGTCGTGGCTCGGGTGCGCCGCCACGCGGAGCGGGTCAACGCCCTCGCCGCGCAGACGGCGCGCCGCGGGACGTCGGCGGGCCGGCGCGAGCTCGCGGCGCTCGAGGCGGAGGCGGGTCTCCCGCGCCGGCAGCTCACCACCCTCCTCGCCGAGATCGAGGCGCACGACCGGACGGTCCGACAGGCCAAGCGCGAGCTGATGGAGGCCAACCTCCGGCTCGTCGTGTCGGTGGCCAAGCGCTATCTGGGCAGCGAGCTGACGCTGCTCGACCTCGTCCAGGAGGGCAACATCGGGCTCATGAAGGCCGTCGACCGGTTCCAGTACCGGCGCGGCTTCAAGTTCTCGACTTACGCGACGTGGTGGATCCGTCAGGCGATCACGCGGGCGATCGCCGACCATTCGCGCACGATCCGCATTCCCGTGCACATGGTCGAGACGCTGAACCGTATCTCGCGGATCAACCGGACGATGGTCAACGAGCTCGGCCGCGAGCCGACGCCCGAGGAGGTCGCCCGGCGCACGGGCGTGCCGGCCAAGAAGGTGCGGCTCATCCTCGAGTCGTCGCGGAAGCCGCTGTCTCTCGAGACGCCGATCGGTGAGGACTCGGAGCTCGGCGATTTCCTCGAGGACAAGTCGGCGGAGTCGCCGAACGAGAGCCTGCTGAACCAGGACCTGACCGCCCAGGTGGAGAAGGCGCTCTCGATGCTGTCCCCCAAGGAGAAGGAGATCCTGCGCCTGCGGTTCGGCATCGGCGAGGACGGCGAGCACACGCTCGAGGAGGTCGGCCAGCGCTTCGCGGTCACGCGCGAGCGCATTCGCCAGATCGAGGCCAAGGCGCTCCGCAAGCTCCGCCACCCCCTGCGCGGCCGAAATCTGAAGGCCTTCGTCGAGGGCTAAGCCGCCCCTACACCGGCATGACGCCGTGCTTGCGCCAGGGTCGGTGCGCGCGTTTCGTCTTCGCCATCTCGAGCGCCCTGATCAACACGGGGCGCGTCTCACGCGGGTCGATGACGTCGTCGATGAGGGCGGCGCCGGCGGCGATGTACGGATTGATCAGCTGGCGGAACTGCTCGATCCGCTTCGCGCGCTCATCGTCGGGGCTCGCGGCGGCCGCGATCTCCTTTCGGAAGATGATGTTCGTTCCGCCCTCCGGCCCCATCACGCTGATCTCCGCCGTCGGCCAGGCGACGATCAGGTCCGGCTCGTACGCGCGCCCGCACATGACGAAGTAGCCGGCGCCGTAAGCCTTGCGCATGACGACGGTGAGCTTGGGAACCGTGGCCTCGCTGACGGCGTAGAGCATCTTGGCGCCGTGACGGATGATGCCGGCGCGCTCGACCTTGGAGCCGACCATGAACCCCGGCACGTCTTGCAGGAACACGAGCGGGACGCCGAAGGCGTCGCAGAGCATCATGAATCGCGCGGCCTTGTCGGCGGCGTCGATGTCGAGCACGCCACCGAGGACCATCGGCTGGTTGGCGACGATGCCCACGGGGTGGCCGTTGAGCCGCGCCAGCGCCGTGACGATGTTCTTCGCCCACGCCGCCTTGATCTCGAACGTCCGTCCGTGGTCCACGATGGCGCGAATGACCTTCCGGACGTCGTAGGCCCGTCGCGGATTGTCCCCGATGATCGTCAAGAGGTCTTCGTCGCGACGGTCCACCGGATCGTCGCACGCGATCACCGGCGGTGCCTCGGTGTTGCTCGAAGGGAAGTAGGCAAGGTAGTCCTTGATCGCCTGGACGCACGCGCGGTCGTCCTCCACCTCGAGGTCCGCACAGCCCGAGACCTCGCAGTGGACCTTGGAGCCCCCGAGCTCCTCGGCGGTGACGTCCTCGCCGACGACGGCTTTCACGAGGGGCGGGCCGCCGAGCGCCATGTTGGAGGTTCCCTTCACCATCGGCACGAAGTCGGCGAGCGCCGGGATGTAGGCCGTGCCCGCGGCGCCGGGTCCCATCATCGCCGCGACCTGGGGCACGACGCCCGACATGACGGACTCTTCGCGGAAGAGCAGTCCCGACGCCGCGAAGTTGCGCGAGCCGATCGCCTCCTGGATGCGCGCGCCGGCGGAATCGATGAGCCAGATCATCGGCATGCGCTTGCCGTAGGCGACCTCGCGGGCGCGGTTGCACTTGACCTCGGCGTTTCGCCCCATCGAGCCCGCCATCACCGTGAAGTCGTAGGCGATGACCGACGCCGGTCGCCCGTCCACCTTGCCGAAGCCGGTCACGACGCCGTCGGCCGGCGTCTCGCGACCCGCCATGTCGGGCGCGATCCCGGCGTGCGTCGCCTGGATCCCGATCTCGGTGAACGAGTCCTTGTCGAACAGCAGGTCGAGCCGCTCGCGGACGGTGAGCTTGCCGGCCGCGTGCTGCCGGCCGACGGCCTCGGCGCCACCCATCGCCCGGACGCGCTCGCGGCGCGCCGCGAGGTCGTCGGCGTGGTCCTTCATGCCCACCGCGTCATCTCCCCGCCGGCGGCGACGCCACCGTCGTCGCGTGCGTGTTGATGCCGGTGTCCGGCGGCGAGCCGCTGAGTATCGTCAGCATCGTCGCGATCTCGCTCCGGTGGTGCGTCGCGTGGTTCGGCACGTGCTGGAGCAACCGCCACAGCGCGACCCGGAACTCCGTGCCCTGCGTGTTCCGGTAGGTGACGACGCGCTCGACGCCCGTGGGCCCGAGCCCCTCGACGAAGGCCCGCTGCGCGCGCTCGAGCTCGTCCCAGCGCTCGCGCAGCCCCTTCCAGGTCGGAAAGTCGGCGCCCGAGGGCAGCCTGGTCGTGGGCCGTCCTTGCCAGCGCTCGAGCCAGATCCAGTCGGCGCCGTAGAGGTGCGCGAAGGTCCCCTTGAGCGTCGGGAAGCTGAAGTGGGCGCCGAGCTCGCGCTCGACTCCATCGCCGAGCGCCGAGGCGACGTCCCAGAGCCGGCGGTTGGCCCACCAATGGTAATCGTACAACCCCCGGATCAGGTCGAGCGCCGTCGCGTCCGTCATCGCCGTCCTCCTATTCCAGCACTGCCACGGTCGCGCCTTCCTGCACGGTCTGCCCCTCACGCACCCCGATCTCCTTGATCGTGCCGGCGCGCGGCGCCTCGACCGGGATCTCCATCTTCATCGATTCCAGCACGATGACGGGGTCACCCGCCTGAACACGATCGCCGGGCTTGACCGCGATCTGGAAGACGATCCCCGTGATGTGCGCCTTGATCTCCTCA
>WNGH01007567.1_pt1 | contig 10321 bp, 10 predicted proteins | sample 5400631 | NCBI WGS metagenome assembly WNGH01 (sample SAMN13153373, study PRJNA577476) | soil metagenome | isolation source: 115 cm soil or saprolite under Garry oak tree replicate 1 | place: USA:California | collected 2016-06-15 | reverse complement strand
TCCCGAACCTTATCCCTTCCAGAGAGCGGCGAACTGGGTCGCGATCAGCTCGTCGTACCTGACCTCGCCTTCTAGGGCGCCGATCTCGCGGGCGAACCGGCTGATATGGGCGACCATCTCCTCGGTAATGGTCGGGTTGTAGAAGGGAGCATCACGCGCCACCTCGTACGCGATGAGGCTCGCCTCCTCGGCGGGAAACAGGCGTTGCGCGGCCTTGACGGCCAACTGCGGGTCGCTCTGGAGCGCCCGCTGGGTTTTCACGATAGCCCGCACGGCCCCTGCGGCGATGTCCGGATGCTCCTTGACGAGTCGCTCCGTGGTCGCAAGCGCCGGGAAGGTCCAGTGGCGGGCTGCGGGCGGCCCGTCCCCCCGACGCACGTCGAGCAGGATCTTGGCGATGCCGCGCTTCACTCCCAGGTCGGCCCGCAGGCCGTTGCCCCAGTAGCCCTCCGAGACCCCCTGCTCGATGGCATCGACTCCATCCCAGGCCCAGTTCGGGCTGGTGCGGCGGGGACTGGGCACGATCCGGACGTTGTCCCTCTGGAGATCGATGCCCGCTTCCTCCAGCAACCGTTTCATCGTCAGGCCGGGGTCGGCCGACGCGCTCAGGCGCAACCCCTTCACGGCATTGACGTCTCCCCGCTCGCATTTGATGTCGGAGCGGACCGCCAGGAACCAGTAGTTGTAGTGGGCGAGGGCGCACAGGAGGGCGCCGCCCCGCCAGCCGGGGAAAGCTCGCAGTCCGGTGAACGGAGAGCCCCCGAAGAAGTCGATAGTCCCGTCCTTCAGGGCCTGCGATGGATTCGGCGGCGCGAAGACGAACTCCATGTCGACGCCTTCCTGCCGGAAGAACCCGAGCTGCACGGCGGCGATGGCCACGAAGTAGGAAGGAGAGATCGCGTCAGCAACCGTGAGCCGCATCGTATCCCCTCTCGCCCGCAGACATCATCCCTCAACCTCGAAGTGATAGACAAGCCCGGGACGATGTCTCGGGCAGTGCGTCGGCCCCGAGCGCGGCGCCTTTGACCTTGCGTCGAATGCGTCCAAACTGTGTCCCCGTGAATGAGTGACGGCGAGGATTCCTCGGAGTAGACTTCGATGCTGGAGACGAAGGGCAGTATGGCCGCAGCCAATTCGGTCGCGAGTATCGCGATGCTGCTTGCATGCGTTGCTTTCGTCGCGCCCGCCTGCGCTCAGGAGCCGACCCAACCCAACCTCCTGCTCGAATTGAGCCGGCCCGCGCAGCCGGTTCCCATCGATTCGAGCATGCGGGACGACATCCGGGACCGGCCGGCCCCACCCCGCGCTGACCCGCTTCGAGAGCCCTTTCGAGTCTATGTCGGTGTGGGCGATCCGCGATGCTTCCCCGGCGAGGACGGGCTCGGCCCCGTGCCGATCGGCCGCGGAACTCGGAGACGGTCGCACTAGTCTCGGTCTCACGAGCGTCGTCGCAGTTCGGTAGTGGCGGCGTCTGGCCCGAAGTCGGTTCAGACGGGCCGCGGGGAAGTCCGAAGCGCCAGCGGAACGTCTTCGGCCGTCTGGGCCTCTTCGGCGTGGCGGGCGGCGGACTCCAGGACCCGGGCCGGCGTTCGGAAGAAAACGCCGACGCCGAAGACGACGAGCGCGCCGATCATGGCCCACCAGGTGAACGAGACCTCGGGAATGCTCGCAGGGCGCTGGAGCGTCCCGTCGAGACCGAACAGGGACGCCACTCCGTTCACGATCATGACGTCGAGCTTGCCGGCGATGACGGTGGCAAGAAGCCCGGCCGAGATCGCGATCATGTTGCCCTTGTCGGAGCCGCGCCGCTCGGTGAACATGCCGATCAAGAAGACACCGAGCATGGGCCCCAGGATGAATCCGGCGATTCCGAGCACGACGGGAATGATTCGAAGATTGGGGTGGGTCACCTTGGCGTAGGCGAAGGCGCCGGCGATGACGATCATCAGCGCGGCGAACAGCACCGTGAACCAGCGCGCGGCCATGACGTAATGTGCCTCGGACCGGCCGCGAACCCAGCGCAGGTACCAGTCGTTCGTGGCGCCGGTGGCCAGGGCGTTGAGGGCGGCCGAGAAGGAGCCCATCGCGGTCGCGAAGATGCCCGCCAGCACGAGCCCGCGAATGCCGACCGGCATGACGTTGAGGATGTACGAGCCAAAGATGTCCGCCGTCGCCGCGGGCTGGTAAGTGGAGTCCTTCTGGTAGAAGGCAAAGAGCAGGATGCCGATGAAGACGAAGGCCGAGGCGATCGGTACATCCATGAACGCGGCCGTGATCAGGCTCCGGCGCGCCTTCTGGTGGTTCTCGGCCGTCAGCATCCGCTGGACCATGTCCTGATCGGTTCCGAAGGCGGCCATGTTACCGAGTGTCGCGCCGATGAGCGCGGAAAACAGTGTGTAATCGCTCGCCAGGATCATCTTGACGTAGTCCCACGCGCCCATCGCGGAAAGATGATGACCCGCCTGCCACTGGGCGATGGCACTCGCCTCGAACCCGTGCAGAAAGTAGCCCTCGTGGGTTGTCAGCTGGGGGACGGCCCGGACGACTTCTCCCAATCCACCGACGTGATGGAGCAGGGTAGCGATGGCGATCAACGCGCCGCCGAACATCAGGCAGGCCTGGATCACGTCCGTCCAGATGACGGCCTTGATACCGCCGACCGCGGTGTAGAGGCAGGTGACGATGGTGAGCACGATGATCGCGATGAGGTAGGGGCCGACCGTGGTCACCGCCTGCTGGCTGAAGTGCACCTGGCCGCCCGCCACGAACATGCGGTAGGCCAGCACCATCACGAGCGACGGGATGAAGAGCCGCGTCCCCGACGCCAGGGTTCGCATGAACAGGAAAAGCGCGGAAACGTAGCCCTTCGTCAGCGGACCGAAGCGAACGCCCAGATAGTCGTAGACGGTGTAGACCTTGTAGGCGAAGTAGGGCTTGAGAAACACGTGACCGACGATGAATCGTCCGATGATGAGACCCAGGACGAGCTGCACGTAGGCCAAGCTCTTCTTGCTGTAGCCCTCGCCGGGCGCTCCCAGGAAGGTTGCCGCGCTGGTCTCCGCCGCGATGATCGAGGCCATCACCGCCCACCACGGCACGCGCCGGCCGCCGAGCGCGAAGTCGTTCAGGCTCGTCTCGCGCCGTCCCATGTAGAGCCCGATGGTCGTGATGGCGACGAAGTAGAGGAGGATGATGACTCCGTCGACGAGGAGTCCGTTGCCGCCCATGCTTCTAAGGTATCCCACGAGGTCCTACCGCGAAGAGTTCCGCAGGCGTCCGATCAAGAGAGTCAGCTAGTCCGGACTGCACGCTCGTTGCCCCACGCTCGCAGCGATTCGATCTCCTCCCGGCGCGTGACGGACAGCGGCTTGGTCGCCTGGAGCTCCTCGGTCAGGATCGCGGTGGAGACGTCGACGCCGCGCGAGAACGCCGTGTAGAGCCCGGCCACGACGACCTGCTCGATCTCGGCGCCGGTGAAGCCCTCGGCGGCGGTGGCCAGCTGGTCGAGGTCGAAGCCCACCGGATTGCGCCCGCGCTTCTTGAGATGGATGGTGAAGATCTGCTTGCGCTCGTCCCGCGTCGGCAGGTCGATGAAGAAGATCTCGTCGAACCGACCCTTGCGCGTCAGCTCGGGGGGGAGCTGGCTGATCGCGTTGCTGGTAGCGATCACGAAGACGGGTGCACGACGATCTTGCAGCCAGCTGAGCAACCGGCCGAAGATGCGGCGGGAAAGCCCGGCGTCGCTCTCCGACGATTGGCTGTACGACAGGCCCTTCTCGATCTCGTCGATCATCAGCACGCAAGGGGCCATGGCCTCGGCCATGTGCAGCGCTCTTTCCAGGTTCTTGTCGGACTCGCCGATGTATTTGTCATAGAGGCGCCCCGGCTCCATCTTGAGGAGCGGCAGCCGCCACTCGCGCGCCACCGCCTTGGCCACCAGCGTCTTGCCGGCGCCCTGGACGCCGAGCAGCAGAATGCCCTTGGGCGGCTCGATCCCGAACTTCTCGGCGGCCGGCTCGAAGGCGCGCTGGCGCTTGGCCAGCCAGGTTTTGAGCGTGGCGAAGCCACCGACCTCGGCCAGGTTCTCCTCGGGCGCCACGTACTCCAGCAACCCGTCCCGGCGCAGTAGGTCCTTCTTGATGGCGACGATCACGTCGACATCGTCCCGCGTCAGCGCGTTTTCGCGCATGATGGCCTGGCTCAGCGTCCGCTCGGCCTCGAACGCGGTCATGCCGCGCAGGCGATCGATACAGGCGTCGAGGTCGGCGTCGGTCAGCTCGACGCGGATGGGCCGCTCGCGTCGCAGCCGCTCGATGAGCGCCTTGGCCACCGCCTTCAGCTCCGGCGCGCTCGGCAACGCGAACACGTAGGGCGCGGCCAGGCTCTGCAGCTCGGCCGGCAGGACGTCCTTGGCCGCCAGCAGGACGATCACGCGCCGGTCCATCGCGAAGTGCGGCGCGATATCCAGCACTCTGCGCACGATCTCCGGCTTGTCCAGGAAGCGTCGCAGATCCTTCATGAAGAACAGCGCCTCGCCCGTCATGGCCGCGATGTTGTTGAGGGCCTTGAGGGGCTCGTGGGTGTCGTAGACGCTACTCGTGGCCGGCACCCGGCGGAGGCCCTCGGTGAGCGACCACTCATAGAACGGAACGCGGAGTGATTCGGCCACCTGCTGCAGCGTTCGCTCGAAGCGCTGCTCTTCGACGGTCTCGACGGCGATCAGGGGGTAGCGGGACTGGATGAGAAGCGCCAGATCCGCGATGGTGGTCACGGCGTTTTCAGAATAGCAAACCCGGTGCTCCAGACCGTCAAGGTTGGGCGGTGGCAGCGGCCCAGACCCCTCGCGCGTATACTGTCCGCGGCGGAGTGGCCATTCATGCTGGTGGGCGACCGGGGAGGTCAGCCATGAGTGCTGCATTGTCGTTGAGACCGCTCGGCAAGGCCCTGGGCACCGAAGTTCTGGGCGCGGACGTGTCGCGGCCATTCGACGCCGCGACGCTGGAGTCGGTCAATCAGGCGTTCGCCGAGCATCCGGTGCTGGTATTTCGCAATCAGCGTCTGGGCGCGGCGGAGGTCGCGGCGTTCGGGGCGCAGTTCGGTCGTCCCCAGCCGCACATCCTCGAGCAGTATCGGCACGAGGACCGGACGGACGTGTCCTACATCACCAACGTCGACAAGGCCGGCGGGATCGATCGGTTCGGGGTGAAGCGCGCCTCGACGTGGCATACCGACGAGACGTACGAAGATGCGCTGCCCCGGCTGGCCATCCTCCACGCGCTCGAGGTGCCCTCGGCCAAGGGCGGCACCATGTTCGCGGACATGCGCAGAGCCTATGACGAGCTGTCTCCCGCGATGCGGCACCGCCTCGAGGGACTGGTCGGCCTCCACGGTCGCACCAACGGCCCCGACGCCGTCAAGCTGTACGGCGAGGCCTATGTTCGGGCGAGCGAGAAGGAGCGGCCCGAGCGCCGGCATCCCGCCGTCAGGAAGCATCCGGTGACGGGGCGTCCCGTCCTGTTCGTCAACCCCACGCATACGCACGGCTTCGAGGGCATGGCGGCCGACGAGGGCCTGCGCCTGATCGAGGAGCTTCGCGACCACGCGACGCAGGAACGGTTCGTCTACTATCACGCCTGGCGCGTGGGCGACGTCCTCATGTGGGACGAGATCGCGACCATGCATCGAGGCGCCGGCGACGCGCGACCCGAGGAGCGCCGGGTCATGCTACGGACCATCGTCCACCCCTTCTGACGCAGTGCGTGCCGGCGCCGTGATCGAATGAGCGGTCGGTAGCACGCCCCCTTCCGGTCGGACGATGATTCGGGCGCTCACCTTCGATACCTACGGCACGGTCGTTGACTGGCGGAGCTCCGTTCTCGGCGAGCTCCGGTCGCTTTCCGCTCGACACGGGCTCCCGCTCGACTGCGCTCGGTTTCTCGATGACTGGAAGGCCGTCTATCGCCCGGCCATGGACAGGGTCAACCGGGGCGAGAGTCCGTGGACGACCGTCGACGCGATCTACCGCCAGCGCCTGGACGAGCTCGTCGTCACACATGGACTGACCGGCCTCACGACGGGAGAGGTCGACGCGCTCGCGCGTGTGTGGTGGCGGCTCTCGCCCTGGCCCGACGCGGTCCCGGGCCTTCGGCGCCTGAAGCACCGCTACATCGTGTCGCCCCTCTCCAACGCCAGCTTCATCGGGATGGTCGAGCTCGCGCGGTTCGCGGGCTTACCGTGGGACTGCATCATCACCGCGGAGAATGCGCGCTGCTACAAGCCCCGGCCGGAAGTCTATCGAACGGCCATCTCGCTCCTCGGTCTTCGCCCCGATGAGGTCATGATGGTCGCGGCCCACAATTACGATCTCGCGGCGGCGCGCCGCGAGGGGATGGCGACGGCGTTCGTCCCGCGTCCGCTCGAATTTGGCCCGGGGCAGAAGACCGATCTCGAGCCGGAATTCGCGTGGGACGTCGTGGCGAAGAGCTTCGAGGATCTTGCCGCGCGTCTCGGCTGCTAGGTCCGGAGAGCTAGATCTTTATCGCGGTCCGGCGCCCTCCGGCCCGCCTTCACGCTGCCCCCGCAGGAAGTCCTGGAGCTCCTGCATCAGCTTGTCCGAGTCGAGCTCGCCGATGGCCGGCGCCTGGCCCTCCTCGCCGGCCGACGCGTCGTACTGCTGCTCGAGCTGCTGCACGTGCTCTCGGGTGGCGCGATTGCGCGACACCTCACGATCGCACTGGGTGCGGAAGTCCTGGATGGCCTCGGCGAAACGGGACATGTCGAGGGTCAGATGGAGCAGGCGGGCCACACAGGCCAGGAGCGCCTGGATCGCCGCCGGATTCTCGCCGCTCTGCAGATAGTGGGGCGCTTGCCCCATGAAGCCCAGATGGGATATTCCGCGGCGCTCCGCGGCGTCCAGGAGGATCGTCGAAATACCCGTCGGGCCTTCGTAGGTCGGCCGACGATAGATGCCCCAGGATTCGAGCACCGACCGCCAGGTGGGGTCGGTGCAGCGTCCGGAGACACGGATCGGGCGGGTGTGAGGCGCGCCGGCCAGGAGGGCTCCGATCGAGATGATCCGCTTCACCCCACAGCGCTCGGCGACGTCGAGGAACGCCGTCGTGTAGGTCCGCCACCTCTGGTGCGGCTCGGGTCCGCAGAAGAGGAGCAGGCCGTCCCGCCCTTCCCAGGGATGGCACGCGAAGAACTCGCTACGCGGCCAATGGATGTCGCGGCCCCCGTCCTCTCGCATCTTGACGTCGGGCCGTTCCTGCGTGAAGACGAAGAATGGCTCGGGGTCGATCCGGGCCAGCCGCGGGGCCGAGAGATCGCGGACCAGGTGGCGCAGGGCGCCCGTGGCCGCCTGACCGGCATCGATCCATCCGCCGTACGCCATCACCATCGTGGTCAAATTCGTGGGCGGATCGCGGTCAAATTCTACTTGGTCCATGATCATCCTTTCGACGGTTGAGAGCGTCGCTCGCCACTGCGATCCACCTCCCCGCGCCTCAAAAGCTCGGCTTGGTCGAAAATGGCGTCAGCTGCAGCTCGTGCGTCCAGCAGGATTTGTCCTGGGTGTGCAGGTAATAGAAGGCCTCGGCGATCTTGACGGGATTCATCACGATCTCGGGACTCTGTCGGGCTCGCGGAAGCGCCCGGGTGCCCGGCGAGTCGATGAGGCCGTCGATCACGACGTTGGCCACGTGCACGCCATGCTCGGAATATTCTTCGGTCAGCACCTGCGCGAGCGTGCGCATCATGACACGAGGATAGTACAGCGACTGTCCGGTCAGCCGCTTGCGGCCGCGCAGCGAGAACTGGTTGTTCGAGATGAGGAACGAGCCCGAGCCGCGCTTGCGCATGGCGGGCAAGACTTCCTGGGCGACGAGGAACGGCCCGCGGCTGGCGATGTGCTGGGCGGTCTCGAACATCTCCACGGGGACGTGCTCCAGCAGCTCCTTGTCGGACGGCAGGTCGCGCCCCTCGAGATAGCCGGCGTTGTAGACCAGGACATCCGGATCGCCGGCTCGCTCGCGAATGGTGGCGAACGCCCGTGAGATGGATTCGCGCGACACCAGGTCCAGCTCGACGATCGTGGCCTGGCCGCCTTGCTCGATGATGGCCTTCTCGAGCGCCGAGGCGTTGGCGGCATTGCGGGTCGTCAGGACGACGAAAAACCCCTCGTTCGCGAATTTCTGGGCGATGGCGCCGCCCACGCCCCAGCGCATGCCGACGGGAATGTCGCGGTCGTCTAGCGCCCGGCCGTGCGCCAGCTTGGTGTTGCGTCCATCGGACTGCCACTTCGAGGTGGCGCCAACCACAACGGCGACCTGCTTGCGGGCTCGGTTCATGAGAAATTCCTCGCTCGCGGGGGTTGACTGCTCGCGCTAGTCGCAGCCTCACCCAGCATAGGGGAAAAGAGGCGCCCTGCGCAGCTACTTTCCTCCCGGCTCCTCGCCGCGAATCTGCTCGAGCACCTGGGCGGGGTGCTTGGCAGCGTCGGCCACGCGCGCCCAGTGCTTGCGGACGTTGCCGTCGGGGCCGATCCAGACGGTGGAGCGGATGACGCCCTTCGTCTTCTTGCCGTACATCATCTTGTCGCCGTACGCCCCCCACGCCGTCATGACCTTGCGGTCGGGATCGGACAGAAGCGGGAACGGAAGCTGGTACTTCGCCGCGAATTTCTGGTGCGAGGCGGCGCCGTCCGCGGAGACGCCCAGAACGACGACGCCGGCCTTCTGGAGCTCCTTCCAGTAATCACGGAAGCCGCACGCCTCCTTGGTGCAGCCGGGAGTGTCGTCCTTCGGGTAGAAGTACACGATCACGTCCTTGCCCTTGAAATCGGCCGGCGACACCCGCTTGCCGCCGGCGTCTTCCAGGGAGAAATCCGGCGCCTTGCGGCCCTCGACGATCCTGGTGGGCATGCGATCACCTCGCGGCGCGCCCCTGCGTTCCGGTCGCGCGACTCAGGGTTGGCGATCCGGTCGACCGCCTGTGGAGTGTACTCCGTCCGCGATGGCGCGGGCGAACTCCGCGAGCTATCCTGCTGGCGGACCGGGAGCGGACGCCGAGCGCAAGCGCGTCGAAGACCGGCGGCCCTTCGCCAGAGAGAGGGACGACATGATCACCAAGTTCGACAGCCTGTACGCCGGCCACGTGGACATGGACGACATCGGCTACGGCGGCGCCGCCGTGAACAGCCGCGTCTTCTCCAACGAGCACCTCGTCGGCACCTTCGCCAAGGCGCGCAACCTGGCGCGTCTGCTCGACCGCTGCGGGTACGACACCTTCTGGCTCGCCGAGCACCATTTCCAGCGCGAAGGGTACGAATGCATCCCCAATGTGCTGCTGATGGCGCTCGACCTCGCGCATCAGACCAAGCGGCTGAAGATGGGGTGCGGCTTCAACATCACGCCGATGTGGCATCCTCTCCGGCTCGCCGAGGATTTCGCGATGGTGGACGTGCTCACCGGCGGCCGGGTGCGCTTCGGGGTCGGGCGCGGCTATCACACCCGCGAGGTGCACACGTTCGGCGCCCCGCTCACGGATCAGGCCGCCAACCGGGAGCTGTTCGAGGAGCAGGTCGAGATCGTCTTCAAGGCGTTCAACAACGCCGCCTTCTCCCACGACGGCAAGCGCTACACCATCCCGGCCCGCGTGTCGTATCGCGGCTACGACCTGAAGGACCTCACGCTCGTGCCGCGGCCCGTGCATCCCGTCGAGTGCTGGCAGCCCATCCAGAGCGCGACCGCGCACGGCCTCGACTTCATGGCCCGGCACGGCATCAAGGGGCTCATTGGCGGCGGCGTGGCCGAGGGCGGGGCGATGCGCGCGGTCGTCGAGGGCTACCGCGACGCGCTCCGCCGGGCCGGGCGCGAGACCGAGCTGGGCGAGGGGCTCTGCATCGGATTCCACTTCCAGCTCGCCGCCACACCGGAGGAGGCCATCAAGGCCGCCGCCGGATACTTCGAAGAGAACCTCAAGATGTTCGGGCCGCTGCGGCTGGTCCGCTCGCTCTCCGAGGCGCAGATCGACGCAATGGCCGATCCCAAGCGGGCGCCCTACGCCGGTCTGCCCACCATCGAGGAAGCGGCGGCCAGCGGCGCGTACCTCTGCGGCCCGCCCGCGAAGATCATCGACACGCTCATGCGCCTGGAGAAGGACTATCCGGGGCTCGAGCGCGTCTCGGTCAGCCATCCCATGGGCGCGCCGGAGTCCCTGATGCTCGAGCAGCTCGAGTGGTTCGCCGCCGAGGTCATGCCGGCCTTCACGCGGCGAGCGCGCTGAGAACCGGAACACTCGGCCCATGTCCGACGTTCTGCGT
>WNGH01011900.1_pt1 | contig 10323 bp, 7 predicted proteins | sample 5400631 | NCBI WGS metagenome assembly WNGH01 (sample SAMN13153373, study PRJNA577476) | soil metagenome | isolation source: 115 cm soil or saprolite under Garry oak tree replicate 1 | place: USA:California | collected 2016-06-15 | reverse complement strand
GTATCGGGTCAAGGCGGCGTTCCTTTGCATCTTTGGTACGAAGACCACGCTTTGAGGACCGTCTCGACAACGCGGCCTGGGAACCAGGGAGCGATTAGGTACATGTTGAGATTGACAAAACGCGTGCCTTTGCCGTTGCGCCGGTCCGCCCTAATGCCCAGCGGCTTGCCGCTGCTCGTCCAAGAGCGCGTGGAACATGGCCTCCTCGATATCCACCTCGTACTTGCATCCCGCCCGATCAATGAAGGGATTCGGCGCGCCTTTCTGGAGCTTCGCGTATCTCTCTTGCATGCTGTACTGAGCGGGATGATCGCCGAGCGGCACGTCGCACGCCAGCGAACGCACCAGCGGGAATGTATGATTGAACTCGGCTACCACCTCTGGCGTTAGCGTCGCGGGTGGCCGCAAGCTGCAGCCGATCACCACGTCGTACATCTTTCCACCATCCTGTGCCTTCATGGTCCAAGTTGTGCAGCCGCGGGTGTGACCCGGGGTCAGGTGCGCGGTCAGAGTAGTGCCGCCGAGCGTCACCGTCTCTCCGTCGTGCAACGTCTTGTCGATCGGGTGCTCTTTGCCGCCGGGCTTCATGGCTTGGAGCGCCGGCACGTCCTCGGCCATCGCCATCGTCTGCGCGCCGGTCATCTCTTTGACCAAGGCATCCCCTTCCTGATGATCGTTGTGCGCATGGGTCCCGAGCAGGATCTTGATGTCCGAAAACTTGAATCCCAATTGTTCGACCGACTTCTCAATCGTCTGCACGTTCCGTTCATACGTGCTGTTAATGAGGATATTGCCTTGTAGTGTAACAATGAGGAACGAGCTCAGGGTCCTGGTCCCCACGTAGTAGAGATTGCCGATAATTTTGTGCGGAGGGAACTGCGTCGTTTGGTCCTCCGGCGTACCCATGTTGCGCGCCAAAATCGACCGCGGCGTAAATTTACGCCCGTGGACAGTGACCTCGGGATGGTCGGCGGGTAGCGGGTTCGCCGTCTGCGCCCAGGCTGAGCTCACGCTTGCGCCCAAAACGGCCGCTGCCGTGATAAAGCTGATAAACATGACCAGCATCACCCGGGTTATCCTGTCGTTCATGGTGGCCTCCGCGATGGAAACGAGGATGTTCATTGTACTCCATACATTCGGCGTACTTTTTTTCTTCGCGGTAAAGATTGGCCAGTGTCCCGAGCGTGCGCAGAAGAAGCCCAACTGACCAGGCCGACCTAAAGGTCGATTTGAGGACCTCTTTGAATTTGGCGAACCACTCCGGTGAATGAGCGCGCTGTCATCGGCGGCGCACCCGAGCAATAACCCTCCTGAGACGGTGCTATAATCCGTCGCCTGAAGCCTGGAAAGGAGTCAAGAACATGCTGCGGACACTATTCCGATTCGCCTCGGCGCTCGTTGTCATTTTTGCGGGAATGTGGGTCGCACCCCGGGTCGCGGGGCAGGTCTTTGTCGGAGCGCCCACGCCAGAACAGTTTTCGCGTCAAGGGCAGCCTTCGACGCAGAACGGCGAATGGCCGGGCAACATGGGCGACGTCAAAGGGACGCGGTACTCGCCGCTCGATCAGATCAACGCGTCTAACTTCAACAAGCTGGAAGTCGCCTGGCGCTTCAAGACTGACAATTTCGGACCGTTTCCCGAATATAAATTGGAGGGGACGCCCCTGATGGTGAAGGGCGTCATCTATACGACCGCCGGCACGCGGCGGTCGGTGATTGCGCTCGACGCAAAAACAGGCGAGCTGATCTGGTCGCACAGCCTGCGTGAAGGCAAGCGCGCCGCGGTGGCGCCGCGCCAATTGTCCGGACGCGGTGTGTCGTACTGGACCGACGGCAAGGGTGACGATCGCGTCATTTACATCACGACCGGCTATCGCCTCGTGGAGCTCAATGCCAAGAACGGCGCACTGATCGACTCGTTTGGCACGCACGGCATTGTCGACCTGAAGGTCGGAGTGGTGAAAGGGAACAACCAACAGATCGATTTGGAAACTGGCGAGATCGGCGTCCATTCGACGCCGACGGTGGCTCGAGACATGGTGATCGTGGGTTCTTCGATGAGAGAAGGCGCGACCGTGGAAAGCCATAACAACACCAAAGGCTTGGTTCGCGCGTTTGACGTGCGGACTGGGAAAAAGATTTGGCAGTTCAACGATATCCCTGGGCCGGGTGAGTTCGGCAACGACACTTGGGAAAAGAAATCCTGGGCCGACAATGGCAATACTGGCGTTTGGAACCAGATCACCGTGGACGAAGATCTGGGCCTGGTCTATCTGCCGGTCGAGACGCCCACGTCGGACTATTACGGCGGCCACCGGCCGGGCAACAATCTGTTTGCCGAAACCGTGGTCTGTCTCGACTTGAAAACCGGCCAGCGGAAGTGGCACTACCAGCTTGTGCACCACCCTCTGTGGAACTTTGACATATCCACCGCCCCGATCCTGGCTGACATCAACGTCGGCGGCCGCGCGATCAAGGCGGTGGCGGTGCCGACCAAGCAGGGCTGGCTTTACGTTTTCGATCGCGTGACAGGTCAGCCGGTTTGGCCCATCGAAGAGCGGCCGGTGCCGCAGTCCGATGTGCCGGGCGAAAAGACTTCACCGACACAACCGTATCCGCCAGACAAGCTGCGCTATGCACGCAACTTCTTCAACGTGCCCGATGACCTGATTGACTTCACTCCGGCGCTTCGAGCCGAGGCTGTCGAGAGAGCCAAGCGGTACCGTTGGGCCGATACACCGTTCAACCCGCCGATGCTGGGCGACGTCAAAGGCATGCTGGGCGCGATTACGGTCGGCACCGCCACGAATTGGCCCGGCGGCGGTTTCGATCCAGAGACGCACATCGTCTATGCGCCAGCCGGCAATACGCCAGGCGTGAGGTCGCTCATTGCCAGCCCGCCAGGATTCTCAGACATTCGGTACATCTCGGGAACCGCCGGGCGGCCCATCGTCGAAGTCTGGGGACCTGGCGACTGTTGCGCCGCCGATTCAGGATACCGCACGCGAGCAGACCTACCCCTGACGCCGGGAGCGCATTCGCCCGCTGGCGACGCCGCCGCTGGTCCTCCTCCCGATGAGGGCGGTGGCGGCCTGAATATCGAAGGGATACCCATTGTCAAACCGCCGTATGGGATCCTCGCGGCGATCGATCTCGATCACGGTCAGGTCCTGTTCCAGGTGCCGCATGGCGACACACCGGATAACATCCGAAACCATCCGGCGTTGAAAGGCCTGAAAATTCCGAAGACCGGACAGGCTGGGACTTCGGGCGTTGGATTGATGATAACCAAGACGCTAGTCGTGATGGGCGATCCCCAGATAACCACGACACCGGAGCATCCGCGCGGCGCAATGCTGCGAGCTTACGACAAGAAGACCGGCCAGCAAGTTGGGGCGGTCTTGATGCCGGCCATCCAGAGTGGCACCCCAATGACCTACATGTTGGGTGGCAAGCAATATATTGTGGTCGCCGTCAGCGGCGGCGCCTACTCGGGCGAATACATCGCCTACAGTCTACCGAATTAGGAAGGCGTCCTGCGGCCCGTGCAAGACGCTGCGAGGGAGTTCAGTTTTGGCCGCGCCGCCGCGCATTCGCGTGACGGTTTCGGCCTACGAGCTGCTGAAAAAGCCGCGTGATGAAAATAAAAATCGCGATTCTGGTGCTTGTCCTTGCGGCGTCCGTAATCGCTTTTTGCTCGTCTGCGCGCGCCAAACTAACGGTTCCTTCCCAACAAGCGGCGGCCTCGACGGAGCCGACACAGTCCGTGTGGGATGGCGTCTACACCGAAGAGCAAGCCAACCGTGGAGAGATGCTTTACGCGCGGAGGTGTGCTCGCTGCCACGCGGCGGACCTTACCGGCGGTGAAATCGCACCAGCGCTGAATAACGCTGAGTTCAAATCGAACTGGAGCGGCCTCTCGGTCGACGATCTGCTGGAACGAATCAAAGTTTCAATGCCGCAAGACGACCCGGGAAGCCTGAGCCGTCAGCAGACTGCCGACATCGTGGCATTCGTCTTATTCAAGAATGGTTTTCCGGAGGGCAAGACAGAACTCGCGCGTGAGGCTGAGGTCCTTAAGGAGATCCGTTTCGAGCAAAGCAAACCAGAAACCTCTGGCGATCCGGAGACAACAAAGTCATCGGAGCGCGACAGAACAACGTCCCCGGCGGCGGCAAGCAGCTATCATGTGATCGCGCGGATTCCGATACCCGGCGATACTGGATGGGATTACATCACCGCCGACACCGAAGGCCGCCGCCTGTACGTTCCGCACGGTATCGAAGTAGTCGTACTCGATCTGGATTCTGGCGCCATGGTCGGCAAGATCGCGGATCTGAAGGGCGTGCACGGCGTGGCCATCGCACGGGAATTTGGACACGGGTTCATCAGCGCCACTGACCCTGGTTCGGTCACGATGTTCGACCTCAAGACTCTCGCCCTGATGGACAAGGCAAGGGTGGGAGACGACCCCAACGGGATTATCTATGACCCGAAAACTCAGCGCGTTTTCACCGCGGATCGAGGTAGCCAGCGCGTCACTGCAATTGATGCCAGGACCGGCAAGATCGCGGGCACAATCGACAACCTTGGCGGCAGGACCGAGCATTTAGCCTCCGACGGGGACGGCCACGTCTTCCTGAACATGCAGGATGTTGGCCAGCTTCACAAACTCGATGCCCAGAGTTTGAAAGTGATGGAAACTTGGCAGTTGGCGCCGCCCTGCGGCCAGCCCAGCAGCATGGATATGGATCGCGAACATAATCGCGTTTTCATCGGCTGCAGGAGTGGCCTCTTCGCCGCCGTCGACGGCGCTACCGGCAAGATTGTTGCGACCCAGCCAATCGGGCTTGGCGTGGACGCCTTGGAATTTGACCCCAAGACGGCCTTGATCTATGTCTCCACCGGGGGTGGCGATGGCGCTCTCTCCATTTTCCACGAGGAAAGCCCAGATAAGTATGCGCTGGTGGAAAGCCTGAAGACCTTGCCGGGAGCCAGAACCATGGCCTTGGATAAAAAAACCGGCCGGGTATACCTGCCTATTGCAGATCTTGGTCCCCTCCCCGTCGCTACGCCCGAAAATCCGCGGCCGAGAGCGCCCATGACTCCCGGCACTTTTTCGGTCCTGGTCGTCGGACGATAGCGTGACGACAGGCGCGCACCACGAGTACTGTATTCGTAATCTTGGGCCCACTGTTGCCGAGAAAATGGAAGAGCAGTGTTAATGAGAATTAGCGCCGAGGATAGCTCCGCTCTGCTTCCCTTACCGAATCTCACCAGATAGTGTCATGGAACCGATCGTGCTCGGGGCAAAATCGTTCCTGAAGACGTCTCCGCCCTTCATCACAAATTTCACGCGCTCAGTCTCGCTGATATCGGCCGTTGGATCCCCGGAAACGGCGACGATGTCGGCGAACTTACCCTTTGTAATCGAGCCCACATCGTTCTGCCAGCGCATTTCGGTGGCGGCATTTATGGTGCCGGCTTGCAGGGCTCCTGCTGGAGCCATGCCGCCAATTTCGACCAGCGCCACAAACTCAAGCGCGTTGCTGCCCTCGCGCCATGCGGAGCCTTGCGATCCGCTACCAAGCACCGTTACGAGTCCCTTGGTAGCGATACACATCCGGACATTCTTCTTAAAAACGGGAACTATGTCGTACTTGCCGCCGGTGTTCTTGGCATCGGCGTCCTCGATGGCAGGGTGGGAATATTCGAGAATGGTCGGGCTGTAGAACAGCCCTTTTTGGGCCATTGTGTTGCACATCTCTTGAGTCAAGCCCTGTCCATGCTCGATGGAGTCGCCCGCATGGCCAGCGGTGATGGCATTTTGCAATCCCTGGCCGCCATAGGCGTGTGAGCCGGTCTTTACGCCGAGACGCTCCGCTTCGTCATCCATCGCCTGCATGACCTCCAACGGATAGGTCATTTCGAATTGCAGCTCGCCCGTGGGTGAGAATTTCCACCCCCCCACCGGGTACAGCTTGATATGGTCTACACCATGGTCAACCTCGAAGCGCACGGCTGCTCGCGCCTCGTCGGCATTGTGAACAACAATCGCGTTCAGCAGTTCCGGATCTGGCTTGTCCTTCGGGCCCGGTGTGGGGCCTCCCCAGACGATTCCACGGCCCGACACCTGCACCCTGGGACCCATGACCACGCCCAGGTTGATCATGTCGCGCAGTGTGACGTCCTGATATCCGTTGCCATGAGAGGTCATTTCCTTCATCGCGGTAAAACCGTTCACGAGTGCGTCTCGCAATCTCTTGGTGGCGACGAGCAGGGCCTGGTCCGCGGTCATCTTTCCGCGCGCGGTCATGAAGTGGTCATGCGAGTCGATGAACCCGGGCAGGACGGTCGCCTGACTGAGATCAATCACTCGAGTTCCGGCGGGAATGGTGACGCTGCCGTCGGGTCCGACGTCAGTGATTCGCTGACCCTGGATGAGCACAACCTGTTTGGTCAGCATCCTGCCGTTGACGCTGTCGAACATCCGGCCGGCGCGAATCGCCACCGTTGTCGGAGCCGGAGGGCATGAATATATGCCGCCCCAAGGAAGCACACACGGCGCAACGGTACCGACGCCTCGCCAAGGACCTGGTATGACCTGAGGAGCCGGTGTTTCCGATGCATGGCCGGCGTTTGAAACCTGCGCCCAAAGCGCGGGCGCAACCATGAAAACCCCGAAAATCCCGAGCGCCGCTTTCAACACAAATCTGCATCGCATCGCGCAGCTCTCCTTTAAGTAAACTGGACTTCCCGATCCAACTTCACCCGCGGATCTCGCCACATTCAACGATAGGCCCATCGGACGGCGACTATACGCCCCAAAAGGCTCGTCTGCCAGAAGTTAATACTGCGACGGTAATAGAGCGATGAAATCTCCTGAACCATTTAGTCACTCCGGAGCCAGATGAAAAGGGCCCTCAAGGGGTTCCATGTGAAAGATCCAGATGGATTCCGCGTTCAGCTGGGAGATTCGTCTGAATTCTAAGGAGCTCGATTTCAGGACAAGTTCTTCAGGTTCGTGAAGGGCGACTCCGGCGAGTCAAACCAACCCTGTCCAATGCAGGTGCTCGCAAAAACGTGACCCGCCCGCCACGGGCCCGCACGGAAACCAAGAGCGGCTCGAGCCACTGCCTAAGATCCTCGCGCGCCAGCCATGCGCTGTCCGCTAGGCGCAATTCTCCGACGCCTCGCGTTTCCATCTCGAGGCGCTCGAACAGTTTCTGCGCGGTGCCGTCCAGTTGTGAGTCGCAGAACTGCATGTACAGCCGCTCGCAGGAGAGTTCGACCGAGCGGGCTGTTCGGCTGGTTCCGAGCAAAATCAGGTCGCGACGATTCAAAGGACTACACCGAGACCCGCGAGAACCAACTGCAGATCCCTCCTCGCCCGTCCCCACAGGAACGTGGACGGGCTCCTCGGGATGACACCCGCTTCTATGCGCGCGTTGCGAGCGCCAGCAGAGTGCGGCGAACCAGCGCTTTCGTCAGCGGCACTTTGTATGCGTTCTTTGCGAGCGGCTGAGCTCCCGCGACAGCGGCCTCACCAGCCTTGGTCGCCAGTGCCGGTGTGATGCGCTGGCCGGCGAGTAGGCGTTCGACGCTGGGCACCCGCCACGGAATCGGCGCGACGCCGCCTAAAACGAGGCTCGCGCTCCGGCAGATTTCCTTGTCCATATCGAGCACGACCGCAGCGCTGACCACCGCATGCGTCCATGCTTCGCGGTCGAGGACCTTGTTATAGGTGCTCCGCCTGCCTGCAGGGGCCGGCTCCAACTGCACTCCAGACAACACTTCGCCGGGGGCGAGGATGTTTTCTCGCGTGGCGTCCCGCCGCGGCAGAACGAAGAAGTCATCGGCGGGCACTATGCGCTCACCCGAGGGTCCCACGACGCGGAACTTCGCGTCGAGCGCGACCAGCGCGGTAGCTGTGTCCGAGGGAGTTGCCCGCGAGCGTACCGACATTGCGGATCTGCGGGGTCGCTACCGTTTCGGCCGCTTCGGCCAGAACGGTGTACTGATTTCGAATCATAGGATGGCTGGCGAGAGCGTCCAGCGTGATGAGACCGCCGATGTCCACGGGGCCTGTCCCTGGAACCACCTGGTCGAGCCCCTTAATTGTCTTGAGATTGACGAGCACGTCGGGCATGACGATGAAATCTTTCACGAGCGCCAGCAGATCGCTGCCGCCGCTGACAAGTGAGGCCGCCTGTCCGTTCGCACGGGCCTGCTGGACGAGGGAAACGGCTTGATCGAGAGTATTCGGGTTCGTGTTGGTGAAGGTTTTCATACCAGCGCCCCCAGAATCTTGTCGCGCGTGATCGGCAGGTCTTTCATGCGGCGACCGATGGCGTTGAATATGGCGTTGGCGACGGCCGCGACCGCGTGAACAATCCCGGCCTCGCCGATGCATTTGGCGCCAAAGGGACCATATCCGTCGTCGCTCTCGATGAAGATCACCTCGATCTCGGGGGCGTCGAGATGAGTCATGATCCGCGTACCGTAATAGCCGGCCGTCAGCGGCTGTCCCGTTTGCTGGTCGTACAGCAGGTCTTCGTGCAATGCCATCCCGATCCCCTGGGTGGCGCCGCCTTTTACCTGACTTGTGGCCGTGAGTGGATTGAGGATGCGACCGGAATCCTGGGCGGCAAGATACTTGAGGACGCGCACACGGCCGAGTTCGGTATCGACTTCTACTTCTACAAAGTGCGCGCCGAACGCTTTGCGCACCTTCCCGTCCGATGTCGGATTGGGCGTGGCCGAGGCGATCAGCACGTTATCGCCTTTCGGCAAACCCTTCGCCACAATCTGGCGCTGGAGATCGCGTGCAGCCTCAATGACGGCATACCCGGTCATGTCCGTGGTGCGGCTCCCTGACTCGCCCACCGAGTACGGGCACCGGTCCGTGTCGCCCCACACGATCTCGATATTCGACAGCGGCACGCCTAACGCCTCGGCCGCAATCAGGGCCATGGTTGTCTTGGCTCCCGCCCCAATGTCCGTAACACCGACGAAAACGGTGTATCGGCCATTCGAATCAAGACGGATCACGGCGCTGCTCTGGCCCGTCGGGGATCGCAGGGCCATGAAACTCATGCCAACGCCGCGCTTGATCGGCCCCTTGTCCGCCCCCGGCGGATGCCAGCGCTTTTTCCACCCGAAGGCTTCCGCGCCGCGGCGAATACAATCGTCGAGGGTGTAATTCGAGTAAGGCACCGCGTCGTCGGACTTCCGCGTCATGTTCTTCAGGACGAACTCGACGGGGTCCATCTTCATCTTATAGGCCACGTCATCCATCATGGACTCGATACCGAAAAAGCCCTGAGGAAATTCGGGCGCGCGGTAGTTCCCGGAGACCGCCCTGTTGGTATACACCGGATAGATGACACTCTCGACGTTGGGGCATTGATAGAGCTCGATCCCGCCGATGCCTCCCGTATTCTTGCGGTACGGCCCCATGCCGCTATAGCCGCGCAACTGAAGCGCCTGGAGCACGCCCTGGCGGCTGACCCCAACCTTGTAGTATTGCGTGGTCGGCCAGCGGCCGTGAACCCCGATGAAATCCTCTTTGCGCGACATTTCCAGCTTCACCGGCGCGCCCGTTTCCTTCGCCAGCACCGCGGCGATCAGGTCAGCATCCTGATTCTGGTTCTTGTTGCCGAAGCCGCCGCCCATGTACTTGCAGATGACGCGCACCTTCTCGTCGGCGCGGCTCCATCTGCGCGTTCTGAACATAAGTGGTGGTGTAGCGATCTTCGAACACGAAGTCTGCCGCGCGGAAGCCTTCCTCGACGTTACCGCGGCGATACACTTCTGGCTCTACTTTGTTTTTCACGTCGGGCGAGAGGTTGCCCTCCGGCCAAATCTTGACGCTCCCGGGGCGGAGCGCCGCTTCCTGATCGAGCACGAACGGAAGCGCCTCATAATCAACGTTGATGAGCCGAAGCGCCTCTTCCGCGAGATGACGATTGGTCGCGGCCACGGCCGCCACCGGTTCTCCGAAAAAACGCACCGGGTTATTGAACAGATAGCGTTTATGCAACGTAATTTTCTTTATGTCGTCAACATATTGCCTGCCACCGGAGATCGAGCCAGCGCCCCAAACGACACTGCAGTTCTCGTGCGTCAGGACAAATTTCACGCCGGGAAGAGTCACGGCCTTAGAGACATCAATCTGTCGGATACGCGCGTGGGCATGCGGGCTGCGCAATACGCGCGCGTAGAGCATCCCGGGAAGATGAACGTCTCCGGTATAGGTGGCTTTCCCTGTGACGCGCTCAACGGCGTCAATGCGGGCGGTGGGATGGCCGACTGTCTTCAACG
>WNGH01007565.1_pt1 | contig 10323 bp, 11 predicted proteins | sample 5400631 | NCBI WGS metagenome assembly WNGH01 (sample SAMN13153373, study PRJNA577476) | soil metagenome | isolation source: 115 cm soil or saprolite under Garry oak tree replicate 1 | place: USA:California | collected 2016-06-15 | reverse complement strand
TCGGGCAAAGCTGTGACTGTCAAAGACCCACTGGTCGGCTGAGGGATCAAAAACTACCGGGCAGCATCGTGGAGAGATGCTCCATCCCCGCGAAAATCGTAAACTCCTGCGGCGACCCGTCAGAACAAATTTACCTTGGTACCTCCCCTATCTTCCCATACTGCTTGCTACCAGGCCCGGTAACAATCTCGATTCCGCCGCCACGACTGAACCCTACCTCTTCGCAAACGCAACATTCTTGGCAACTTGGCAGCTCGCGCCGGGGACGACCTCTCCTCGTAGATGCCGGCAGCAGCTAGGGCCCGAGGGGACTCTCTTTAGGCAGTGTCTCTCACTGGCCTATCGTTTCAATGGGGCTTTGTCTTCCCGAGCTGGGAAGCCCGCTTCGTGCGCCAACACTATGGAAATACGTGAGAAACGCGCGCCTCACCGAGTCCAACACAGATGGAACATCAAGAGCAAGCTACTCAGAAGACGGAGGAAGTCTACACGCGCACGACGACTCCTGTGACGGTACACTCCGATTCGCAAACCAAAGTTGTCATGGGCGCACAACTGTATTCATTCCGGGGCGGTCATCACATGTCGCAGGCCTAGTCAGCGCTGATCACAGCATCCAGGTCGAACAGATCGTGGTTCTCCCGGGATACCTTCAGGTGCACTAGCCGGTGAACGCTTTCCATCACGCCAGCGCAAGCGGGCGTATCGCCACATTCCTGATGGGCGCTGCGATTCTGCTTCCATATTGCTGCAGTCGTCTCCAGCGTGTCTGTTGGGATCGCGCAGGCACTTACCAAGCCCACCTTACGGCGCATACGGCTACGCTATTGGCCCGGGTATCCGGTTTTTTGGCCCCTCCCTCATTCCTGCCTGGATACCGATGGGTGCCGGCTGCCTGCCGAGCGCCAGTCTCACCGGCACTGTTGCCTCTCTGGCGCTTTGTCTGTTGTTCTTTCAGCCGCCGCTCGGGCTCCCACTTCAGAAGGCAGGAACGGAGCGCCGTTTCTGCGGGCAACTCACATCGGAGCATGTTGCTCATCGCCGCGCTGGTCCTCTCCCAGGTGTGGCTCAACAGTGATCTCCTCCCCCTCACGGCCGGCCTCCGAAATCCTGGACATTCACGCGCTCATTCGTTCTCTAGCAACTTCACAATGTGCAGCGGGTTCACCCGCGCTCTTTCCACCGTGAGTCCCCAGTGCAGGTGCGGCCCGGTGACGCGCCCGGTCGCTCCGACTTTTCCCAGGGCGGCGCCAGCTTCCAAAGTGTCTCCCACCTTCGCGTCGATCTCCGAGAGGTGCCCATAGAAGGTGTAAATTCCCAGACCATGATCCAATACAACGGTATTTCCGGAGAAGAACAATTCCTCTGCCAGCGCCACCTTCCCGCGCTGCGCGGCGTGCACTAGGGTTCCAGTGGTCCCGGGCAGATCCACCCCGCCATGTGGTGTCCCGGGATTCCCATTCAGAATTCGCCGCCTCCCAAAATTCGAGCCCGTGGTCACACCATCCAGCGGCATTCGAAACTTTCCGTCCCATAAGCGCTCCGGCGTCACGCGGTCAAAAATATCGCGCAACTTCTGGCGCTCTTCGTCCGCGCGCTTGATTTGTTCCGGGCTGGGCTCCACGAACTGTTTCCCCACCTGCAATTTTTCCGTCGCGAACCGGCCTTTCCTCACTGTCACCGTCGCGCTACAGCTCATTTTCTCGCCGCGCGTCGTTTGCCCGGTGACCTTCAACGCGTATGCGCCGGGCGCCTTTTCAAGGTCCACCCCCAGCAAACCTTTTCGCTGAGTTTCACTTGCAACCTCCCTCCAGAACGGGACGCTCCGCCCGCCCCAATCTCCTTGCAATTCCGACAAGGGCTTCGCGCTTTTCACCTCTATCATCAGCAAGCTTCCCTGTCTTGATTCTGGCGCGCTCAATCGCAATGTTGTTCCCGCAGTGCAAGTGCCGGCCCCTCCCGCCATGGCTCCGGCTGGAAGCAGCGCGGCGGCGGCCAGACACCCCAGGGCGAAGAACATCCCCGGCTTTCGGACTATCGTTCTGCCTTGCGAGCTCATCGCAGCTCCCGCATCGCCGCCACACGCGCCTCAACTCTTTCAAATTGCGCTCTCGCCATCTTCGATCCCAGAATGGCCTTTTCCATGGTGAGAAACAGATCGGGATTCTTCATCTTCTCGCGAATTTCTGAGAGGAAGGGCCGCACCTTGGCAAAGATAAAGTATAGTTCTCCGCAAAATGACAGCTGAAAGAAAAGCTTTTCACTCACCACCCCATTCAGAACAAATGACACTGCAATTCCCCAGTAGCTGCCCACCTGTCTCAGCCAGTTGTTCTCTTCCGACCCCATGGTCGTTGCCACTTTCACGAAGTCATCCGCATTCTTGGGCCAGAACGTGATCAGCCACCATTGCCTGGCCTTCCGAAGCTCCGGCTCGCGCCTCAGCTCGTAAAGCTCGAGTATCAACCTGGCATCATCGACAGTCGGTTTTTTCGGCATGATCTCCTCCTCAGGAAATCTGAGATGCGATTCTACCTTATTAGCCGCCGGGGTCTTTCCCTGCCAGTTAGGGTGTCCGGCAACGCGACACTCTCATCCCGCCAACGGACGCAGGCAAACCCGCAGAGTCCCTTGGCTCTTGCCAGAAGTCTTTTTGATTCTATGGCTTCCGCCTTTTCCGTCTGCGGCATCAAGATTGCCTCGATGCTCTGCGGGAAAGTTCGTCCTGCGCATCTAAAAAACGCCCCCTCAAGGAGGCTTCCGTGAAAAAGATCGATCGTATGCGAGAGAAAGTCAGCATCTTGCCGACTTCCGTTTACCTGTCGAAGATGCACGATGCAGGTTGGAGCCTGGTCGCCCTGGAATGGGAACGCGAAGTGGAAACGTCCGCCCAGCCTGAAGAGCAGGAAGCTCCCAGCGCCTCTGAGGAAATCCCGTTCGGCCTTCGCATTGCCTCCGACTGTCGCCATCTGGAAGACGATCCCTTGGAAATACAAACTCTCAAGTTCCTCGCGGAAATGATTGTCCAGGACGTCTCTTTCACGAGCATGGCGGACGCCCTAAACGTCCGCGAGTATCGTACGCGCGACGGCCGACCATGGACCGCCGCTGGCGTCTTCAAACTCACGCCCCGCCTGATCGACGTAGCCCCGCGCGTGCTCTCCGGCGCTCAGTGGGAATCCCGCAAGAAACAGTTGTCCCGCGTCACCTGGAACTCTTAACCACCCTAGATTGCGACCCGCCGCCCGCCATGCGGGCAGCCAGCTCACCATGGCGGCGATCAGGAAGACCCCTAAGGCGCCATGGTGACGAAAGTTGCGAGGTCGTTCGGCTTAGCGCCTACCGGCACTGTGGCCTACCGCCGGTGACGGGAAAAGCGGCGATTAGACCAGTTGTCACCCGCTTTTGCTATGCTGAATGTCGCAAGTGGCCTGCGGCCCGCAACCCATCCGCCTGTGCAACCGCAAGGAGCCCCATGCAGTCGCTTCGCCTGAATCCCATCCTCAACACGGACTCCTACAAGCTCACCCACTGGTGGCAATATCCCCCGGACACTCGCCACATCTATTCCTATGTCGAATCCCGCGGGGGCATGTTCGACCAGACCATGTTGGCCATGCTGCAATACATCATCAAGTCCAATTTCGCCGGCCACGTATTCACCCTCGACGACGTCGAAGAAGCCCGCCGTATCGCCCACGCGCATTTCTCCGGCCACACGAAAACTTTCAATTACGCGGGCTTCAAATCTCTCTACGCGAAGCACGGCGGGCGATTGCCTCTCCGCATCCGCGCCGTCAAGGAAGGCACGGTAGTCAAAAGCCACAACGCTCTCATAACCATAGAGAACACCGACCCGGAGTTTTACTGGCTGACCAACTGGGCCGAAACTGTCCTCCTGCAAGTCTGGTATCCCATCACTGTTGCCACGCTCTCCCGTGCGATCAAACAGGTCATCGGCAAAGCCCTCGCCCGCACCGGCGATCTCTCGCTTCTTCCCTTCAAGCTCCACGACTTCGGATTCCGCGGCGTCTCGTCCAAGGAATCTGCCGCCATTGGCGGCGCCGCGCATCTGCTCAATTTTCTCGGCACCGACACGCTTGCCGCCGTACAGATTCTCAATCAGTTTTATTCCGCCGATCTCAGCGCTCAGAATCCGCTCGACTGTGCCGCCTACAGCATCCCTGCTTCCGAGCATTCCACCATCACCGCGTGGAGCGAAGCGCATGAGCTCGACGCTTACGCCAACATCCTCGCAAACTGTCCCCAAGGAGTCGTGGCGTGCGTCAGCGATTCCTACGACATCTACAATGCCGTCCGCAACCTCTGGGGCGGCGCGCTGCGCGACAAAGTCATGCAAAGGAAAGGCACGCTGGTGATTCGCCCTGATTCCGGCGAAGCCGTGACCGTCCTCGAGGAGCTCTTCAAAATTGTCAGCGAGAAATTCGGCTACGAAGTAAACCGCAAAGGTTGGAAAACCACCGTTCCGTGCGTGCGCTTCATCCAGGGCGACGGCGTCAACTTCTACACCATCCAAAACATTACCACGCAACTCACGCGCAAAGGCTGGTCGCAGGACATCTGGAGCTACGGCATGGGCGGCGCTCTGCTGCAACAAGTCAACCGCGACACGCTGAAATTCGCTCTAAAGTGTTCCGCCATCGACCGCAACGGCAAATGGCACAACGTTTACAAGAACCCGAAAACCGATCCGTCGAAAGCCAGCAGGGGAGGCCGCTTCAACCTCATTCAAAACGAAAAGGACTTCGCTACCGTCGAAGTCGTTGACGGCGCTCCGATCCCGTCCAACAATGTTCTCGAAACCATTCTCGAAGACGGCAAACTCCTGCGTGATCAAACTCTCGCGGAAGTTCGCGCCATCGCTTCTTCCTACGACACTTACAATGATTCCGACTGATGGCTCGCAGCGTAAGGTGTACGGGCGGGCCTTGGCCCGCCCGTTTTCGCTCAGGTACCGCGCAGTTTGAAGCGCTGAATTTTCCCCGTCACGGTCTTCGGCAGCTCCCGGCAGAACCGCACCTCGCGCGGTACTTTGTACGACACAAGCCGCGCCTTGACGTGCTCACAAATTTCCGCCGCTAGCTTTCCCGATCCTTCGCACTCTGGGCGCAGCACCACGTGTGCCACAGAGTACATCAGACCGCGTGCATCCATCTCACCGACGACCGCGGATTCCACTATCAGCGGGTGCCCCAACAAAGCATTCTCCACTTCCATCGGAGAAACCCACATTCCCGCCACTTTCAGCATGTCGTCCGCACGCCCGCAGTAGTGGTAGTAACCGCCCGAATCAGAAAAGAATTTGTCACCGGTTACAACCCAATCCCCGCGTTTCGTGCGCGCCGTCAATTCGGGAATCTGCCAGTACTCCGCAAACGCGCTAGCGCCGCGTACCCAGAGATTGCCGATTTCGCCCTCCCGCACCGAGTCTCCGGTGTCATCCACGATCTTCGCGTCGTAACCCGGCACGGGAACACCGCAACTGCCTGGCTTGCATTCCCCCGGACGGCTGGAGATGAAAATATGCAGCATCTCTGTCGAACCAATTCCGTCGAGGATGGTGATTCCGAATTGCCGCTTCCACGCGTTGAAGATTTCAGCGGGCAACGTTTCACCGGCCGACACGCACTGGCGCACCGAAGAAAAATCCACGCGGAGGCCCGGCCGCTCCGATTCCCGCAAGACCGCTGCATAAAAGGTCGGCACCGCGAAGAAAACGGTCGGCTGGTGCCGCGCTACCATTTCGATCACATGCGCGACATTAGTTCGCTCTGGGTTCAACACCATCCGTGCGCCCACCGAAAGCGGGAAATACATCCCGTTTCCGAGGCCGTAAGCGAAGAACAGTTTCGACACGGAAAACGTCAGGTCGTCAGCGCACAGCCCAAGCACGGCATGCGCATAATTCCGGCTGGTGACCAACATGTCCGCATGACCATGCACTGCCGCTTTTGGCCTGCCACCGCTTCCTGACGTGTAGAGCATGAATGCCGGATCGTGAGGCGAAGTGTTTGCCGCCGTTAGGTGTTCGCTCGCCGCCGCTGTCCACGTGCTCCACTCTGCGCCGGCCACATGATGCATGTCGATTTTTTCCTTGCCGACGACGACAATAGGCATTTGTGGGCGCACGCTTGATGCCGGCAAAAACTCCGTGAGCGCCTCGGAATGAACAATCGCCGCTCCAGGCTGGCTATTCTCGAGGTAATGAATGTAGTCGGAGGTTCGCGCGAAGGGATTCACAGGCACAGCCACGGCGCCGATTTTGGCCGCACCAAAAAAGGCGGCCACAAACTCCGCCGAATCCGGCAGCACGATCAGAACACGATCGCCTCGAGAAATGCCCTGCCCAAGCAGCGCGTTCCCCGTGCGATTGGCAAGCGCTGCCAGTTCGCCGCAGCTTACCTCACGTGGTTCGCCAACGATGGCCGGGCGCTCAGGGTGCGACGCCGGCGCCTCCAGAAAATGAGCCGCCACGTTGAAATATTCAGGTAATTCCCCGTACATAAACTTTTCTGACGGCACCACACTCGGCCTTCAGCCCTCACCAATATCTTCGTTCCAAATCTCAGGATGGTCCGCAATGTATTTCGCGAGTATTTGCACACATTCCTTGGAGTGCAGATCGATGACCGCGATTCCGTTTTCGACCAGCCAATCGATCCCGCCGCGGAAGTTCACGGATTCCCCCACGACTACGGTGCCAATCCTGAACTGGCGGATCAGGCCGCTGCAATACCAGCACGGAGCCAGGGTGGTCACCATGATTTTGTCGCGGTAACGCCGCTGCCGGCCCGCCTTTCGAAAGGCATCCGTTTCACCGTGCGCCGAAGGATCTCCTTCCTGCACTCTGCGGTTGTGACCGCTTCCCAGCAGTTTTCCATTGCGCTCGAATAGCGCCGCACCGATGGGAATTCCTCCCTCGCCAAGCCCGAGGCGCGCTTCTTCCATTGCTGTCTTGAGCATGACGAGATATTGCTCTTGATTCTTTTCTGCGTCCGTATGCACTTTCCTCCGCTTCTGAATTCGCGCCTCGTCACTTTATTTCCGAGTGGCGGCAACGGGAAACATCCAGCTCAAGAGAAGATGGGTCGGCCAATAAACAAGCGCGAAGGCTCCCGCAAAAATCACGGCGAGATGCACGGGAGCAGGACCCCACGAGCGATGAAAGAGAGGATCTTGATACACATAGTTCATATTGAATCCCGAAGGCAAGAACCGTGAGGCCACAAAAAGAACCGCGGCAATCGCTGCCTGCAACGCCAGAGCGCGGCGGTCGTATCCAATTTTCCGCATCGCCCAGAGCAGTGCCAAGGGCAGACTGATGTGAAAGCTAGAAAGGAGCCGCGCCCAAAGCGGTACGCGTGTATCCCACATGTACTCCGTTCCGCCGACCAGAAATCGTCCGGTCACAAGCCGCCAACCAATGTCGATGGACCAAAAAATCCCCGCCCCCAGCGAGCTGACGGCCTGGCTGGAAATCAACAAGGAACTTCCCCACCACAACCCCACGCAGCCAAGGATCACCGCGATATCGCACAAGTGCAGCAGATTGGCCCAGCCCCACACGCGTATATAGGTCGGCAGCCACACCATCGTCCACAGCAGCCCCACCCACCGCAACACGGGGTATGCGATTGCGCCAGTGGTCATGCGTCTTCTCCACTTGATGCTTCCATTGCGGCACAGCCTACCACAGGCGGTTGCTGTTGCATGCAGGCGAGCTAGCACATGGGCGGCGTCGTATTGAACGTCAACGATAAACTGGCCGTCAATGTCACTCTGTGAGTTGGCACGCTGAGCAAAAGTGTAACCGTCGAAGCTAACCCGTTGCGAGTCTAGCTGCAGTCCGCCACCGCGACCGCTTTGATCAACGGCACCCCGGGAGCTCTCCCTCAACAGCCGAACCTACGCGCCACTCGTGCTGGTGGCGCCTCGGCCTCGGACTCCGCCAACGCCGACCCAGATATTTCCTGGCGCTAGCGCTCCAGTCGGTACCAAACCTATGTCCTTCCAGATCAACTGAACCGGCGGGAGCAAAGCAACTGACAGGTGAACTTCAATAAGATTGGCTCACCACGCGATCCTCGTGTCTTGCAAAGGCAGGAAGCTCAACTTCGAGAAAACTCGGCTCACATCGAGCGACGGCCCGCGATGCTCCAGGCCGTTCTCTTTTTGCATGGCCCGAACGGGTCTTGCCTAGCGATAGCTAGGGCAGCACCAATATGGCGGTTGGAGTCATCGGCGCGGGATTCTAGCATGAAGGCCGATGAGCAGACGATCGAGCGAGCGTGAAGCACGAACCGGCCCGATTCTTGACTGGCTACGCCAGCGGCAGGAGGAGATGGCTGCACTCTTGGCCGAGCTAGTTGCCATCCCCACGGAAAATCCGCCAGGGAGAAATTATCGCGCGTGCGCGGATGCCCTCGAGAAACGGTTGCGAGAATTTGGCATCGAATGCGAGCGTGTCGACACCGCCGAAGTGAAAAAAGATGGTGCTGAGTCTTCCGTATGCCTGCTGGCAGGGTACGGACGCGGAGAACGGAACCTTTATTTCCACGGACACTATGACGTCGTTCCCGCGCAAACCCCCGAACAATTCCGGCCTTTGCGCAAGGAGCATTTCGTGTTTGGCCGCGGCTCCTGCGACATGAAGGGCGGGATTGTCGCCATGCTGTATGCCATTCTCGCGCTGAAAGAAACTGCTGCCGAACTGAATGGCAGGATCGGCTTGACGCTGGTTCCCAATGAAGAGACGGGAGGCGAGGGGGGCTCGGCGTGGCTAGCGGCGCAGGGACGGCTAGGCTGCAGCGGAATCGGCATGCTTTTGGCTGAGCCGACAAGCGGCGTCGTTTGGAAGGCGAATCGCGGCGCAATTTCGTTGCGCGTCCGGGTGCACGGGAAATCCGCACACGTTGGCCTGCAGCACCTGGGTGAGAACGCGTTCGAGCGCATGCATCGCGTCGTTGAGCAGCTCCAAGAGTTGAAGCGAGAAGTGGAACAGCGCGTCACCAACTTCAACGTTGGGGCGGAACAAGCGCGCAACTCGATTCTGATGCTGGGGGGACAGAGCGGCGGCGGCGCAAACTTCAACGTGGTGCCGGAAGAGTGCTGGTTCACGATCGACCGGCGAATCAATCCGGAGGAAGACTCTCGTGAGGAAGGGTCGAGGCTGATCGCGGTCCTAGAGAGTTGCAGGCGCGAGGGTATCCCGCTTGAATGGGAGACACTGCAGGAAGGCCGTTCTTCCGCTTGCCGCGAGGATGATGCGCTTGGCGAGGCGCTGGCTCGCAGCGCTAGGGCGGTCACCGGCGAAGCGCCGCGTTTTGAGATGTGCCCTGGCCTGCTGGAGATTCGCTTCTATATCGCGCTGGGCGTCCCGGCCTATGCTTACGGTCCCGGTCTGCTCTCTGTCGCGCATGGACCGAACGAATTTGTGGACCTGCGAAAAGTGATCGATTGCGCCGCGATCTATGCTCTAACTGCTATGGACGTGCTGAGGCGGTAAGCCTGGTCGCTTTTCAGGCTAATCGCGCTTGCCGTCTGGGCTGATAGGGATCGTCTCCGCGGCCAATCATCCCTCCGCCCTGCTCCGTTTGACGACAGTGCTTGCAACGCTGAGCCACAGTTGGGGGATGGCCGCAATGTGGTTCATTTTGGGAATTGCTCCTCTTGGTGATCGCGTGGGCTTAGAGAAATCCGAATTAGTCACTAAATCATTGAATCTAATGAGTTTCAGGAAAATTAGAGTGTTTTCGAGCGTCTTTAGCTATCCCGCGCCACCAATGGTCCCATAGTACTATTTAATATTTCCATACAAACACTTACGATTTCAACGTATGCCAAATCTCTACTTTTGCCAACCCCACGCAAGAAACCAGGGCATGCTCCGCGCTGTTCTATCCGTGAACGAGTGTGAGCTCGTCGTCAGCCTGCACCCCGCCACCTATGTCGGCGATCAGTTTCCGGAGTTGGCCAACGAGCCAAGGGCAGCAAACGATTTTGCCGTGCTCAACATCACATCAAGTGAGACTCCGGCTGGCTTGCGACCCGGCTACTATCGACTCGATTCCGACCTGACCCAGCTCAACGAATCGCTGCTGGCACTTTTCCGCTAGTCTCTAAGGGTTTTTCCCCGAATGTAGCAGGACCATCAATAGAGCTCGTTGCGGAGCTATTTCCATTCTCCCGCACTGGCCAGCAGTTGCAGACCAATGGCAAATGAAGCGGGTCCAAGGAGCTCGCAATAGACTACCCGTGCCCGGGCCCGGAAATCTCCCCGCAGGCACCACAAGTTCAGCCGAT
>WNGH01013063.1_pt1 | contig 10325 bp, 8 predicted proteins | sample 5400631 | NCBI WGS metagenome assembly WNGH01 (sample SAMN13153373, study PRJNA577476) | soil metagenome | isolation source: 115 cm soil or saprolite under Garry oak tree replicate 1 | place: USA:California | collected 2016-06-15 | reverse complement strand
GAGGTCAGTCGCGATAACGCCGCCGCCCTGGCCTTGCTTTCCAAGCCGGCGCGCGAAGCGCCGCCGCAACTGCGCCTCGAAGCGGTGCGGACCCTCGCCGAATTCCCCGACCCTAAAGCCGACGAACTGCTCACCGCGATTGCCCGGGACGGGAAAAGTCCGGTGGATTTGCGCACGGAAGCCATTCTCGTGCTGGCGGCGCGGCCCGTTGACGTCTTAGCAAAGCTGGCCGACCTGCTGGACGATTCGGAGCGCGCGGTGCAAATCGAAACGGCGCGCGCATTCCGACAGGCCGCGCTAGAGCCGCGGATTCGCCTGGCGCTGCAGCGAAAGTACGATTCGGCGCGTGATGATGACCACCAAACTTTGCTGGCCGAACAGTTGGAGCTGGCGTTATTTCCTCCCGGCGCCGGCCGCGGCGATTCACGGAACCCGCGCGCCGCGCGCCCAGCTTCGGACGAGCAATGGCGCGCGGCGCTGGGGACGGGCGGCGACGCGGATTCGGGTCGGCGGGTTTTTTTCCATCCGGCCGTCGGCTGCGCGCGTTGTCACCGGATTGAGGACCATGGCGGTGAGATCGGACCCAACCTGTCCACGATCGCAATCTCCTCCGATCGCGAGAAACTGATGCAATCCATCCTGCATCCCTCCCGCGAGATCGCCCCGCAGTTCGCGCTACACCTCATCGAAACGACCGACCACGAGAGCTATGCAGGGCTGCTCGCCGGCCAAGGAGCCGATGGTTCGATCACGCTGACGACTGTCGATGGCAAGGGGGTGTTGATTCCCGCCAGCCGGATCGTTTCCAACCAGCCCTCGACCGTTTCGCTCATGCCGGAAGGTTTGGAGAACGCGCTGACGGTGCAGGATTTCCGGGATTTGCTCGCGTTCCTGCGTTCCCTGAAATGAGGCCCGCCGATGAAGCCCCACGATTTGACCCGCCAGCCCAAGACCGATCCGATTGACCTCTACCGTTATCGGGATGGCCTCTACGCAGTGGACCTGCTCACCGCGGCAATCACCGGCTTGGATCTGTTCACGTGGCTTTCCAGGAATCCGGCGGACCAAAAGGCCCTTTGCGCGCATTTCGGAATCACCGAGCGCCCGACTGATGTGATGCTGACGCTCTTCACCGCCATGGGCTACTTGGAACGGCGCGGCGAACAGTTCCACCTTACTGAAAAGGCGCGCGAGCATCTGGTGAGCGATTCGCCCTGGTTTCTAGGGCCATACTACGCCTCGCTCAACCAGCGGCCGGTCTGCCAGGACATGCTCAACGTGCTGCGCACCGGCCGGCCCGCCAACTGGGGCAGTTACAAGGACGAGAAAGAATGGGCCAAGGCGATGGAGACCGAACCGTTCGCCAACCAGTTCACCGCCGCGATGGATTGCCGCGGCGTGTACTTGGGCCAGGCCGCGGCCCGGCGGCTCGACTTGAAAGATCACCGGCATCTGTTGGACATCGCCGGCGGTTCCGGGATTTACTCGTGCGCGTTCGTCGCGCGCCATCCGCGCCTGCGCGCGACCGTCCTGGAGAAACCGCCCGTCGATGCCGTCGCTACGCGTTGCATCGCCCAACGCGGTTTCGCAGACCGCGTTTCGGTGGTCGTGCGGGACATGTTCGCCGACCCGTTCCCCGCGGATTGCGACGTGCATCTGTTCTCCAACGTGCTGCACGATTGGGACGAGCCGATCGTCCGGCAGCTCTTAAATAAATCGTTCGCGGCGCTGCCTTCCAACGGTTTGATCGTCGTCCACGATGCGCACATCAACTCGGACAAGACCGGCCCGCTGCCCGTGGCCGCTTACTCGGCGCTGCTCATGAACATCACCGAAGGCAAATGTTATTCGGTGGTGGAGATGCAGGGCTATTTGCAGGACGCCGGGTTCGGCCCGGCGGATTATTTCCCAACGGCCGCGGACCGCAGCGTGATGACCGCGGCCAAACCGTAGTAGCGGAGGCTATGAATATGGAGCCGTTCGCTACGCCAACAGCGCGTTTACTACGTTGCCCGAGACATCGGTGAGGCGGAAATCCCGTCCGGCGTGGCGGAAGGTGAGCTGCTCGTGGTCGAACCCAAGCAAATGAAGAATCGTCGCGTGGAAGTCGTGCACGTGGACGCCGTTTTCGGCTACTTGCGCGGTATGATCGTCCGTCATGCCGCAGGCGATTCCACCCTTCACACCGCCGCCGGCTAGCCAGGAATCTTCCGGCCAAAGATAACGATTGCCGGATGTCGTCGCCAGGTCATCCCGCCGGGGCCAAGGGGGAAAAGCTGGCGAAGCGGTGGAACGCATTCCTACCCGCTTCTTGCGGGGCTGCCTCGCAAGTCAAAGCTGAATTGGACGAAACGAACCTCCGGGTGGAGTTTGCGCACTGCGTGGCGGGCTGAATCTTAGTCCGCTCAACGCATCGTCAGCGTGCCGAGGTCCAGCGGGTCGGCGGATTGGTCGTCGCCTGCTTCCGGCACGACGACCTCTTGAATGACGGAGCCGGCGGCACATCCTCGATGGAGAATGAGCCGTCCGCCTTGACCTTCGGTGAATGACCGCGCAAGGCACGGATGCGCGCGCGACCCTCCTTCGATTGCCAGAATTCCACGTTCCATTTCTCGACCTCTCGTGCGGTCAATCCTTTTGGCCATAGTAGCGGCTCCGGCTTTGTCCCGAGATTGGCGAACAGGATTTGCTTTGGCCAATCAATGGTCTGTTCCGCATCGGGAGCCACGAAGCGGCCCACGAGCTTGCGGCCCGTGCTGATCATTTGCACGCGCGTGGTTCCCCCCGGCTTGATTTCGACGGGTGTCTCTTGGCTGAAGGGAATGCCGAGCCCGGCGACGTAGAAGAGATCGAAATCACCCGGCGGAACCTTTTCAAAAACGAAGTTCCCTTTATCGTCCGTCTTGGCGTAGTAGCTCAAGGCGATTGGTCCGCGGTAAAAGCTAACAGACCCGTCATAGAGGGTTACTTCCCTTCCGGCATTGGAGTCGCCGCGCAGTTGCAGCCTGCCCTCGACGCGCCCCCAGGGCTGCAGATGAATTTCCAGCAACTGGTTGGCGCCGGCTAACTGGGCGCGGCCAAATCCTAGTTCATGTGCCGCCACGACCGTGTGGGCGTCCGGGTCGGGCACAAAGGAAAAGCCGCCGGCTTCATCCGCATCGACCACGATGGCCTCCCTCCGATTTTGAAACGTGCCTCCGCTCAGCGTGATTCCTCTTTCCAATGTGCAGAGCGCTACTTCGGCCCCGCTCGCCGGGCGACCGTCCGCCAGCAAGACAATGCCGCGCACCGAACCCTCCGGACCTAACTTGCTTAGCTCGGCATCGAAGGTCTGGTCGGTGGCATTGGTCCTGAGCGGGCTGGAGATTACCGTGTCGTAGCCATCGGCTTCGATCCGCACGAGCAGAGGGAACGCGTACTCATCAAAGGTGAGCTGGTACTGGCCATTGGCTCCATTCACGAAGCTGAGCCGCTCCCATTGGCGCGAATCCGGGTCGGAGCCAGGAATGACTTTGAAGGTGGCGATGGGTTCTTTCGTGTCCGCGTCGGTGACCTGGCCGGAAACGCTGATTTCCTTGTGGAGAGTGATGGTGTGTTCCTCGCCATCGGCCATAGCTGCATTGTTACGCGAATAGAAATAACCTTCCTTGTGGGCAAAGAAGGTCATTGGGTCGAGCGGCGCCCCGTTCCATTCGATGCGTCCGCTCTCGTCGGTGAATCCGTCCCAGGACAAAACATTGCGCTGCCCCCGCCATTGCTCCAGCGAAACACGGGCGTGGGCCATGGCCGCGCCGGTGTCGTCCACCACCCGCAGGCGCAGCAACGCACCCGGCTTGAGTTCGATCTTTTGCCCCGGCGTATTGGTGGAGATGAACACTTCCTCTCGTTCCGCGGAAAAGCCGTTGGCAGAGACGGTCAGGAAAGTTTGTCCAGCCGAAAGACGACCAAGCGTGAAGGAACCATCGGCGGCCGTGGTGGTGGACGGGCTGTCGGAGAAAATGATGTGGCCTGCGGTCACTTTGGCCCCGGAAATCGGATTTTGTTGGTCACCCGTCACTATGCCGGCGACCTTTAGGCCGCTTTTGAGCACCAGCACGGCGGTGCCGGCGAAAAGCTCGTTCGCGGTAACGGATTCCGGGCTGAGAGAATTCTGTCCGTCTGCATCGGGACGGAAACTGGCGTTGGGAAATGCCGGGTGCTTCACCTTCACCCAGAAGTCCCTGGCCTTTTTCGAGGCGCTGCCGAAGCTCCAGCGCCCGGCCGCGTCGGTTTTCGCCGAGGGCAAATCGTCGCTAGGGAAGCCGTGACGCTCGGATTGAAATTCGTGCCCGCTATTATCTCCGGTGTCCATGAACTGCACCTGGATTTCGGCGCCCGAAACCGGGTTGCCCGATTGATCCTGGACCAGGCCGCCAATGCTCGCGCCCCGTTCGAGTTTGAGCACGTATTCCTTCGGCAGCGGTTCCTTGCCTGGGCCACGCCAAACAAAGCACTTTTGGACATAACCATCCGCCAGGGCGCCGACAAAGAGACGGTCGGGATCGGAATAGGGGAGCGGCACGTCGCAACGGCCATCGTTATCCGTCGCCAGGTCAGTCCGCTGTTTGATGTTACCCCAATCCCTTCCGGTGACGAGGAGCACTTTGGCATGAGCCACGCCCGCGCTCGTCTCCGCATCCACGGCGCGGAACGCCAGATGGGGCGGGTTGGTTTGCGGGAGCTGCAACGGCGGTTCAGCGGCGGCTGGACCGGTTGTCGATGCCGACGTGGGGTCGGTTGGTTGTGTCGCGTTCGCCGCAGTACCGACGAGCTTGGGATTCGCGGGCGTTGCGGAGAACGTATTATGCAGCAGCAAGGCAGCGGCAAAACCGCCGGCGGCCAATCCGGCGGCGAGTTTGAATTTGGACCAGCGCCAGGCAGCGATGGTTTGTTGGACGAGCGCGGGCAGGGCGGCCGGCGCTGCTGCGCCATGGGCCAGCGCCCCGCAAGCAATCAAGCCGCTCATTCCCGCCGGGACAGCCTGGACGCTGTGAGCGGCCAATGCGGCACTCAACACGGTCCCCGAAACGATGAAGCCACGCCGGGCGAAGAAGCCGCGCAGTTTGTCGAGGGCGCGGGCGACGCGCTTCTTGGCGGCTTCCTCGCTGACGCCGAGCTTGTTTGCCACCTGAATAAGCGATTGGTCCTGGAAGAAACGAAGTATGACGGCGTTGCGGTCCTTTTCGCCCAGGCGCTCCATGGCTTCGTCAAGCCACGGGCTGATGCGCCGCCAGGCCTCGTTGGGAGAGGAGAGTTGATGCATTGCGAAGGCCTCCTGTTCGCGCCGTTGGCGGCGCAGTTCGGCGCGCTGAGCCCGGCTGGCGACGAAATGGGTGGTGCGATAAAGCCAGCCGGGCAGGACCACACCGCGACCAAAATTGCCGGCTTTGCGGGCCAGGAGAATGAAAACGGCCTGCGTGACCTCATCGGCAAGCTGCGGGTCGCGCACCTGCCGCACGGCGGCGGAACGGACCAGGCCGAGGTGACGTTCCACCAAGGCGCGGAAGGCCGTTTCGGATTTCCGCGCGGCGTACTCGTGAAGGAGTTGCCAGTCTTCCATGTTCATCGTGCTGCCTATATTCTATTATCCCCGCTGCCACACCGAAAGGGGACAAAGACTTTTTGGCGCGGCTGGAAGCTGGGCTTATTGGCTGTCCCCCTGACTCGCAGGATCGCTACCGGCCGCCAAACTGCGGCAGGACGAAACAGTAAGCGGTGTATTTGATTTCGCTCCAGGCCAATTCCGGCACCGGATAGCCGGGGAACAATGGCTGGCGCACCGGCGTAAATTCCACCCGCACCCGAATCGACCGCTTGCCTTCTGTCAGCCGGCGCGGGATGAGGAATTCGTCGTCGCGAAAACGCCGATTCGAGGTCTGGACATGATGCTCGGTCGCGCCCAGTTCCGCCTTGGGATTCGAATAGACGCACGTGTTGGCTCCCGCCAGATACCAGATACCGGCTGGGCGCCATTTCGACGTGGCGCGCCCCGCGTCGGCCACGAAGACTTCGGCGCGCTGGTTCGGGAACTGGTAATCGAGTTTGCGCCGCAGCAGAACGCCGAAGTTCTTCGGCTCGATCTGAAGTGTGAACTCCGAGGCGCCGGTCGTTTTTCGCCCGCGATCGGTCTGCGCCGGATAGACCTCCTTCCCGTCGAGCGTATCCACTCCCCATTCGTAGCGCGACGTGATCTCGTACGGCGCCGAGGCCTCGGGCGAATGGTATTGATGGGCCGCCTCGCTCTGCGGATCGCCGAGTTGCAACTCGTCGCTCTTCACCAGTGACGCCCCTGGAAGGCCATACCAATACGTCACCGCCCGGTAATGTTCGATCGACTGGTTTTCTCCGCCGTGTTCGAGGCGGATGACCGCGTTTCTCCCGAACGGCATGAGGTCGGCCAGCAGAAATCGGTACGCCGATTCGATCTTGTCCTCGTCATTTCGCGCTTCCGACTCGCTGCGCGCGCCCACCGGATGGCCCGCAAACGGCAGCGTCATGTTTTGTCCCCCCCAATAATCGCCGCCCCCGCCCCACTCCTCGGTGCCGGTGCCGTAAGCCTGCGGCGTGAGGCTGTCGTCGAAGAAGAACCGCGGATCACCCTCAAGCGTGTTCAGCGCGGCCCGATCGGAAAACATCCAGGAATTGCCGACGAAATGGCCGGACCAATCACCGCCGCCTTCCGCCTCGCGCGTATCGAGCAGAACCAGGTCCTTGCCCGGCTCGGGTGTGGGAAAATCGCGATAAGTGGCGTGGAAATAACCAGCGTGGTTGGCCGGCCCGCGGTAGGGCGCGGTGCGCACCGACCAACGCGCCGGCGACACCGGCTTCCCGGCGCCGATGAGTTCGAATCGCGCCGAGTGAAAAAACGGCATCGGGAAATAGCACGCCAGGCGCGCCTCTTTATCGTCGAACCGAACGTGAATGGGGAAGCCTTTGACGAGGTACTCGCGGGCATCGCGGTTGTAAAGCGTGCCCGCGCCGTAGAACAATGCGATGGGCGCATCGATGGATGGCGCGGGGCGATTGTCCCAGGTCACTCGCAGTCGGGCGCGGCCGAACTCGATGGCTTGTTCTTTGGGCACGGAGAATTCGAGCGCGCGAACCGCCGCCGGCCCTCGGTCCAATTTAAGAAACGTGACGGTTTCGCCGGCGGGAAGCGTGAGCGTGCCGCTTCGCTCTTCGATCTTGAGCCTCCGGCCTTCGCGAGAATCGGCGCGCGGCGCCAGGTCCTCCCCGGCGCGACCGATGAGCTTGAGAACGTCGGCCGGCGGCGCGGCGTTCGTGCTCCAGGAGCGAATGCGTTGCGAAAGCGGAATGCCTTCCACGAACTGGTGATAGATGTAATAACCGGTCCCGTAATGCGTCCGCGAGTAGGCCATTTCAAACGAGTGCTCGAACGGGATCGGCGCCCAGGTCAGGTCGGCGCCCCGGGTTGCCGACCAGGTCCAGGTGAGCGGATTGGGTAGCGCGTTTTCGGGGAGGAAGACTGAGTTGGCCGCCGGATGATCGGGATCGGCCGTGCTGGTTTCCCGAACGAGATAATCCTGTCCATCCACCACGAAATGCCACGGGCTGCCGTGCCAATGATTGTAGCGAGCGAAGTAGAGAATGCCCGGACCTTCGACATCGAGAGCGACGTTGAAATCGTCGGCGACCTGGTAAAGGAAATGGCTGGCGTCCGCCCCTTCGTTGCCGCCGCGCCGATCGTAGGTGCTGCGCATATAAGCCCGCACCCCGATCCGTTGCTGCGGCCAGCGCTCCCACATCCGGTAAGCATCCAGTCCCACCGGCGTAACCGGCAGCTCCTCGCCCAGGCAACTGACGCCCACCGCGAAGCCAACCGACCAGAGCCTGGCAAAGCGCATGCTGCGATGAAAGCAGGCATATCCTTTCAGTCAACCCGCGGCTTGAAGGATTTCTCGACGGGCAGTCCCACATTGCAGTAGGTAAGGATTTTAGATGAATGTGAGAATGAGCGAGACGTTTCCAATCCGACCGACTGAGCATCCGCGCGCGCGAATTAGAATTGCGGCAAGCTGCCTTACGGAAACACGACGATTGATTGCGTGATCTTCGATCCCCCTTACATGCACACCCCCGGCGGCACGGCCCATCAGAACCACCAGAATTTCGAGGCGTACTACTCCAACAACGGGATCGAAAACAGCTCCAAGAAATATCACGAAGCCGTGCTCGACCTTTACTTCAAAGGGGCGCGCGACGCCTACCGCGTCCTGAGGCCGGAGGGCATTTTCATCATGAAATGCCAGGACGAAGTGTGCGCGAATCAGCAGCGCCTCACGCACGTGGAGATCATCAACGAACTGGGGAGATAGGCTTCGTGGTGGAAGACCTGTTTGTGGTGGTGCGCAAAAACAAGCCCGGCGTCAGCCGCATTCTCCGGCAGGTCCACGCCCGGAAGAACCACTCCTACTTCCTCGTTTTCCGCAAGGCTCTCAGGTGTTTGGCGCGTCGCTTGCCTTTCCCCCGATGAAGGTTGCGTCAACCTCAACCGCGCCGGACAGCTTCTTCATGGCCGCAACGTCCGGCCCCATTGCAAAGCGAATGCGGTGCGCCATGAACCACGCGCTCTTGTAGGTGATCTTCAACATGCGGTGCAACTGATGGGCGCTGAGCGCCTTCTTGCTCGAACAAACGATGAACATGGCCATGAGCCATTTGCCAATGGGAATATGCGAATCCTCGAAGATCGTGCCGACCGTAACGGTGAACTGCTTTCGACACGCCGCGCATTTGTAAACGCCCTTGCGGGCCGGAGCTTTGCTCGTGGCCCTGGGCATGAGCTTGTAAACCTCGTTGAACTGGCAATGCGGGCAGACCGGACCGTTCGGCCACCGCAACGATTCAAGCAATGCACGCGCTTTGTCGTTGTCTGAATACTGCTGCGCGAGCGTCATCAGGTTCAATTCATCGGCATCGAATGTCGCTTTCATGCCGCGACGGTCGCAAATCGGCCTGGGTTTGTCAAGTAAATAATCCCGAGGCTCCGTCTCGACTTTGAGACGTAAGTATCTGATTCCAGGCTTGATATGACGTGAAGAGCTAGGCTGAGGACTAACGCCGCAGGAACTTGGCCACGGCTTCGGTACGGGTCCGAACCTGGAGCTTTTCGTAAATGCGGCGGATGTAGGTGTGCACCGTTTCGTAGCTGATGCTTAATTTGTCCGCGATCTCCTTGTAGAGAAAACCCTGGCTCAGACAGTCCAGCACTTCCTTTTCACGGGGCGACAAGTTCTCGGTGGGCTGGGCGGAGGCGCCGGCCCTTTGAAAAGACTGCACCACTTTGCGGGCGATATGGGTCGTCATGGGCGAACCGCCTTGGCGCACGTCCCGGATGGCGGCGAGCAATTCGGCGCTCGTGGTGCGCTTGAGCAGGTAACCGGAAGCGCCCGCCGCCAGCGCATTAAAAATATTCTCCGTGTCCTCGTACACGGTGAGCATCACCACTTGCGTATCCGGGAGGAGTTCCTTCAACCGCCGGACGCATTCCACTCCATTAATCCCCGGCAGGTTGATATCCATCAAGACCACGTCCGGCCGGTCGCGCGGCAGGCCTTCCAAGGCGGCTTCCGCGTTGGCGTAATGGCTCGGGCAGCGGAATCCTTCCGCGCGATCGATCAGGCGAGCCAGGGTGCCGCGCACTTGCTCGCTGTCCTCAACTATGGAGACGGTAATGGGCATGTTTGAACCAGGAATGTGGCGGGCTATTCCCGCAAGTCGGATAGTGCCTGGGCGCTTGCGTCAGTTTTGTCGGTGCCCAACGGCGCAGTCAGACGAACCACCGTGCCGCCATCCGGCCCAGGCGCGATCGCGAAACCCCCGCGGATGTCTTCCATCCGGCGGCGCATGTTCCGCAAACCATTTCGGGTTTGGGCCAGCGGCGCGTCCAGACCGGCCATGCCGCAGCCGTTGTCTTCGATTTCCAATGTGAAGGTCGCGCGCCCCAAGCGGAGCCGCAGCCAGACTGCCGAGGCGTGCGCGTGGCGAACGACGTTGGTCACCGCTTCCTTGGTGGCGAGGAAAACGTTGTGGCGGACATCGGGGAGGAGCGGCGTGCCGGGGAGCTGGGGCGGCGCCTCCAGCCGGAAACGCAGCCCGGCCACCTCGAGATATTCCTGGGCATGCTTGCAGACGTAACTGATCAGTCCGTCCAACGTATCGTTCGCCGGGTTGACCGCCCAGACGATTTCATCGAGGACTCGCGTCGTGTCGCGGGCGGTCTGGGAGATTTGGCGGGCATGAGCCTCCACTTCGCGTGGCGAATC
>WNGH01008364.1_pt1 | contig 10325 bp, 8 predicted proteins | sample 5400631 | NCBI WGS metagenome assembly WNGH01 (sample SAMN13153373, study PRJNA577476) | soil metagenome | isolation source: 115 cm soil or saprolite under Garry oak tree replicate 1 | place: USA:California | collected 2016-06-15 | reverse complement strand
CCTTCGTGTAGGGGGTCAGGATGCCGCCCATCGTGAAGGACATGCTCACGGGCCCGAGGCCGAGCGGGTCCATCGAGTGCAGCCCGACGATCTCCGTGTCGTCGGTGATGTATCGATCGATGTCCTGGGGCGGCGCGATCACGACCTCGTCGCGGCCGTGCACTCGGGCCAAGGACGCCTCGACCTTCCGAAGGCCGTACGGGACACGGATCGGCCGGCCGTCCACGTCGAGTTTCGGCGGGTCCGCGAGAATCCGGAAGACGAGTCGGGAGTACCAGAAATCGGTGGGGATGCAACTGAAGAACGTTGCCAGGGGGACGTTCCGATAATCCGTCATCAGCGTGTAGTCGGCCGCGAGCACGTACTTTGCCATCGCTCCCCCCCACCTCTAGACGGGCAATCGTCTAGACGGAGTGTTCGCTGGGCGGTTAGGTCCTGTGCACTCCCGAATGGGCCGGTGCCGTTTGATATACATTGCGTTTCCAGGCTACCGGGCGATCCCCGAGGCGCATCGGCGGTTCGTGCCGACGTGCACGCGAAGGAGCGAAGGTTCATCGCCGCCGTCGGGTTCGCTGAGCGCGAGGCGGAGTCCATGGTGGACCTCGGCGAGAAGGCGCCCGATTTCACGTTGCTGAACGACGAAGCGAAGCCCGTGACGCTCTCGAAAGAACTCGGCCACGGTCCCGTCGTGCTCTCGTTCTACGTGTTCGACTTCACCAACGTGTGTCAGGGCCAACTCTGCGCGATTCGGGACTCGCTCGGCGCAATCGAATCGTACGGCGCGAAGGTCTATGGGATCAGCACGGACAGCCACCACAGCCACCGGGTGTTTAAGGAAGAGAATCGGATCAACTATCCGCTACTGAGCGACTGGAACCGGGGCGTGAGCAAGGCGTACGGGGTGCAGTACGACCGCTTCGGGAGCTTCGGCCTGCAAGGCGTCGCCAAGCGGTCCGTGTTCATCCTGGACAGAGAAGGCATCGTGCGGTACAAGTGGGTCACGGAAGACCCGAAGGTTCCGCCGGACCACGCGAGGGTCCTCGAGACGCTCAAGGAGCTGTCGGCGTAAGCCCCAGGTAGGTCCGAATCTCCTCGGCGCTCCGGACAATCGGCAGATCCGGGAGCGGCGGCTCGGAGTCCCGCGGGGCACCCGTGTTCACGAGGACCACGCGATCGTCCGGCGTGATTGTCCCCTCGTCGTAGAAGCGGCGGAGTCCCGCCAAGGTCGCGGCCCCTTCCCGGCACGCGCCGATCCCCTCGAGGGCCGCGAACGTACGGGCCGCGACGGCGATCGCGTCGTCGGACACCGCGACGGCGGCGCCCCGCGTCTCCCGGAGCGCACGGAGGACGATGCGGTCCGCGACGGTCGAGGGGACGCGCAGTCCGGCCGCGTTCGTCTTCGGGTGAGGCCAGGGCTCCGCGGACTCCCGTCCCTTCGCCCACGCGCGGACGAGGGGCGCGCACCCGTCCGCTTGGACGAGTCCGATCCGGGGCCAAGGCCCCTCGAACCAGCCGAGCGCCCGCAGCTCGTGGAGCGCCTTCCAGGCACCGGCGATTCCGGTCCCGCCTCCCGTCGGGAAGAGGATCCAGTCCGGCATCGTCCCGAGGGCCTCCCAGATTTCCAGCAGCATCGTCTTCTTGCCCTCGACGCGGTACGGCTCTCGTAAGGTCGCGACGCTGAAGGTCGGCGTGGTCCGCGCGAGATCCTCGACGATCCGGCCCGCGTCCGCGATGTCCTCATCGACCTGCAGGAGGTGGGCCCCGTACGCGAGGGTTTCCTGCGCCGCGGCGCTCGGTCCGTCTTTCGCCATGACGACGATCGCCCGCACCCCGTACACGGCAGCGTACAACGACAGGGCCGCGCCCGCGTTGCCCGCGGTCGGGACCGCGAGGGTCGATGCGCCGAGGGCTTCGGCCATCGGGACCGCCACCGCCATGCCACGCGCCTTGAACGTGCCCGTCGGGTTGAGTCCCTCGTCCTTGACGTACAAGGCGGCGACCTTGAGGCGCGCGACCCGTCCGCCGCCCCCGATCCGGTCCAGCTTGTACAGCGGCGTGCCCCCTTCGCCGCGGGAACGGATCTCGGCGTCGTTCAGCGGGAGCAGCGGAGCATATCGCCACAGATCCTTTCGCGCGAGGAGGTCGTCTCGCCGGATGTCGCTCCACTCGTATCGCGCGAACAGCGGGGCGCCGCAGTCGCAGACGTTCCGCAGGCGGACCTCGTGTTTCTTCGAACACGCGGTGCATTCGAGGAACGCGGGGTGCACGGCACCGGGCATGCCGGCGACGCCCTTACGGTTTGTCCCGCGATGCCTTTATCACCGCGGGCGCATTCGACGCGCCGATGGAGGTCACAGCCCCCGCGGTCGAGCTTCAGCGCGCGTACGAGGGGATGGTCGCCGCCATGCGGGCCCGCGGGCGGATCCTGGTGGCGTACTCGGGAGGCGTGGACAGCGGCCTCGTGGCCCGGGTCGCCCACGACGCGGTCGGCGGGGACGCGCTCGCCGTGATCGCGGACGCGGAATCCTTGGCCCGACGCGAGCTCGATGAGGCGCTCGACGAGGCCGCCGAGATCGGGATTGAGGTGAAGGTGGTCCGCGTATCGGAGCTGGCGAACGCCCGCTACGTCGAGAACCCGACGAACCGTTGCTATTTCTGCCGCCAGGAACTCGGTGCCGTGCTCCGGCCGCTCGCGGCGGAACTCGGCTACCGGGTCATTGCCGATGGCGTGAACGTGTCGGACCTCGGCGATCATCGACCGGGAATTCAAGCGATGAACGAGGCCGGTTTCTGGCATCCCCTTGTTGCGTTCGGCCTCGCGAAGCCGGACGTCCGCTCGCTCGCGAAGGCCCTAAGCCTGAGCTTTCACGACAAGCCGAGCAACGCTTGCCTTTCCTCTCGCATCGCGCATCAGACGCGGATCACCGTCGCGTTGTTGCACCAAGTCGAGGCCGCCGAGGACTATCTGCGAAGCCGTGGGTTCCGCCAAGTCCGCGTCCGTCACCACGGCGTAATCGCCCGAATCGAGGTGGTCCCCGAAGACATTCCTCGCCTCCGCTCGATCGAGGAGGAGGTCGCGATGACGCTCCGGTCCATAGGATATGAGCGGACCCTGATCGACCCGAACGGTTACCGTTCCCTTGGCTGACTTGGCCCGCGGCCGCCCGGGCTCTACGGCACGAGCAGGCCCGTGAAGTACATGAAAAGAATGCCGGCCAGGATGCTCACGAACCCGGTGCGCATCCGCTCGGGCGCATACGAAACCTTCACCAACTCCACGATCACGTAGAGGAGCGCGCCCGCCGCGGCCGCGAAGAATAGGGTCCCGAATGCGTCGGAATACGACAAGGAGCCGATCATGCTGCCGATGATTGTCGGGAAGCCCGCCAAGAAGCCCAGGAGCAGGAACTCCCCTCTCCCTGTGGGCTCCGCCGCGAGTGGAGCGGAGATGCCGAGCCCTTCCGTGGAATTGTGGATGAAGAACCCGACGACGAGCAGCGTCGTGAGGCCTAGGGTCCCCGCGGCATAGGACGCGCCAATCGCGAGGCCCTCGCCGAGGTTGTGCAGGCCGATTCCGAGAGCGATCGTGAAGGCGGTGAACAACCTCGCACTTCCCATGAAGTTCCGCGGGGTCGGGCGCGCCGCCCCCGCCGCATCGGTCCTGACCCGCCCCCTTTGCCCGGAGACAAGGACCGGTCCGACGAGGCCGACGACCAGTCCGAGGGCGAAGAGCGAGGGACTGCTCCCCGGTGCTCCCGACAACTCGACGCCCTCGTGGGTCACGTCGACGAAGAGAAAGAGGAGGATGCCGACGGAGAAGCTGAGCAGCGCGGATCTCCAGGCACTGGAGAGTCGTTTGAAAGCCCACAGAGGTGTCAGGCCGAGGTATACGGGCACGAATCCTGCGATGAGCCCAAGGAATCCCGCGTAGAGAAGGTCCGCCATCACGACACACCAATTCGCACGCGCGGGACGACGGCCGCCGCCACCCTCCGAAGGACGGTCGCCAGCGATTTCGTCATCGTGTCCACTCGTTGTGTCATGGCGACCCTTCGGAAGGTCGTGCGTTCTGGGCGGGTGTGCAAAAAGATAACGGGCTTATAAGGATTCGCCGCGAACCCGGGGTGCGCCGGCTGGGATCGCAACGAGGGCCTCTGGAATCCATGGCTCTGCAACGACCAGGGGCGCGAAGCAAGAGTGCCGAACGCAGTCGCAGCCCAGCCGGCGGCTCATGCGCAATCGTCGAAACGAAACGGGACGTCAGCGGCCTACGGACTAATCTTGATGACTTTCGTCGGGCAGGCCGTCTCGCACGCCATGCAGTCGATGCAGTCCGACTCGCGGATCATGTCGGACTTGTCGGTCCGATACTGGTCCCATTCCTCGCCGCCCTTCTCGATGATCTTGTCGGTGCCCGTTCCCTTTTTGCCCGGGGCGAGGAGCCACTCGAACACGTCGACGGGACAGACGTCCATGCACACGCCATCCGCGACGCATCCGTCGAAGTCGACGGCGACGTGGGTGCCGTGGATCCCCAGCTTCGTGGGGTAGGGTTTGCCGTCCGCGTCGAGCCGTTCCTTGCCCTCCGCGAAGACCTTGTGCTCGAAATGGGTCCCCGTCTCCGGATACTCGTCGGGCTTGTTCATGAAGTCCGGATCGATCGGCTTTGCAGCGAAGTCTACTTCCCGCGACATGCTGTCGCCTCCCTTGGCGGGTACGCGCCCGACCCTTTAACCGGGCCGGACAAGGGCTTGTATACACCCCCCCTTTTTGACCTTTCCGGTTTGACGGAGGCTCGCGGCCTCCCGCGCGGGATACCGACGTCTTCGACGGTCCGAGTTCGCAATGTATTTCGCCTCTGGCGACGTGGCCCGACATTATGGCGAGACGACCGGGCCCGCGAACCCGCGCGATCCACGGCCGCAGACCGAAAGGCCACGGACCGCTCGTGACCCCGATCTACGCGAGCTCCACGTGGGCCCTCGAATCGGCGCGTCAGGGTGCGGAGTTCGCCGTCGAGTTCGCCCCGGAGGCGTACTACACGCGATGGGGCAATCCGACCCTCCGGGATCTCGAGGAGACGCTCGCCGACCTCGAAGGTGGCGTGCGCGGTCTCGTGACCGGATCCGGGATGGGGGCGATCGCCTCCGCGATCATCGCATGCGTGGACGCGGGCGATCACGTCGTGTCCGGATCGAGCCTCTACACCGCGACCACGGAGATCTTCACGCGGCTCCTGCCGCGGTTCGGCGTGAAGACGACCTTCGTGGATCCGCGTCGCCCCCGCGCGTGGGTCGGGGCGGTGCGACGGAACACGCGACTCGTGTACGTCGAGACGCCGGCGAACCCGACCATGATGATCACCGACATCCGCGAGGCGGTGCAGGCCGCGCGGTCGGTCGGAGCGCGCACGCTCGCGGACAACACCTTCGCCACCCCGATCAATCAGCGTCCGCTGGAGTTCGGGGTCGATGCGGTCCTGCACAGCGCGACGAAGTACATCGGCGGCCACAGCGACGTCGTCGCGGGCGCGGTCGTCGCCGCGAAGTCCCCGATGTTCGACCGGATTTGGTTCACATACAAGATGCTCGGTCCGACGCTCGGCCCCTTCGAGGCATTCCTCGTGCGACGCGGACTGAAGACGCTCCCCCTCCGGATGCGCGTCCACGAATCGAACGCTCTGGCGCTCGCGGAATTCCTGGAAGCGCATCGCGCCGTGCGCCTCGTGCACTACCCCGGATTGCCCTCGTTCCCGCAGCACGCCCTCGCCCGGAAGCAGATGTCCGGGTTCGGCGCGATGCTGAGCTTCGAGCTCGCCGGCGGATTTCGCGCCGCGAAGGCATTCGTCGAATCCGTGCGCGTCGCGACGCTGGCCGTGAGCCTGGGAGGAGCCGAGACGCTGGTCCAGCATCCTGCTTCGATGACGCACGGTCCCTTGACGGAAGAAGAACGTCGGGTGAGCGGGGTCACCGAGGGACTCGTCCGCGTGAGCGTGGGCCTCGAGGACACGGAGGACTTGATCGACGATTTCGATTCATCCATCCGAAAGGCGTCGCGATCGCGTCGCTCGAAGTAGAAAATCCCGCACGTGGTAGGCCTCCTCCCTCCAGTGCTTGCACCGGCCTGCGCACGCGCGGAGTTCAGAGCTTGACGCCGAGTTGCTGGGCGAGGGCGCGGAGTTCCTCCTCTTTCTTGCGCATCTTCTCTTCCCTGTCGAGGAGCTCCATCGCCTTCTTCTGGATGATCTTCACCCGGCTCTCGACGTCCTTCTTCCACTCCTCCATCGCGGCGCTGGTCGGGCCACCAACCTTCTCCATCTCGGCGACTTTCGCGCGAAGGCGCTCCACCTCTGCCGCGAGCTTCGCCGTCTTCCCGTCGAGTTCGAGGCGGTCCGACTCGATGGCGCCCTCCTTGCCTTCTAGGATTTCTTGGCGCGTATCGAGGCTTCTCTCGCGCTCCGCGATCTTCGCGTCGCGCGCGCGGATCTTCTCTTCTTGGTCCAGCACATCGAGGGCCTTCTTCTGAAGGAATCGGAGGTTCTTCGTGACCTCGGCCTGCATTCCGTCCGCTTGGGCTCGGAGACGCTCCGCCTCCCGCCTGAGCGTCTCTGCCTCGTCGCGTGCGGCGAAGCTGACGTGACGGTCCTCCTCGATCTGTGCGCGTTGCGAATCTACCTCGTTCCGCGATCGTTCGAGCGATCGGATCCCGTCTCCGAGCTCGGCTTCCTTCGCCGAATGACTGACGGTCCGTTTCGACATCTCCGCCTCCGAGGCCCTGATTGCGTCCTCCCGCGCGCGGATTTCGCGCTCTTTCTTGGAGAGGTCTTCCATCAAATTGTCGGCCCGCTGCAACTCTGTGGTGAGCGTCTGTTCCTTCGTCGACAGCTGCGTGCCTTTCGCATCCAGCGCGCTCGTCCTTGCGTCGATCTCTCGCTGCCGCGTCGCCAATCGGTCCGATAGGCTCGCAACTTGAGCCGATTCCTGATCGAGGGCGGTCCTCCGTGCCCGTATCTCCGCCGAGGCCGAGGCCGTATCCCGCTCGGCGATCGCAATCTTCGCTTGCCTCGCCTCGAGTTCTTTCAGGGAGGCATTGATCTCCAATTCCTTCGTCGCGAATCTTTGCGAGGCTTCGTTGACCTGTGCGATGCGCGCCTGCAGGTCCCGCTCCGCCTTCTCCGCATCCGCACGGCGCTTCTCGAGGAGGTCTTGCTGCACGACGAGCTCGTCCGCTTGCCGCTTCGCTGCCTTCTCTGCCTCCTGCGCAACGAAGACCCGACGCTGGGCTTCCACGACGAGGCGCTCCGCTTGCTGCGTCTGCTGACCGGTCGCATCCCGCGTCGCCTCGAGGTGTTTCAGCTCCTCTGCGCGTTTGGCGGACCACGTGGACCTCTCGGATTCGAAGCCCTGTCGCGACCGGAGGAGATCGTCCTCCTTCGCCTTGAGATCGGCGATCCGAGCCTCCGACCGCTGCCAGGCGGCATCCGCCTCGCCCGCCTTCGACGCGGCGGACTTCGCCTGCGACTCGAGTTTCGACCGTTCGAGATCGAGCTGGGCCGTCGCGGCTCGCACCGCGCGCTCGCGGCTATCCATTTCTTCCATCCGCTTCGTCAATTCGGCCGCACGGGACTCCGCCGACGCGTTCTGCTGGGCCTGCTGCGTCCTCAGGTCTCCCTGGAGGGTTTCCCACTCGCGGCGCTTCCCTGCGGCCTCCGACTCGAACCGCTTCGCTGTCTGGTCGAATTGGGAGGCGCGCTCGTTGATGTCCTGCTCTTGTCGGCTCAAGACGCCCGCCTGGGCTGAGAGTTCCGTCGTCCTCGCGTCCGCCTGGCGCTCCTTTGTCTCCAGCTCCCGGAGGCGGGCGTCCAAGTCCTGCTCCTCCGACCGGAGCTCCAACTCCGTCGCGGAGACAGCCTTGTCTCTGGCCGCCATTTCCTTCGCCTTCGCGCCGAGCGTTTCCTGGAGCATGCTTGAGTCCCGCTCGATCCTCTCGCGCTCCGCTTTGAGATCGGCCTCCTTCGCGGCGAGGGAGTGGCGGGTTGCTTCCGCCTCAGAGCGGACCCGCGCGGCCTCGGCGTCGTAGCGGTCCTTCATGTGGGTCAGTTCGAGTTGCCGGGCCTCGACCTGTTGAGCGGTCGCTTGAACGTCACCCCGATCCCGCTGAATCCGTTGCTCCGCTTCGCGGAGCGTTTCCTCCGTGGAGGCGATTCGCGTTTCCCGTTCGAGGAGCTCGCGGGTTTTCATTTCCGCGGCGTGCCCCGTCTTTTGAATCTCGTCTTCCATCTGTTGGAGCTGCTGCGTTCGTGCGGTCTGCGCCTGCTCGAATTCGGAGCGTCGCAGGCCCACCTCGCTCTCGAGGGCCTTCAAGGCCTCCATCTGTCCCGTGAGCTCGACAGCGTGACGGGCCGCATCCTCGCGCATGGCGCGCTCCCGGGAGTCGAGTTCGAGGGTCCGCTGTTCGACCTCGCGAACGATCCCGTCCGCCTTGTCTTTCAGATCCGAGGCTTGCCGAGCCGCCTCGGCGGTTGCTGTCTCTCGGCGTCTCAAATCCTCGTCGTTCTTCGTGAAGCGTTCGATGTCCGTCCGGACCTTCTCCTCCTGGTCCTTGACGACGTCTTCTCGCTCCTCGACGCGCATCACACGATCCGCCCACGAGGACCGGAGGTCTGACATCTCCTTCTCGAACGTCTCCCGCTGCTCTTTCAGGAGGGCCTGCTCCGACTCGAGCGTCTTCTGCCAGGTCCGGAGCTCCTCGGCGCGGCGGGCCTCCTCGTCCCGGAGGTGCGCTGCTTTCGCATCGAGCTCCTTCGTGAGCGCGGTCAGTTCGGCCTTCCGCGCGTCCGAGTCGGCACGCGCCTTGTCGATTCTCGCACCCTCGATTTCCAACGTCTCCTCACGGGACGCGAGTTCGGACAGACGCCGACCGTTCTCTTCGGCCTGGGAGCGGATCGCTTCCTCCTTCTCCCGGATCGACTGTTCCCGTGCCTCAAGCTCGATCTCTTTGGAGAGGATTGCCTGATTCTTCTCCATGCGGTTCGTCTCGAACGTCTCTTTGTCATGGGCCAGCCGGAGTTGCGCTTCCCCGACGTCCTTCGCCTGGCCGTCGAGATCCGCGCGCCTGCGTCGGAGTTCGTCCTCGTGTTGCGCGGTCCGTTGCTGGAATTCCTTTCGATCGATATCAAAGGCGCCTCGGGCCTCCTCGAGGACGACGCGATTTTCCGACAACGCCGTCTCGCGGTCTTCGACCGACTTCGCGCGCTCCGCGACTTCTCGGGCGGCCGCCTCGGTGATCGCCTTCAGGCTTTGAAGGTCCGATTCCTTCTCCGAAACTGCCACCTCGCGGGCCGTGAGGTCGGCCTCGAGGGGCTGGATGTGCGCTTCTCGGCGTGCGAGGTCTTCGGCCTTCGCGGCCGCTTCGTGTTCGGCCTTCTCGACGTCGGCGACGCGCTCATCGACCGTGCGTCGGAACTCGAGGAGTTCTTTCTGATTCGACTCGAAGCGCTGGTGGTCTTCTTTGAGCCCGGCCGCGTCACGGACGTCGTCACGCCTTCCTCGCGCGCCAGGACGGCGTCGGATCTATCGCCGACCGCCGCGGCCTGATTCTGCGTCTCCACTGCACGGCGGTCCAGGGACGTGCGCAACTCTTCGAGTTGCTTGGACAGATCGTCCGCCGCCACGCGGCCTTCCGCGAGCGTCTGCTCCCGGCGGATCAGGTCTTGTTCCTTCCCCGCCACCGCGGCGCCATCCGCGTCGATCTTGGCTTGGGCCCCTTCCGCCTGCCGGAGCATCGATTCGGCCTCGACGGCCCGCGCCTCGGTGGCGCTCTGGCGTTCGTCGAGGGCCTTCGCGCGTGTGCCGAGTTCCGCATCCCGCACTCGCGCCTCCTCGAGGCGCTGCTTCACCGCGTCCTCGAATTGGTCCTGGATTTGGACGAGCATCTCCCGAGCGAACCCGACCTGCTCCGAGGTCACCGGGCCGTAGGCGAGTAGCACGACCGCGAGGGCGTCCCCGCGGACCGTCTGTCCGTGGTACTTCGTGACCTTGATTGGCTTCTCGACCGCGTCGAGCACGCCGGCCTGGACCGCCTGGTCGTACGTGACCTGGCAGCCGGGGTCCAGGGTGAATTCCCTGAGCATTCGTCCGTTCTCGTCCACGAGGAAGGCTTTGGCGGGCTTCCACCGCGCGCGTTGCGCAAACATAGCTACCACCACGAAGACGCCGATCGGAGGCAGGGCGAGGATGTACGGCGCCTGCCACCATGCGGGGGTGATGTGGAAGGTTACCGACACGTCGCGAGTCGCGAGCGACGTCCCGTCGGAAATTGTGACA
>WNGH01008393.1_pt1 | contig 10326 bp, 7 predicted proteins | sample 5400631 | NCBI WGS metagenome assembly WNGH01 (sample SAMN13153373, study PRJNA577476) | soil metagenome | isolation source: 115 cm soil or saprolite under Garry oak tree replicate 1 | place: USA:California | collected 2016-06-15 | reverse complement strand
TTCAATGGTTTTCATAAGAGTGGTATCAAGAAGCCAGCGCCCATTTTACCGGGAAACGGCGCCGGCGTCCGTCTTCGGCAGGTACGGATGCGCGCTGGTGTCTTCGACGAACTTGCGCAGACCCTGCATCACGGCCGGCTGCGTAAAGAGTTCGCAGAAAATGTCGATCTCACGGCGTAGCTCGTCAAGGGGAATCGGCTTGATGAAGCGCTTCGCGGCGGTGGCCGTGCCGCGATCGAATTTTGTAACCTGCGCGGCGGTGGCGCGGGCCACACGCAGGGCTTCGCCTTCGGCGGCGACCTGGCTTGCCAGGCCAACGGCGAGCGCTTTTGTGGCATTGATGCTGCGTCCGGTAAGAAGCAGATCGCGGACCACGCCGTTGCCGATGTCACGTTTTAATCGTGGGATGCCGCCAAAGCCGGGGATGAGCCCCAGGCGCAGCTCGGGAAAACAGAAACGCGCCATCTTGTCAGCGACAATGAGGTCGCACGTCAGCGCCAGCTCGAAGCCGCCGCCGAAGCAGACGCCGTGAACGGCCGCGATCGTTGTGAGTGGTGACATATCGAGCCGGTTGAGCACGGCATGAATGCGCTCCAGAAATTCGCGCACACCTTTCGCCGAGGAGGCCGCATCCATTTGCTGGGCGAGCGTGTACAGTTCCCGCAAGTCGGCGCCAGCGGAGAATCCAGCGCTCTGCTTGCTGTATAGAAGCAGCGCGCTCACTCTCGATTCGAGTTCGGGAAGCGCGGCGTCGAAACGTTCCAGGTCGTCGAGCATGGCGAGGCCAATTTCGTTGGCGGGCGCGCGGTCGAGCGCCAACTCGATGACGCCATCGGCGACGTGCCAGGAGAGCGAGTTTCCCTTGTAATCTTTCATTCGTAGCCTTTATCCCGAGGTCTTCGCATACATCCGTTCGATTTCTTCAGCATACCGCGCCGCAATGGCGTCGCGCTTGAGCTTGCCGTTCGCCGTGAGCAGGCCATTTTCAATCGTAAAATGTTCTCGTACAGCATGAAACATCCGAATCTTCCGGTAGTGAGGGAGTGTAGCGTTTAGCCGTTCCATTTGCGACTCGATCTCGCTGCGCGTCACCTCGCCCGTGACAATCGCTGCAAGAAAGCCGCGGCCGTTGCCCACCAACATGACTTGTTGCGCGCCGCGCAGAGCGCCGAGAAGCTCCTCCTCAACCGGCTCGGGCGCAATATTGTGGCCGGAGTTCAAGATGATAAGATTCTTGAGCCTTCCGGTTATGCGCCAATTTCCATTCGTGTCCACGTCGCCCTGATCGCCGGTGTGCAGCCAGCCGTCATGCAGCACCTGCGCCGTTTGCTCCGGACGGTTCCAGTAGCCCGGGAAAATATTCGGCCCGCGGACGAGGATTTCGCTGTTTTCACCTAGTTTCATCTCGATGCCGGGAATCGCCGGGCCAACGCGTCCGGGAACAATATGGGCTGGGTCGTCCAATGTGCAGATGCCCGTGGTTTCGGTGAGGCCGTACCCCTGCAGCACGGGAATGCCGAGCATCATGAAAAATAACTGTGTATCCCGCGCAAGAGGCGCCGAACCGCAAATCAAAGCGCGAAGATTCCGACCGACACGTTTCCGGACCGAAGGAAAGATAAACAGCCCCGCGACACCCAGCCAGAAAAAATCCCATGGTTGTGGCGTCTTCGCGTCGAGCCGGAACCACCCCGCCAGCGCATTGTCGAATATTTTTGCGATCAGGCCTCCGCGCTTGCGGAGATTGTCCCCGATGTTTGTTCGCATCCGCTCGAGCAGCAACGGGACGTTGAGAAAATAGTTGGGAGCGGCGTTTCGGATTTCGTCGGCAAGTTTCGTCAGGTCCGCCGAAAGCGTGAGCACGCTGGTCCGCGACAGGCAGGACAGGAGCAAAATCCACGAAGCAGCAAAGCAGAACGGCGTGTAATGAAAGACGCGATCTGGCGCATTGCGCGGCCCCATCAGTTGATCGAGACGCGCTGTGGTGCACGAAAGCATGTGGCTGAGATTGCCCTCTGTCAGCATTACGCCTTTGGCTTCGCCCGAAGTGCCGGACGTGTAGATAATGGCGACAGTGTTGTGCGGCGCAAGCGTGTTCGGTGCGGCCAGCGAATCGGGAGCCGGCTTCGCGAAAATGTCGTGGAACAACGCGATGCGCGGCGCTTCCGGCCACGCGGCGACGATGGAGTCACGTAAGGCAGAATCGCCGCAGCAAACCAGGCCCGCGCCCGCGTCGCGCAACATGGCGGCAAGCTCGGCAGGGGCCTGGCGGGCATACAGTGGGACGGCGATGAGCCCTTCGGCGATAATCGCGAGATCGAGTGTAGCCCAGCGGATGCTGTTCGGAGCAACCAGGGCGCAGCGATCGCCTTTCACAAGGCTCGTAGTGCGCAGAAACGCGCGCGCCGCCGCGATCTGCGCGAGCAATTCCGCCCCGGTTGCGGTCCTATCGCCTCCGGCATGCGCTTCGGCGAGAAACACGCGGTCAGGGGCGTCATTCAATCGCGAGAGGATGTTTTCAAGGAAGTTCATCGCGAATTGAAAAATCTAGCGGCCCGCAGCCGCGGATGCCGCGCCCTCGTGGGCTTCGACCAGCCGCTCGAGGTTTCGACTGAGCGGCGGAAGATACTCTTCCCAACTGTGGACGCCCGAGCGCACCGGGAATTCCGGATAGCGCTGATGCACGGCGCGCTCGAGGAATACTCCCATGCGAGCCATGGTCTTCAGATTACGCACCACCGAGCGCCCAATGTCGTCGCGTATGGCATCTTTTTCCGCCGCGAGACGCTCAATAACCGTGACCAGTTTCGTTTCCAGGTCCGGATCATCCACCGTGAGCAGCAGATGTTCGTGGCCACGTTCCCGCAGCAGGTTGGCGATGCGCTCGTCCATGGTGACTCCCGCCGAAGGCACCAGCGCGGGCATGGAAGTGACGATGGCGTGATAGCGCGATGAAACCATCAGGCTGCAGCGCCGCAGGATGCTCACAAGTTGGTACATGTTATACGTCTCGGCGGTGAATACCGGCGCATCCCCAAGTTCCGGGGCCAACGCCTCGCAAGCCCGCGCATCCAGCCGTTCCATGGCAACCAGGACCAGAAAGACGCGGTGCCTGCTGCGGAAAGCCTTTACCCCGCGTGCCAGCGCGCCAAGATATTTCTTATACGCGGACTCAACCGCCTGGCCGGACTTATGAAAGTAAACTGTGCGGTAGTGGCTTTCGTTGTATGCGCCAAAGCAGGCATGCGCCGCAAATTTCGGCGTCGAAGGTTTCACTGGCCACCAGAATGGATTGATGGGGCATAGCACAAGCACAGGCGTGCGGCCGTCCCACCCGGCACCGGCGAGGACCTTGCTGCCATATTCCTCGGGGTACGGCTCGAAAGTCCAGGCTGTATCAGTCCCGGCTTCGCTTGCCACGCCGAGCTTGCTGAGCACCGCCTGCGACTCCTGATTCCGCGTAATGATGAGCGAACGGCGGCAATAGCGCGCACACATCTTTTCGAGCAGGGGGTTCATGAAGCCCGCTTCCGCGCCGTAGCCAACCGATAGCTTATTCTCCGCTGAAGCGACTCCCAGGGCGCCAATGAACATCGTCGTCAGAGCGTCGGCGAACTTGCTCTTGAACATCGAGCCTTCACACGCGATCACTCCGTGCTGCCGCCGTACTTCGCGGTAGAGAAACGGCGGATAAATGTCCGGCAGGAACACCTGGCGTGCGTCTCCGAAATAGCCGCGGCTCCAATCCAGATTCTGAGACATCACACTGAGCGCGAGATTTTCTTCACCCAGCACTCGCCTCACTTGCCGCAGCATCTCCTCTACCCGAACGTCGGAACCTGTGTTGCGCGTGCCATTATAACCCGCGAAAAGCAGGTTCAGTTTTTCTCCCGGTTGCCACGAACGCCCCGCGCCAAGCTTCCAGAGCGCGCTGGACATCTCGACCAACGAACTGGTCCAGGCTTGCAGGATAAAATCCATCATGGTTGGAATCCTCCAGAGTGCCCCACGCCAGCCGCCGCAGGGTCCTCGCGCAGCGGCGCAGCAGAAGCAATCCATTCACGGTACGGATACGAGAAACGGCAATCTCGGCTGAAACGCAGCAGTGGATAACAGTATTTCGAAAACGGTTCCGGGGCGCGGCCCATCTCCGCCACGACGCGCGAATTGTCGAACACAGTGTCCCACACAAGGTACGGCATGAATACCTTCAGCAGCGAAGCGCTGCGGCCGATTTCTCCGCGATAACCCGCCAGCCAGTTCACGGCGGAAGAGAACGGACGTTCGAGCCCGGGCCAATACAAGGGATCCATTTCTCCCGCTGCTTGCGCAATCGCGCGAGTAAGCTGGCCAAAAGTTTCGGCACCGGTGCCCGAAGACAGGTGGTAGATCTCGTGCTGCGGATCCGGCTTCTGGTGCAGCGCGACGACTGATTCCGCCACGTAATCCACTGGGACGATGTCGATCCGGTCGGCCGGGCGGAACGGCAGGACAGGCAGGCCAGCAAGAAAGACGAACGCGCGGACCATGTCGAATTGCGTGGTCTCGGCGCGGCGGCTGTCTCCCAGCACGATGCTCGGGCGGAAGACCGTGCGCGGCACCTCGGGGAGCAGTTCGCGCACCATATGCTCGCAGAATTTTTTTGTGCGTGCGTAGGGATCGTAGTCGGAACGATTCCAATCGATCGCGGCGTCCTCGGTGACGACTTCGTGGCTGCGAGTTCCAGCTACGGCGACGGTCGAGACCTGGCTGAAGCGCCGCAAACCGTGGGCGTCTTGCGCGCGGCGGGCCAGTTGCGCGACTTCAAGCGTCCCGCGAAGATTCACGTTGAGGCAGCTTTTTTCCGACTTGCGGTTGAGCGATGCGGCGCAGTGGATTACCGACTCGGTCGTCCCGACCAAACGAGCGTACTCGGCATGGTCCAGGCCAAAACGCGGATCGGTGAGATCGCCTCGAAATACAGAGATGCGCGATTCGAGGGCGTCCCGGAACTGGGGAAAATCCAGATGCAATTGCAGCGCCTGCCAGAGGCGTTCGTTCGCCTCCTGTTCCGTTTTCGCGCGCGCCAGCAGATTCAGCCGATCCGTATGACGATCGAGGAGAATTGCGGCGATGTGCGCGCCGATGTAGCCGGTCGAACCGGTCAGAAAAATAGCCATGGATCAGGTTTGGTTCTCAGCTCCCGACGCTGCCCCCGCTTGCGTCGAGACTTTTCGGCGTTCCGTTCCATTGCCGCCGGGCTGCGGAGGAAAGGCGCTGCGGCGGCGCGATTCCGGCGCGCGCCCTTCGATGAGCGGATAAACCCACCGGCGCAGTGCCGGAATATGGATGTTAATCCAATATTCCCACCAGTCAATCGAGGAAGGATCATAACGGAAGGCCGCCCGTTCGTCTTCCGGAAGGGAAGCGGAAAGCAACTGGACGTTGTGCGCTTCGAATACTTGCTCGTTGTGCAGAATGAACGGTTCGTAAAGTTCGATGAGTTTTTCGACGCGGGCGAGGTCGCGCTCCTGCCGGGCCAGCGGAGGGCGCTTCATCTGGAGCGCGGAAGCAGCGCGGTTGATTCCCCGGACCACCGCCTTCTGCGCGGGAACCGAAAATTTCTCGTAGCGGGACTTGGAGACTGGGATCGTGTCGAACTGCATCCGGATCCAATGTTCCAGGCTCTGTTGCGCGCGATAGTGCTTGCGGTGCGCGAGGCCGGTCAATTCGATCGAGCGGCCCATATCGCAAGGATTGCTTGCAGAGGTGGCCAGCTGGTAGATCGGTTCGTGACGCCGTGCGACGACCGCTGCGGCGATCAAAGTCATTCCGCGGCAGACCATGTCGACGGGAATTACGTCCAGGCACTTGCGCTCGTTGGTGGGCAATTGCCGGAAATAGGTGCCGAGCAGATAGGAAAGCGGCGCCGATGTGTTGATGCCTTCATTCCAGCCGCGGAAGGGCTGGTCTGTCGAGGTCTCGACAATCGAGGGCCGCACAATGGCAATTGGAAGTCCCGTGCCGTAGCGAACGATCAGCGATTCGGCGAGCGATTTCGTCAGTGTATAAGTGTTTGGCCAGCCGAGGCGCTTGGCACGGCGCGTCCCGACGCGCGTCAGACGATTGCGCAGCCATCGGGTACGATTCTTGCGGATGAGATTGTCGAGTTCCGGACCGGAAGGCTCTTCGTTCCCCCGATGCCCGCCCAGCGCCTGCCGGCGCAACGCCCCCGTGATTTCCGCGCTTTCGGAGCGCGCCTCAGCGTGCGCCACCACTTCCTGCAGGAATCGCCACTCGCGCCCGGCATCGAAGTCGGGGATACCCAACGGCGTATAATCCGCTTGGACATCCTCGGAAACACGGCCATCCTTCGATCCCACAACATAGCAAGTGGAGAGGTGTAGCAGACCGGCGCGATCGGAGGTCCGCAGGAAGTTGATCAGATGAATGACCGGGGCGACATTGCTCGCGAGAGCGTCGCGAAGGTCTGGATTGAAATCCGTCAGCCCGGAACTGTTGACGACCAGATCCAGCGTGCGGGCCAGCTGCGCGCCTATCTCCGGGGCCATACCGAGCCCTGGCTGGCTCACGTCGCCTTCGACCACTTCGACGCGCTCAGCAACGAAGTCTGCGAACCGATCGCCTAGCCGCTCATGCAGACGATCAAAAACCGGCGACTCCTCGAGAATTTTCTCGAGGCGCCGTTGTGCGCTCGTCGCGCGCTGCCGGCGGACCAGGAGATAGATCTTGCCAAGCTGGGGAACATCGCTTAAGAGTTGCGCTAGCCAGACCTTGCCGATGAAACCGGTGACTCCGACGAGCAAAATATTCTTTCCTGCCAGAGCGCGGAGAACGGAAAGCCGTTCGGACGCTGGCTTGGCGTCGAAAACGACAAGGGCACGGTGATTCGTGGGTGCGGGGCGCTTGGCGGGCAAGATCGCCTTTGAAAGTTGCTCAGGACGCGCCGTAAGCCCCAGGTTGCGCAACAGGCGCTCGGCGGGCACGCTGCCGTCGGCGCCCCGCTCCCAGGCCCATGCCACGGGGCTGCGGGGCCGAATCACGGGGTCGAGCAGACGCCCCGTGGCGATCCCATCGCGGAATTCGAGCCGGTTGGAAACCAGCCCCCCAACGCCCAGGTGCAGAGCAAGCGGCCGCATGACGTGATCGAGACCTTGGCTCACGAGCGCCACACTGTCCGCACCTTTGGCCGTCACCCATTCGCGCAGGCGTCCCGCGCCATCCGGTTTGAGCTGCTTTTTTAGAATGTATTCGAAGTATTCCTCGCCCAGCAGGTCCAGGCGGTCGCGGGTAACCCCTGCGAGAAGGGTGTGCAGAACCCGAGTGGCGAAAACGCGGTGTCCGGCATACAGAGCCGGTCGCACCAGCGCCAGCAAAAGCATTCCTCCCCGGCGCGCCCACCGCCCGGCATATGTATGGGAGTTCCACGTGAAATAACCGACCGGCCGGATCGCGCCGAGGTCTGCCAAGCTTCCCTCTACGCGCCAGAAGGTCAGCGCGCGCAGATTCGGCGCCCCGGGGACTGCGAGAATGCTCTCGGGATCGTGGTGGCCGTTGTTGGAACCGTATTGGGCGGTCAAGTCACTCAATGCAGAGTTCCAATCGAGAGAAGCGCAGAAGAAAAACCCCAGTCCGCCCCGGACGAAACTATCATTCTTTTGGCCTAATTCGCAAGGGCACGAGCCTGATTTGGCGTCCGCTAGTACTTCTAGTCCCCCAATTGCTGTGTTCACGCAGCATTCATACAAGGTTGAAGTTCCATTCAACAGAGAGCCGCTACAGTACGCCCCTCTGCACGGGAATTGGTCCAACGAACCAAAGAAAAATCAAAGGAGGGGTTTATGGAAAGTAAGTGGAAAGCTTGTATTCTCACCGGCGCGCTTCTGTTTTCATCGGTTCCGGGTGTCTACGCCGCACCCCAAGATGGCCAGAAGTTGGGCTCGAGGACCAGCAAAATTCGTCATGTTCTGCTGATCAGCATTGACGGCATGCATGCAATTGATTTCGAGAACTGCGCCAAAGGTATCAGCACTATCAATGGCGGGGAGCCGTACTGCCCCAATCTGGCTGAACTTGGCGAGCACGGCGTGAACTACCTTGGGGCATCCTCTTCCAAGCCTTCTGATTCGTTTCCCGGGCTAACGGCGATTGTGACCGGAGGCTCTCCACGCGCAACAGGCGTATTCTACGACGTGGCCTATGACCGTTCGCTGGATCCGCCCGCGCAGGCGACCGGCAACGGATTACTCGCCGGTCCCTGCACCGCAGGAGCGCCCCCGATTGGGACGAGTACGGAATACGAGGAAGGCATCAGCATCGACCAAAACCAGCTCAACGGCGGGGCGCCTGGCGGCGCCGATGGGGGAATTCTCTCGATTGATCCGGCCAAGTTGCCCCGCGACCCCAGCAAGGGTTGCGCGCCGGTTTATCCGTGGAACTTCCTCAGGACGAACACCATTTACGGCGTCATCCATGCCGCAGGCGGTTACACGGCATGGGTCGACAAACATCCCGCCTACGCGTCGGTTTCTGGCCCGGGTAACGGCACGAATCTCGATGACTATTACGCGCCAGAGGTCAATTCACCGGTGGTGCCCTTGCCAGGAGTGACCACGCCCACGGGCGTATCATGCTCGCCGATTCCCGATCAATCGGACACCAGCGACTACACACGCGGCTTCGATAACATTAAGTGCTACGACACGCTGAAGGTCAACGCCGTCCTCAATCAGATTGATGGCAAAACCCACAACGGCAAATCGCAGGCTCCGGTACCCGCTCTTTTTGGAATGAATTTCCAAGCGGTCAGCATCGGGCAGAAGCTAATCGAGAAGAACGGACCAACTGGCGGGTATCAGGACTCGATCGGGACTCCCACCGATTCACTGTTGGGGGAGATCAAGTTCGTTGACCTCTCGATCGGCGAGATGGTTTCGCACTTGAAGAGTGGCGGCCACCTTGAGTCGACGCTGATAGTGATCACCGCGAAGCATGGCCAGTCACCGATTGATCCGAACCGCTTCTTCCCGATCCCGGGTCATAGCGGAAACAACGGTCAGCCACCATCGTCGATCCTTGCCTCATTGCTCCCCGACTCCGAAGTCAACCAGATCGGGCCCACCGAGGACGATGTCTCGCTCCTGTGGCTTACCGATTCGAGCCAGACCGCGAACGCGGTCGCGATGCTGGAAGCGAACGCTTCGAGTGCCGGAATTGGCCAGCTATACTCCGGTCCGGCTCTTGCCCTGCTGTTCAACGCTCCTGGTCTGCCACCCAACGGAGATCCGCGCACGCCGGATATTCTCGTGACGCCCAATGTCGGAGTGGTCTACACGGGAAGCCTCCGAAAGCTAATGGAGCATGGCGGCTTCGCGCATGACGACACCAACGTGATGATGCTCCTTTCGAACCCCAGCTTCGAGGCCAAGACGATGACGGGCCCGGTCGAAACCACTCAGGTTGCTCCGACGATCCTGCAAGCCTTGGGACTCGATCCCGAGAGCTTGCAAGCTGTCAGGAAGGAGCACACGGCTGTCCTTCCTGGGCTAGACTTCGGCGACTAAGATTCGTACTGAGAAGTATAAGAGGTAACCACCGCATTCATGACTCATCCAGACCTCTGCTATAGTCCTTGGAACCGCGTGCGAGGAAGGCCGTCGCTGGCTGCGGAGGGAGACATGCACCCGGAAATCGAGCATCTGTTGGGACTATTGGACGAAGCTTACAAGCGGGCCGCGTGGCACGGACCAAACCTGCGTGGATCGATCCGTGGCCTTACAGCACACGAAGCAGCGTGGCGTCCCAAGGCCGGGCGGCACAATATTTGGGAAATTGTCGCTCACGCCGCGTATTGGAAATACGCGGTAGGGCGGCGACTGCTTGGGGAAAAGCGCGGCTCATTTTCCCTCCAAGGGAGCAACTGGTTTCTGCGTCCCGTCGATCGCGGCGAAAAGGCATGGCGGGCCGATGTAGTGATGCTTGATGGAGAACATCAGCGGCTAAGGACGGCCGTGTCGGCACTTCAACCGGAAGATCTGGATCGTCCCGCGCGGGGAAGCAAGACCTTGGCGCGGCGATTGGTCGCGGGCATCGCCTTACACGACGTCTATCACGCCGGGCAGATTCAATTGATCAAGAAACTTTTGAGCGCGCGAAGTTCCCGCTAAACATCCTGGGCGTGGCGTTCGACCGTCTCCAGCATTTCCGCGTGCAGCCGTTCGCCGAACTCGCTGCAGCGCAAATACGACGCGCCGGATTCGGCAATGTCCGCCGTGCGAATCCCTTGAGAGAACAGGCGATCCACAACCGACTCGATCCATTCGGCTT
>WNGH01007562.1_pt1 | contig 10326 bp, 13 predicted proteins | sample 5400631 | NCBI WGS metagenome assembly WNGH01 (sample SAMN13153373, study PRJNA577476) | soil metagenome | isolation source: 115 cm soil or saprolite under Garry oak tree replicate 1 | place: USA:California | collected 2016-06-15 | reverse complement strand
GCTGCCCGCTGGTATGAGATCGCAGCCTTGCTGTGGGGAGGGAGTGCAGATCAGGCCAGAGAGGAGGTGCGTCGCTTTGGAGAGGGTATGAACCACAACGGGCGCCCTGCTATGGGCTATCTGCGATCGCTCGCGGTACTCGCACAGTTTCAAGGCGAGATCGATGCCGCAATTGCACACCTGCAGGAGGCAACACGTGTTGCAGAAGAGGTGGGGTTACCAGGTGAACTGTGGTCAATGTGTGTGGACCTCGGGGAGATGTACCGGAAACAGGGTGATGAGAGCCAGGCAGACCGTACATTCGCACGCGCTGCCGAGATCATACAGGTGCTCGCGGGCACAATAGAAGACCAACAACAGCGCATCTCCTTCCTCTCCGCACCAGTGGTAAAGCGCGTATTGGAACACGTGCGGTTTTTGTAGTGAAGTTGGATGGATGTGGGTGACACTGGAATTTTCTAAAGCTTCATGCTCACTTTTTTCGGAGTGACAATGGAATTTGTCACAAAATTTGAGAATTCCACCGTAACTCCGAAATGAAATGAGCACGAAGTGTCCAAAAAGCCCTGCGAAAACTCCGAAATATTCCACGCTAACTCCGAAAAAAGTGAGCGATTCCACCGTAACTCCGAAAAAAGTAAATGCTCGTTTAATACGCAAATGCAGCTATATCATTGCCGCTCATTTGAAGCATTGTGACAGAACCAAAAAGGTTCTTTTGAGAACGGATGACCGAAGTAGCCAGTACAGTCAGGTAAATAGAGAGGGGAAGAAGGTGAAGTTGGCATTTTTGAGGACGGATGTGCCAAGTAGCCAGTACAGGGGGAGTAGAGACATCGTTCAAAGGGGACAAGCAAGGTCTGGACATCGGCAAGCGGAACAAGAAGCGTTTTGAAACCCAACAAATGGTCATGCTGTTGGGCAGTCTGGCTCACAACGTGGTCGTATGGTCCTGATCCTGGCTGGCAGCCTCGCCTTCTAGACTGCAGCACTATGGCATACTGCGTCTGGTGACGATGTGTTTCATGTGAGTGGCTTTCTCGTCATGGATGCCCTAGGTCAGAGGATCGTTCAGGTCGTGCTCAATCAGGCTGCCCCCTTAGCCTCTTCCCTGGTCGGCTCCTTGCACACTCTGTTGGCTCCTGCTCAGATTGCCATTCAGGTAGGCACCATGGAGCTGTAGAGTGTCGACAGGCATCAAGCATGAAAGAAGGCCGTCTCCTCCCATGTTTCTGGCACCAGAATACCGCTAATTGGTGCCAAATTCAGGTACGTATCAATGGGCGACAAACGTGACCACTGAATCTAACCCTCAATTCTGAGCAATCTTTTTAATCCCCGGAAGCCAAGACAGAATCAGGTGGTTATATTCCAGGAGATCCTACCCACCAGAGTCAAGGCTCATAGTGTAATATTGGTTCAAGTTTACGTTACGTAACGCACGTTCTCAAGCCATTTCACGCTATGCCATTCTCTGGCATAGGTGAGCACAAAATGTGAAGGTAAGAACGTATTCGTTACTGCTGGATCTATGCCATACTCCCCCATAGGCAAGAGCGCTTCTCCGTTGCATTCGTTCACGATTCACGTTGATCCGGTAAAACATTTGGCTAGGTTTCTGCCGTATCTCCCATTTCCTGCCGTTCGGCGCGTCTGCATCTCGCTTGCATCGCTTACTCTTCCTGCCAGATGTTGAAGCCCAGATTGCTCAGTCGAATTGACATTGCTTGAGTGCTTACCTGGAACTTACTGGCAAGATCGGTGAGCATCTCTTCGTCGCCGAAGTCAAAAGGGTGTTTCTGAATCTCAGTATGCAGAAGTGTGGAAGGCATTAGCAGAGCAGCCGCGAATCGATTGGCCTCCCTTTCGCGTCGATCCTCGCCTGTAGAGGACTGCGCATCACGTCGATAGACGATGTAATGAGTATCAATGAAGAGAGCAGAGGGGTCGTCGCGCCGGTGCAAAACGAAGTGGCCTATTTCGTGCGCGATCGTGAACCGCTGCCGTACAAGAGCTTGCGTCGCGTTGTAGCCGATAACACCATGTCCTTTCTCAACAACCAGCAGCCCTGAAACATTTTCGCCTAGTGGGGCTGCTTCTGTTTGTAGGCCCAGACGATGTGCCACGAGTTCCACATCTACAGGAACACGAAGCATTCCCGTCTGACGAAGAATATTTTCAGCATGTGCATCGATCTGCGCAAATGTAAGCATATTATCTCTCTAGGTTTCCATTCTGGCTTTGGCTTTACTAATAAATCCGGTCAATTGTCGTCGCGTTTCTGGATCGCCGTTTGCCGCGGTCTCAATTTGACTGATTGTCTGCTCGTCAAGCTTGATTGGGGACTGTGTTTCGAGCAATTCGTCGCGTCGAGGAATAAGAAACGAGAGTTCAGTACCTAAAATCCCAGCAATTTGCCAGAGGACATGAAGGGGCGCATGCTGGCGTCCTGCTTCTATATTAACGATAGAAGCGCGGCTAACGCCAAGCTGAGTGGCGAGTTGGGCTTGACTTAGTTTAGGTCTCGAACGCTCTCTCACGTGTCGTATCTTTTCTCCTACGGCTCGGTAGAGAATCTCATCATCGGACATCTTTCCCATCTTAAGAAGTATTATACGTTATGTGACATTGATATGTCAAGTGTAGTAAACATGCTTTTTACGTAAACATGTTTATGTAAACTACGGATTGACATTTTATTTGTTCGTATGAGAGAATGGTAGAAAGGAAACAAATGGCGGCGCAGCAATCTGCGCCATTAGCAGCCTGCCCGGTATAAGGGCGAAAGGTTTGGTGAAACATGGGAAATCAGGTAGTGTCAGGGAGCGGAGGAACTGTTCCAGCAATTGATCTGGCGGACATTTTGGAGTTCGCCGAACGTGATGAAGAAGTCCCCCACGCCAGGGAGTACCGGGTTCGCATAGACAGTGAAATAGTTAGAGTCGATACGCCAGACCCAACGGGTGAATCCCTTCTCGGCAAGGTTGGAAAACGGCCATGCGCCTTCGAGCTTATTGAGGAATTCGTGCATCATGAGAACTGCGTCGTCGAGCCGGACGAAGTGGTCAACTTGCGTAAACATGGGCTGAAGGGATTCATTACCGCTCATAAGGAGATCGTAACCATCTCCATCAACGACAGACCTTATCAAATCGAGCGCGGTGAGCGCACAGTGGCAGAAATTCTCTCGAAGGTCGGCCAGACTCTGGAGGGATACATTCTGTTGGAAGAGAAGAATGGCCCACCCATGCCATTGCCGCCTGATCGTCCTGTCACTCTCTGCGGCTGCGAAGTTTTCCACTCGCAGGTACAGTCAGGGGGATCATCCTAGTCATGGCGTACCCGAAAGAAGAGACTGAGGAACTCAAGCGTTACTGCACCAAACTGAGTTTACTCTCAGAAGCTGGCGTGAACTTTCTGTATATGGAGGGGCTTCGTCTTCCGGCTGGATGCGAGCCCCCTGTTTGTGACGGACTGCTCTGTCCGGTGCAGAAAGACGGCTATCCTTCACGACTGTACTTATCTACGCAGGTCAAATCCCCTTACACGCGAAACTGGAATGTGAGTAACCTACGGATTGGGGAAAGAAACTGGTTTGCGTTCTCTTGGAAGGTAGAGCTTACAAACCTGACACTGGCTCAATTGTTGGTCGCTCACCTCACAGGGTTCACAAAGGAAAAATGAAAACAGAAATCAAACTTACTGGCAGGCTATATGCCGAAATTATCCGTGACTTGACGCGCCCGCACCCTTTTGCAGCGGAGCGCGTCGGGTTTGTATTCGGGCACATGGGGTCGCTTGAGTGGCTGATACTGCTTAACCGCTATCACGGCATACCGGACGACCAGTACATGAATGATCCAACGGTCGGGGCCCGAATCGGAAAGGAAGCTTTGACATGGGCAATGCAGGCTGTCTATCAAGGCCGTCCAACTCGTGAAGGCATCTTTCATATTCACCTGCACGGACACAAAGGAGAAACCCGGATGAGTGGAGTGGATAGCCGCGAGATTCCAAACCTGCTGCCTGGATTTCAGTCGATGGGCCGCGATGCCGCTCACGGCATCATTATCCTGAGCCTGGATCACGGATCAGGATGGGTTTGGCTCCCCGGCAGCAAGGAGCCTTGCCAGGTGGATAGCGTCAATATCATAGGTGTTCCCATCGGGGTATTCGAGCAGGGAGGAAAAAGATGAGTACGGATCGGTATTCCCGCCAGTCGTTTCTGGGGCCTTCCGCCGAAGCTATGATTGCCCGATGCACTATTGGCATAGCGGGTCTGGGTGGTGGGGGATCGCATATTGTCCAGCAGCTTGCACATATCGGCTTTCAACGTTTCGTCCTCTACGACGATGATGTTGCCGAGGAATCAAACCTGAATCGCTTAATCGGAGCGACTTCCGCTGATGTACTCGCCGAGACGCCTAAACTCCATCTCGCCAAAATGATGATTTATGGCCTTCAGCCGAAAGCCAGCATCAGGGGTTTCGCCTGCAAATGGCAGGAAAAGCCAGAGCCACTTCGCGAATGCCAGATCGTATTTGGGTGTGTGGACAGTTACAAAGGCCGTGAAGAACTCGAAATCGCGTGCAGGCGCTACCTTATGCACTATATCGATATCGGGATGGACGTGCATGGAAAGGAAAAGCCGGTGATCGGGGGCCAGGTGATATTGTCCTCACCCGGAGGTCTATGCATGAGGTGCATGGGCTTTCTAACCGACGGCAAGCTCGCTCAGGAAGCGGCTCTGTACGGCAATGTTGGACACCGCCCACAGGTAGTATGGCCAAACGGTGTTTTGGCATCTACTGCCGTGGGACTCGCTGTTGACCTTGTAACAAACTGGACACGTCGGGGTCGCTCTCACGCTTACCTCGTTTACGATGGGAATGAGGCGACGGTAAAGGAAAGCATTACACTTCGGAATATAAGAATCAGCACATGTTCCCACTTCTCAGACAGTGACGTTGGCGATCCAGTTCTAGTAGAATTATAGTGGTGATATTACCACCCGTTTGCTTGTACGTTTATGGATGGTTCCTGTATAATTAGCCAACCTATACCTTATCACTCACCGAGTGAAACAGAGGGCGTAAATGTTTGATAATGTTATCCGAGAGCTAAAAAAGATGGAGGGCGGAAGTCAGTTGCCCATTTCCATCCCTATTGATAACGATGGCTACTTTGACCGGCGATGTCCTTCTGAGGCTTGTCAGGCAGACTTTAAGGTTCTCATGGAGGACTGGAAGCAGAAGGTCAGTGACGCTCAAGTGTTCTGCCCGATCTGCCGCGAGGAAGCGAAAGCAACCGAGTGGAATACCCCGTCACAACAAGAGTATATCCGTCAGGTGGGAATCAATCACATCCAGAGCATAATCGGCCAGGCGCTTTCTCAGGATGCGAACGATTTCAACCGCAGGCAGCGACCTGGCTTTATTACTATATCCATGTCCTACAAGCCAGGCACTCCGACGCTGATCGTTCCCATCAGTGCCGCCGAAGAGTTGAGGCAGAAATTCACCTGTGAGCAATGTGGATGCAGATATTCATCACTGGGAGCCGCGTTCTTCTGTCCTGCCTGCGGCCATAATTCGGCTGAAAGCACCTTTTCGCAGACCATCGAGGCGGTACAGAAATCCCTAGCGGCTCTGCCCGCTATACGAGAGGCAGTGCAGGCAGTAGCCGACGCAGATGCCGCCAGGAACACGGCGCGAGAAATTCTTGAGAATAGTATGGGGCGTATGGTAGGGGCTTTCCAGCGGATAGCAGAAGCCCTCTTTGACCGCACTCCTGCGGCCACGACTACGCGGCGCAGGAAGAACGTCTTCCAGAATCTGACCGAAGGATCAGCCCTATGGCGTGCAGCGACTGGCAAGGGATATGAAGACCTCCTGACCCCTGCGGAAATGGCCGACCTCGTGCGACTGTTTCAGCAGCGCCATCTACTTGCCCACTGTGAAGGCATTGTTGACCAGGACTATATCATCAAATCGGGAGATACTACCTATGCCGTCGGTCAGCGGCTTGTCATTCGGGACAGAGCTGTAAGCCGCCTTGCCGAACTTGTCGCAAAGCTGACTGAAGAGATGAGAAAGTTAGTATAAGCCGTACTCTGCGGCGGGGTTGTTTATAAATAGAGACCTATCTTGTATCAATCACTGCTATATTCCCCATGTGTAATTTCAGCCATATGCTGTACATCTGGATAGATACGTGTTCCTAAAAGTGATGTGTCCTTTTCCAAAGCCAGTTTCACCTTTTCTCTCTCGATATTTGTCACCTGTAGCCATATTCCTCCCTTTTCCTACTGTCCGGCACCTCTGCATCTCGCTTATTCCGGTGACAGAAGCAAGTAGCGCGAGCGCGTCAATGACGAATTTTCCCCCTACCGCTTTATGGCATTCCTCGCGGGAGCAAAATTCTATGACCCCTTCGCTGATGCTACCTGCTTTTCATGCGCCGTAAGTGAGGCAGCATAGGGCGGCCTCCGATAACGGAAAGGAAAGATTTATGAAAAATTAGTGACTACTCAGGTCGCCTGAAAGGAAGAGTGGGATGACCTTGCAAAGTGCCCTCCAGAGCCGAAAGCAAAGGCAATCCCTGCTTGTGGGATGATTCGCAGTTCTCTGTGCCTTTCTTTCCGCACTCCTTCACAGCTCCCGGCTGCACGGGAGCGAGCGCAAAGAAGCAGCGCCTCCTCTGGCTGCGTAGCACATAGCCGCGGGCGTGTAACAGGAGCAGTAGCCGGTACACGGTGGGCGTAGATTCACCGGTCGCCTGACTCAAGGAACGCAGATTCCTCCAGCCCTGAGCGCGGGAGAGCTCGCTGAGCACCCTCCTGGACTACCTCCCCGGTGTCTCTGTCCTCTCCTCTTTCCACGCTCCCGCTGTTCGGCCTCCTTGGCCTTGGAGGGCTTTTCTCGGGAAGGACCTGCTGCCGTTCCCGCTTTCCAGTGCAGGCAGAGCCACCAAGACGGGGCGCAGTCCAGGCAAGCAGGGCAACATCACCATGATGCCACACGCACAAAGCACAAGCGGAGAGGGGATCAGACGACTCGCGAGCAGCAGCATCAGCAGTGCCATGACCCACAGGACCAGCGGCCCGCATTTTCTGAGCAGGACTCCCTCCTGGCCTTTCAGGCCAGCCGAGGTAGCTGCGAGCATCAGACAGGCTGGCGAGAGCATGCGCGCCAGCTGACCAGCCCCATTTTGAGCAGCAGCCAACCAGAGCAGGGAAAAGCCTGTTTTGGCGGCTGCCGCTTTCTGCAACAGCGAGCACATCACCGTCCCACCAAGATTCGAACCGGTCAACCAGGCTCCCAGACCGGCTATCCAGGGCGAGATCCACACGTACTCTCTGCCGAGAGCAGCTGTCGCAGCTCCAAGGGAAGCCATCATGGCACTGGCCTGCATCACCCCTGCTGTGAGTAGGAAGAGCAGGATTGAAGTAGCGCTGGGCGTGAACTGCCGCCAGGCAGCACCCAGTGCCTCTCTTGCCACCTGCCAAGGAGTGTGCCACGCATGCCGATCGTGAGCAGGAGTGCAAGCGACACCCAGAACCCTGGCAGGTACAGGAGCGGGAGGCGCAGCTCCACTGCGGGAATCGCCAGTACCATATGCGTTTGCAACCAATCGCACAGGGGTGGGAGCAGGCGAGAAAGCAGCAGGAAGCACGTGAGGAGCACATACGGGGTCACAGCCAGCCAGAACGAGTCCCGCTTCGTGCCGCCTGCGCTTCCCCGGTGTGAGGCCTCCTGCACACGAGGAGCTCGCCGGGACACCATTGTTGCCACTCCAGTCAGAAAAGCGAGCGTGAGCGTACTGGAAAGAATCCCCATGAGCTCAACCCCTACCGTGCGGCTGAGTATACACGCTCCGCCTGTGAGGATGGTGGCCGCAGCCAGAGCCAGCAGCCACCACCGGCGCAGTGCAGCGTTGCCGCCACTCACCTGCAAGCAAACAAGGCTCAAGATGATCGTGGCGGGTAACGACACAAGAGCGGTGAGGCTTCCAAGTTGTGCCACAGGAAGCCCGGTCAGCGATGCAGTCGGCACTACTGCCACGCCCATTGCCCCCCAGGCTGTCGTCGGCTGGCCCAACAAACTCAAGACTGCGACGCGGAGAGCGTCAAGGCGTAGCTCGAGCAGCATGGGGACATGACAATGATGCCTACCCCAAACCCACAGAGCGCCTCGACGAAGGGACTCAGGCCGAGCACGAGCAGCAAGACCTGCAGATCGCGGTCAGAGGTAAGACGAGCAATGTGCTGCGTGACGATCTGCATGCTCCCTGTGACTCGCTGCAGATGGTAGAGCAGCAGAGCGGGCAGGAGGACAGTGAGGACGGGAAGAGCAGTGGCACCCCCTGCACCTAAGGAAAGGAGGAGTTGCAAAGGCGACAGGTGAAAGGCGGGCACCACACCTGTCATGGTACAGACCAGGACAAGCGTCACCAGGCCAGCCTGACGGCTGTTTCTTTGGAAGAGCGTCATGAGTACGAGCGCTACGGCCAGTGGGATGACTGCGAATATCGTGACCATGTATAACACCCCCTGAACTCTGCCTCGCTCTTGCTCCACGTCTCCGCCGCTCATCCATGTGCGACAGAAAAGCAGTCTTTGGATACCGCGCAGGATGAGATTCATGTTGTTCCTACATACTGCCCGCCAGCGCCCTGAAAAACGATCCTGGCTTTCTCGCCGCAGAATGTGGACGGAGGGGCAACAAGGGATGGTCGCACAGAGCGCAGGTTCATAGCGGTCAGACGCCGCTGTGAGTAACCATCTGCCTTTCCTGTGCGTGTATTGGCATGCTTTGTGGCATCACCCCGAAGTGAACCTGCGCTCCGATCATGGCACCAGAGAGCGTTCTCCCCACGTGGGTTCGTGTTTGCGTTGCACGCACCATCCGGTAAAAGTGCAAGTGCGCAAACATTGAATCTGAACACATCTCTGGTGGCGACCAAGCAACTCCAGCACTCACCCCCAGTAGCTGGAAGTACAATCGGGGTGCCTGAGTCGTCACCAATGGCTTATTGTGGTAATGAGAGCAATGCCTCCAGGGCTATGCCCATGGCTTCCGTCGACACCCAGTCCTCGGTCTCTCCTGCATTGACGCCACTTTGCAGCACGAGCGGCTTCCAGTCGGTTGTCTCCTGGTTAAGATAGCCGTGCCCTGGTGCGTAATAGGCGAGATTGACTGCCACCTTCGCCATGACCATACCGGTATACTGGCCACCTGTCAGCGTATCCGCAACTTGAAATGCCTCCAGCATGAGGAGTTGCCGCCCGCTCTCCTTTGTTTTCTTTGAGAGGATGGGTGTCCCAGGATGGGCAATGGTCTTGCCGGGAAAGGTCAGCGCGGCATAGTAGCCCAGATGGTGCTTATCCCATAGTCCTAAGGCATTTGGCTGTGCCATGAACGGCGCAAGCAGCTCTTGAGCGCGGTCAAGCAGCGTTTTATCCCGCGTTACCTGATAGGCGTGCAGCAGGGAAAGGATTTCCTGAGCGGCTTGTCCGACGCTTACCCGCCCTCCATTGATGAGATGACCACCCTGGTCCTTCCCACGAAAAAAGGTTTCCGTCGGGTTCAGCTTGCCATTGGCAAGGAGTACATGATCCATGTACGAGACAAAGACGTGATAGTGACGCAGAAACGTATGCTGATAGACAAACGCCAGGATGGTCTTGCCATCCCTGGTCCACTGCTTGTGGTGGAACAGGGAACCCGCTTGCAGCAAGGCACACCCGGCTTCGAGTGCCTCGTCCACAGGGTAGTAGCCGCGTGGATGGGTGCGGCTTGTTTTATAATACGCGCCAACCGAGCGGTGGAAGCGTTTCGTATCCAGGAACACCACTTCGGCTTGCGCGGCGTGCTTGTAAAACGCATCGTGTGAGAGGTGGTAGAGGTCGACAAGCGTGTCAAAGACCCAGCCTCGCTCATCAGGGTGATTGGCGAATTCGTGTTTGACGATGTCGGTGTATTTCATCAGCTCACCGTTAAACTGTGCATCGTCGGGATGCTGCGTTTGATACAGCCATAAGGTATGCACGTAACGCAGGTCCACCAGGCGATCTTGTCGTGGTGGCACCGAGGAGCCATGCGCGTTGCCAGCGTCATCGAAGTTAGTCTGCAAGGGTTGTGTGCCATAGCGCCAGTTAATCCATAATCCACCCAGGCCATCATTGGCCTGTCCATCAAAGCCATTGGTATGTATATTCTTCAGGACATTGACTACAATACCCTCGACCGTGGCAGCTGGGACGGTCGCTGTTGGTGTTGGCAGGAACGGCACACCAGGCTGCACCACCGAACTGTGACTTCCACT
>WNGH01007561.1_pt1 | contig 10327 bp, 9 predicted proteins | sample 5400631 | NCBI WGS metagenome assembly WNGH01 (sample SAMN13153373, study PRJNA577476) | soil metagenome | isolation source: 115 cm soil or saprolite under Garry oak tree replicate 1 | place: USA:California | collected 2016-06-15 | reverse complement strand
CCGTCATGCCTTGCGCGCCACGACGAGCAGCATGTGGCCGAAGAGCCGGAGCGCGGCGTCCGTGTACAGCAATCGCCGCGCGATCCTCGTCGCGCGGGCGGCCGAGGAAGCGGTCGCGGAAGCGGGGATGGAGGTGCTCGGCCGCGAATGAGACAGCCGTCGCGCGACCGCGCCCGGGAGCGCCTTTCGCAGGAGGCGCGCCGGATCGTAGGGCGTCGCCGAGGTTGGGTGAAAGCCGTGACGGACGAGCGCGGCGCGGAGCTCTCGGCGCGAGAATGCGAACTGGTAGAACTTTCCGCCGCGGCGCGCCAGCGCGCGTCCCCGGCGCCTGAGCCAGGGCGTCGCGAGGCGTCGGACCCCGTTCACGTACGGCACCGAGACGACGAGGACACCGCCCGGGGCGAGTGTGCGCCGTGCCTCCGCGAGGATCGCATCGGGGCCGCGTGGGTCATGCTCCAGGACCCCAAGCGAGACGTACGCGGCCAGCGCGCCGTCCCGGATCGCCAGACGGTCGAGCGCCATCGCGGAGAGCGGCGCAGGTCCTACCCTGCGGCACGCCGCGAGCGCCTCGACCGACCAGTCGGCGCCCGCGACCCGCCAGCCGAGCTCGCGCAGGAGCAGCACGTACTGACCGAGCCCGCAGCCGGCCTCCAGGATCACCCCGGACGTCGGCAGGGCGCGGGTGATCAGCTCGGTAAGGGGCGAGCGCCGCGCGATCGCCAGCAGCTCCCCGACCGTATGCTGACCCCAGTGCTCGGTCCAGAAGTCGCGGTGCGGCTCGGTCGCGTAGTAGGCCAGCACGACGCCTCAGGACCTCCGCCAGAGCGACCACCCGGAGCGGGACCAGACCTGCTCGAAGCCCGTGGCCGGCTTCGCCTCGCCGACGCCGGGATCCACGACGACCCAGACGGCGCCCACGCGGGCGGCCAGAGTGAACCAGCAGTCCGTGCCACGGCGGGCGCGGCACCCCTCGACCTCGCGCGCGTGGAGATACCAGCGCGCGAATGGCGCGGTACCGGCGAGGATCACGTAGGCGCCGTCCTTGAACGTGCCCGTGATCGGTCTCCGGGTCGTAATGCGGATGGCGTCGTCGTCCGTGAAAACGAGGTCGTTCCGCGCGGCGTGGGCGTCGAGCCACCGCTCGACCTGCCGGGCGGCGGCGTTCACCTCGACGGCATCTGCGGGCGCCGGAGCCCGTGCGGCCACGGTCATCCCGAGCAGACGCTTGACCGCCTCGCGCCGCTCCTCGGAGAAGGAGTGGATCAACGCCCCCGGCGGCACGAGTGCCAGGATCAGGAGCGCGCCCGCCGCGACGCCGGCCGCGACCGTCCGCCGAGCCAGCAGGCGGGCGAAGGCGGCCGCGAGCCCGGCCAGTAGTAGGACGTAGAGATACTTCGCGGCGCGAAGCTGCTGGATGTCCACGTACGGCCGGTCGAGCCCGACGGCGAGCGCCTGGATCGCCGCAGTGCCCGCGATGCCGAGGACGAGCGCCGTCGCGCCGAAAACCGCGAGCGTCGCGAGGTCGCGCGGCCAGCCTCGCCGCCAGGCAAGCCACGCCACGGCCGCCGCCGGCAGCAGCGAGTGGAACGCGACGCTCACCAGCGCGTCGAGTCGCTGGGGTAGCAGGAGGTAGTCGAACCTGTACTGGACGGCCGCACGGAGAACCGAGAAGAGCGCGGGGTCGCTGACGTTCTCGCGCCCGGTGAGATAGGTCATGACGAAAGGCGAGGCGCCCAGGACGAAGAGTGCGCCGCCGCGCGTCACGTCGAGCCAGGCGCGCGGCCGGGCGCGCTCGAGGACGAGGTGGGTGACGATCGCGATCTGGCAGAGGTGCAGGCCGCCGATCGGATGGACGTTCGCGCCGGCTCCTGTGAGGAGAAAGAACGCCGGGAGCCAGGGCGTCCCGCGCCAGCGGAGGAAGGCGAGCACCAACAGCGGCGCCGCTCCCAGCACGATCACGCGCGGCTGGACCGATTCGAGCCCCGCGAATCCCCAGTACTCTCCGCCGAGCGCGTTACGCGTCGTCGCCGACGCGAGCGCGCCGAGCGCCGCGGCCCACGGCGAGCCCGTGACCGCGCGGAAGAGTGCGTAGTGGCCCGCCAGGAACAGCACACCCACCGGCCAGAGGAGAATCTGCAACGCGCGCGTCGGGTCGCCGTCGAGGCGCCGCGCGATGGCCGTCTGGAGCCCGAGAAACGCGGGCGTGTAGAAGCGGCTGGGATCACGCCCGTAGAGCGGGTCTCCGACGAACCAGTCCGGATGCAGCGTCTTGACCACCATGAGGTTGATCGCCTTCTGGTCGCCGCGCAGGTCGGGCGCGGGCCCGTCGAGCCACACGAGGGCGGCGACGGCGAGAAGCGCCCCGGCGAGGACGGCGGCGCTCTCGAGCAGCGCGCGACGCGCGCCCGGCGCGTTCACGCGCGGCCCGCCACGTGGCGCAGCAGCACGATCTCACTCGCGACCAGTCTCGCGAGGTCGTAGCGCTCCACGACGAGCGCGCGCGCCCGCTCAGCCAGCCGCTGGGCCACCTCGGGCTGCGTCAGGACATGCTCCAGACGGCCCGCGAGTCCGCCGACGTCGCCGGCTTCGAATAGCAGTCCGGCGTCGCCGCCGGCCAGGATAGCTCGGCTGCCGCCGACGTTGGACGCGAGGCACGGCACGCCACACGCCATCGCCTCGAGCAGGACCTTGGGATGGCCCTCGGTCAGCGAGGGCAGCACGAAGGCGCGCGCCCGCGCGTAGAGCCGCGGCAACTCACGGTGGTCCATGAAGCGCACGAACTCCAGCGGGACGCCGAGTGCCCGCCCCTGCGCTTCGAGCGCCAACTGCTCCGGCCCTTCCCCTACCATGACGACACCGAGGTCGAAGCGCGCTCGAAGCTTGGCAGCGGCGTCGAGTAGCGTGCCGAGGCTCTTCTCCGCCGAGAGCCGGCCGACGTAAAGCAACGCCGGCCGCGTGTCGGTGGGGCCGGCGCCGGGGCGGAAGCGCAGCGTGTCCACACCGTTCGGTACGAGATGGACCTTCGCCGCGCCGACGCGCGATGCGATGAGATCGCGAAGCTCGTCCGTCGGCACGATGACCGCCGACGCCGCGGAGAGGCCGAGCCGCGTGACGATACCACGCAGATGACCACGGGTCCGCGACCGCGCCAGTCGTTCGTACGAGAAGCCGTACGTCGTCACGAACGGGATCCCCCACCGTCGCCGCGCGAGCAACGCCGGGATCACACCGGTCGCCTGGAAGACGCGAAAGACCGAGCAGTCACGCATCGCCCGGCGGTGACGCTGCGCCATGAGGAATGCGTATGCCCACGGGTGGAGACGTCGGCCGGGGAGAACGCGCACCCGTGCCAGCAACTCGGCGTCGCCGGTGAACGACGCCAGCGACTCGTCGAGGTAGCTGAAGTAGCGCACCTCATCGAACGCCCGCGCATAGGGGACGAGATACCCGTCGATCAGGCGCGTCTGCTGGCCCGTCCGCGCCAGCTCGCCGAGCCCGCCGCGGATCGCAGGCAGGAGCCCGAGGATCATCGGCAGAGCTTCAGCGCCCGGGCGCGGAACCCCGTGCTGTCGTCCGGCCGTCGCAACGCGGCGTCCCGTTTCCACCGGCTCAGACGGTCGTATGCGGTGAGCGAGAGCCCGCCGAGCGCGTCGATCGCGCCGGCCCACGGCGTGTCGAACACGACAGGCTCGAGATCTCCCGAGACGTCGAAGCCGCCCACGCGCAGCTCGGCGACGAACTCCGCACGCGTGTATTCGATCTTATGATCGGGATCGGAGTAGGAGAAGAGGCCGGCGGCGCGCAGGGTGCGCCGCCAGCGGGTGTCACGGTTCGGCGCGGAGACGAGCAGCCGGCCGTCATCCTTCAGCACGCGATGGATCTCACGCAGAACCTCGACGCGCGGGTGGAGATGCTCTATCACGTCGAGGAACAGCACCGCGTCGAAGCTGCGATCGGCGAAGGGAAAGCGTCCCGTGATATCCCACGCGAAGATCGCGGCGTTCGCGACCCCCGCTTCGCGCGACACGCGCGCCGCGACGGCAAGCTGCGAGAGGTCGTAGTCGATGCCCACGATGGCGCGGCACCGCCGCGCCGCGCGCACGAGGTGCGCGCCGTTGCTACAGCCGACGTCGAGCACACGGTCGCCGGGACGGAGGTGCGGCAGGTACCAATCGTGCCACGGCTGGTCCACGAGGTGCTTGGGGTGGATCGCGTACGGGCGCTTCCTCGTGAGACGCACGAGCCGGACCCCCACGGCCTTGCCGCGCCGATTGACGATGTCGATTCCGCGCACCACCAACCGGCCGAGCGGCGTCACCGCAAAGTCCTCCGCCGCCGGCGCGCCTCGAGCACCGTCTCGTACACGCGCCGCGTGCCGTCCACGCAGCGGTCCCAGCGGAAGCTGCGCTCGACGCGCTCGGCGTTCGCCCGCCCGAGCTTCGCGCGCAGCGGCGCGTCGGCCAGGAGGAGCCGGAGGCGCTCGACGAAGCCGTCGGCCGACGACGGATCGGCGAGGAAGCCGCCCTCGCCCTCGACGACCAGCTCGGGAATCGAGCCACGGTCGGAGGCGACGATCGGCAGCCCCGAGGACATCGCCTCGGCCACGGCGAGGCCGAACCCCTCCATCGCCGACGGGAAGAAGAAGACGTCCGCGAGGTTGTAGACGTCGGCCTTGTCCGCCTCCGGGACGTACCCCGTGAAGACGACCGACGACGCCAGCCCCAGCCGCTCGGCGCGCGCGCGCAGCGCCGAAAGCATCGGCCCACCGCCCGCGACGACGAGGCGCGCGTCGGCGTGCGCGGGAATCGCCCTCGCCCAGACGTCGAGGAGCACCCCCAGATTCTTCCGCGGCTTGAGTCCACCGAAGAACAGGATGACCATGCGGTCGCGCAGGCCCCACCGCTCCACGAGATCGGCGCGCCTCGGCCGCGGCGCGAACCGCGCGTCGACGCCGTACGGCACGACCGTAACGTGGAACGCGACACTCAGCAGGGCGTCCGTCTTCTGCGGCAGCAGGAGGTAGTCGAAGCGGTACTCGACGGCCGCGCGAAGCACCGCGAAGAGCGCGGGATTGGTGACGTTCTCGCGCCCCTCGAGATACGCGAGGACGAACGGCGACGCCCCCACGAGGAAGAGGACACCGCCGACGGCGGCGTCGAGCCAGGCGCGCGGCCGCGCCCGTTCGAGGGCCAGGTGCGTGACGATCGCGATCTGGCAGAGGTGGAGGCCGCCGATCGGATGGAAGTTCGCGACCACCCCGGTCAGGAGGAAGAACGCCGGCAGCCAGCGCGTCTGGCGCCAGCGGAGGAAGGCCAGGACGAGCAGCGGGGCCGCGCCCAACACGATCACGCGCGGCTGGACAGACTCGAGGCCCGAGAAGCCCCAGTATTCGCCGCCGAGCGCGTTCCGCGTCGTCGTCGCGGCCAGGGCGCCGAGGGCAGCCGCCCACGGCGATCCGGTGACGCCGCGAAAGAGCACGTAGTGGCCGGCGAGGAAGAGCACGCCCACCGGCCACAGGAGAGCCTGGAGCGCGCGCGTGGGATCGCCATCCAGCCGGCGCGCGAGGGCGGTCTGGAGCCCGAGGAACGTGGGCGTGTAGAAGCGGCTCGGGTCGCGGCCGTAGAGCGGGTCGCCGGCGAACCAGTCGGGATGGAGCGCTTTCACCACCATGAGGTTGATCGCGTTCTGGTCGCCGCGCAGATCGGGCGCCGGGCCGTCGAGCCACGCGAGGACGGCCACGACGAGGAGCGCCCCGGCGAGGACGGCGAGTGACTCGAGGAGCGGAGCCCGCGCGCGCGACGCGCTCACACCGCGGCCGCCACGCCTCGCAGCAGCGCGATCTCGCCCGCGACGAGCCGCTCGAGGTCGTAACGCTCGACGACGGCGGCGCGCCCCCGCTCGCCCAGCCGGCGCGCCGTCTCGGGCTGTGTCAGCACGCGCTCGAGGCACGCGGCGAGGCCGCCGACATCTCCGGCCTCGAAGAGGAGTCCCGTGTCGCCGTCCGCCAGGATCGCCCGGCTGCCGCCGACGGACGAGGCGACGCACGGCACCCCGCAGGCCATCGCCTCGAGCAACACCTTGGGATGGCCTTCGGTCAGCGAGGGCAGCACGAAGGCTCTCGCCCGCGCGTAGAGGCGCGGCAGCTCGCGGTGGTCGACGAACGGCACGAACTCGACGGGCGCACCGAGTGCCTGCGCCTGGGCCTCGAGCGCGGCCCGCTCGTGCCCCTCCCCCACCAGGACGACCCCAACGTCGAAGCGCGCCAGGAGCTTCGACGCCGCTCCGAGCAGGGTCCCGAGGCTCTTCTCCGCCGACAGCCGCCCGACGTAGAGGAGCGCCGGCCGCGCGTCGGCGGGGCCGGCACCGGGGCTGAAGCGGCGGACGTCCACCCCGTTCGGGACGAGGTGCACCTTGGCGGCCCCGACGCGGGACGCCACGAGGTCCCAGAACTCGGCGGTCGGGACGATCACCGCGGCGGCCGCGCGCAGCCCGAGCCGCGCGACGATCCCGCGCAGCAGCCCGCGCGTCCGCGAGCGCGCGAGGCGCTCGTACTGGAAGCCATAGGCCGTCACGAACGGAATCCCGAAGCGAGCGCGGATCAGGATGGCCGGAATGACGCCCGTTATCTGGAACACTCGTAGGACCGCGCACAACCGGAAGTCCGCCGCGTGGATGAACGGCATCGTTAGGGCTCGCCAGCCCCGGAACATTTCGCGCGCAGGCGACAGTACACGCACCCGCTCGAGGATGACCGCGTCCGTGGTGAAGCTTTCGAGCCGTTCGGGTCGATAACTGAAGTAGGTGACACCATCGAACGACGCGACGTAGGGACGCAAATACCCATTGATCAGCCGCGCGACTTGACCGGTTGTCGCCAGCTCGCTCAGACTCCCACCGAGTGCCGGCAGCAGCCCTACCCTCATAGGCTCGTACGCGTGGCGACTCGCGCACGATCAGCGGACCAGCGCGCCAGCGTTTCGGCATAAGCGGCTTTCATCGCATCGATCGCTCTCGGCCACCGGAAGTAGGCATTGACGCGCTGACGATTGGCTTCCCCGCCCTGTCGGCGCACCTCCTCGGCAGAAGCGAATCCCAGGATCGCCTCGGCGAACTCGCTTCTGCTCCCCGGCTGACACACGCGCGCGCCAGGGCTGGACCCGACGAGCTCCGGCAGCGCGCCTTGCCGAGCGACGACAACCGGGAGGCCGCACGACATCGCCTCTGCGACGGAGAGGCCGAAACCTTCGAGCGAGGACACTGAAATGAAGACCTGGGCGAGTCTATAGAAGCGGACCTTCTCGGATTCCGAAATGTGTCCGGCGAAGATCACTTGACGCTGGATACCGATGTCTTTCGCCGCTTGTTTTAGGCGCGACTCCTCCTCGCCCGAGCCGCACACCAACAGCGTCGCGCCCTTCAGCCGTGCGACGACGTCTCGCCAGACCTCCAGCAGGAACCTCAGATTCTTGCGCCGCTTGAGCCCTCCGAGGAACATCCCGACTGGTTCGGAGCCCAGTCCGAGTCTTTCGGCGAGCCCCGCGTCGCGGAGTCCCGGCGAAAACGCTTCGTCCACCCCGTTGTGGATCACGGTTACGTGCTCCACGCGGACGTCAAGGTCCTCGACGAGTTGTCGCTTCGAAAACTCGCTGACCGTAACCACCCGTTCGCTCGCCTCCACCACGCGCTTCTCGATCAGGCCATTGAGCGGGTCGGAGTCAAGATGATGATGATGCGAAATGATCGGCACCTCCAAACGGTATCGGCGTCGTGCGAGGAGCGCGGAAGGTCCAATGTAACGCAACGAATGCACCCTCAGGATGTCGAATGGCGATCGATCATAGACGGCCCTGATCGCTGCGGGAACGATGAACGGTGCGATATACCAGCGTAGTCCACGCGTGATTGGAAACCGCGTCACGTGCAGGTTGTCGACTTGCTCCGGGTACGACTTCCCCCTGGCGAGGATGACGTCGATGGCGACTCCCGATCGCGCCAGGCGAACGAGCACTTCTCTTTCGTAAGTCTCCCCTCCGGAGGTCGTCTCCGGCGCCAGCCCACAGTGAGGGGAACAAATGCGCATCGCCGGTCAGCGTGTCGCGACAATGAGGTAGCCGCCCACGAACGACGCGAAGTCCGAGCGGCGTGCGCGCGTCGTACGGTCTAACCGGGCGAGCAAGTCGAAAAGAGGGAAGAAAGTGTAGCCCGCGTGGCGGAGGCCCGCGGGCGCGCGCTGGACCAGGAACCGCAGCATGCCCGCCAGGTGCGTGAAGTAGCCCCCCTGCGGCGTGACCGAGACGGCAGTGAGGCCGCAGTCGGCCAATAGCCGGCGCCACATCGCGGCGGTGTAGCGGGCGTAGTCATCGGGATCGCCGTGCAGGCGCTCGAGGAACGGCGCCGTCGCAACGAGGTAGCCGCCTGGGCGCAGCACCCGCCGACACTCGCGGAGCGCCGCTGAGGCATTGGGCACGTGCTCCAGCACCTCTGTGATCTTGATCGAGTCGAATGCCGCCTCCCGGAAGGGCAGAGACTGGACGTCCCCGCAGACGTCAGGCCGGCCGACGGTCGACATATCGGCGACGATCCAGCGCGCACCGGGCGGCGGTTGGAAGCTGCCCCGCCGACGCCCGCCGCCGACGTCCAGCACGCGTCCGGTCAAGCGCGACGCAGCCCCCTCGAGATCCGCGTCAATGAGCCGGCGGCGATACGAGGTACCGAGGTACGACGCAAGCATCACACGGATCTCCGTGTAGCAGCCGCATAGGCGTCGAGCAGTAACGCAATGACCTTATCCTCGCCAAAGACGGCGGCCACGCGCGCCCGCGCCGCGACGCCCATCCTTTCGCGCCGCGCGGGATCGCGCAGGAGCGCCACGACGGCCTCAGCAAGCGCGACGTCATCGTCCTTCGGCACGAGCAGGCCGGTGACCCCGTCTTCGACGGCCTCGGGCGAACCGCCCACCGAGGTGGCGACGACGGGGCGACCGAAATGCATGGCCTCGACGATCACCCGGCTCAGCGGCTCCGGCCACACCGAAGGCACGACGACGATGTCCGCCGCGCGGTAAAGCCGGAAAAGTGCAGCCTGGTCTAGCACGCCGAGCGCGTGGAGGTCATCGCGGACCGGGAGCGTCAGTTCCCCCTTGCCGGCGACGACGAAACGGACCGAGGAGACCGACGATCGGATACGGTCGAGTGCTTTGAGAAAGACCGGCGTCCCCTTGCCGAGAGAAAGCTTACCCGCGTACAGCACGAGCGGGCGGTCGCCAATCCCGAGCTCCCGCCTGACTCGTACTGTCTCATCCGCCGTCGGAATCGCAGCGGCCGGCGGCAGCGAGTAGACGGCGCGCCGGCGATCCCGCGGCACGATACGCTCCGGATAGATCGCGAGGATGCCGTAGCTCACCCCGACGACGCCGTCCACACGCGCGAGTGCCCAACGGCGGAACCGGTGAGCGACCCAGGCCAGCCGCAGCGAGAACCAAAGGCGGACGCGTCGCGCGTGGCTGGCGCGGCCTTCGTAGTGCTTAAGGAAGTAGGGCGCACACTTGGACACGTACTGGAATGTCGAGCAGTCGAACGTCTCCCAAGGTTCGAACAGCGTGCAGAAGCCGAGGGGACATATCAGGCCGAGGTCCCGGATCGTCGCAACGACAGGCCGCCGCAGCCAGCGCGCGGCCAGCCAAGAGGCCACAAGCGCGGCCTTGCCCTGCACGTGGATCACGTCGATGCGCTCGGTTTGAGCCACGCGCACGATCCAGTAGGCGAAATAGGCCGTCCACAACGGGTTCCGATACAGAAACGACGGCGCCGCCGCTTGCCCCGGCGCCAGCTTACGAGGAAACGGCACTCGGCGGACAGTGACCCCGTCCGCGCTGTCTCGAGGCGTAGCTCCGTAGTTTGGTGTCACGATCGCAACCTGATGACCTGCCCTTGCCAACGCTCGCGCCCATCCGGCCGTCGACCATTCGGCTCCCCCCGGAGCAAATGGCGGGTAGTACTCGCTGGCGAAGAGTATCCTCATGAGCGCTGAAGAAGTGCCGAGAACATTCGACTCAGGCACTCCGCGTTCTGGTGGCTACCATCAAAGAAGTCGGCCTCTCCGCACGGCACCGACGCGGGGTCAGAAAAGTTCGCAAACCGCTCGAGGGGCGCGGGCGTCGCCCGGCGAACAAACTGTTCGGTCATCTCGAATGCCCGCGCGTGCTCCGTGTTCGACGCCAGAATCCTCCAGGCCGCGGGATGATACGGCGGCATGTAGGCGAAGACACGAACCCCGTGAGCCGCCATGTCTCGCCACAGCGCCAGGAGCCACCGCGCCCTTCTGGCAT
>WNGH01014593.1_pt1 | contig 10329 bp, 9 predicted proteins | sample 5400631 | NCBI WGS metagenome assembly WNGH01 (sample SAMN13153373, study PRJNA577476) | soil metagenome | isolation source: 115 cm soil or saprolite under Garry oak tree replicate 1 | place: USA:California | collected 2016-06-15 | reverse complement strand
CTATGCTTGCCACCCAGACCGCCGTGTCGCTGCTGAGAGGGATCTGGAAGGTTCCCTGGAACTGTCCAACCGAGGTCTTGTATGTTGCAGTTATGTCGTGCTCAGTGAAGCCGTCTGCTTCAATTATTCTTATGATAGCCGAGCCGGTCTTAGCTTGGACTGAGTTGGGATAAGTTGCTATGAAGCGAAAAGTCTGAGTCTGCGACCTTTGTAGCGAGCTCTGAGTTATCGATAGTTGAGTGATGGTTATGTTAGCTGGATCGACGAGGAAGGTGTGGGTGTCAGGAAAACCGGTCTTAGGGGTTGTCGACCCAGTCAGTCTCACTGTATAGTTTCCGAGAGGGACAGAGGGCGGAATACTTGTCCAAGTATAAGCGAGTACCCCAACGGGGTCTGCCAGTCCTGTTGTGGGGAAGCCAGGGGCGTTACCAGTTGCGGATCTTATTGAAATCGTGATGTTTTCGGCATTCTGATAGCCTTGGGCAATCATGGAGACTGCTTGCGTACGTTGGTACTTCTCTGCGTTTGTAAGACCAACTTCAAAGAGACTTGTAGCTGCTTGGGTTGATGATGGCGGGTTCGCCTGGGTGACTGTGATATTATAATTTCCGACTTCTGTGATAGTTACACCGAAGTCAGTAGGGTATGTGACACTCGTTGTAAATGTTGAGGGTACCGAGTTCACTTGTGTGTTTTGGCTCCGGGTGGTGCCGGATGGGTCTCGGACTACCCATGTGAATTGATAATTGATCCCTGAAAACGCGTGGGTCACGTTGAGAATGAAGGTGATGCCTTGGTTGTTGGACTCTTGCATTCGGGGGGCGGACTGTGAGAGCGAGTAGATTTCACCAAATGGACCGGAAGCGTGGACCGGAATACTCACTGAGGATACTAGTAACATCGCTCCCATGACTAACAGCGCGATCTTTCGATTCGTTCGGAAAATGGGCACCTCCTTCCGCCTACCCATTTAACGTCTGATTCGAGATTCGGCATCGCTGCGCGCTACAAAGTCAAACTGAGAGGACGAGTTGACTAAAGGGTCGTGTTACTCGAAACGAGTACGAACAGTAAGAAGGTAGAACATGATCCGCTGCAGGATACCTGCCGATTGAATTCTATTTCGAGGGAGTGGCTTGCGTAGGTACCATAGAGGGCAAGGAGGTTCCTCCACGCCCCTTCCGGACTATTGCAAATGCTCCAACAGCCAAGGCAGCGACGGCGAGTATCAGTGCGTAGAAGCTCATTGTTGTCACCAGCGGCGGAGGTTGTGGTTGTGTCTGAACGTTTAAGGTGTTCGAAGTGGAACCCGAGGTTGTTGTCGTTCCAGCCCAAGATGCCGAGACGGTCCAGGTGCCCGCGCTGTTGACAACGTACTGATCTGTGAAGCTGCCAGTGCTGGTCGAGTTGACAATGTGACTGATCGACACCCCGCCGGGTCCCGTGTAGATTATCGTGAGTTTGGCAGTGTTAGCCGGGTATACGTATCCGCTGATCGTGATCGTGTCACCTACCTGGGCATTGAAGCTGGAGCTGGAAAGAACGATTACACTTGGCGATTTGCTGACGGTAAGACTTGCGCTGGCAGTCGAACCACTATGACTATTGTCGCCTGACCAGCTGGCTCTGATATTGTAGGAGCCAGGTCCGGGCGGCGTGAAACTTGTGGCGAATCGTCCTTGGGAGTCGGTTGTTGTGGTCGCTATGATGCTGTAGCTCCCTCCGCTCGCGTTGTATTCCAGCAGAACTTGCATCGAAACTAGTGGGCTGGTATCGGTCGTGTTGGTCAGGGTGCCCGAGACAGTAACTGACTGTCCTGCGAGAGCAGGAGAGGGGTTGGTCGAGAGACTGATGACACTGTTGACGAACGCTGCGTCTCTGATCTCCAAAAATCCCTTGCCTATTTGTTGGCCACCTACAACAATGTCCTGTTTGCCGATCTTGTCGATGTCACCAATTGTCACTGCGTCCAAGACAGTGGGCACCGTTGGATACTGGTAGGATTGTTGTAGGGAGATGGCGGGCCCAGCCCAGATCCATGATCTGATGATTCCATAATACACGTCTGTGGTTCCTATCGGCATGTTAGTGAATCCTGCCGTTACGATCTCAGTGGTGCCGCTTGCGTCAATGTCGCCGGTGGAGACACGAATCAGTTCAAAGTTGCTCTGGCTCGAGGAGATCCAATTGGTCTCGGCAAACTGGCTTAGAGTGCCTCCCCAGTCGGAGAATATAGTCAACTCAGCTTTCCAGAAAGGATAGGTGAGGATTTGGCCTCCAACGATTATCTCCTGCCTACCATTTCCAGCGAGGTCCGCGATAGCTACAGATGTAGCGACAGATCCAATACCTGTTGTCACCCAGATTTTCGTCCATTTGAGGAGCGGGCTACCACTCCCTGTCCAACCCCAAATTCGCATCTCGCTCTGAGTTGCGGTACCATTGTTGCTCCAGCCTACGGTTACAATATCAGGAGTCCCGGTTCCCTCGATATCACCCGTTGCGACAGCATAACCCTGGGACCCTGTGGCTCCAGTCCCCGTAGTCGTCCAGTTATAGAGCGCATTTTTCATGAACGTGTTTCCATCCCATGACCAGATTCCCAACTGTGCATTGTTGATTCCACTCGTATTGTAATATCCGAGAGTGACAATCTGATGGACGCCACTGTAAGACCAGATCGCAAGGCCTCGGGTTTCGAGACGTGATGCGGTGACAGTGAAGTTGAAAAGTTTCTGCCGAGCGAGACTTGCGCCGTTCCACCGATAGACTCCGATCTGGCTTAGTTGGGGATTGCCAGCCGTTGGCTGGACATTTCCAATTGTCACGGTCTCGTTTAGACCGCTTCCATCAACATCCGCGACGTCAACGCCGGAGAAATAATAGCTGTTTGCGTTCCGGAAGGGAGTAAAGACCCACTGTTGATTCGAGTCTAAGACGAGGCCGTTGCCAGACTTGTGGTAGACTCGGAGCTGAGTCTGACTAGTACCGTTGTTGAAGCTTCCCGCGGTAACAATCTGGTTAACACCATTATTCTCGGCCATCGCCATCTTGACGCCATCGACGACAGCATAGCCTTGGCTGAGGATGGAGGGCCAAGTATCAGTAGCCGTTGTGGCTATTCGATAGTTTGCATGAGCTGGGGAGAGGCCGGAAGCGAATACTGGGATGAAGAAGAGGAGGATAACTGGAACTAGGCGATACTTCAATTCGGTTCTGGGCGGGTTACGAAGAAGAATCAACCAAAACGGTTCTGATACTTGCTCAACTCGTATTGAGTAACTAGTCCCAGCTCCTATGATTTTCGTCTAGATGGATTCTGTTTCTAGGTACGATGATTTGACTTGCATGATTCCTTTCTCACGCTTTAGCTCGCCTTCCAGGCTCGCAATGTCTGGCACCTTCCCTCGGACCAGCAAGGCGCATAGACAGTGTGCGTCGTCGATGTGGGCGTGTAGCGAAGAGAGTATTGATTGTCTGTGATGATGAGACGTTTCCGTGATCGCCTCGTCAGTACCTTTTGTTTCATGGTCGTAGACCATGACGATGGATCCGACAACGTTTCCCTTCTTGACTCCAGCTTCGAAATCAGAGATGAAGGCCCGCATGGCTGCCTGCAGAGCCTTTGACCTGTCGGCGTAGCCACTTTGGTGAGAAACTCTATCGAAGGCTTCTAGGAGCCCAGGCGGGAGGGACATGCTGATTCTTGTCGTAAGTTCGGTCATAACAAATCATCCCTTTGAGACAGTATTACTTTGGACAACCGACTTGGAGAAAAGTATTACTAGGATTAAATTTTATATTATCCGCACGTCTGGGTCGTCAGCCGAAGCATTCTGCGACGCTCATCCGTGGGCCGATCATCTAGCAAAGTTAGAGGTTATGGTGCTGACTGAACAGGGACTGGAAAGAGCCGGTCTCGGCCTTTCCCAAGGCGAAAAATTCTCGGTTCTGTTGGTCTATTCCGCGATCGCGATCGCAACCGTCTTTGGATTTGCAGCCTCACTCATTGTAGGCGCATCTTTTGCTCGGTTGGCGGCTTTGGGAATCCTCGCGTACACGTTGGGACTGCGTCATGGAGTGGATGCTGACCACATTGTGGCCATTGACAACACGACCCGTAAGCTTCTGCAGGATGGAGAACGCCCGCTTACCGTGGGTACGTGGTTCTCCCTTGGTCATTCGACAGTTGTGGTCGGACTCGTAGTCGCCTTGGTCGTCGCAACTCAATCTGTTGCGAATCAGATACCTGGGCTTCAAAGCTCCGGCGCAATAATCGGGACTACGGTTTCGGGAATCTTCCTCTTCCTGATAGGCCTCGTCAACGCGATCATCGTGATGGGCATCTATCAGACCTTCAAGACTATGAAGCAAGGGAAGTTGGACGAGTCCGAGCTTGAGAGCCTCTTGCAAAATCGGGGCTTCCTAAACCGATATTTCGGAGGTCTCTTCAAGATAGTCAGAAAACCCTGGCAGATCTATCCCATCGGCGTATTGTTCGGGCTCGGCTTCGACACAGCCAGCGAGATCGCCCTATTCGCGATAACCATCGTATTCGCTGTCTCCTCGTCAGTCCCGCTCTGGATGATTCTACTCCTTCCCTTCTTGTTCACATGCGGAATGGTTCTCGCTGACACGACAGACGGCATTGCAATGCGTGCCGCGTATGGCTGGGCCTTTCTGAGGCCGATCCGGAAAATCTATTACAACCTGACGGTGACCGTGATTTCGGTCGCTGTCGCTTTTGCGATTGGGGGCATAGAGCTCCTACAAGTTCTGGCTAGCGAGCTGAACTTGACTGGACCCTATTGGAGCTGGTTGGCGAAGCTTGATTTCGAAACGATGGGTTTTGGGATAATAGGAATCTTCCTGATAGCCTGGCTTGTTTCCACGGCCTACTGGAAATTCCGAGGATATGACGAACTGTATAGTTAAGAGTCCTGCGTGGTGAGCGGAAAAGCTCCGGGCGTTCTATCTAGGAGTTATTTGACCGAATTCGGCGACACGCTTCCAGGACGGCAGCCTACGTTCGATAAGATAGTCCAGAGAATATTTGCTCGTGCCTGACATAGCGTTGATGATGATCAGAGATAGGAAAACGAAACTGTACGCGATTCCGGTTCCGATGTCTGTCGACCCCGGTCCGTAGGGTCCCCCAAAACCTTCCGGAATCGCCCAGATCAGGAGGCTGAGAATTAGGCCGCCGATATATGCCAACTTCCTGACTAGGCCTAGGACGAGAGCTACTCCGAGCGAGACTTCCAATAGCGCGATACCATACACGAATGGCGCGGCGTTTCCGACTGTGGCGTTGTACCAGAAGTTGAACCAGGGTTGAAGCCACGCTGGCTGGCCGGCTGACTTGATCAGATCCGGAAAGGAGTCTACGAATCCCGGTTGGAATTTTAAAGACCCATCTACCAGCCAGACGACGCCGAGTATGATGCGGATGAACGACTTGAGCCAGTAGACATTTCGAACAATCCAATTTCCACTCGCTACTTCAGCGATGGTCCGCGCAGGGCCTTCAAGATCAATCTTGGCACTCAAAGCTCAGATCCTCCAGGAGTTGGTTCAACGGCCTGTTTAAGCTGATTAATGAAACCAAATGCTAGTACGGTCTGTACTATCCCACAATGAGCCGACAACCGCATCCCTAGATAGCTAAGTCTAATTATGACGATGATTGTTTTGCCTCCATGAGCGACACCTCCCTCTTCCCGGTGACAGTAGTAGGAAGCTGGCCGAGGCCGCCTTGGCTGATAGCTTTTTTAAGAAAACGTCAAGCCGGCGACCTCTCATTCGAGGAATTCAACGCTTCTGCAGATGATGCTGTTCTGGCTTCTGTAAAGTACCAGGAAGATGCTGGTGTGGACATTGTAAGCGACGGAGAACAGCGGCGAGACAACTTCTACTCATTCGTCGTTGAGAAATTGGAAGGTGTCCAACTGATGACGGTCGCTCAGCTTCTCAATCATGTAAAGGATCGGGCGAGATTCGAAGAGACTCTTCGAGCTCTGGATGTGCCCGCGTTTGCGATGAAGAGTCCCGTTGCTACAGGCCCAGTCAGGGCGAAGAGCGGGCTGGCCGCTGACGAGCTGCAGTTTCTGAAAGCTCACACCAAACGGGAGACGAAGGTCCCGCTTCCCGGACCCTATATGCTGACAAAATCCAGCTGGTTCCCAGGACTCTCCGACAACGTGTACCCGAACGTTGAGGACCTAGGGGTTGAAGTGAGTAAGATTTTACGCAACGAGATCATCGCGTTGCGTGATGCTGGGGCTGATTTCATTCAGCTTGACGAGCCAATTCTAACCCAGATGGTCTATGGTGCTGAGGGTGCAGAGTCTTTCATGTGTGCCGCACTGGCCTCGCGAAAAGATCCGACCGAAGAATTGTCCTACGCGCTGGAACTGATGAATCGTACTATTCAAGGAATCTCGGGGGTGAAACTCGGGGTTCATGTCTGTAGAGGAAACTGGAGCCGAAAGGAGGACGTGCTGCTCAAGGGCAACTATGGCCCCTTACTTCCATACCTTATGGAGATGAAGTTGGATCAGCTTGTGCTGGAATTCGCGACTCCACGAGCCGGAGAACTTGAGGTGTTCAGAGAGTACGGTGACGAGAAAGAGCTCGGGCTCGGAGTTGTCAACCCTAGAAGTTCAGAGATTGAACGGCCGGAGGTTATCGAGAAACGGGTCCGTGAAGCGTTGAAGATCTTTGATCCTTCAAAAATATTCCTTAACCCGGACTGCGGATTCGGAACCTTCGCAGAGCGACCAATGAACGATGCTCGTGTCGCGTTCGCAAAGCTTCAATCGATCAGCGAGGCTGCGAAGGTGCTGAGAAAGGTCGAGGTTGGTATTCCGGCTTGAATCCAGCTCAGCAACGCTAATATAACATACGTCATATGTCCGGGGCCATGCAGAAGGTCGAAGAGAAAGAGCTGAACGGTCTCATAGTTTCAAAGCTTGAAGCATTCGTCAACGAGATAAGAACGAAGCCCGAAGCTGCCAAGGCAGTCAACGGGCCATGGCTCACACGGGTCGAATGGCAAGGTGGCCTAAGCGCAAAAGCGTACATGCGCAACCACGTGGCCAGCTTCGACGAACCTGAAGGACTCGGCGCAACAGACACCGCCGCCAGTGCGCATGAGCACGTTCTCTCAGCTGTCGATTCGGCGACATCAAGAACTGGGCGGGGTTAAGCGACGAGAGCACACCTGGCTATCCCGAGATCAAGGCAAAGATCTATGTCAAGGCCGACGCCGACAAGGCGACGCTCGAGCATCTCTGGAACGAGGCGTGGAAACGCTCCGTCGTCGCCCAAACAATCACCCGTGGCGCAAGGATTGTCCCCGAATTCGAAGCTGTCTAGCAACCATCGTTTCGAAAAGATCGTCCAGAGTCCAGATAGACGATCTATGTCAGCTGTCTTGACCTGGCATTAGAATTTAGTGGGACGGGAAAGAAATTGGCCGAACTCGTAGATTTCTCATGGATTGATCAACACAAAGAGGACGCTGGCCTTGTTATCGTTGATTCTCGGCCTCCCATCAAATATCTCCAAGGACACGTCCCACAAGCAGTAAACCTTCCAACGTCCAAGGTCTATGACAGGGGAACCCTTGAGCTCTTGCCATTCGAGCGGCTCGCAGGAATTTTTGGAGACGCCGGAATCGACGAGGATACGACGGTCTTGGTCTATGATGACCACGATGGTCAGAACGAAGCAATGCTTGCTTGGACCCTTGAATTCCTAGGTCATCCACAGGTGAAACTTCTCTCCACATTTATGAGCCGGTGGACTAAGGAAAACAGACAAATCTCGTATCGGCCAATAAAACCTGAACCTAGACTAATGCACGCGAGGCCGATAGGACGTATACGTGCTAGTTTCGAGGAGGTTTCTAACGGAAGAATGAGACTCGTCGACTTGAGAAGTCGAGACGAATTTGAGGGAAAATCGTCCGAAGGGCCAGAGTCTAAGCATCTGCCAGGGGCTGTAAGCATCCCATGGACGAGTCTGCTTGGCGAAGAAGGTCAGCTGTTCCGCCCAAGGTTACAATTGGAGACATTGCTCTCCGAGGTGGGGCTTGGCCGAGATGATCAGATCGCTACCTACTGTAGTTTCGGCCCACGGGCGGCGGTAGGATACGCTGCATTCCACCAATTAGGCTTCAAGCATCTTAAACTCTATGACAAGTCTTTCCAACACTGGACGAAGCCAAAAGGCTTGTCATTGGACAACTGTCTCCCATCACTCTAGTCAGTAGTTTGCGTTAGTTGCGGGGCCGTTCTCGCTGTAAGATTTCAGTACGATCCGCGCCTCGACCACTCAATGCTCGACGTCAGGTTTGTTATCGGGCCACTTTGAATACGTGGTCCCATGTGTTCAAGGCCATTCCGACTCTAGCCCAGAGCGGGACGAAAGCCTCCAGCCAGCCCGCGTTTTCGATGCCGCCAATATCTATGGCTCCTTTCCAGCCGAACTCTTTCAGCACCTTTATCACTTGCTGCTTCGCCGCGGGATCGTTTCCACAAATCATCATTTCGACATCCTTGAACTTTGGATCGACCATCTGCGAGTTCGGGACCGTATTGAAACACTTGACGATTCTTGCGGATGGAAGCTTGCGCTGGACGCGTTGTCCCAGAGAGTCTGTCGGTGAATACAACATTCCCGGAGGCGGGCCTCTCGAGAAATCGAGCTGATTGGTCACGTCGATGACGAGTTTTCCGTTGAAGTTTTGTGGCTTGGCGAGGTCGATGGCCGCTTCGATGGCCGAGCCATTGGTTGCTAGGACGATGATGTCTCCGAAGGCCGCTGAATCTGCAAAGGTTCCGGTTGACGCATTTCTTCCCACTTGGTTGACCCAAGTCATTAGCTTCTCACTGTTCGGAGTGCGTGAGGCGATCTTCACCTCGTGCTGACGACTAACAAATCCCTTTCCTAAGGCTCTGCCCACATCGCCACTGCCGAGAATGCCAACTTTCATAGTTTCGACGTCCATCCGAGCAGATCGTGTACTCGCACTATTAACGTCTAAGCGTTGGTCGAGATGTTGCTAACCAATCGTTATGTTCTCTAAGGGTCCTGCTTGCTGAAGGATGAAAGAGCGAAGAAGGACAATTCCACCCAAACTGAAACCAGTCTCTGAGGCTATCAACAACGCGATCGAAGAGGCGAAGAGGATCAGGGAACTTTCAGTTCAGGAAGAAGTGATCGTCGAACTGGACAAGGTCAACGTGGTCCTGGAACAGGCCAAGGAACAGATCACGAAGATCATGCGATAGTGGTGCTGGACTAGCGTTCTGATGCCCTGTATCCACGCGTAAATCGTTGGACGGGCTTTACCCGGATTCCGCGGCCGCCAGCGGCTTAGTACTGGCTTGCCCAAGTGTTTGCATTAACTATTAATGAGTTGAGAGCCCAGCTGAACAGCTTTGGAAGAGAAACGCCCGCGCGCTCGCCACCGATTCGATTTCTCCGGAGAGACCAGAAAGAGAGGAGCCCAGACAGCCACTGACCAGATTCTAAGAAGCCTGAACCGTCAAGCGCAATCCACGCGGGACATAGGCGAAGATCAAGAGAGTCTTGTAGGAGAATCTTCTCAGCTCGACGAGCTGGATCAGCTAGCCGAATATTCTGGGGGTCTAAGGCTTGGCCGCTGGCTATTCATTGGAATGCTACTAGCTATCCCGGTTTTTCTCTGGGCATATGGGTTGTTTCCCCGAATCCTCTATGTTGACACAGTCGGCAGTATCGACAATTTGATCTCGCTGATTCCGAGAATTGACATCTTGATTATCGTGACAATTTGGGTAGCCGCTCTGGTCATCGGTCTGTTGGGAAGACGAGCTCGTCACGCATCGAGAACCCGTCTCGGCTAGAGTATCGTTCAGATTAGAAATTTCTTGAGAGGGGTCTAACTTCGACTTTCCTTGGGAACTTTCTGCGGACGTAGCTGGATAGCATAGGACCTTGAAGCATTATGGAAATGAACGCTACTCCTAGTACCATCGAGGTGATCACGTCCCTTGACGGGATCGTGGCGGGTAACGAGGCTACGAGTGCAATGGATAGCGCGCCCCTCATTCCTCCCAGCATTGCAACGTTCTTCCAGGATCTCGGAATCGGTTCTCCGTTGATCTTGGAGGTTCCGAGTAGCGGGTAGACTGATGAGAAGCGTGCGATCGTCACCGCTGTAAACGCAAGTCCGATCGGTAGAAGATCAGCCCGAATTCTGGCTAGGTCTGTGCTGAGTCCAATGTAGAGGAAGGCTAGGGAGTTGGCGATGAAAGATGTGATTCTCCAGAAGTTTCTGAC
>WNGH01007557.1_pt1 | contig 10329 bp, 8 predicted proteins | sample 5400631 | NCBI WGS metagenome assembly WNGH01 (sample SAMN13153373, study PRJNA577476) | soil metagenome | isolation source: 115 cm soil or saprolite under Garry oak tree replicate 1 | place: USA:California | collected 2016-06-15 | reverse complement strand
GTTCGCCGCGAACGACGCCCATGCCCAGGCGCAGAGAGATGGGGGCGTAAATGTCCAGCGTCTCGCGCGCGATTTTCTGCTGCCTGTCGGGATCGAGGTATTCGAGCGTGCGCATGTTGTGCAAGCGGTCCGCCAACTTGACGAGAACGACGCGAACGTCGTTCACCATCGCCAGCAGCATCTTGCGGACGCTTTCCGCCTGGCGCGCTTCGGGGGCCAACATCTTCAAGCGGCCGATTTTTGTAACGCCTTCGACGAGATGGGCGACCTCCGCGCCGAAGCGTTCTTCGATGCGGGAAACGGGATACTCGGTGTCCTCGATGGCGTCGTGGAGAATCGCGGCGGTGAGGGTGGTGGCATCCAGACGCATGTCCGCGAGGATGTGCGCGACTTCGAGCAAGTGGGAGAGATACGGTTCGCCGGAGCTGCGGAACTGGTCGTGGTGGCGCTCGGTGGCGATCTCGTAGGCGCGGCGAATCATCCAGGGATCTTCGGAAGGGCGGTTCTTGCGAAGCTTTTCGAGGAGCTCTTCGAGTCGCGAGTCCACCTGGCGAACCGCGCGGTCGCGGTTGAAGCTAAGCGGGAGATTGCTAGGCGACGGCATGTCTTAGTTTACGCCAGAAAGGGCGCCTCCCGAGAAAATGACCTGAGGTGACGAGGTGAAGGAGCGAGGACCGATGGCACCCTCATTTTTGGGCGAAGAGTGCAGAATTGATTGGAAACAAAAGAGTTGAGTCCTTGGTCGATGCAGAAATGCGCAAAAGAGTTCACAAGAGCATGAAATGAAAGTGGATAGGGTAAGAAAATGGGATACAGCATGACAGCGACGCTGACTCTCACGCCCCCCGCGTTTTTTGTAAGTGTTGCATTTGAATGATTTAGGTATTGCGCAAGTTCTTTGCTTGCAACACATAGGAGGAGGCTCAGAAGTGTTGCATCTAAAGGATTTGGAGGTGTCGAGGGGGGAGAAAAAGGGCGGACCGATGCTGGAGGAGCGTTAGAGCCTTTTCGAGGAGACGGAGACACTTTGAACGACTCGCGATGTCCGCCCAGGACGCGAATCCTTGAGGGATGCGCGGCTCGGGAGCTGATTGATGTGGCTGGCGTCCAATTCATACAAAAGTGTAGCACGGCCAGCGCTAACTGTCAATAACTATTATTATATAGATATCATTCGAATGGAGCTGTAAGGCGTTGAAATGTTTGTAGGTTACAAGTTTGAAGCTAGAAGACGGAAACTAGAAAGGAGAAGTGGAAGACCGGCCGAGCGGTACGACAAAAAGACGGAGAAAAATTCAAAATCCGCACCCTTTGTAAAACAAACCCCAAGGGTGTGCCACCCCGAATTCGTCTTAGGACTCTACGTCGCGGCCAGCCGCCAAGTGCAAAACGGCACCCGGGGCACCCCGCCACTCGTCGGTCACGGGTCCTTGGGACGCGACTCGATGATTTTTTGGATCCAATCAGGTGGCGGCTGCTTCGAGCAGAGAAGGTTATTGAAGAACGCGAACCTACGGAAGTCATTCGAGCCTCCGAACGTCCAGGTGCCACAAGGGCCGCCGTGTTCCGCTAGGCGGTTCACAATCTGGCGCACGGTCAGATTCTGGTATGTCACTGTCCATGGCTCAGGCGGGTATGGATCCTCTCCACTCATTTGCATATGTGCAACTTGTTCGCCGGGTGGGCCTAACTGGCGGCTGATGGCAAGTAGCCCGTCATCCACATCGGTGGCGTTTTTCAATTCAAACCTCTGGAGCTTACGATTCAGAAGATAGGAGGGATCGTTGACGACGTCCTTGGGAAAGACATTGACCGTGGCACCGTCTGTGGACCATGTATAGCGAGAGTCGGCTTCGCAAAGGACGTTTAGGACTTCCCGAGCACTCTTGTCCTTCACTTGGAGGCTGAATTGGGTGTCTTTGATTTCAGGGGTGGTTGAGTCACGCTTCAGAACGCCCTCGAACCCAAACCCGAAGGGTACCGGGATGCGGGCAAGCTTCCAAAGTCCGTCAAGTAGAGTCTCGTTATGCAATTCGAACTGTGGAACCCTGGTTGCCAAAAGCTTGTCTTTCGTGCCCTTCTCAGCGTCGGACTGTTCCGTGGGCGCAACCTGGCTGAACAGGCTAAGTGTCATTGCGAGAAAAAGGACAGCGTATTTAAGGTGATGATACTGAGGCCGCGTCATTGGGTTGGTCCCTGGTTAGTCAATGTGACGCCGGAACTGGAATATGTCAATAAGTTTTGGCGCACTTGGTAGCCTTCAACGGAAAGCGTCTGAGTAATGGTTGCAGAAATCGTTAGGGGAGCTGTGCTGCAGTATTCGACCCTGTCGGTGAACTGGCTGTTCGCGTCCAGGTTTCCGTTGCCTGTGCCGGACCCGGACGGTGGCTGCGGGTTGAAGCTCTCTGTAACGGCGGTGTTTGAGAGGCCAATTCCGGACTGCGCCGCAGCGTGATCCGGGTGCGTATAGGGAGTATAGGTATAAAGATATTTTGTCCCATAGCCGAGGGTACAGGTGTTGCTCGGCGAATTGTTCGTTACGTAAGCGAACTGCCTGGCCGTAACGTTGAGCGATTTGGAAACTGATGGCTGTCCGCTTACTGTATACGTAACCGTGAGGGTCCTGTCTCCGGAATTGGTACTTTGGGTGGTCGTGGTAACAACCCACCCGGGGCCTGCCGATTGCACCGCCGTGAAGGTGTCACCCGAAGCCGACGAAGTTTCGGTGAACGTACCGCCGGTTGGAGAGACTGTTGCAAAGATTGAATTCGGCGTTGCGAGGTTGGGGTCAGTTCCAACAAAAATGGAATTGTACTGATTGCCCTGCAATTGTAGTTTCACGACGTTGACGCTGCCGCTGGGGCGGAACTGCTCGGCGGGGCATTCCAGGCGGTTGTCTTGTGTTTGTTGTATGGTTCCGAAGGTGTTCGAGGCTGTCGACCCCACGGAGACTCCGGTGTGGGTTCCATAGTAATTCACCGTGGCAATGGATGTGCTACCCGTACTCCAGTTGTTGTAGAAGCTGTCGCTGAGATCGTACCAGTTTCCTGAGCAGTTGTCGTATGCGTTCACGCCATTGGATCCAGTAAAACTGAGGGGTACAGCCAGAGGGTTATACCAAAAAGTTCCTGGCTTGTTATAGCCGCAGCAGAGCGCGCAGCCGTAAGCGACGTGGCCGTAAGTCTTGTCATAGATGACTTTGCCCTCGAAGAGAGTGCCGACGCCGGTGTTGGTGAGGTCGCGGAATTCGTAGGAGCCGGAGGTAAGGTCCGCGGGCAGAGTCTTGCCGTTCTTGTCGGGAACGTGCTCGCGAATCAGCTTGCCGACGTCCATCCACATCTGTTCGTCCGGCTGGAGCGTTTGCTCCAGATCGTATCTTTGCGCTCCTTGATTATAGAAGATGGTGAAGGCCGCCTGGGTTGGCTTGGTGCCGCCATTGCCCGCAGTGATGATGGAATTGTGATGGGGGTCGAATTCCCACATGCCGCCTTCCCACTTGAAAGTGAGTTGGTCGGAAAAGGGCGTTTGGGCGCCGTAGCGCAGGGTGGCGTCGTAGCTGGCGGCAACGGCCATGAGTTCGTCGGGCTGGCTGTTGGTAGTGATGGTTACAGAGGCCCAATTGGCGTCCGCCGGCAACGTTTTGCCATCCTGGAGTGCGGCCACATCTATACGCCGCGTCTCGTACGGACTCAGGCGCAGAATGGGCCCCTGGGCTTTGCCGGTTGTGCCGGCGTTTCGCCAATTGAAGCGCAGGGCCGCGTCGACAGACTTGGCGGTGGTATTGCGCAGGAAAAGCTGTGGCTGAAGAGTGGTTCCCGGCGGGAATGCCAGAGCGGGATCAGGATTGGTAAGGGCGAGCATGGGGGCGCGGACGGTCCAGACGGAAGTTTTCGCGTAGTCCCGCTCTTCGAGTTTGGTTGCCGGATTATAGTCAAACATCTTTAGGATGGCAGAGAATCCGGCGGTTTCATCGTACAGGAAATGGAGGGTGTCCAGCGATCCAGCGTGGGCGTTCGCTGAGATTTTCAGCCCGCCGTAGGAACCCGCAAGGCCCGCCGCCTGTACGAGTTGGCGAACGGAGCAGCGGGATGTCGCGCCGGGGCCGAGCAGGATCTTCTGCCTTTGTTCCTTGCCGCTCGCGTCGTATAGAGATAGGTCGAGAGGAAGGGGGTTCTTGCCCTGGTTAGTCAAGAGCAAATAGTCACTCGTGGAGTCCTTGGGCAGCCACCAGACGCCCTCGCGGCCGCCGGATTGAAGCGCCTCGGATGATCCCATGGCATCAATGTGGAACGCGACGGGGTGACCGGTCTTGCGAATCATCATGGCGGCATACAAGGTCGCGGAAGACGATGAGCGATAGCGGAGAACGACGGAACCGTAGGCCCCGACGAGTTGCGGAGCTGCGGCGGCAGCTATAGCCGCGTCAAGATCAATGGATTTCACTTCCTGCGGCTTAAGGGCGACCGGCGCCAATATCGTTTCGGCTCCACTGGGAAGCCGGAGAGCTGGAGTTACAGTCACGTCTTGTCCCGCAGCATTGTTTTTCAGTTGCAGCTCACTCGTCCAGCCAGTCTCCGAAGTCCAGTAGGAAACGAACTGTTCCTGGTCAACGGGAGGGGGAGGCGGTTGTGTGGGAGGGGGTTTTCGGATGGGAGGAGATTGTGCCACCGCGAGCTGCGCTACAAGCGGGACCACCAGCAGCAGGGGAAGAAGGACGAAAAGAGGACGAAACGGCGCAGGAGATAGAAGACACATGGGCCACCTCACGGAGGGCCAAGTGGCGGGACGATAAGCTAGCGATACGTCGAAGTCAAGATAATATTTATTCATGGAAGGAACGAGTCTTTAGCCGAGTTTGGAATAAGACGCTCAGGCTGAAATGTGTAGCAGGGCGCCTGGGGGACGCCCCTGTGGATAAGTCGATTTTTTAGAGGCGATTGCCGATCGCGAAAGCAGGACGCTGATTACTGATCGTAAGCGCCGACCGGAATCAGGAGCCCGGCTGGGGCTGTTCGGCGCGCTTTTGCTTGATCTCCTTGACCTTGTCGATGAGGTCGTCGGCCTGCTTCTGGAGGCTAGCACGCTCTTCGGCGCTTTCCACCATATCCGCCTTGCGGCGATAGAGAAGGTTCAGGTAAGCCATGGCGTCGTCGTAATCTGGGCGGATCTGGAGGGCTTTCTGAAGGGCCGTGATGCCTTCCTCAACCATGGCCGAGGACTTGGCCACGTAGTCGGCGCGAACGGCGGGCGGCATCGGATCGGTGTCCCTGACCTGCTTGGCGATGTGATCCTTGTTATAAGCGGCGCGAAGCTCCAGGTTGATGCGCTGCGCCACAATCCAGTCAATGGCAGCAATCCAGTAATAGGGTTCCGGATCGTTGGGCTTCAACTCGATGTGTTTCTGATGGTAGGACTTGGACTCATCAAATTTTTTGGGATCGTAGGGAGTGCTGGACATCTGGAAGAGGATGGAGCCGATGCCATCGATGGCGCTGAGATTGTTGGGATCGATCTGCAAGATTTCCTTGAACTCATTGACGGCGGCGTTGCCGAGGCGCACGTTCTGGTCGGAAGGAGCGCCGGGAATATACTGGCTGGCGTAAGCGGTGGCCAGATAGACGCGGGCGTTCATGAGACCAGGGTCAAGCTCCTTGGCTTTCTGGAAATCGTCGATAGCCGCGTCATAGAGACCGTTCTTGTAGTTGCCGACACCCTTATTGAGGAGGTCGCGGGCCTGCAATTTGCTGCAGCCGGAGACACCAGCAACAAGGAGCAAGAACGTCACGAAGGCGGAGGCTCCTTGGGCGCAACGGGCCGGGGCGGACCGGCGCGGAGCCGGGCCTGGCTTTGGTGCCAACCGAGCTGAGCTTGCACTGATCACGGCATAAGTCATCGAAGCATCCATCCCTGCTGTACGCGGCTCCGAAAAGCGACAGGCCACGCCAGGAAATTCACGTCCGCCCTGCGAAGGGCAATTCGAAACGGCCTAGAGAACCCTTTCCACATCCGGCGTCAGCAGGCCAACCGACGCAATTCCCGAGGTGTGCATGACGTCGATGACACTGGCCACCACACCAAACTCGACCGGAGCATCGCCGCGGATAAACGCGACGCGAGTTGCGCGCTGCTTGAAAATCTCCTCGATGCGGCCGCCTAGTTTATCCCAACGAACCGGCTCCTGATTGATGCGCAACGAACCGTCCGCCAGCACCTGCACCACTACCACTTCGTCAAGCGGAGGCGGCGGCACTCTCTCCGTGGAAGACTGGGGAACCAGCGCATCCAAACCCACCGAGTACTTCGGGATGATCATAAAGATCACCAGAAGCACCAGCAAGATATCGATCAGCGGAACGACGTTCATTTCCGAGACGATACCGCGCTTATCACCAACTGACATTGCCATGATCCACCTCGTTTGGCTGAAATGCCCCGCGAGGAGGACGCTCACATCCGTACCGAGCTGCAAAAACTATTGACCGGCTTCGAGCTTGGCGGTGATCAAACCAATCTTGTCGATACCAGCACCGCGCATGATGTCGATGGCACGGGCAACTTCCATGAACATTACATCGTTGTCGCCTTTGACGAAAGCGATTTTCTCGGCGCGCTCCTTGAAGATCTGTTCGATGCGCGGGCCAAGAGCGTCCCAGTTGGTATCTTCGTTGTTGATCTTGAGCTTGCCACCGTTGTTGACCTGGACGACGACAGTCTTGTTCTCAAGTTCAACGTTCTGCTGCTGGTTCGGAGAGGGCTGAGGAACGAGCGTGTCCAAGCCCTTCGGAATGAGCGGGGTGATGACCATGAAAATGATGATCAGCACCAGCAGAATGTCGATCAGCGGGACGACGTTGGGCGTGGCCATCGATCCGCCAGATTCTCCTCCTACATCCATCCCCATAGCGAGTCTCCTGTGGGCCTGAGGTAGAGCACCTCCTCGGGCCGCGAAACCGCGCCAGGTGGGATCCGGCGCGGCTTAACAAATCAGCAAACGAATGAGCGAACAGCAACCACGGTCCTCAATCCGCGGGTGGCGGAGGAGGAGTTGATGGACCTTTCTGGTTCTTCTCGGTGAGCAGACCGAGCTGATCGACGCCCGCGGAACGGATCTCGTCGACGATCTCGACAACCCGGCCATACTTAGCGCGGGCATCGCTCTTGACGAAAACAATCTTGTCAAGGCGATTAGAGATGCGATCCTTAACCTGGCCAGTGAGATCTTCCTTGTTTACAGCGGTATTGCCGAGGAAGATCTTGCCGTCACTGGTGATGGCGACGACGATGGCGTCATCCTTATCGGCGTCTTTCATTTCATGGGGATTGTTGGTTGGCGCTAAATCCACCTGATGAGTTTTCTGCAACATGGGGGTGACCACCATGAAGATGATGAGAAGTACGAGCATGATGTCGGCCATAGGAATAACGTTGGGGGCCGCCATCTGAGGTCCGGCTTGTGGCTTATAGGCCATGGCCGGTTACTTTCTGGCGCCACGGCGCAGGATGAAGTAGTTGATGAGCTCCATGGAGGAGTTGTCCATCTCGACGTCGAAGGCTTCCACTTTATTGGTGAAGTAGTTGTAAGCCCAGACGGCGGGGACGGCCACCAGCAAACCGAAGGCCGTGGTGATGAGCGCTTCAGCGATACCGCCGGCGACGGCCGACAGACCGGTGGCTTTGTTCTGCTCGATGCCCTTGAAGGCGTTCAAGATGCCGACGACGGTGCCGAAGAGACCGACGAAAGGAGCGGTGGAACCGATGGTGGCGAGGGCCGAGAGGCCGCGCTTCATTTCGGCGTGGACGATAGCGACGGAGCGCTCGAGACCGCGCTTGGCGGCGTCAATGACGTCGGAGTCCGAAACCTGCTGAGAAGCGGATTGGAACTCCGAGAGGCCGGTGGCGACGACCTTGGCGATGTGGCTCTTCTTGTTGCGCTCGGCAATGGCGATGGCTTCGTCAAGCTTGCCGTCCTTGAGAGCTCCGGCAACTTGTTGGACGAAGACACGCGACTGCTTGCGCGCCGCGCTGTACATCAAGGCGCGGTCAATCATCACGCCGAAAGAATAGATGGATAGGATAAACAGAATAACAACCACGGCGAGCGCGAGGGTGCTCATCGAGTGCAACATGCTGCGGAGGTCCCAACTGGTGGCCTGTTGCAGCATCAAGGCGGAAAATACGTACAGAGTAGCTACCATTCGTTTGCTCCTTAAGTTTCAAGTGACCCTGGATCTGCGGGGGTCAACGAGAGTGTCTGCTGATGCTTTCACCCGGACTGGCGCGCCTGTCCCACGACGGGCGCGCCGGCCCGCACTACTGGTTAAGAGAAAAAATCACGTCGACGGTGGTGTCCACGTCAACGGCGTCGCCATTGAGAAGCGTTGGTTGATAACGCCACTGACGCACGGCGTCCAACGCAGCCTGCTGCAGCAGCGGGTGGCCGCTCACAACTTCCAACGACTGAATCGTGCCATCCTTGCCGATGATGGCGTGCAGACGGACCGTGCCTGAAATGCGCGTCTGGCGCGCCAGCGGCGGATAAACGGGTTGAACACGGTTGATAATTTTGGCTTGCTGAACGTTGCCGCCGACGCGGAGCGGACCGGTCAGCTTGGGCTTCGGTGGGGGCGGCGCTGCGCCCATACCACCGATGACGCCACCTAATACACCGCCCATGGAGCCGCCGGAAACACCACCCGGGACACCACCGGTCATACCAACGGACACGTCGGGCTCGGCGTCTTCCTTAATAATCTTGACATCCTTAGGGATGACCTTGGGGGCCATCAGCCTGCCGGCATCCATTAAATGGGCTTGCGGCTTGACGTGGACGACCTGAGCTACCGCAGGAGGCGGGGGCGGCGGTGGCGGGGGCGGCGGTGCGGTTAGCATGGTGGCCATCATGGCCTTCGGGAGCGCCTCGGTGTAAATCAGAGGAATCAAGATCAGGATCCCCAAGAAGGCCGTCTGAAAAAGCATCGAGACGACGACTGTCCACGGCTTATTGGTCTTCTTCGGATTCGGACTGGAAATCACCATTTCTTCAAACATAGGTCCTACCTTCTCCCAGCGGGAGCGAGACGTCCGGAGGCGTTTTCACTACCGCGGGCTTTGTTGCCGGTTGCTGGTCCGGCGCTTGCGGCCGCGCGCTGTCCGCGCCAGCGATTCCAGGCGACGACGAGCGGGGCGGCGATACCAAAACTGGAGTACGTTCCTACCACAATCCCTACCACCAGAGCAAAGGAGAAAGCGCGAAGCACCTGGCCGCCCATCAGGAACAGGACGAGCACGGTAAGGAAAGTCAATCCGCTGGTCAAGATCGTTCGCGAAAGAGTCTGATTGATGGACTTGTTGACCACGTCGGCAAACGAGTCCTTGCGCAGCAAACGATTGTTCTCACGGATGCGATCGAAGATGACGATGGTGTCGTTCATGGAATAGCCAACCAGCGTGAGCAGCGCCGCGATGACCGTGAGGGAAATCTCGAATTTCAGCAACGAGAAAAACCCCAGGGTGATCAGCACGTCGTGGAAGACGGCCAGAACGGCGGCGGCTCCGTAAACCCACTCGAATCGAAAAGCAATATATACCAGCATGCCGCCCAAAGCATAGAGGGTAACGTAAATCGCCTGGCGGCGGAGCTCGGCGCCGACCTTGGGGCCGACGACTTCGACGCCGCGAATGGCGAAGGGCCCAAGAGCGTAACTGTTTTTCACGGCGCCGAGCACCGGTGCGGTCACACCATCCACTTTGGAGAGGTCATCGAAATTGGTGAGCACACCGTTAGCGTTTTTGTCGCGGTGATCGAGAAGTTTTTTGGCGAGCTGCTGGTAATGATTACCGGCGTTGACGGAGAGGAAAAGCGGATCTTTTTCAGTGAGGACGGCGGCAAGCGAGGAAGGCGTGGCGGAATTGAAATCGGCTTTGTCCGAAGTTGCCACTCCGAAGGTGGCGTTCAAAGCGCTAAGGACCTTCGCCCGGTTGGCATCCTCGTCCTCGCCTTTACCCTCGACGAAGATGACGACTTCGCTGGAGGTCGAAGCACCGATGTCGGCGATGGTCTGAATCTCGGTGTTGCCGAGCCCCTGAGCGGTCAGGCCGCTGCGGAGCTTGTCGAGATTGGGAGGCTGGGCGAAGCGCACATCCACGTTGGTGCCGCCTTTAAAGTCGATCCCGTAGCGAATCCCACTACCGAAGAAAATCGAAGTCCACCCGGCGAGGAGAAGAATGCCACTTAAGGCAAAGAAATACTTGGCTTTGCCCATCCAGTCGATGTTGGGCTGCTTGAAGAGCTCGATCATGCCGCTTTTACTTCCCTTCCTTAGACACCGG
>WNGH01047405.1_pt1 | contig 10330 bp, 8 predicted proteins | sample 5400631 | NCBI WGS metagenome assembly WNGH01 (sample SAMN13153373, study PRJNA577476) | soil metagenome | isolation source: 115 cm soil or saprolite under Garry oak tree replicate 1 | place: USA:California | collected 2016-06-15 | reverse complement strand
GCCGAGCTGGGCATCCCGCTGAAGCGGAAGGCCGGGAAGCTGTCGGGCGGGCAGCAGGCGCAGGTCGCCCTCACCCTGGCGCTGGCCCGCCGGCCGCAACTCCTGGTGCTGGACGAGCCGGTGGCGATGCTCGACCCGATCGCCCGGCACGACTTCATGGCCACAGTGCTGGCCGCGGCCTCCGCCGACGGGGTGTCGGTGCTGCTGTCCTCGCACGTGCTCACCGAACTGGAGCGGGTGGCCAGCTACCTGGTCCTGCTGTCACGCGGGCAGGTGCGGCAGCACCGCTTCGCGCTGGGCGGCGTGGCCGTGCTGCTCGGCGGCCTGGCGCTGTACCTGTGGCTTACCGGCCTTCAGATGCACCACGCCTACGCCACCGTGGCTGCCTGCCACCCGGCAAGCTCATCTGCCTGCCAGAACCAGGTCATCAACTTCCAGACGGCCTACGGCCCCACGGCGCAGATAGTCGCGACCCTGGTGATGGCGGTGCCCATGCTGATCGGGGCGTTCGTTGGCGCGCCGGTCCTGGCCCGGGAACTGGAGACCGGCACCTTCCGGTATGCCTGGACCCTGGGCGTCGGCCGGCGGCGCTGGACACTGGCCAAGCTGGTGCTGCTCGCGGTCACGCTGGCGGTCGCCACCGGGCTGTCTAGCCTGCTGTTCTCCTGGTACTACCAGCCGCTCTTCGCCGCCGGCGGCCAGATCCCGCTCGACCCCAGGCTGTTCGGTCTGCGCTGGGTCGCGTATGCCGCCTGGACGCTGGCCGCCTTCGCGATCGACCTGCAACAGCACTACATGACACCGCTGATCGGCAGGAACCTGTTCACCCCGCCTGCTTCGGCGTGGATCATCAGCGGGTGGTGGACCAAGGGCGGCACGGTGATCAGCCAGTCCACCATGAACCAGATCATGAACACCATGTTCCAGCAGATCTTGCCCGCGATACTGCCCAAGAACGTCAAGAGCAACGACATCAAGTTCTATAAGGGGACGGCCAATTCCCAGGTGCTGAACTACCTCCTCCACCACGGCTACACGCAGTGGACCAGCTACCAGCCCGGCAGCCGGTTCTGGCCCTTCCAGTGGATCGAAGGCGGCTGGCTGCTCGCTCTGTCCGTGCTGCTCACCGCCGCGACCGTCTGGCTGGTCCGCCGCCGCGCGGCCTGAACCGCCTGCCAGCCACGGCACCGGATAACAGCAACCCCGGCCGACCCGCCGTTCCCGACCGCACCGGTCGTCGACGCGGGCGAGCCGACCGTGCTGCCGACGGCCGGGCCGGCCTACGCCGCCGCGCGTTCCGCCCTCGCCGAGGCCTGGGACGGCACGGCGCCCGCCGACATGGGCACCGGCGGCTCGATCCCGTTCATCGCGGAGTCCCAGGAGAGGTTCCCGGCGCGAGCATCCCCGTCACGGCGTCGAGGACCCCGACACCCGCACGCACGGCCCGAACGAGGGGCTCCACCTGCCGAGTTCGAGCGCGCCGTTCTCGCCGAGGCCCTGCTGCTCCAGCGCCTCGGCGGCGCCTAGGGCAGCCCCCCTGAGAAGCGACGAGCTCCGCCGGCGGGGACACTAGCCAGCGCTCAGTTCGACCCACGCCAGGCGGGCCGCTCAGCGTCGACCGGCCTCGATGCCGATGCTGCAGCGGTTCGCCGACAGCCGGACGTGCCAGATGTCGTCCAGCGCTGCGAGACGCGAGCAACACCTCACGTTCCGGCCGTTGGCGGCCCAGAGCCAGCCGCTGAGCGATCTCTGCTGAGCCGCGATCTCGGACCTTGTCCCGGAACCCCGGAGCCGGTTCCGCCAGCGGCGCCTGCTTGGCAGGTATCTGCGCAGGTCACCGGGGTTGTCCTGCCACTCGAACTGGTGGCAGGTGGACGGAAACTGAGACGGACGGCTACCGGCCGGGTGCTCGCACGATCGGGCCCATCCGGCGTTTGTCCTGCTCAGAGCGCGGTGGAGGTGGGATTTGAACCCACGGAAGACTTGCGCCTTCACACGCTTTCGAGGCGTGCGCCCTCGGCCACTAGGCGACTCCACCGCCGCTGAGCCTACCCGACCGGGGCAGCCAGCGCGGGTCAGCCAGCGCTCCGGCCTGCCGAGTCTGGCACTGCTCATACGGTGCGGCCCTCACCGGAGTTCCTGAGCCGCTGGAAGAACTCACGCAGCAGCGCGCCGCAGTCATCGGCAAGCACGCCGCCGACCACTTCGACGTCGCCGCCGAGCCCGCGGTCATGCAGCACGTCCCACCGTGATCCGGCGGCGCCGGCCCGCGGGTCGGCTGCGCCGTACACAAGCCGGCCCAGCCTGGCCGCGAGGACCGCCCCCGCGCACATGGTGCACGGCTCTAGGGTGACGACCAGCGAGCACCCGGCCAGCCGCCAGCTGCCAACCGCGCGCGCCGCCGCGCGGATCGCGACGATCTCGGCATGCGCCGTCGGATCGCCGTCGGCCTCGCGCCGATTGCTGCCGCTGGCGATGACCGAGCCGGCCGCGTCCAGGATCACCGCGCCGACCGGCACGTCGGTGCCGCTCGCGGCCACCGCCTGCTCGATCGCCATCCGCATGGCGGGCTCGAAGGACGCGAGGTAGCCGGTGGTCATGGCCTCGGCCTCGGTCAGCTCACCGGGCCGATGGCCACGTCAAGCGCACGCTCGAGGGCCGGGCCGAAGCCGAGCCTCCTGGCGATGCTCGCCAGCACCTCATCAGGGAACAGGTCGAGGTCGCCGGCGAGCGCGCCGAGTTCCATCTCGTCAACGCCGAGGTCGGCGAAGATGGACAGGTCGCCGACCGGGAGTACCTGGTCAAGGTCTTCATCGTGCGGGACGGGAATGTCCAGATAGTCGAGTACCTGGCGGGCCAGCGGCCAGTCGACCGACGCGGTGAGGTCGGAGAGAAAGACCGACACCTGCCTGCCGATCACCCGGAGTGCCACGAAGAAATCGTCGCCGACCGCCGCGAGACCGATGGTCCCGCCCCTGCTCGGCTGCTGCCGGAGGGCGTGGATGAGGCTATCCAGGTGCCCGGCGAACGCGGCGGGCAAGACCTCGGCTTCCCAAACGTCGTCTTCCCGGTAGACGACGACGGAAAAGTCGCTACTGCTCACCTCGGTCATCGTCCACCCCACCGGCGCGGCGTTCAGGAAAAGAATGGTGTCAGATTCCAGCGGCGCCTGTGGGCCGATCCGCGGGGCGCGGGGCGCCAGTGACCGATGCGGGCAAAGCTGCTACAGGTGGCCATGTTATGGGCACTCATCGTAGTCAATCGGAGCAGATCTCCTACCACTAACGCGCATCTGCACCGATTATCGCACCCGTATCGGCGCGGTACGTTCGCACCCGCCCGCCGGTCAGCTACGTTAGTTCTTTCCTGCTGATGGACATTGGCCAGGAAATTACCCTGGGTTAAGCTGAGTTCAACGGCCGTGCCAGTTTCTTCATGCCCGGCGGGAGGTGAGCATGAATATGAAGAAGGTTCTCACGTGGGGGCTCGTCATCTTCCTGATATACTACCTGGCCACTCAGCCAGTCAACGCCGCCGATGCGGTGCACTCGGGCTTCAACCTGCTGAAATCCGCCGGCAACTCACTGTCCACCTTCGTCAGCTCGCTCTAGCGCCATGACGCAGACGAGGGGCCGGATGTCAGGCCCAGCATCGGTCGACCGCTACCTGCTTCCGCAGGAGCGAAGGCTGCGCATCATCACGGTGCGTAGGCATCCGGCGGTGCTGATTGTCCCGATCGCCCTGGCGGTGGGCGGCCTCGTGGTGGCCTTCCTGCTCAGCGCGACGCTGCTGCGCACCGATGCGCCGATCCGTGATGTCGTGTGGCTCCTCTGGATAGGGCTCGCCCTGAACCTGATCTGGAAAGCGCTCAACTGGGCCGTCGACTACTTCGTGGTGACCTCTCAGCGAATAATGCTGACCAGCGGCGTGCTCACCCGCAAGGTCGGGATGATGCCGCTTGGCAAGGTCACCGACATGAGCTTCCAGCGGTCGTTCGCGGGAAGGATGCTCGGCTACGGCGAGTTCATCATCGAATCGGCCGGCCAGGACCAGGCGCTGCGGACCGTCGACCACATCCCTTATCCCGAGCAGCTCTACCTGGAAATCTGCGAGATGCTCTGGCCGCCGGCGCCGCATCCTGACTGCAAGATGTGCAACGGCAGTGGCAACGTCGTGCTGGCCGAGGAGCGCCGGCTGGTCACGGTCACGTGCCCGAACTGCGATGGCACCGGAAAGGCGCCGGAGCCAGGCGGCCGGTACGACGACACCATTGTCGAGGGCGCCAATCCGAACACTGATCCGAATGAGGACTAACGCCCAGACCAATCCCGCCAGGCCAGACGAGCCCGGCCCGGCCGGACCAGACCAGTCCGTCCCGACCCGCCAGACCAGCCCGCCCCGGCCATGCCAGCCGCCGCAACGCCGCACCCCATCATGATCGCGGGGATTTTTCCGCCATGACGACTGAGAAACCCCTCCGATCATGGACAGCTGCCGACCGAGTACCAGCAGCGGCCCTCCGGTGCTGTCCTGCCGCGGAGGCTCGGGGATTTGAACCCCGGATGGGCGTGAACCCAAACCGCATTAGCAGTGCGGCGCCATAGACCGGACTAGGCGAAGCCTCCTGGCGGCCTGACGGCCGGCCCTCAGGGTACTCCTGCTGCCGGAGACGCGGCAAAGCGCTACGGCGCGCCGCTACGGCACCGCGGCGCTGCGCGCGCTAGCGGGCCTCGATCACCTCGTAGTCACCGCGCGCATACGCATCCCGGATCCGGGTCTTGGCGAACTTGCCGACGCTGGTCTTGGGCACCTCGCTGATGAACGACCACCGCTCGGGTAGCTGCCAGCGCGGCATCTTGCCGCTGAGAAAGGCCCGCAAGTCGGCCGCGGTGACCGGCGAGCCATCCCGGATGACCACGGTGGCCAGCGGCCGCTCGCCCCATTTCTCGTCGGGCACGCCGATGACCGCCGCCTCTACGACGTCCGGATGCGCCATCAGGGCGTTCTCCAGTTCCATCGAGGAGATCCACTCCCCGCCCGACTTGATCACGTCCTTGGCCCGGTCCGTCAGCGTGACAAAGCCAAGCCGGTCGATGGTCCCCACGTCGCCGGTCCGAAGCCAGCCGTCGCGGAATTTCCCCGGGTCATCATCCCGGTAATACGAGCCGGTGACCCACGGCCCGCGAACCTCGATCTCGCCGACCGCCACGCCGTCGTGCGGCAGCGGCGTGCCGTCGTCGCCCACGAGGCGCCCCTCCAGGGCGCACATCAGCCTGCCCGCGGTGTCCCGGTATTTCCAGGCTTCGTCGGCCGGGGTTCCGGCCGGCGGATGCGCCACGCTGCCGAGCGGAGACGTCTCCGTCATTCCCCAGGCCTGCAAGATCCGGATCCCGAGTTCCTTCTCGTACGCCTCCTGCAGCGCGTGCGGCACCGCCGCGCCGCCGCACGGCACGAGGCGCAGCGAGGACAGGTCGCCGCCGTGCTCCCGGACGTGCGCGAGCACCCCGTTCCAGATCGTCGGGACTGCCCCGGCCAGCGTCGGGCGCTCCGCCTCGATCAGCCGGACCAGCGGCCCCGGGTGCAGGAACCGGTCTGGCATGATCAGGTCCGCGCCCGCCAGCACCGCCGCGTACGCGAGCCCCCAGGCGTTCGCGTGGAACATCGGCACCACCGGCAGGACCTTGTCTCGCTCGGAGAGCGCGAAGATGTTGCCCTGACAGACGCCAAGCGAATGCAGGTACGTCGAGCGGTGGCTGTAGACGACGCCCTTCGGGTGGCCGGTCGTCCCGCTCGTGTAGCACATGGCGGCGGCCTGCCGCTCGTCGATGTCGGGCCAGTCGAACGAATCGGGCTGCGCCGCGAGCAGGTCCTCGTAGGAATGCACGGCAGGGCCCTGGCCAGCGAGGCTGGCCAGCGCGGAACCATCCGTTTCACCCTGTTTTCCGGTCACCAGCACGTGCCGGATCGCCGGCGCATGCGGGAGTACCTGGGCCAGCAGCGGCACCAGGGTCGGGTCGGCGATGATCACGTCGTCGCCCGCGTGGGTAGCGATGTAGCCGATCACATGGGGATCGAGCCGCAGGTTCAGCGTGTGCAGCACCGCGCCCATGGACGGGATCGCGAGGTAGGCCTCGAGGTGCTCGGAGTTGTTCCACATGAGCGTGCCGACGCGCTGGTCAGCGTCCACGCCGAGGCTGCGCAGGGCATTCGCCAGGCGTGCGGCCCTGGCCCCGGTCTGGGCATAGGTCTGGCGGCGTGTCCCCTCCGTGGTGCAGGTCACGACCTCGCGGTCACCGTAGGCCGATGTGCCGTAGCGCATCAGTGCGGTCACGGTCAGCTGCACGTCCATCATCGTGCTGCGCACGGGCAACCTCCTGCTGTGCATGCCCGGCGACTATCCATCGCTCCGCCGGAATTGTCCCTGGGGTGGATAGTGCCACGCCAGCGCCCAAACGTCACCCCGCCCGCCGTGGCTCACTCCGCCAGCAGTTCGGCGTCGATCCGGAGCTTGGCCACCGCCCGCGACACCGTGCTCTTGACCGTCCCGAGGCTTACCCCGAGCGCATCGGCCACCTCCGCCTCGGTCATGTCCTCGTAGTAGCGCAGGACCACCGCCGCCCGCATCCGCTGCGGCAGCCGGTCGATCGCCCGGCGAAGCGTGTCCTGCAGGTCGCTGCCGGGGGCATGGTCGGCGACTGCCCGGTCCGGGATCTCATCGGTCGGGTACTCATCGAGGCGGCGCCGGCGCCACCAGGAGATATGCGTGTTTACCATCGCCTTGCGCACGTAGCCGTCCAGTGCCTGCCGGTCCTCGATCCGGTCCCACGCCTGGTAGGTCTTGGCGAGCGCTGCCTGGACGAGATCCTCCGCGTCGGCCCGGTTGCCGGTCAGCAGGTAGGCCGTGCGCAGCAGCGACTGGCTCCGCGTGGTCACGTACTCGCGGAACCCGCGGTCGCCGTTGCCGTGATCGCCGCGGTCGCCCGCTGCCGACGGCATGCTGACGCACCCGCCTGGCCCCGGCCCGCTCCCGCATGCGCGGTGTACGGGCCTGCCCGGTGAAGCCCCGTTCGTGCGCGTTTCTGTCACTCAGTGATCGCCCCCCGACGCTCACACGTCCCACCGTACCCAGTCGGCGGCCGTCAGCGGGCTAGCCGACGCTGTAACGGCGAGCCTGTCGGCGAGATATTGACAGATCGTGGCCCTATTTCGGCCTCGCCACAAAGACGTATATGTATGACCTCCGGCGGGAAGGTCACCGAACCGCTTGACGTGGGACCGTGCGAATACGCATGGTCATGGGGCTGGGACTGACAGTCCATGGAGGGTGGATGCTGGACGCTCGCGGAGATCACGCGTGTTGCGATCGCTGCGCGAGCGCGGGAGCGGCAGCGCGGATCGCCCGGCGCCGCCTGCTGAAGGCCGCGGTGTTCCGGCCAGCTGACTCCGGCGCCAGTAGCGGGGCCAGGTCGCACGCCAGATCGGGCCCCAGATCAGGCAAGGGATCCGGCATCCGGCCGGACAGCCCGGGCGAGTTTCCGCGCGCGGTGACGGGAACGGTCGTTGACGTCAGCCCGCACCTGCTCGTGCTGAGCCACGGCGCTGGCCAGGAGCGCTTCGCGCTGACCCCGGATGCGGCGGCCTGGCGAGGCTCGCCGATCGACCCAGCGGCAGTGCGGCCGGGAGACCAGGTTGTCGTCCGGCTGCACAAGCGGGCCCGCGGCGTGGCCGACCGGATCTGGGCGAACATCGGCCGGGTAACTGGCACGATCCTGGAGCGCGGCGCGGACGGACTGCTCGTCGACGAAGGCAAGACCAGGAAGCGCCAGTTCGTGACCATCCCGCGGCGCGCATTCGGCCGCATCCAGGTCCGCTTCCCGAATTTGCAGCCCGGCTATCTCATCGACGTGATCGGGCTGCGGCGGGGCGGCCTGCTTGAGGGACTGGTCCCTGCTACCTCCCAGCCCGCCTACCACGTCGACCAGATGCCTGCCCCGGCCCTGGTCAGCGGGCACGTACCGGATGCCATCAGCGGCTCGGCGACGTGGCACGAGCCGACCGACGAGCCGCCCGGGATCCTTGGCCTGGCCTATCCGGCGATCGACCCGGCAGTTCCGTGCGCCGAGGGCCATGGCGTGCCAGCTAACGTCCGGCTGCCTTATTTGTCCATCGGCAGCGTCTTACTGGTCCGCAACGACTGCACGGGCAGTTCCTGCGCGCTGCCGGTCACCAGCTGCGCGCCCGTCGGCCGGCTGTTCAATGACAGATGCGTCACCTGCGGCACCTCGCCGCGTAGCCGGGTGGCCGACCTCAGCCAGGCAAGCTTCGTCGCGCTCGGCGGTGAGCTGGAGCGAGGCTGCTTCAACGCGACGATCACGATCGGTGGCTGACCGTGCAGCTCTCCGTCGTGTTCCGCGAGGTGCAGGTTCCGCTGCTGTCGTCACTGCTGCTCGGCGGGTGCGCGGCGAAACTCATGCACATGCTGCAGATGCGCTCGATAACGGCCGGGCTCGGCCCGACCGCGCTGTTCCCGGTGCGCCTGCGCAAGCCGGCCGCCATTGTCATGTGCGCAACCGAGTTCATGCTCGGCGTCGGGCTGATCCTCACCGCGGGGAGCATCGGCCGAGGCGCGCCCACGAACATCGTGCGGATGGGCACCGCGCTGCTTTTCCTTGTCGCTACCTGCGCCCTGATCGAGCTCCGGGCCACCAGGCCGGATATCGGCTGCGGGTGTTTCGGGGACTTCAGCACCTCCCCGGTCAGCGGCCGCACGCTGGCCAGGTCGGCGCTTCTTGCCGCGTCCGCGCTGATCACGGTGGGGCTTGGGCCGCTGCAACCGCCGCGGCCAGGCGCCGCCGTCCTGCCGCTGGGGATCTTCGCCGCCGAGCTGGCGCTGATCGCCGCGCTGTCGCCTGAGGTCGGCGAGGGACTCGTCAGGCTCGGCTACTCGGAGCCCTGCGAACTGCGGCTAGTCCCGGCGGAGCGGACGCTGGCGGCGCTGCGCCGCAGTTCCCAGTGGCGCAGGCACGCTGGCCTCGTCACCGCGGCTGAGCCTGTCGACATGTGGCGGGAGCTGTGCTGGCGGTTTGTGGTCTTTCCCGGCGAGGCGAGCGGCAGGCAGGTCGAGCTGGTGTTCGCCGTGTTCCTCCGGCAGCACCGGCCCGCCATCCAGGCTGCCCTGGTCGACGCGGTCACCGGGGCCGTCATGCCGTGGCCGCCCGGGCCAGTGCGCCCCGCCGCCAAGCGGGAACGGGTCGGCCAGCTGTTGCGGACTCCGGCCCCGATGCTCTCCGCGCCGACCGACCCGGGCCTCGGAATACCGGCCGTGCCGGGCGCCAGGCTCGGCGATCTGCCGTTCTCTAGGGAATTCTAGGATCCGTTGTAGACGGCGGCAGAATCCCGCAGAATCGCTCCGCAGAACCGTCCTGGCCGACGGCACTGTCAGCTGGCCCTGGTCCTGCGGCGCTGGTCAGACGCCCCGGTCGAGCCGTCCTGGTCAGGCCGGCTGGGCGCGCAGGAATCGGCCGAAATGCGGCACGGTGAAGGCGATCAGGCCGCGCTCTGAGCTGTAGATCAGCCCTTTCTTGATCAGGCTGTCGCGGGCCGGCGAGACGCTGGACGGCTTGCGGCCAAGTTCCTCGGCGACCTGTGCGGTCTGCACGGGCTCATCGCCGAGCACGGCCATCGCCCGCATGTACTCGCGCTCCGCCGGGGTGGCGCGCTCGTACCTGCTGCCGAAGAAGCCGACCGCGAGCTCGCCGGCCGCCAGCGGGCCCGCCACGCCGACGTCGCCGGCCGTCACCGGGCTGCTGGCGGCGATGTCCCAGGTCACCTTTCCGTATGCCTGCACGAAGTACGGGTACCCGTCGGCCGCCGTGTACAGCGCGTCCAGCGCCGCGGGCTCGAAGTCCGCGCCCTCCCGCCGGGCCGGGGCAAGCAGCGCCACATCGGCGGCATCCCGGTCCAGCCGGTCGATCGACACATACCTGAACAGCCGCTCCGAGTAGCTCTTGCTCGCGGACAGCACCGACGGGAGATGCGGCAGGCCCGCGCCGACCACGATCAGCGGCCCGCCAGATTGCGACAGCTCGTGGCAGGCCGCGCAGAGCGCGGACACGTCCGGGGCAGGCACATCCTGCATCTCGTCGATGAACAGGGCGATGCCGACGCTCAGGTCGGCAGCGACGGCAGCAGCGTCGGCCAGCAGCTCGGTCAGGTCGATCTCCAGGTCACCGGAGTCGGCCCGGCCGCGAACCGCGGGCACGTCGATGCCGAGCTGCGCGGACAGCGACCCCTTCGGCGCGGCCGGGTCACGGATCGAGAATGCCTTGAG
>WNGH01007553.1_pt1 | contig 10330 bp, 8 predicted proteins | sample 5400631 | NCBI WGS metagenome assembly WNGH01 (sample SAMN13153373, study PRJNA577476) | soil metagenome | isolation source: 115 cm soil or saprolite under Garry oak tree replicate 1 | place: USA:California | collected 2016-06-15 | reverse complement strand
GTATCCGCACATCGTTTCTGATTTGCCAACCTACTCGGCGATCGTCAGGCGCGAGCACTTACCGCCAACTCCCCTGACCGATGATCAGGTCGTCGCGGTATATCGGGACTGGAAGCTCAAAGCGGTACGACTGGAGAGGGATGGAGCCGTTTACCGCTTCAACATGTTCCCCGGCCCTACCTCCGAAGCCTTGCGTCACGAGGTTGTCGGCAAAGTCGATTTGCTGGGTCACGTCTATGAGGTTCATCAAGGTCCGGGACTGGGTGGGTGTCCAATCTGCCTCGCGGCCGACTCGGTCGTCTCCACGCCAACCGGTCCTGTTTTCGCCTCCAAGATTGCAATCGGAATGCAAGTGTGGTCGGCTTCGCCCGACGGCCGGCCAACCGTTGCGGTTGTCCTGAAGATGACGAGTCGGCTGGATGCGCCAGGCAGCGAGATGATTCATATCGTCCTGGCCGACGGTCGCCAGCTCACTGCGTCCGCACCACACGAGATCGCCGACGGCCGATCCCTCGGAAGCCTGACAGTCGGTGATCAGATCGACGGAGTCACGATCACCGCTCTCGAGGTGGTGGGGGACTCATCCGGGCACACGTACGATCTGCTGCCTTCCGGGGAGACAGGTGAGTACTGGGCGAACGGAATATTGATGCGCAGCACGCTCAAGCCCGATTGATAGGAAGCGTCGGAAATAGGTGGTGTTCTTGCAGTTTACCGCCTGTTTGCCAATGGCCAAAACGGGCCCATCCCATGAACGGGGACTAAGAAACCTGGTGAAAGCCGATTCCGAGGTGCCGCGAGTCAAAGACTCCTGAGCCGCGTTTTCTCTCTGTGCTGCTTCACGCGGCTTTGTTTTTCGGCGTTCTGAGCGGGGTGACCACCCTTGGCGCCTTCGTGCCGGGGGCCATCCGCGCCCGGGTGTGGGTGGGCTTGCCCCTGGGACTGGCCCTGATCTCGTTGGTGGCATGGAACGCCACCATCCTCAGCCGGGAGCGTGACGTCGAGCTTGGGCTCGCGCTCGGCGCGTTCCTGGTAGCTCTTGCTTTGCGCTTGGCGATGCGACGCTGGAGCTGGCTGGGCGCGCAGCTCTTCGCCGCCGCCACGCTGGCGTCCATCGCGTACCTGCTCTACGCGGCGTCGATCACGTTTGTGGTCGGGCGAGAGCCCTTCTACCTCATCACCTCCACGCTCTTGCTGGTGCTCGAGGTTGCGGCCCTCACGCTTTCTCTCTCCTACCTGTTCGAGATCGTGGACACGACGAGTCGGACTTCGGACCGCCCGCATCCGGTCGACTCGAATTACCTGCCGAGGGTTGCCATCCAGGTCCCGGCTTACAACGAACCGCTCGAGGTGATGACCGAAACTCTCAACGCGCTCGCGCAGCTCGACTATCCGGACCTGATCATTCAGGTGGTCGACAACAACACGCCTGATCGCGAAAACTGGACCGCCCTACAGAAACGCTGCGAGGAGCTGGGCCCTCGATTTCAGTTCATGCACCTGGAGAACTGGCCGGGCTTCAAGGCCGGGGCGCTGAACGAGGCGACGCGCCGGTTGCCGAAAGAGGTCGAGATCGTCGGTGTCGTCGATTCGGATTACGTGGTCAGGCCGGATTGGCTTCGGGCAGTGATCGGACACTTCGCCGACTCCAAAGTGGCCTTCGTCCAGACGCCGCAGAACTATCGCGACTGGACCGACGACCAGTATCTGCGCGGTCTCTATTACAGCTACCGCTACTTCTTCGAGATCACCATGCCATCCCGCGCGCACCGCAACGCGATCATCTTCGCGGGCACGATGGGCCTCATCCGGCGCAGCGCGTTGGAGGAGATCGGCGGATGGAATACCGATGTTGTCACCGAAGATGCGGAGGCCAGCCTGCGCATGCTGGCGCGTGGCCATATCGGCATCTACGTGCCTCGTGCCTACGGTGAGGGGCTCATGCCGCTCAGCTTCGACGGCCTCAAGAAACAACGTTTCCGCTGGGCATTGGGTGGAGTCCAGATCTTGCGGCTGCATTGGCGCCGCTTGCTGCTACCAGGTCGCGGCGAGCGGCTGACGGTCGCACAACGCATTCACTGCCTCCTCGGCAACGTCCAGTGGTTTGGCGATGTCCTGATGTTCTGCTTCACCGTCTTGCTTCTTCTGACGGCGCTCTCCACGGCCATGCATCACCAATTGCCGATACGTCAGCTGACCGGCGTTGCGCTTGGGCTGCCGATCGCGTTTCTCGCCAGCGGGCTGCTGAGAGCCGTATGGGCGATGAAGCTCACGACGCGGTGCACCTGGCGCGATGCGATCGCCGGTCTCCAGGTCTGGTTCGCGTTGAGCTGGGTAGTGACGGTCGCCTGTCTGCGAGGCCTGGTGCGTTTTCACACCACGTTCCTCCGCACGCCGAAGTTGAAGGAAGGCGAGGCCTCGATCATCAAGGCTCTTCGGGCTGCTCAGGTGGAGACGTTGCTGGCCTGCGTCGGGTTGGCTGCAGCGATCGTGATGCTCGTCCGCGCTCCCTCGCTGCCCACGATCGCGCTCGCCACCTTGCTCGCGTTCCAGGCGGCCATCTACGCAAACGCGCCGTGGGCCGGCGCCTCGGCCGAAGGCATCCACCTCACTCCTCTGCGTCGCGCCTACAGGGCATCGGCGCAAAGCACCGGCGTGCGGCCGGGATCTGGCGCTGAGACGCTGGCCGTGCCGGTGGCGCTCGCCCTGGTCGCTTTGGTGCTGATGGTGTTCCTCTCGATCGCCGCCCCGCCACCGCCGCCCGAACCCGGATCGTCCGGCCAGGCCGCGCCGGTCACCTCGCCGCATGGAACGCCGTCGGCTTCACCTTCGCCCTCTCCTTCTCCTTCGCCTTCGCCTTCGTCGTCCTCTTTACCGTCGGCGTCGCCGCCTGCCTCGGCCTCGCCGAGCGGATCTCCGCCACCCGGTCCGTAAGGCCGGCTGGGAGATCGGCGGCTCATCGCCGTCGTACTTGGAGCTAGCCACTTTTCCGCAGCCGGTGTAGCCTTACTGAGACTTGCAAGAGCGCTCGGACATGGAGTCGCCAGAGGACAAGAACGGGGCGGAGTCGCTGCAGGAGACCGGTGCTCTACGGTCGTGGGTCGTAGGTGGCACCAGACGAACGGCCATCGACCCGCGGCGCCGCTCCGGGGCCAACGCCAAGGCGCGGCGCTTGCTCACGTCAGACGAAGCACGAAGAGCAGGCGTTTATGGGGGTTGGCTCGGCCTCGTCGCCGCCTTGCAGCGTCACACCGTCCGCGACGCCATGGCCGAGATGCCCAAGGAAGATCGCAACATTCTCACATTGGCCTACCTCCATGGCCACACGAACGACCAGATCGCGCAGGCACTGAACGTTTCAGTCAGGACCGTGAGCAGGCGCTTGACGAACGCGCTCGGAAAGCTCGAAGAGCATGTCACCAGCCTGGGTGTCTGGATGCTGTCGGCGGTCCTGCTGGTGCTCGCCTCGCTGCGGAATCTGCGCGAGCACCAGGCGATCACCATCGCGGCGGTGGGTGCGGCGACGGTGGTTGCCATCGGGGTGGTTGCTTCGAACCCGGCAGCGGCGCCGGCAAAAAGTGCCCTCGCCCCGTCGACCGGTCATTCGATAGCCGCTGCCCTGCCCGTGGATTCTGATCGCGCTCTGACGCAAGCAGTGACGAGCGCGAGCGTTGAGCACGCGGCTACCGCGGCGGTCAACGCGGCCAAGCCGGCCCACAAGCCGTCTCAGGAGACGGTGGAGGCGACCAATGGATGCGGAGGCAACCCGACCAGTGCGCCTCCATCGGTTCCGGTCGGACCGCGTGGACCCGCTCCGCACAGTGCCCCTGTAACTCATCCTGGCAAGGGAGGCTGCGGCCCGAACGCGTAGCCGTCTGCTTGGGGCCGCTACGCGGTCTCAGGCGAGACCTTCAGGGCGAGGAAAAAGGTGACGTCGCCTTCGGGCCAGTTCCCGGACACCGCGTAGACGTAGACCCCGCCTCGTCGTCCTGGACTTGCGGCTGGGCAAATGTCCGCGGAGCCGTGGTCGCGATTGCCGACGGACTTCCCGGACCGTAGACGAGGTCGACCGTGAAGCGGCGCAGCTGAAACAAAGGGTGGAAGACGATCTGTATGTCGTAGCCGCCGGCGGTCGCGTACGGCTTCAGGTCGCCCATCCGCAGCAGGGTTTCCGCCCCCGGGCTGTCGGCGCACGCAGCGTGGCCACCGCTGTTCCAGCAGTAGCTCCCTCGGGGCAGCTCGATCGATGCCCCGTACAGCTCGGCCGTCGCCGTTGGCAGCGGCGACCCGTCTGGAACGCATCCCGCGAGGAGCACCAACGCGATGAGAAAAGGACCCACCTTCATGGCTGAGGAAACGATGGCATGCCGACCTCGTAACGACGAAGGGCGAGTGCTGACTCCAGCCGAGACTAGAGAGCCGCCTCCACCTTCTTCTTCAAACCGGCGAGCACAGCGTTGAAGGTCTTGAGGATCTGGCCGCTCATCATCGGCCCGACCAGGGGGGCCAGCAACCCGCGAGGTTCGAATCCCTGCGTGATCTGACTCCCGGCGCCCCTGGAGCCGATCGTCGCGCGGATCGCCATCTTGGTCCCGGGCAGCGCGGTGCTTTCAAGCTCGAAGGATCGACCCTCCTCGAAATGCGTCACCACGACATCGTGCTTGCCGCCCGACCTCGTGTTGATCATCCCCGTCGCACCGAGCTTGAGGGGCCCGTCGAGGCGGGATTCCTTCATGTCAGGGTTCCACTCCGGCCATTGATTCACGTCTGACCAGACCTGCCACACCCTGGCCGGCGCAGCAGTGGTCTCCAGCGACGCCTCTCGAAAGGCCATTTCGTCCCTCCTTCGAGCCCTAAAGAAGCCACTTTCAGAATCGCGGTTTGGAATTTACACTCCGCACCCGAGTCATATCCGAAATCCGATGACCAAAAGGGCGATGGCACCGATCGTGCGGAGCAGAAAGCCACCGACGACTGTCATCCGAGCGACCCTGGAGAGGCTGGCCCACCCGCCGGTCATCAATACGGCCGCCGGTCGGAGAACCGCTCCCGCGAGAAGACCAAGGACAAACACCGCGACGGCGAGTCGCACCAGGACTCGATTTCCCTGACCCGGCCCCAGGGCGACAACGAACAGGATTAGCGCCAGCACATACGGAGCGAACGTGGCGCCGAGGATGCCGAAAAGCACGCGCCGTCGGCTGGACCAGTCCACTCTCTAACCTAGGTTCTCAGGAAACGTTAAGGATCCATCGAGTTGGCTCAAAGGTTGCGGGGCCAATCTAGAGCACAAATCGAAGCTTCAGAGAGTTTCCGGAGGTAGACCCAGATGACAGACGAGAATCCACAAGAACCGGGACAGCCGCAGCTGACCCCGCGCGAACCCACACTGCTGCCGCCGCCCAGCTACGCGCCGATGGGACCGCCGCCAAGCTGGGCGCCACCTCAGCCGCCGCCCCCGACCTCGGTCTGGAGCCGGATCGCGGCGTACGTCGTCCTGATCGCCGTGGTCGCGGCTGCGGCCGGCGCCGGAATCGGATGGAGTCTCGCCCGAGCGGTCAATACGCACCAGATCGCGCAGTCCACCACACAGACGCCGGCGCCGATCACTCCGACCACGCCGATCACGCCGGTCACGCCAGGCACGGGTTCCTCCAACGCGAGCGCCGCCGCGATCGCGGCGAGGGTGAGCCCCGCCATCGTTGACATCAACACCACGCTCGGTTCGAGTCAGGCGGCAGGGACCGGCATGCTGATCAGCTCCACCGGCGAGATCCTGACCAACAACCACGTGGTCAGTGGGTCGACGAGCATCACAATCACCGTGGAGGGCCAGTCCAGCACTTTCACCGCGCATGTCGTTGGAGTTGACGTCTCGCAGGACGTCGCAGTGATCCAGATCGACCAGAGCGTGTCCGGACTTCCGACTGTTACGTTCGCCGATTCCTCGTCGCTGCAGGTTGGCGACACCGTGGTCACCCTGGGCAACGCCCTCGGCCAGGGCGGCGCGCCGCACGTGACACAGGGCCAGGTGACCGCGCTCAATCAAACCATCACGGCGAGCGAGGGTGCCGGCAGCGCGGAAACCCTCAGCGGGATGATCCAGAGCGATGCCGTCATCTACCAGGGCGACTCCGGTGGGGCGCTCGTCAACACCTCGAGTCAGGTCGTCGGCATGATCACGGCGGGCGAGGCCCAAGGATTCCGCTCCGCGGCGTCCAGCACCGGCTACGCGATCGCGTCCAACACCGCGATCGGCGTCGCCAACCGGATACGCGCCCACGAGCAGGCCGCGGACCTCACGTATGGCCAGGTTGGGTACCTCGGGGTCGCAGTGCAGAGCATCGATGCCTCCGGCGCTTCACAGCTCGGTCTCAATGTCAGTTCGGGTGCGCTGGTGTCTGCAGCGCCCCTATCGGGCACACCCGCGGCCTCGGCCGGCATCACAAGAGGCTCCGTCATCACCAAGGTCGGCGGATCGTCGGTCACCTCGGCCGACACTCTCGGAACCGCGGTCAAGTCGCACAAGCCTGGCGACAGAGTGTCCGTGGCCTGGGTCAACACGAGCGGATCGCACACGGCCACCGTGACCCTCGGTGGGGTGAACCCCTAAACAAGACCGACTGTCACAAACCCGGCGCGCGCGGTGCTTGATTCACAGTGAGCACCGCGCAGCCGGTACTTCGCGCTCAGGCGCTGTCCAAGTCCTACGGCAAACGGCTGGCGGTCGACAGGCTCGACCTCGAGGTCGATCAGGCCGAGCTTTTCGGATTTCTCGGGCCAAACGGAGCGGGGAAGACGACGACGATCCGAATGGCGCTCGGCCTCATCGCGCCGACCGGCGGCTCGATCGAGATCCTCGGCCAAGAGGTTGGTTCGCATCGCTCGAGGGTCCTGCCGCGGGTCGGCGCTCTTGTCGAGTCGCCGGCCCTCTATGGCTACCTGTCGGGCCGCGACAACCTCCGGGTCGTCGGAAACGTGCTGGGGGGCGTTTCGCACAAGCGCATCGACGAGGTGCTCGAGATCGTTTCGTTGGAAGGCCGCGATCGCGACCGTGTGCGGACTTACTCGCTGGGCATGAAGCAGCGGCTGGGCCTTGCCATCGCACTGCTCAACGATCCCGATCTTCTGATCCTCGACGAACCCGCGAACGGGCTCGACCCAGCTGGAATCGTCGAGATGCGCGATCTGCTTCGGAGCCTCGCTTCGTCGGGCAAGACAGTTTTCATCTCCAGCCACGTGTTGAGCGAGGTCCAGCAGATCTGCACGCGCGTCGCGATCATCAACCACGGAAAGCTCGTTCGCGTCGCGCCGGTTGCCGAGCTGATCGAGGCCCATGGCGAATTCGAGGTAAAGGTCGACTCGCCACATGACCTGGCCGCCGCGCTGCATCTTCAACCGTGGGGCGCAGAGGCGCGCGCCGAAGACGGGTTGGTGATCACATCGGCTCCGGGCGGGCGCGGTCGCGAGCTGATTCGCTTCCTGGTCCAGAACGGCTTCGAGGCCGACGCGGTCAGCCCGCGGCACAAGGACCTCGAGGACATCTTCCTCAGTCTCACCGGAGCGGATTCATGAGCACGATCGCGCTGAGGCCGAGCTTCGTGGGGGCGGTGCGCGGTGAGGCGCTGAAGCTCAGCCGGCAGCTCAGCCTGTGGCTGACCCTGGCCGGTGGGGTCGTTCTACTGGCTGTCATCGTGCTGGCGATATCGGGCGCCTCCAACCTCAAGGAGTCCCTGGTAGCCAACCCGACCGCGTGGGCCTACAACATGCTGGAGGTCTTCGGGACGGTGTTTCAAATCGGATCGGGAATATTTCTCCTGATCTTCGGAGCCCGCCTCATCGCGATGGAGTATTCGTCCGGCACGATCCGGATCCTCTACGCACGTGGAACAGGACGTTTGCGTTTGCTTCTCGCCAAGCTCTTCACGCTCGCCCTGGTCGGGATCGTGCTTTTCGCGGGCTACGTGCTCGTCGTCGGAGCGATCCTCGCGTTGATGATCCTTTCGTTGAGCGGCAACTTCGAGGGGATCTCGCAGATCTCCAATGCGTTCTGGAGCGACCTGGGTCGCTGGGCCGCGGTGCAAGGGATCAGCATGGGCATGGCCATTCTGCTGGCGGCGGCTGCGTCCGCCCTGGGCCGTTCGCTGGCCTTCGCCATCGCAGCCTCACTCGCGTTCTATCCCGCGGACAACTTCCTGACCATCCTCGAGATCCTGGCCATCCGAGCCACCGGTCACGACCAGCCATGGACCGCCATCAGCCAGTACCAGCTCGGACCGAACCTGAATGTCGTGCTGAATCTCATCGAGCCCGCCCATCGTTCCAGGCCGGCTTTCGCGGCGCCGCTTGCGGCGGTCGATGCGACGCATGCGTTGGCCGTGATCGGCGCGTTCGCTGTTGCGTTCGTTGCGATCGCGCTCTTCAGGACGCTCCGACCGGACGTCCTCGAGTAGGTCCTTTACAGCGCAGGCCCATCCGCCCGGCCTGTATCCTTGACGGATTGTGCGAATAGTCGTCAAGGACCCTGAGGAGTTCGAACAGGCGCTGCGCGAGTTCCGCCGCAAGGTGCAGGAGCAGGGACTCGTGCGCGAGATGCGACGCCGTTCGCACTACGTCCCGCCGGCCGAGGCGCGCAAGATCAAGAGCCTGCGCGCCCGGCGTCGAAGAACCCGGTAGTTAAGGGAACTCCTCCCCATTCTGGGGAGGTGGCCCGAAGGGCCGGAGGGGCCAACCGCTACTCGGTATAATTCCCGGGTTCGGTGACCATGGCGGAGGGGAGACACCCGTTCCCTTTCCGAACACGGAAGTTAAGCCCTCCAGCGCCGATGGTACTGTCGGGGCAACCCGGCGGGAGAGTAGGTCGTTGCCGAGCATCTTTGATTGTGCGTGCGCCCGGCGAAGTCCCGCGCTCTTTCTGGGGTGGCGGGACTTGAGTTATTGGACGGCCGGCTCAGGCTCGGCGAGCGATTCGGGACGCAGTTTCGGCAGCAGCAGGTAGCACCTGAAGCTGAGCAGCACCAGCAGCCCGACCAATGCGATCAAGACGTCGAGCACGACCTGACCGACGCGCGCGTGAAACAGGAAGATGAGCACGCCCTCGACCACGACGCCCAGGGCAAGGATCGGCACGAAGACGCGGTCGTGGACGGCCATGAAGAACTGCACCAGCAGGTTGTCGAGCGAGAGCGCGAGCCCGATCACACCCACCGGAAAAACGAGCGGTATGGCGTCGCGAAAGCTGGGTCCGAACAGGATGCCGACCACCAGACCGGGCGCGACGGCGAAAACAAGGAGCGCACCCGCGCCCAGGGCGGCGAGGATTCCGGCCGATGACAGCAGGATTCGTCCCGGGTGGTGGCCCTTGGCCACGGCCTCGACGACCCGGGGAAACAGCACCTGGCTGACGCTCAGCGTGAGGAAGTAGAGGATCGTCCCGATCTTGTTGAGCCCCCCGTAGATGCCACCGTCGTGGAGGCTCAGGTAATGCTCGGCCAGGATGACGTCCTGGTTGTAAAGGATCTGCACGCCGATGATCCCGGCTGCGGCGGTCAGGGAGAAGCCGGCCATCACGCGCAGGCGCACGCGGGCCGGCTGCCGGCGGAAATGGTCGCGCAGGGAGAAAAGACCGAGGCAGAAGACAAAGGCGAGGCCCGCGAAAACCGCCGCCATCGCGCCCGAGACCGCGTATCCGGCTTTCAGAAGGAGCACGACGACGACCGTGCGGACGACCAGCTCAAGTGAGAGGTTGAGCGACAGCGAAGTAAATCGTTGGAGACCCTGCAGGATGCCGCGCGGGATCGCGACCTGCCAGATGAGCGCGATCGAGAAACCGAGGATCAGGATCGGGATGGTTGATCCGAGGTTTGCGAACTGCGCGATGTGACGTGCAAACAGGGTCGTGACGAGGATCAGAGCCAGACACGGGATTGCGATCAGGCGTACGGTCCTCGCCAGCAGCGAACGCACGCCGGGATCGCCGCGAGCGTTGAGCATCGCGGTGTAGCGAGCGAGGACGACGACCAGGATCAGCGCGGGGCCGGTGCCCACCGCGTAGACGGCGATCAGAAACGCAACCTGCCCATAGGTCGCGGGGCCGAGCACGCGACCGGCGATCGCGTGGTAGACAAATCCCCCGACGCCGGCGATCAATCCGCCGCTGAAAAGGACCAGGTTCTGGCGGACCAGACGGTTCCTCTGGAGGGTGGCCAGGCGCTGGCCGATCCCCAGTCTCGCGCCGGTCTGCACTTCCCGACGATTGTATCGAGCCCCCTGCGGGGATAATTCCAAGCCGATGCCCGAACTTGCGAAGCCTGTCGTCTCGGCGCTTGTC
>WNGH01030384.1_pt1 | contig 10331 bp, 8 predicted proteins | sample 5400631 | NCBI WGS metagenome assembly WNGH01 (sample SAMN13153373, study PRJNA577476) | soil metagenome | isolation source: 115 cm soil or saprolite under Garry oak tree replicate 1 | place: USA:California | collected 2016-06-15 | reverse complement strand
GTCGTCGAGCCGCTCGCTGATCGAAATATCATTGGGAAACATGAGCGCCAGGTTCTTGTAATGCTTCTCCGCCTCCAGCCACTCTTCTCTGGCATACGCCACCTCCGCGCTTCGCCGAGTAATTTCAGCTACCTTCCCTTTGACTTCCTGGGCGTAGGCGTTGGCAGGATCGATCTGGAGAATCCTGTCGGCGAAGTACAAAACGTTATAGTCGTCGGGAGGTGGAAGCAGGATGTTTTCTTTCTGGGCGCTTTCCACTTTCTTCTTCCACGCTTCGATCTCGGCGAGCTGCTCGTTCGTCAGGTGAGGAACAATCGGGTCGAGTGTCCAGTGCAGGTTCTCCGTAGAATACGGAATAACCTCCACCTGCTGGACGTATTCCCGGTACCCTTCCTTTGCCGCCTTTATCTGATGCCCCCCTGCGCGAATTTCACCGATGGTGAGCGGCGAGCTGCCACGCTGCTTTCCGTCCACGTAAACGGCCGCTCCGGATGGCGTCGTCTTGACTACCAGGCCTCCGTATTTGGGTTTCAGGTATTGATAGAAAAAGACGCCAGTAAAAGCGAGAACGGACGTTGAGACCAGGAAGGCCGTGGCCAGCACAAGCGTCTTGAGGCTGATGTAGGTCCCCTTGCGAAGAGGAAGAGGAAGAGGAAGACTTGCTTCAGACGATTCCGAATCCCCTTCCGGACCTTCCAGCAGCAGAGCGCCGTCCACCGGACAGAACTGGAAAGCATGAGGGTAAAAGTTACCGCAACGGGGGCATTCCTTCACGTGACGTACAATAGCACACGCCCAGGGGACAGTTGAAGACAGGGGGGAGGGCATGGCATGGCCGTCTCGGCAATGACCCAGGTTAGATCCTCACCCCCCATGGCTGGACAAAGCCCCGTCAGTTCTCGACGCTTTTGAGGGCTTCCTCGGCGATCTTCACCCCGGCGGAGGCGCCCACGCGGGTGGCTCCGGCTGCGATCATCTTCTGCGCGGCGGCGAGATCGCGGATGCCCCCTGCTGCTTTGACACCGATCTCTTTGCCCACCACACGCCGCATCAGCGCGACGTCTTCCGCCGTCGCGCCGCCCGGACCGAATCCTGTGGACGTCTTCACATAGTCTGCGCCGGCCTGCTTGGCCAGCGTGCATGCCTTGACCTTTTCTTCGTTGGTGAGCAGCGCAGCTTCGATAATGACTTTGACCCGGGCACACCCCTCCCGCACGGTTCGCACCACCTGGCAGATCTCATCCAGTACCAGGGCGTCGCGACCGGACTTGAGCAGGCCCACATTGATGACCATGTCTACCTCGTTGGCGCCGTCGAACACCGCTCTTCTCGCCTCATAGGCTTTTACGTCGCCGGGAGTCGCCCCCAGCGGGAAGCCCGCCACCGTACAGATCCCGACGCCCGTGCCCTTCAACAGCCGGGCGCAGAGCCGCACCCAGGTGGGGTTGACACAAACGGTCGCGAACCGGTAGTGCGCCGCTTCTTTGCAGAGTTGGCGGATCTGCGCTTCGCTGGCATCCGGTTTCAGCAGGGTGTGGTCGATGTATTGAGCAAGGTTAACCCGAAGAAACAAACGCGCGAAAGAATCACTAAGTACATGATTTCATAATAGGCCAACGTATTTTCCCAGATAAGCTCTCTGGAAGGGCGCTGGGGAGCTTAGCCCGGAGTGAGCGAAAGCCAACCTCCGGCCTCCTCTTCCAGCCGGGGGTCCGCTTCGCTCGCCCCCGGCTAAGTTCATTTCGCCCCGTTGAGGCGGAATACGTTACCGTATTTATGAAATCATGTACTTTATGAAATCATGTACTCAAGGTCGGCCTACTCCTGAGGCGCCCTCCCCTCCGCCCTGATCAGCGGCCCGGCTTGCAGGATGGTTCCTTTCAAGAGCTCCGTCCTCAGCTCGAATTTCTGATTGGCGAGCGCCTCGACCTCCGTCTCAAAGGTCTGGTAACCGGGGAGAGTGATCTTGATGCGATGCTTTCCGGGCGCCAGAAGCAGCGCCTGGCGGGCGCCGTCAAACTCACCCACATGCCCCACAAAACGATCGTCCACAAAGACGGCCGCGCGCTTCGGCAAAACAGAAATTTTGACTTCGGCGGTCACTTCCGGATAGCGAGCCTCCGGATCCTTCTCCATGGCTACGCGGACGACGTGTTTCTGTCCGGGTTCGACCAAAACGCTCTGAGAAAAATCCTTGTAACCGGCCTGGCGCAACACTATCTCGTGTTTTCCCGGGAGGAGGACGACCTTTCTGGACCCCTTTAATTCTTTGAGGAAGCCGACGTACTGCCCGTCGATCCACACCCCCGATGTTTTCGCACCCGCTCCGGTCCCTTCAAATTGAATTTCGCCGAGGACGTCGTTGTTAGCTAACACAACCTGAGGTACGGCCAGGAGCGAAATAACGGCCGATGCCGCTAAAACACTTTTGCAAACTCTGATCATCGAAATCATCATCTTCTCCTTCCATCGGTTTCAGCCCGCCAAGGGGGGGACCAAAGCTTTGAACTGATCCAAACTTAACCTAGATGATAGGTGTTTGCCCCCGGGCATGCAAGGACATCACATCCAATCCAGGCCTCCAGGCTGCTTGCAAAGCATAGCGAGGGAAGCTTCATGCCGCCAAGTCAGTCACGGGCGATGGATCTTCGTGGCATGGCCGTCCCGGCTATGACCCAGGGTAGATCCTCACTTTCCACGGGCGGGACGCCCGCGCCACGAGGGCTGATGCAAATTTGACCGAATTGTGAACTTTGTGCGCACCAAGAACCCTAAGTTAGTGTGGGAGCAGGCGCCGTTGCCTGGGGGCTTCTGGTGGGGTCAATTTCTGATATACGGGCTTCACTCCGTACTTTCCCCCAGCCCACAGGGAAAGGATGACGGTGATTCCGGCGATCGCCCTCTTTTCGTCCTCCTCATGAATGACAAGGCCGTAGGTGTCGGCCACAAAATGCATGTTCTGAAGGACTCTCTCAGCTCGGCGGCGCTCGACGCCCCCATGCCAGAAAGAAAGCTGATCGACAATCATTTCCGCATGGCGGCGAAGGAATTCGCCCAGGGAAATGACGTTCGAGCTCAAGGGGGTACGCGGCTTGCAGAGGGCCAGCAGATCCTCCACGTATTCGTCCCAGTGCCTGGCAAAGTTCCTGTTCTCCGGCCGGCGCAGATATTTCGCCCGCTCCAGTGAAAATCTGGCTCTGGTTTGGACGCGAAAGCGAGGAGCTACGGGATGAAAATCATAAACGGTGTCCACGATCTTGTCATTGTCTTCATCCCGCTTCCGGTACACCCAGACCTTCTTGAACTTGTTCCAGGAAAAGAGCGCCAGGACGGCGTCCTCGCGGCTGTCGAGCACGATGAATCGGCCGCGCTCTTCTTTCACTACCGTCACCCAGTGCGTCCAATCGTAGGCGCAGACGAGACAGGGGTTCCCGTCTCTCAGATACGTCACGAGCTTTCGCCGGGCAGCGTCAGGATCGTGCTCGCGCATCACGAGTAGGTCGCAGCCGAATTTTCGCGCCGCGCGCGCTAGCTGCATTTCATCCGTGCCCGACCACTTATTGCTTCCGGCAATTCGAGAGATTTCTTTCTCGTCCACGAAAATTCCCAGCATGATCAGGGCATGCTTCAACGCGAAAGGGCCGCACTGCCAGAGGTTTGGTTGCGTACTGAAACCCATAAAGGCAAAACCTGCTAGTTCAATTTTTGGAGTTCAGCCTTCAGGCTGCAAGCTAAGCCTTGAACTCCGAGCGAGCCGTGCGTGATTTTTTCACAACTCCTCAGTTGCAGAATGACCGTTGAACTAGGACGCGACTCAACGCTGATCTCGCGGATCGGAACACGAAGCTGAACCAGCGGAGCCAAGAAGATCCGCGTGCATCCGCTTAAACCGCGTCCTATTTGCCCCCCGGCAACTGGTCCCGTTAGCAAACCTATCCAGACTTCGGCCGAATTGCAAGACCGTCCCTGCCGGGTACGAAATCACCCGGATTTCGACCGGTCCACAGGAGCCCCGGGGTAACCGATGCTATTGCCACGGGCACCCGAGATCTATATTCTGTGGCCAGGATGCCCCAAAGAAACATATCGGTCGCTGTCCTCTACAACCATATCGGGAAGGATGAGTACGAGGATTTGCGCAAGGTCGATGCTGCGACTCTGGACTTCGAGCCGGAGTACCCCATTCACGTCGCCACGGCAAAAGAGGAATACCAGGCCATCGTTGAGGCCTTGCAGGCCGAGGATTTCCACGCCCAGGCGATCAATATGCGCGACGATCCGTCCCGGCTGCAAAGCGTCCTGCGGCGCGATCCCCCCGATGTGATTTTCAACCTGGTCGAGCTATTTCACGACGACCCCTGGCTGGAATCCGCGGTGGCCGCGATCTTCGATTTGTACTGCATCCCTTACACGGGATCTCCTCCGTTTTCCCTCACCCTCTGCAGGCGGAAAGGCCTAACGAAGCAAGTGCTGCTTCAGAACAGCGTGGCTACACCCCGTTTCAGGGTTCTGAAAACTCCGAAAGTGCCCCGCCGGCACGGCCTCCGCTATCCATTGATCGTCAAGCCATCCCGCGAGGATGCCAGCGCGGGAGTGGAACAGGACTCTGTGGTCGTGGACTTCCCCCAGCTCACGGTGCGTGTCGGAGAGATGTTCGAACGCTTCGATCCGCCCATCCTGATCGAAGAGTTCATCGAAGGGAAAGAGCTGCACGTCTCCGTGCTGGGCAACAATCCTCCTCAGGTTTTGCCCATCATTGAGTTCGACTTCTCGGAGCTGCCGGAGGACCATCCTTCGATCATCACATACGACATGAAATGGAACCCTCTCTCGCTCGCTTACCACAAGGTGCATTCCCGGTGCCCCGCGCAGCTCGCGAAGAGAGTGGAGCAAAGAGTCAAAAAACATGCGCTGGAGGCCTACCTGGTAACCTCCTGCCGGGATTACGCGCGCATCGACATGAGGCTGTCAAAGAACAACAAGCCTTACGTGCTCGAAGTCAATCCCAATCCCGATCTGACCGAAGGCGTCTCGCTGATGGAATCAGCAGAGGCAGCGGGTCTGTCCTTCTCCAAAACCTTGCGCAAGATCGTCGAGTTCGCCCTCGAACGGCGCACCGAATAGCGCAGCCTACACCACGGGGACGCACGGAGAATGCCCGAGGCCCCGACTTGGCCCCAGAGGCACGGCTAACGATTGGCTTTGAGAAATTTTAAGTGAGATACGGAATGGTCATCGGGCCTTCGGGAAGGACGGCGATCGGAGCGTCTTGACCGATGCGCTCCAACTCCGCGGAGATCCGGCCCCCGATATCTGGCACTGGGGCCAGGTGCGCGCGTTCCACCTCTTCCGGAAGGATATCGCTGTAGAGGCCCACACGGGCCTTCAGCAGAATCATCGCCAGGATCTGCGCTTCCCATTGATCGTACATGGAGAATCCGGGCGCAAGAATCCTGTCCAGCAGGGCTCTGGGAGAATCGTGGTCGAAGAGGAGCTTCCTGAAATTGCCGTGCGCGGGGAAGCCGTCGTTACAGCGTGAGGCGGCGAGGACGAATCCACCTTCGTCCACGATCTGCGCTGCCGCCGACATCCCTTTGACTGCCTGATATAGGTTTTGATCGAGGGGATAGCCGCCGTTGGTCGTCAGCACGATCGGATACGACCGCTCGCAGGCTACCATCGCCGTCGTCCGGGCGAATTCGCATCCCTTCAGATGAGCCGCCATAACATCACCACAGAAAAACTGCGTGATCTCACGTTTCCGGTTCTGCGTGACGTTAATGCAAAAGTCCACGGGCAGGAGCGCGCCGTTGGCCCGGATCTGCTCTTGCGTGGGATTCCCCTCCAGCACGCCCCACGTGCTGTGCGGGTTGCCTATGACCGAAGCGCGGTGGTAACGCATGATGGAATCGATATCGGCGAGCGCAGGAAAAATTCCCTTGTACCCGCCGGAAAATCCCGCCATGAAATGCGGTTCGATAAATCCCAGGACGATGCGCCGGTCGGCGTCCACATACTCTCTGTTCATGAAAACGGGGCGTCCCTCGGGCGACCTACCGGCAAGCGTCAGAGTCGACGGATCGTGCGCCGTATGGTTAACGACCCGGTATTTCGAGAGGACTTCCACCCCGACCATCGACGCCAGTTCCGCCTGGGTGTTCGTGCGATGAGAGCCGGTCCCGTTAATGACGGTGAAGTTCTTCGCCGGGATATGCGAAAGCTCGGCAAGCATCCAGAGCAGCAAACGTTCTGTGGGAAGCGGGCGTGTGATGTCCGGGATCACGACCGCAACCCGGTCCGTCGCGCGGAGTACATCCTTCAGAGGCTGCGACTCAACGGGACGCCGGGCGGCATCCCGGAAAGCCGCCCGGTTCGAGCCAGCCGCGCGTGTGGTCGGCGCAGTGCGGCGAGAGCAAAACGTTCTCCATCGAATAGAAGGGATGGCCTGCGGGAAGGGGTTCTGCGTCGAAAACGTCGAGCGCGGCGCCCCGAATTCGCTTCTCGGAAAGCGCCTGAATCATCGCCCCCTCGTCGATTACAGGGCCGCGCCCCACGTTGATGACGACGGCCGCGCTCTTCATCGCGGCAAATTCTGCCGGCCCGATCAGGCCCCGCGTCTCTTTCGTCAAAGGGGCTGCAACGGCGACGTAATCAGAGCGCCGGACCAGATCCAGTTTTCTGTCCAACGGGAGCACTTCATCGACAAAAGGGTCGTCCGGGGAGCGTTCCGGATGGCGGCGCAGGGCCAGCACCTTCATGCCAAAAGGCCTGGCCCTCTGGGCAATCGCGCGGCCAATGTCGCCATACCCAACTATTCCCAACGTCTGCCGGCTTACGTCGTCCACGTCGAAGGGTTCCCAGACGCCCGCGGCCTGATTGCGGATCATGCGGCGAAAGTCCTTGGCAAAGAACAGCACGGCTCCGATCACGAACTCGCCCAGGGATGAGCTGAAGGCTCCTCGGCTGTTTGTCACGGGGACGGAACTTTCCACCAGTTCCGGAAACAGGACGCTGTCGAGGCCGGCCGCAACAGAATGAACCCAACGGACGTGCGGCGCGATCTTCCAGATCTGTTTCAGCAGGTTTCGTTTGCCAAACCAGCAGAAGAGGACGTCCGCTGCCGGCGCGGCTCGTTCCAAGGCTTCAACAGACCCCCCGATCACGACGGTCACGGATTCGGGCAGGCGCCGCAGCATCTTTAATTCGGGCTCTGAAGGGTCCGCCAGCACAAGGAGTGTGACATGTTCCATGCGAGTTAAATGTATCACGGTGCGGCCCGGCCGCAACCAAAAGTGTGAACGAAACCAAAGATGAACACGGAGCGGCCCACCCGCAACCAAAAACTTGGCGATTTCTTTGTGTCTTCGCGCCTTCGTGGTAAAGCCCACCCCCAATTCACCACGAAGACACGAAGACGCGAAGAATCACGAAGAGTTTTCCATCAGTCGAAAAATCCTTTCCAAAAACGCAGAGGAAAATTCTTTTCAGCCGGTGAAGGATTTCGCGTTAGTAGCGACGGTTGCCGCCCCGCCGCAACCGAACTTGGCGTTGCGTCTTCGCAGCTTGGCGGTTAAAGGCTGGGCCAGCTTAGCGCGCGTCGTGAAAGATGACGCCAAGAGCGTAGCGCGTTCCCCGGGTGACGGTGCTGGCTCCGTGGCGCACGTTAGCCTTATAGTATCCCCCGCGCCCCGCCACCGGCCTCCAGGAGTTTGTGAAAATCACTATCTCGCCCTGTCGTGCGACGACGGCGTGACCCCGTGACTGGCTCCGGGGCCGCTGCTCCACGAGCAGAAATTCCCCGCCTCCGTAGTCATCATCCGGACGGCTCAAGAAACAGGTGAGTTGGAGCGGGAAGGCCAGGTCGCCATACAAGTCCTGATGCAGGCAGTTGTAGCCTCCCGCTTCGTAGCGCAGCAGGAGAGGCGTAGGCTTGGTTTGGTTGCGTGAACGGCACGCCAGGAGAAAGTCTCTCAGGTTCCGTGGATAGGATGGATCCTCACCCAGAGCACCCAGAGCTTTCACCCACCCGTTCGCAATCGGCGCGAGGAACCGATAGGCGTGAGTCCGGAGATCCCGGACGATGGGCGGAACCGGGTAGGAGAAATACCGGTACTCTCCCACGCCGAATCGGAATCGCTCCATATGGATCGTGCTGCGGAACAGCCGGTCGTGCGAATACATCGCGATTAGATGTGCGCACTCCTCTGGAATGAGCACGGCCGGCGTCCTCGCATACCCAAATGCCCAGAGGCTGTCTTCAATACCCTTCCAGTCGAGCTTTGAAAGTCTCTCCCGGATGCTTTCCATGGCGTCTTTATGGCGGAAGACTAATTGTATCAGTGACAATCTGTGAAATCGAGTGCGCCGTCTCGGATCGAGCTGGCGTGGTTCATTTCTGCCGCCGCAGATTGCACGAACTTTGAAAAAACCGGCCACGAATTTCACGGATTACACGAAAGGATCAGTGAGCTTAAGAAATCCGTGTAATTCGTGTGAATTCGTGGCGAGCTTTTCTGGGGTCAAATTCCTTCCCCGGGGTTCCTCCCGAGACTGAGGATTAAGCCGCACCCGAAAAAACCGTTGAAAGCTCGGCTGCACTGCAATAGGTTAAAGGCTTCGATAAAATAGGTGCTTGTACATTATTTGCGAGGTGAAACATGCCTGAAGTCAAAGCAGGCCCTGAAACAGAAGTCCCGTTCTACGGCCACGTGCGCCAGTACCATGGCATTCAGAAGGAAATTGACACGGCGATTCGCACTGTCCTGGAGAGCAACCAATACGTCATGGGGCCGGCTCTCAAGGAGTTTGAGAAAGACCTGGCCAACTACTTCGGGATGAAACATGCCGCCGGAGTGAACTCCGGAACGGATGCGCTCTGGCTTGTCTTCCTGGCGCTTGGGATTCAGCCGGGAGACGAGATCATTACTACCGCCAACACCTTCTTTGCAACGGCAGAAGCCGCCTGGATCGTGGGCGCCAAGGCCGTGTTTGTGGATTGCGATCGGCGGACGTACAACATCGACCCGTCGAAAATCGAGGCGGCTATCACGCCGAGAACGCGGGCGATCGTCCCAGTCCATCTTTATGGGCTTTGCGCCGACATGAAGGCGGTGAGCGAGATAGCCAGAAAGCACGACCTGTTGGTCGTCGAAGACAACGCGCAGTCCATAGACGGCCACGGTCCGGGCTGGAAGCAGGGCGACTTCAGCGACGCGGTCTGCCTCAGCTTCATCGTCCAAAAAAACCTCGGCACCTTCGGTGACGGCGGCGCGGTCGTGACCAACCGTGAGGATGTGGATGCGGCGGTTCGCCGGCTGCGCAACCATGGCTCCAGCCAGCGCTCGATGCACAGCTTCGGGTTCAACAGCCGGCTGGATGATCTTCACGCTGCGATCCTCAGCGTGAAACTGAAGTACATCAAGAAGTGGACCGACCGCAGGCGCGAGATCGCCGCGCGCTACACACTGGGCCTTCGGGGAACGAGTCTCACACTCCCGTATGAACCCCCGGGAAATCGTCACGTATACCACCTCTATGTGGTCGCCCACCCGAAGCGCGACAGCCTGGAGTCCTTCCTGCTCAAGGCCGGGATCGACGTCAAACTGCACTACCCGATCGCAATCCACCAGCAGGCGGGCTATCCTTGGGGCAAGCTTGCGGATCCAAAACCTCATGTCCCCAACTGCGAATACAACGCGGCCACCTGTCTCTCCCTGCCGATGTTCCCAGAACTGACGGATGAAGAGGCCGACTACACGATCGAGAAGTGCATCGAGTGGGACAGGTCGCAGACGTGAGGAAAGTCTACAAAGTCGTTGTTGTCGGAATGGGGAAGCGCGGAAAGCACCACGCCGCGGCTTTCAACAAAAACCCGCGCTTTGAGCTCGCCGCCATCTCCACGCGAGATCGCGCCCGTTTGGAGAAGGCGGCGGCAGAACTGGGAAACCCGCGGATCTCGACCGATCCTGCCGCGATAGCGCGGGAAATCCGCCCCGACGTCTTCTGTTTCTGCACGCCTCCGGATGTTCGGCTGGGGCTTATCCAGGTAGGGATCGATTGTGGCTCCAAGCTGATCGCCTACGAGAAACCCATGGCGCTTTCGATGAACGAAGCGATCGAAATCCGCAAGGCGGTCCGGTCCGCCGGGGTCAAGACGGTGGTGAGCCACCAACACCGTTATGGCCAGCACTACCGCAAGGTGAAGGAAGTCATCGACAGCGGAGCGCTCGGGCGCATCCATACGGTCTACGGTCATTCCGTGGGCTGGATGATGCATCTCTTCACGCACCTGATTGACTACATGCGGTGGTACAACGGCGACGCCGAGGCCG
>WNGH01010362.1_pt1 | contig 10331 bp, 8 predicted proteins | sample 5400631 | NCBI WGS metagenome assembly WNGH01 (sample SAMN13153373, study PRJNA577476) | soil metagenome | isolation source: 115 cm soil or saprolite under Garry oak tree replicate 1 | place: USA:California | collected 2016-06-15 | reverse complement strand
CTCCATGGCCTTCCGCAAGGCCCCGCCGTAGTTGCCGCTATCGTACTCCCACCCCAGCACGGACTTGTAAGGAAACTGCTCCGGCTTGATGAAATTCTTGAGGCGAAGCTCCGCTGGATCCATGTCGAGCTCGTGCGCCATGATGTCCGCCATGCGCTCGATGGCGTGGACCGCTTCGGTGACCCGGAACGAGCAACGGTAAGCGATGCCTCCCGGAGGCTTATTGGTGTAAACGCCGTCCACTTCCACATGCGCGGCCTTGAAGTCATAAGAACCGGTGCAGATATGAAAGAGACCGGCCGGGAACTTGGAGGGGTTCGCGGCGGCGTCAGTATAGCCGTGGTCCGCGATCGTCTTAACCCGCAGTCCGGTCAAAGTACCGTCCTTTTTACCCGCCAGTTCAGCGCTGATGTGATAATCGCGGGCAAAGGAATCCGCCTGAAGATTTTCCATCCGATCCTCTATCCACTTCACCGGCTTGCCGGTCAAAACCGAGGCCGCAACGGCGATCACATAACCGGGGTAAACTGGCACCTTGCCGCCAAAGCCGCCGCCGATGTCCGGAGAGATGATGCGGATCTTCTCTTCCGAAAGTCCCACGTGCCCTGCCACCAAGGCAAAGACGGTCCGGATGGCGTGCGGCGCCTGGGTCGTCATCCACACGGTCAACTTCCCGTTCACCTTGTCGAAGTCCGCGACGCAACCGCAGGTCTCGATGGAAGAGACATGGATGCGCGGCAAATAAATGTCCTGCTTGACCGTCACTTCGGCTTCCTTGAAAATTCTCTCAGTTGCGGTCCTGTCTCCAACTTCCCAGTGCCAGATGTGATTGTCTTTTTTATCTTTCTTGTCGGTGCGAAGCACCGGCGCGCCCGGCTCCAACGCCTTGAAAGGGTCGATGACAACCGGCAACGGCTCGTAGTCCACCTGGACCGCCTGCACACCATCCGCCGCGATGTATCGGTCCGTAGCGAGGACCGCCGCCACTTCCTGGGCCTGATACATCACTTTCTCCACCGGCAGAACCATCTGAGTGTCGGACATGAGAGTCGGCATCCAGTGAAGATTGTATTTGGCGAGATCCTGACCTGTGATCACTGCCAGCACTCCCGGTATGGCTAGAGCTTTAGAAGTATCGATCTTTGTGATCTTGGCGTGGGCATAAGGGCTCCGCACGATGTCCAGCCAGATCATTCCCGGGAGCCGAACATCGTCAACATAGTTTCCCTTCCCACGGATAAAGCGCGCATCCTCCTTGCGCTTTACCGAATGACCCATCCCGCCGATTTCCGGACTTGTTTTGGGCATGTCTTTTCCTCCAGGTTAGGCTCCTTGTCTCAGCTTTTGCGCGGCATACTGAATCGACTTCACGATATTCATGTAACCCGTGCAGCGACACAGGTTGCCCGAGATCGCCAACCGGATCTCATCTTCGCTAGGATTCGGCTTCTCTTTTAAAAGCGCCACGCTGGTCATCATCATGCCCGGCGTGCAAAAGCCGCACGACCGCAAAGAGGGTGCAGGACTTGATCGGCTTTCCGTCCAGATGGACCGTGCACGCTCCGCAGTGAGTGGTATCGCACCCAATATGAGTCCCGGTCAGGCCGAAGACGTCGCGGACGCAATGAACGAGGAGGAGCCGCGGCTCCACATCGGCTTCCATATCGGCGCCGTTCACTTTGATGCGAATCTTTTGCTTCCCCATGGCTACTTTCCTCTCCGACTCCGCTCAAGAGCACGGTCGAGCGCCCGAATCGCCAACACGCGAACCAGATCGCGCTTATACTCTTGCGACCCCCGGAGATCCGCCGTCGGCTCCGATTCTTGAGCGGCCAGTTGAGCCGCCCGCTTGATAGATTCGCCATCGATTTTCTTTCCTCGTAAAGCCTCTTCCGCTCTTCTAGCTTTGACGGGCGTCAGACCGACATTAGTGAGCCCGATTCCAGCCCGTTCGCAAACATCGTCTTTGCCCAGAGTCAATTGCGCAGCGACCCCTGCCGTGGCAAAGTCACCGACCTTTCGCTCCAGCTTGAAATACGCCCCGCCGCTTCCAGGCGGCGGGATGGGAATGCGGATCTCGGTAAGAATTTCTCCTGAACTCAGGGCGGTAGTGAACAGGTCGGTAAAAAAGCTCGTGACCGGTATCTTTCGCTCTCCTTGAGACCCGACAACCACGATTTCGGCCTCTAGCGCCAACATGGTCGCGGGATGGTCATTGGCCGGATCGCCATGAGCCAAATTTCCGCCGATCGTAGCGCGGTTTCGCACCAGAGGGTCCGCGATAACTAGGGTCGTGTCTAAAAGCAGCGGGTATTTGGTTCTGACGAGTTCCGACTTCTCCAGATCCACCTCGCGAGCCAGCGCCCCGATCCTGAGGAAGCCATCCGACTCTTTGATATAATCCAGCCCCGAGATTCGGTTGATGTCGATGAGGTGAGCCGGCTCGGCTAGACGCAACTTCATGAGAGGGATCAGGCTCATGCCGCCCGACAGAATCTTTGCTTCCGAGCCGTACTTTTTGAGCATGCTGATGGCGTCATTCACGCTGTTCGGCAAATGATAATCAAAGGACGGAGGAATCATCGTGAACCTCCTTGAAAGTCAATTCACGCAGGGGACCAACGGTAAGATCGGTAGCAAATCGGGAGATACTCCAGTATCTACAACATGTCTCTCCCCTCTATATTGGCTTGTCAAGAGCTAAACGGCTTATGCCACAACGGATGAGGCCAGGCGTCAGCAAACCAGCCCGCACCAAGCGGAGGACCTTTTTAGATGGCGAAAACATGTGATAAGTAAATCGACGAGTCTAGAGCGATTCAAAGGTTTTTTCCGCAATGAAGGCCCTGGAGCCTCAACTGATTCAAATGAACGGCAACGTCGTCACGGTGGCGCTAGCCAATGGTCACATCGATTTTGCGTTGGCTATCTCTCCGGTGCTCAACGGGGCGATGCAAGGTTTGGGAACCAAGCTCGTGGCGGCGCTCAATTCGCGCCCGCCATTTTCATTGGTGGTGCGGCCGGAAATAAACTCGGCCGCCGATTTAAGCGGTAAAGTATTTGCCGTCAGCTCTTTCGGCAACACTCAGGCGATTCTCACGGAAAAGCATCTTCAACACCTGGGCTTGAAGAAAGGGGAATACCAATTGCTGGCGATGGGCGCGACCCCAGCCCGGATCGCCGCCATGGAGAAAAACATCGCGCAGGGAAGCTTGATGGCGCCGCCATCGAATGTTCAACTGGAAAACTGCGGCTATCGCATCCTTGGGAACACGGCGGAAATCATCGTTCACCCCATCGCGGGTCTCGGCGTACACGAAGACAGAATCAAGACGGATCCCGACCTGATCAAAAGGACCATCCGCGCTTCGTTAAAGAGCCTTCAGCTCTTGCAGATCCATCCGAAGGATACGATAAAGATCCTGATGGAATGGGGGCGGGTGTCGGAAAAAGACGACGTCCGGGCATTGGAGCTTTCCAAACCGGGCTTTAGTAGAACCGGCTCTCTGACCGACGATGATCTCAGCATCGAATGGAGCTTCATTCAACAGCAGGCGAAAAAAGCCAACGTGCCTGTTTCCATCGCCCACGATATGACGCTCCTAAAAGAGGTGCAGAAGCAACTGGGGCTGGAGTAAACGCTCGAAATCATAATTCGACGAAATCCAGAAGGAAAAGAAAATCAGCCAACAAAAGGAGTACACAAATATGCTGCGCACGCTCGACCTACTCGCCAGTGATTCCTCTCACCTGCCGTTTCTTTATGTCTTTAAAGAGTCCCGCGTGATGGAGAAATACGGATTTGAAATCGATCTCCATATCGTCGGCGGCGCCAAAGCGCCGACTATGCGACATCGCGCCAAGCTAGCTCTCGCCGGAGAAATCGACTTTCTTAGCGGCCTCCATCATGAAACCTATCGCGAGCGGGCCAAAGGCGAAAAGCGGCTTACCTATCTGGCTCAAGCGCAGAATAACTGGGACGACCGTCTGGTCGCCTTGCCGGAAATCAAGAATGTCGAAGATCTAAAAGGCAGGAAAATTGTCTGCCACTCCAAAGCTCCCTGTGTGTCTGGCAATTTGCGCGCGGTGCTGGAAACCTGCGGGCTTCGGTCCGAGGAGATCAACATGGATGTGATTGAGGACACTTCCGGGAAATTTCTAGATTTCGTTGATGAAATCATTTCCGGCAAAGCCGTGGCAGCGCTGGTCGACATGCCTTTCGATCTCTACGGCATCAAAAAAGGACTGCATGTGATCGATCTCCCGGACCGGCCGGTAATTCATAACACGACTTTGCTCGCCACCACAGATTATATCGAGCAGAATAAAGAAACCGTCTATGCGTTTCTTAAGGGGTTTATTGAAGCGCTTCACTTCTTCAAGACGCAGCCCGACAAAGTGGTGCCGATTCTCAAGAAGAATTTGGCCAGGCGCTACGGTCTTGAAGAGGACGAATATTACGTTCACTTGCAGCGCGAATGGGCTCGGCTGCTTTCGAAAAAACCCTATCCCCTGCCGGCGGCGATCCAAAATGTCTACGATCTAGACGTCGGCAAAGATCCCGCCATGAAAGATATCGGCCCGATGGAGCCATGGGACCTTCACTACCTTCGCGCCATAGATGACAGTGGCTTTATCGATAACTTGTATGTGTCCTAAGAAAGCTCTCACCGTCTTTATCGGTATTCTATTGTCGGTTGCCGGAATGGTTTCTCCGCTCTTTGGAGCCGAAACAAAGGGGGGTGGTGCTATGGAACTCAAAAGCTCTACTTTCCAAAACGGCGGAGAGATTCCGCGCAAGTATACTTGCGACGCCAATGATGTTTCGCCGTCACTTAGCTGGCTCAATGCGCCCGCGGGCACCAGAGCCTTTGTTCTAATCGCCGACGATCCCGACGCGCCGTCCGGAACCTGGGTTCACTGGGTCCTTTATGATCTGCCTGCGGAGATGAAGGAATTGCCGGAAGGGACCGCAACGACGGAGACGCTGCCAAACGGAGCGAAGCAAGGCGCCAACGATTTTCGCAAAGTCGGCTACGGCGGGCCATGTCCGCCGCCCGGCCTGCCCCACCACTACTTTTTCAAACTTTACGCTTTAGATGCGCCGACAAATCTCAAGCCGCGAGCGACGAAACAGCAACTGCTCGACGCCATGAAGGGTCACGTTTTGGGCGAAGCGGAATTGATGGGACGCTACAAGCGGTAATCCGCCATCGATACCGGAAACATCGCAGGGATTGTTGTGCCGACGAACGTGGCGCGGGTGCGTAGACTGTCTTTCGGACGATGATCCCTACTTGACGTCGATCACAGCCGGACCGTCACCCGTGGGTTGTGGCCTAAGGATTTCAACTGAATTTTCGCTGTAAAGCGGAGGATCTGAAATTTGCCAGAGGTACAACAAATGCGTGACGCCCGCCGTGTCGCGATAGCTTTCCATGACCTTCGGCTCCCAGCCTGGCATGTCGAACGTGTAAGAAACCACTCGAGCACCCGGCCGTAATTCATGCATGAGTTTCGGCTGCAGCGCGGCGTTTCCGTCATAGGAGAGATAAAGTGTCACGACCGTCGCTTTGGACAGATCCGCGGTCATGAAGTCCTGCTGGCGGATCTCCACCAATTTTTCAACGCCCTGCTGGCGGACGTTTTCCTGCGCCAGTTTGACAAGTCCCGGATCGATCTCGAAGCCCACCGCTTTCACGCCATATTTTTTTGCCGCCGCAATGACCACTCTTCCGTCGCCTGAACCAAGGTCATAAACAACGTCGCCTTTCTTTACTGCCGCGATCGCGAGCATTCTCTCGACGACTTCCTGGGGTGACGGATCGAAGGGAGCCAATTGACCCGGCGATCTCACGCCGGCATCGGCAGGCGGATTTCCCGCCATCCGCGAATCAGTCCAACCCCCGACGGGAACGAATTGCGTTGTCGTGAAGCTCGTCCCGGCAAAGCCTGGAAAGCCGATAAAGCCCGGAAATCCGATGATCACGATCCGCCGGTGCCTAAAAAAATGCCGATGATGGAAAAAAGGCACTTTGGCAAAGCCAAACGACGGCGGTAGATTGTGAAATTGCGGCGTCGAGCGGGTCCTCATGTTCGAAACTGGGTGATTTTGCATGGGCGGTCGAACGAAGCTTCCTCCGAAACCCCCGCTCGGAAGAGTTTGGCGTTGCTGGATCGAACCCGAAATTTGCTGGCTGGAACCTGGAGTGGGAGCAGTCCGAACGCTTTGGGAACTCTGGGAACCATATGGACCAGAGCGCGATATCGATCCGGCTTGTCCCAAGGTCCCGCCGCCGGGAGCGAATCCCATAGATCCTCGAAACCCCTGACCTTGAGCCTGGCTGGTTCCAAAGAGAAGAACCAGGAGAATCAAAAGCAACCTTCGCGGCTTCATAAGACCTCCCGTTTACGTTCGATCATAGGAGCCTTGACGGACACAAGTCAACCCCCTACCCAATGCTTAAGCCGCGCTGGCGCGCGATAGACTTCCAAAGCATGCGTTCAGAGCTCGTAAGAGAGAAAAGCAATCGAGCTTCGTTGAAATCGAAACAGACTTCATTGCTGATTCGATTTGCTGACAAACATGGCATCATCCCACCGAATGTAGCCGGGCGGATTGCCGTGCTTGGATCGCACTTCGAGCCATTCTCCCACGGATCGCACTACGTCGATCTTCGTTCCTTTGCTGATTTTCGAAAGAACGCGACCTGACGTCGAGGGTCCCTCATAAACCGACGTGGGGCGAATTGTTTCATAGGTTCCCGGCTCGGCGGCTCGCCGCGACGACGCGGTAGCAGACGGAGAAGAAATCGTATCCGAGTTTGGCGGAGTCTTCGATGGGGTGGGGGCCCGGCTTGAGGCCAAGCGATCAATTTCTCGATTCGCTATGCTTAAACGTTGCTGCGCAACGGACAGATCTTTTTTGCTCTCGTCAAGCTTTGCTTTTAGACTCGACAGCTCCTTGTCGTTTTCACTCAATTGTTGCCGCGCCTCCGCCAGCTGCTTTTCCAATCCTTGAATCTTTTGTTCTCTATCTTTAATACCTTGCTCCTTTTGTTGAAGCTCGGTCGACTTTTGCTGGAGGACCAGCTGTGACTCGCTCCGCTCCTGATGGCCACCGATCATGTAAATTCCTAATGCAAAGACCGCGACTCCGGCAATTAAGATCAACTTCGATTTCATCGGGATCTGGTATGTTTTCGACGGAACCTCCGTTACCGGCGATTCATCCTGCCGATCTGGCCATTGAGGAGCGGACGACGAGCTGAGATCAGCTTTGCAGTAGGGGCATTTGGCGGAATCTTCCGGAATGCTGTTGGCGCAGTGCGGACAGAGCCAAGTGCGGGAAGCAATCTTTGCTACCAAAGCCCTCCCGTCTTTAGCGCAGAAGTTAATGCTATCCGCATATTCCGCGGAGCATTCGGGACACTGTTTCATGGGAGCATTCTGAATCGAATGGCCCCATTGCGTCAAGAGCGACGTTCGCCAAACACGTGTCACAAGTGACCAATCCTTCGCGAGATCGCAGCTTGCCCCAAGGTTTCCCCTGAGCTATAGAACCCTGGGAGGAGAATAAACGATGGCCTTAATCATCAGTGAACCGCAAACCAAAAAACTCATCGATATGCCGCTAGCGCTGAAGGTCGTTGAAGAAATGTTTCGCGACCGCGGCGCCGGAAAAGTCCGCAGCGTGCCGCGGCGCCGCCTCAAGGGAAGCGAGAAGCAACTCAACATGATGGCTGCTTGGCAAGCGGGCTGGGACCTCATTTGCTTGCGCGCCTATGCCGGAGCCTCCAATACTATCACTCTTTACGACGGCCGCAGCGGCCGGATTCAAGCCATCATCAACATGGGCTATCTCAGCAGCCTGCGAACCGGCGCCGCCACCGGGGTTGCCGCGAAATACCTCGCGCCGTCGAACCCTAAAACGCTGGGCGTGATCGGACCCGGCTGGCAGGCGACCTTCCAAGTGGAAGCCGTTGCAAACACCTGCGCGATTCAACAGGTAGTCGTCTTCGGCCGCACCCCGAACAAACGCAAGGACTTCATGAAAGAGATGAGCAAAGTCGTAAAAGCGGAGTGGAAGGAAGTCGGGTCCGTTGATGAAGTCGAAGCGGTATCGGACATTCTGGTTGTTTCCACCGACTCCTCCACGCCTGTAGCCGATGGCACCAGTCTCAAGGACGAAGTCTTGGTCGCTTCGATTGGAGCAAATGCTGCGGTCAAGCAAGAAGTCTCCGACGGACTCATACGGCGAATGGATTTCATCGTGACCGACGATCTTCCGACCGCGAAAGGCGACAGCGGTGATTTGATTGCCGCCTGTCAGTCCCGGATCACCCGCTGGGAAGACATCGTTCCCCTGGAAAAGATCGTCGCCGACGGAGTGCCTCCACCGCGACCTAAAAGAATTCTTTTCCAATCCAACGGTATCGCCGATGAAGACCTCGCCGTCGGCCGCTACGTGTTGGAACAAGCCAAGAAGAAAAAAGTTAAAATGAAACGCATTGCGGAAATCTAGCGCGCCTTTGATCTGAACCCGTCGAAGCACGTGTGCAAGTTTGCAACAAGCTCATTGAGATGGACCCATGCCGATTTTTAGCGGAGAACTTGGACTTCAATTCGTCACGCACTTGGCAAACCATTACACGGTGCCTGATCTGGTCCGATTGGCCCAATTCGCCGCCGACAAAGGCTTCAGACAAATCTGGGTCAACGACAACATCCGTTACCGCGGGCAACTCGTCGTGCTTACCGCCATCGCGTCTCGCGTACCGATTCAGCTCGGCACCGCGATCATGGTGCCTTACTTTCACAACCCGCTGGACGTCGCGGACTGCCTGGCGGCGCTGGCCGAACTATGCGAAGGCCGTGAGATCGGCGTTGGCATCGCCCGCGGCGATCTCGGTCAGTCGCCCCAGCATGTTCAATCGCTGAAGCCGCTCGCCATGGTCAGCGAAACGGCGCGCTTCCTTCGAAGAGCGCTTGGCGGAGAAGAAATTCTTTATAGGGACTACCCGTTCCTGCAGGACTTTTATCGTCTCAATCCGAGCGGAAAATTCCGCCTTGCCTTCAAACCCAAGGCAGAATTCAAGTTCTACGGCGGCGGCAACGGCCCGCAATCGCTGCGCATGTGCGGCCGCGTGATGGATGGGTTGATCAGCTCCGGAACCTATATTCCGATGCTCAAAGCGGGTCGCCTGCCGGGAATGCTGGCGACTGCGGATCAAGCGGCCAAAGAGTCGGAGCCAAACAAGCGTCTGCGAAAAATCTGCGAGCTGAATGTTTCGATTTCACGCGACCGTGAAAAAGCCATCGAATTTCCCAAACGCCAGGTCGCTCACTCAATCTTGCAGTGGGAAGCCCTGGGCTTTACTGCGGAAGAGTACGCGAGGATGGGAGTCGAACGCCAGCAAGTGTTGCAGCTCAAGGAAGCATTCGAATCTGGAGCCACAGTCGAAGAGGCAGCGAAGCTCGTAACCAAACATATGGTCAAAACCTATTATGCCGCCGGGACACCGGAAGAAGTCAGAGATCAGATCATCGAACTCGTGGGAGCGGCGGGCCGCTTCGGCTACGATCACGTTGCCTTTGCGAAACTCGGCCCCGATTACGAGGAAGCGATCAATTTGCTAGCGGATCAAGTCGTGCCGGTGCTGCGATAGGATTCTGGAATAATTCTAAGAATGGACGGGGGTACTCGACGCAGAGACGCGTTTGGGTTCGATGCGTCTGATAGATGGACGCAAAGGTAAAGCTTTGGACACTACTTTCATGATTCCGTCTCGCCCCGGCCGGATTCAGTGAGGCCTGCCATGCGTTCTCCGCCTCTGGAGTCGTCGCCGCAGGATTCTCACGGTCGAATGCCCATTGCACGGGATTGTCCAGAATGTATTTTCGGATGCGGTTCAAGGATTCTTCGTCGCGGATGACGTGTTCATAATAATTGCGCTGCCATAGCCGATTAGGGAACGACACCCAACCAAATCGTTTAACGCCGTCCGCGTACCGTTTGGTTGTCAGGGTTTTGAACCGATGCACAACGTCCGGCAGCGACAACGTAGGGGCAACCCCCTGTGGTTGCCCCAATCTCACCGCCGGATTGTTTGCAGGCATGTCCGCCCGTGGGTGCCCTTGTTCAGGGCAGGCACGGGGGCCTGCCCCTACGAGAACAATAACGCCGTGAATATGGTTTGGCATGACGACGAACGCGTCGTTTTCCACCCCTGGGTAATGGATCGACAATTCGGTCCACGCCGCATTGACCATGCGTCCAGCGTCGTTTAGGCGTATTTCGCCGTTTATGATATCACCAAGCAGACACGCCC
>WNGH01010381.1_pt1 | contig 10332 bp, 9 predicted proteins | sample 5400631 | NCBI WGS metagenome assembly WNGH01 (sample SAMN13153373, study PRJNA577476) | soil metagenome | isolation source: 115 cm soil or saprolite under Garry oak tree replicate 1 | place: USA:California | collected 2016-06-15 | reverse complement strand
CCATCTTTGGTCGTAATTGTCGCCATAGTGTGCTCTCCTTGATTGCTGCCCTGTACTTTGATTCGATTAATGATCATCGTACTGTTTCTGACAAGAACCACGTCCTCCGCTCTGTTTCGTCGATCCAATTTTCAATCAAACTGGCGGTGGCGACATCGTTGTGTATTTCACAGACCTCGTGTGTGAGGCGCAAGAAGCGCGTAAGTTCCCGATTGTCCGCGCGGAGTTCAGCCAACATTTCCTCGGGACGTATGGACTCCCGGTTATCGTCCTTCAAGCGTTGATGTTTGGAGATATCGCTGATGGAGTGTAGCGTGTTTCCGCCAATCTTCCGCGCTCGCTCCGCGATGTCGTCGCTCATCGCGAAGATCTGTTCGGCCTGTTCGTCGAGGAGCAGATGATAGTCGCGAAAATGGCGGCCGCTCATGTGCCAGTGGAAATTCTTCGTTTTCAGGTAGAGCGCAAACACGTCAGCAAGGAGCCGGCGTAGTTCGTTGGAGATCTCTTCCGCGCCTTCGCGGTCGAGGTCGGGCGCAGGTTCGAAATCGCCAATTGCAGATCTGCCAGAACCGGTTGCCTTGCTCTTGCTCATTGCTCTCTTCTCCTTCGTCTGAATTGTTTCAGGTAGACCAGACTGGCAATTCGCCTACGCCGCCACGCCAAGCCGTGAAGCTCGCCTCCCAGGTTGCGTTCGGCATACGGTTCTTAAGACCTTGGAATTGCGGAGCGCCCGTTTGGCATGAAACAGGCGGCCTTTTGCTGCCGCGACGGAGATGCCTATGATCCCCGCTGTTCGCTTCATACAGTGCTCCTGCAATTGCCCCAACTCAAGCACGTCCCGAATGCTGGGTCGAAGATCGCCAATTGCCTGTCGCAGAGCTTCCTCCCGCTCGCGCTGAAGGCAAGCGCTTTCGGGGTTCGGAGAGGAATCGGGCACATCCCAGAATGACTGGTTCCCGGACGGGTCAACGGAATCATCGTTGTAGACTTCGCGCCAGCCGCGCCTCTTCCGTAGAAGCATCAGCGCCGAATTGATTCCAATACGCGTGAGCCAAGTTGCGAAACTTGACCTGCCATCAAAGTCCCTCACGTGAACAAACGCTCTAAGCAGCGCGTCTTGGACTGCGTCTTCCGCGTCTTCACTGTTTCTCGTTATGCGATGCGCAACACGGAAGAGCTGCGCAGTGTATCGCTCGCAAAGCGTGCCAAAAGCCATCGAGTGCCCTCCCTTGGCGGCTTCCACGAGCCCGTTTTCAACAGCCTCCCGAGGTTCGAATGCAGCAGAACGAACCTTCTTTCTCCCATTCGAAGTCGCTGAATTTTCCAAAATCATGTGGCCCCCACCCACCGCGGTTTTTCTCGCGTTGCACTATGTGGGTTCAAGTCCGGGAATACATCACGAGATGGAATGGTTCTTGCATACCATTGTTGGGGTAACTCGGAATACCACTTTCGGTTGATGATGACGTCGTCTAACTAACAGATTTCCGGACTGAGTCTACGAAATAGCACTCGAAGCGTGGGAAGCTATGATTCTGGCGGGCGGGATGAGGGCGGAATCACAATTTCGCGCCGTCCGAACAAGCGACCATCACAGGAAAAAGCGCCCGGCCCGAGTAACGCTAGCGCGGCAGCCGCAATGATCATTCCAAGAGCTACTATCCTGGCATCATGCAAGCCCCAAGAGGGCGCGGGAAACCATGAAAGGGCGATCCCGAGGGAGCATAGTCCCACCAAGAGTCCCGCAAAGGGGGTGAAAAATCCGGCCGCCATGGCCGCGCCACTCGTGATCAAGACCAAACCAAGGAACCCTTTGCCTGAAGAGGGATTAGACGGACCCGAGAGATAGAGAATTCCTTGGGCCGTCGCAGTGAAACCAACTGCGGCACGCAACAGAAGCAGGCCTATGCCGGGCCGGCCACTCGGAAACGTGGAATATAGCCTTTGCAGCGCGTATCTCCCTGGCGCGCCCTCAGAAACGCACGACCACTCAAGGTATGCAAATATTGAGTCCATTGGAATCCCACATTGCGGCATCTTTTCGTACCACTTTTGAGGTATAGGTTTTGTAGGCTGATCCACTTCCTACAGTTCTATGATCCCGCGTCGTACACCGATCGCAACTGCTTGCGTGCGATCACTGGCCCCGAGCTTTTCCATGATGTGTTTGATGTGAACCTTTACAGTCTCTTCCGTGATGAAGAGCTTTTCTGCGATGTCTCGATTCCGGTTTCCCCCGGCAATTTGATTGAGGACTTCTACCTCACGCGCCGTCAGGTCTTCGTCGCTCAAATGCTCTGCGAGCTGTGCCGCCAACTGCGGGGGGATTCGCTTCTTCCCCGCGTGGACCTGGCGAATCACCTCAACCAGGTCCTTGGGCGGCATGCTCTTGAGCAGGTAGCCGCGGGCTCCCGCCTCCAGGGCGCGCTGGATTTCCACGTCGCCTTCGAAGGTTGTCAACATAATGACGCGCGCCTCGGGGAATTCTGCGCGGACGGCTATCATCGCGTCGATACCACTCTTGTCAGGAAGCCTGAGGTCCATGAGAGTCACGTCTGGCTGGTGCTTCCGAAATTGCTGAATGGCTTCCTGCCCGTTGGAGGCTTGCGCAACCAGGACCATGTCCGGCTGATTGTTGATGATCGCGGCAAGGCCCTCCCGAAGCAGCGGATGGTCATCCACGCTGAAAACGCGAATTCGAGCAGGTTCGCTCATCGAACTCGCTCGCTCTCGATGGGTGAATCATCTGCATTCACCTCCGGTGGACGCAGCTTCGAAAACCACTTCACGGGGCGGTCAGAGTCTCGGAGAAGATAAGCAATGTTACTTGGGACGGACAGTTCGATCTCCGTCCCTGCCGTTGCACGGCTCAATACTCTAAGTTTCGCACCAATTCTTTCCGTTCGTTCGCGCATCCCCGACAAGCCCCAGTGTCCAGCGCGAGCTGATTGCAGTACGTCGCCGGCGATCCCGCAACCGTTGTCGCGCACCAGAAGTCTCAGCTGATCGACCGCGTATTCGAGTTCGACTTCAATTTCGCTGGCGCCGGAGTGATGGAATGCGTTTGCGAGTGCTTCACGGCCGATAAGATAGACGTCATCGCCGATCGCCGGCCGTAATGGACGCGCTACTCCTTCGACGATCACGCGAAAACTAGCTTTCTGCGTGATGGCGAGCTCCTGCTGAATCCGCGAGAATGCTTGCTCCAGATCCTGCGAACGCCAATTGGATGACCGCAAGCCTTGCACGGTATTCCGGCCCTCTTCGATGACGTGCCCCATCAGGTCGAGAACACGAGTCACGATCGGCTTGGCTGGCGAATCGCCCGCTAGTTGATCGTTTGCGACGTGGAGTTGCATGGAGACACTGAGAAAATCTTGCAAGAGCGTATCGTGCAGCTCCTGGGCAATGCGCGTGCGCTCTGCGAGCCTTTCTTCAAGACGAAGGCTAAGCTGCCGGGTCACTTTGTGCATTCGCGCGCGAAACAACATCACAACGGCGACTGCAGAAGCGGCCGCGATGCCGAGCAAAAACCACCAAGTCTGCCAGAAAACCGGTCTGCCCTTCGTGATAGCCACGGCTATCACACCAGCGCCTTCGCTCGGCAGAACGTCCGTCGTTGGCTGCGGGCGATATCCCGGATCGACAAGTAGGGCGGCGTATTCCGTTCCGAAGTGTGTTGAGCTTCTCCACTTCGAATCGGGCTGAATTCTCGTATACGGGTGGTCCGCGAATGGCTGCACCCACCAGGGTCCCCACCGGGCAAAAAGAACAATCTGCTGCCCGGGGCTAACTCGGACTACTCGTCCTTCGATTGTATCCACTTTATCCGGACCACCCTCGCCCGCGAGAGGAACTTTGGTGAATTCTATGGAAGGCCCAACATTAGTGTTTCGTGCCCCGCAGCCAGCAAGTAAGACGCAGATGCCTAGCAATAGCGCTCTTTTCAAACAAAATTGCTTGCAGCCGAACATCTGCGCAACCTCGTTGTCATATAGTAGCCGAGTGGCACTACGCCCGCACAGTAGAGAATGGCTATCCCCACAAAGCTCCCGAATATGTGCCTGTCCTCATTTCTGTCTCTCGCTTTCGGCCTTCGGTTCCCCTTCTCGCGCTTTTCGAAGATGCAGCCTCTGGAGCCATCCCCACCGGCGATCGGAAGACGGGACCTTGAAAGCGATTTGGCCGGGGACAAACAGCTCGACCTCTGTCCCAGCGACCGCTCGACTTAAGACTCTCAATCTCCCGCCGATTCTTTCGGTTCGTTCCTTCATCCCAGACAAGCCCCAGTGTCCGTCGCGTCCGGAGCGCAGAACCTGAGGGTCGATTCCGCCACCGTCGTCGCGTATGAGAATCCGCAAGTGGCTCGCCGCATACTCAAGCTCTACCTCGATGTCACTTGCGTGAGCGTGGCGGAACGCATTTGACAGAGCTTCGCGGCCAATAAGATAGACTTCATCGCGGATGACGGAGCGCAATGGCCGAGGCGTACCTTCAACGATAACGCGAAACCCAATTTGAGACTGCACCGGGAATTCCTGCCGAATCTGTGAAAATGCCTGCTCAAGATCTGGAGAACTCAGCTTCGACGAGCGGAGCCCACGAACTGCGTCCCGGCCCTCTTCGATGACATGCCTCATCAATTCGAGAACCCGCCCTACAAGAGGTTTCGCAGGCGAATCGATGGCGAGATGATCATCCGCCACATGTAACTGCATGGAGGCGCTCAGAAAACCCTGCAACAGAGTGTCATGCAGTTCCTGAGCAATGCGTGTGCGTTCCGCGAGTCGTTCTTCAAAGCGCACATTGATCTGCCTCGTCAGCCTCAACACACGGAGCCGAAAGAACATCACTGTCGCCAGTCCGATCATCAATATGCTGGAGAGCCGGAACCACCAGGTTTGCCAGAAGAGTGGATCGATTTCGAATCGGACCAAAGCTTCCGAGCTATTCCATAATCCATCGCTGTTGCTCGCTATCACGCGAAAACGATACGATCCTGCGCCCAGGTTCGTATAGACGGCTTCCCGGTTTGCAACTGGCTCACTCCAGGCGCGGTCGAAGCCATCAAGAAAATATCGAAAGCGAACCCGCTCCGGCACTGCGAGACTCAGACCCGTGTAAGTGAAAGTGATTCTCTTGCGAGAGGCAGGAATATGAATCAAGTCTCCTGTGTTGATCTGGCTGCCATCAGCTGAAATCGCCTCAACGTGAGCTATCGCTGGCGCCGAATTGTCCTTGAGATGAGATGGGTCAGCAACCGACAGGCCACGACTCAGGGAAAACCAGATCCTCCCCAGCGGATCCGAAACTACCGACCTGTTTCTCTTCACCCCCTCGATGCTGCGCAGACCATCTGCCGGACCATACTCGCGAACATCGGCTGGTCCGAGCATGCCGGCCGCGAGTTTGTCAGGCTGTACGCGCAAGACATGATTCGAAGTTGCGATCCAGAACCATCCATTCTTGTCTTCCGCAATACCGAATATTTGCCCGCGCAGCATTTCCGGGAGGTTGGGCGGAACTTGAACATGGCCGGAGCTGAGAAAGGCCAGGCCACCCGATGTTCCGATCCAGAGCGTGCCGGACGAATGTTCAAAAAGGCAGTTCGCATTTTCGGAGGCCAAACCGTCTGGTGCCGCATAGGTTCTCCATTGACCGTTTGACAAAGAGCTCAGGCCGCTCGAAGTGGCAAACCAGATCGTGCCGTCGCGCGTCTCTAGGATCGAAGTTACAGTATTGGAAGCGAGACCGCTTGCGGTCGTGTAGGTAATGAATCGTCCGTCTTTGAATCTGCTGACGCCGCCGCTTAGGGTTCCGGCCCATACCGTTCCATCACCGCTTTGATAAACGGCGTAAACGCTGTTTTGAGCAAGTCCATCTGTCTCTCTGTAGCTCTGTGCACTTGCGATTCCGTGGCTGTACCGCAGATGTGTTAAACCGCCGTGTTGACGGCCGATCCATATCTCCCCTTTGCTTCCCGTAATGGAATAGATCACATCTTTGTCTAGGCGCGCCGATTTGATCGGCTGAACTCGCCCATCCTCGAGCGAGTACAGCCCGCCCTCCGCAGGCGCGAACCACGCACGATTCTCAGCGTCAACGTAAACTGGCCCATTGCTTTCCGATGGCAGACCAGCGGTGGGAAGGTAGGTCACAAATGCCGTGTCCCGAACACGCTCCAGGCCTCGCGCACCTCCGACCCAGATATTTCCTTCGCGGTCCTCAAACAAGGCGTTGATACCGCCGTTTCCGCGAAGATCTCTTTCCCCAGATACCGAGGCACCTCCAGCGTTGATGCGCACGAGTCCTCTCGTTGTCCCCACCCAAACATTGGAATCGCGGTCTCGCAGCATCGTGAGGACTTGGGCCCCGGCTAACGATAGAGGCAACCCAGCCCTGCTCATTGCGGTCCCGTTCCAACGAAACAAGCCGGTGTCTGTACCGACCCACATTTCGCTATCGCCAACGGGCAAGAGACAATTGATCTTCCTGTCCACCAATCCCGAACCAACGTTGGTAGCTCGTCCCTGCTCTAAATAAAAGAGACCCGCTCCTAGAGTACCCATCCAGATTTTGCCATCGGGCATTTCCGCCATGGAAATTACTGGGGACGAGCCTGGCAAGAAAGTGGGTAGTGTCAGCACTTCAGATTCTTCTCCCCGGAAACGGAGCGTGCCCGCCACTAGATCCGAAATCAGCACTCCGCCGTTTGTCTCTCTCAATATAGCTGTGACCTGGGACACAGTCGGACCAAGCCCAGATGCAACTTTCTCAAGTTTCCCGTTACGCTGGCGCAACACGCCTGCACCTTGCATCAGGACCCACAGGTTTCCGTCAGCGTCCGTAGTCAATCCTAGAACCGGACCATTCGAGACCAAGGCTGTGGACGATACTGGGACAAAGCGGAAGGTGAATCCATCGAAGCGTAGCAGGCCGCTGTCGGTACCGATCCATAGATAGCCGTCAGGGGTCTGTGCGATCGCATGTACCGGCCCGCCCAGAAGTCCATTCTCCGTATTCCATTGCTCCCGGAGATACTGCGATGTCATGCGATTCGGATCTAGCGCTTGTGCATGGTCAAGAAAGCATATCGCTGCCAGTCCAGCCAATAGCCATCGACGCGGGTAGCGTGTGCACATCATGGGAAATACTCGAATTTCTCAATCACAACTTCAGCTTCGTTTGTAAGAGGAATCTCGCCCTTACCGAAGATGTATAAGTTCATGCGGACAGAGTCCCCACCTGCAACGGGGATTCCCGAGGTAAACGTATGTTGGTTAACCACACGAGCTACCGCTGTACCGCGAGATCCCGCGACAGTCGAGAACATCACTTCTCCTGGTTCCCAACGAAACGAGTGCGTGAGGACGCCGGCCGGCGCCTTAAATCGAATCTGGTTGGCTGGAATGTAATAAGGCTGGACCACATAATGTGTATCGTCGTTCTCGCGATAACCCCACCGGCTGATCTCAACGTCCAGTTCGCGGCGGCTCTGCTCGCTACCAATCCCGTCCCAAGTAAAAAACGTAAGAACTGCAGAGGGTTCCAAATGATAAATATCACGTACGACGAATACGTATGTCCCGTATCCCAGGCTGCGCGTGAGCTTGACCTCTGCGCAGCTCCATCTGCCTTGATTCCTGGCTATTCGCAGATGCAGTTCTCCGCTCTCATCTGTCCAGGCATTCGCTAGATCAAATGAATTGTGTGAGCCGCCGCGATTGCTTGCTGCGCTGCGCACAGTCCACTCGTAACCACTGAAGTGGAGCGTCTTGGTCGACATCAAGGGAGGTGCGGGGCCCTGACCCTTAATCACTGCCACCGCCAGCACGCCAGTCCCAACGGCTGGCAGTACTTCGGCCGTCTGGGGCGGATTATATCCCTGCTCAACGAGCAGAGCGGCATATTCCGTGCCCAGATGGGTTTCACCTTTCCATCTGGAATCACCTTGAATTTTCGTAAATGGACGGTTCGTGAACGGCTGCACCCACCACACTTCTTCGCTCCTGGCATACAGGACGATCTGCTGGTCGGCCTGAACACCTGTGGCAAGGCCTTCGATGGTGTCGAGTTTATCTGGACCGCCGACATCTGCCGGAGGGACCTTGATGAATTCGATGGAAGGCCCTGTAACGCCCTGTCGGGAGCGGCAACTACTTAGGAGAACGCAGAGGAAGAGGAGAAGAACTCTTTCTCGGGCAAGACGGTGTAAGGCTGCAAGCGTGGCTGTCCTCAGCTTCCAGCGGTCGAACCGACGAAAGCAAACTCGCTTGCGGCAGGGGTCGAAGCGGGTCAACTCTACCCTCGGCGGTGCGGTATCTTCCGTCCGCTAACAATCGTGGAACGCGCTCATTTTTTGAGGTCCACATCATCCTACAACCGCTGCGCTGCATTTGCCAGCCTTCCAGGGGCAGGGCAGGAAGTCTGCTACGCCCACCGGGGATGAGTGTAGGCGACTACCATGATGGAGGTACCCAACGCAGAGTCTTCCGGGGTAGTGAAAAACCATTCGATCTCGTGATGTGCTATCACCATCAGTGGACAGTGTTCCAAGCGATTCGGTATGCGCTGTGGCTGGCGCGCTAGACACTTTTTCGGACGGCGCCGTCGATGCCTAGAGCTTCGGTCAACGACACAAGAAGCGTGGTGATCAAAGAATATGCCGATGGATACGGACAACCTGCGGTTTCGGTTCTGCCGTCAGCAGCGGCTGCTGAGGTAACCAGCTTTCGTCGATCGAGAATATCTCTGTTTCGCAGAGTATTACGGAACGCTCGATGACGTTCTGCAGTTCGCGGATGTTTCCAGGCCAAGGATAGGACTGAAGCAACTGGAGCGTCTTCTTGTTCACGCCCCTGATGTTCTTCCCAGCTTTTCGCGCGTAGCGATCGATGAAGTATTCGACCAGCAGAGTCTCGGCTTCCACTTGGCACTCTGCAAACGGACATCACGTCTGGCGCCAGATTTCGCCAGGCGTGTGCCCCCGCCGCCGGTTTGCTCAATTATGAGCTTTGCGATCAGCACTCTTTAATAAACTGAACGTCCAAGGTGATTGTCACTGCGTCGCCCACGAGCACGAAGTCTTTCCGGCTGATCCGCGTCGTGGCAGAAAGCCCAATTCGCGTATTTCCCCACGGGTCCTTTTGCGCTGGGCTCGGTCCCTCAACATCAAAAACCACGTTTCGGGTCACTCCGCGGATCGTCAGGTCGCCGCTAACCTTCAGCTCCCCATCTGCGTTCTTTGATATGGATGTCGAGTGGAAGGTCAAGTCCGGATGGTTCTCTACGTGGAAGAAATCGGCGCTGTTCAGGTGCGCATCTCGTTGAGGCTCCCGGGTGTTGATGGTATCCGCGTCGATGGAGGCCCGAAGTTTGGATTTGCTGACGTCATTTTCATCACGTTCCAGGACGCCGGTGATCGAAGTGAATTCTCCCAACACATTCGAGATCATCATGTGCTTGACCTTGAATTGGGCCGTGGAGTGAACGCGATGTACTGGTGCTCGCTTTGGGTTGAACCACGACAAGCCCAAACTTTTCGAGTTCGGGCGTTTCGGCATTGTTTGTGGCGCTCATTTTATTCTTCCGTTCTCACGTTAGTCGTTATACCGACTATATGTCCTTGTATGCATCCGCAGTGCCGAACAGTCGGGCCCGATTTGCGACCGCGGCAAGTCCTCCAGAACCACAGAGTTTCAAATCGTTGAGAAGGGGGTACCGCACTGGAACCGAAGGACGGAAGCGTCCCAGTTTCGACGAAGAAGTGAGCCGTCCGACGTTTCTCTGCAAAAATCGAAAGGTAACTCCGTTCGCGCAACCCGAAGGTCGTCACTTCGAATTTTCCCGCAACCACTTTCATTTTTCATTTGTTTTCCAATTAAGGACCTCTGGGACAAAGCTGAGTGCCGCCAGTTCAAGACCTTCAGAGTTTAATTCTCTCGCAAGCCCAACCTCAAAACCTCAAAACGGAAGCGAGGTCTCCTCAGGCAAGCTCCGGGTCTGTTCCCATTGGGCCAACCGCCGGCTCATAACCCCGATGTAGCGTTCACCAGCCCGACAATCCGTGCGTCTTCAACATACCGGTGCGATTGATGGCGCTAAAATGCTGTGTAATCCGGAAAATGTTAGGGGCGCATGCCAAGAGCATCGCGGGGCTCAAAATGTCATCTTGAGCGCGAACTGAATCTGTCGCGACGTTGTCACAGTCTGGAAGATGCGTCCTGCGTTCGGAGCTGGAATGGCGTTCCCGCTCGCATCACGGCCTAGGAAAATCTGATCACCATTTCCACCACTGGTCCCAACGGCAGCAGTGTTTACAGGCACGTTGAG
>WNGH01027025.1_pt1 | contig 10333 bp, 11 predicted proteins | sample 5400631 | NCBI WGS metagenome assembly WNGH01 (sample SAMN13153373, study PRJNA577476) | soil metagenome | isolation source: 115 cm soil or saprolite under Garry oak tree replicate 1 | place: USA:California | collected 2016-06-15 | reverse complement strand
CGGATCTCGTCCTCAACTCGCTTGCCGACGTGTCCATGGCCGAGCTGCTGGAGCGCCTGACCGCCACGTCTTAATCTGTTCCGCGTGCGCATCGGGATCCTCACCGGCGGTGGCGACGCGCCCGGACTCAACGCGGCCATCCGCGCGGTCGCCCGGCGGTCCTTCCAGCTCGGTCATCAGGTGAGCGGGGTCAAGAACGGCTGGGCCGGATGCCTCGAGGAAGGCTTGATCGACGAGCTCACGCCCGCCGACGTGCGCGGGATCCTGCCGATGGGCGGCACCATCCTCGGCACCTCTCGCACCAACCCCGCCAAAGAGAAAGACGGGATCCCGCGCGTCATCAGGACGCTGAAGCACCACGCAGTCGACGCGCTGGTACCGATCGGCGGGGACGACACGCTCAGCGTCGCGGCCAAGCTGCACGAGGCGGGCTTCCGCACCGTCGGAGTGCCGAAGACCATCGACAACGACCTCTCCGCGACCGAGTTCTGCATCGGCTTCGACACCGCGGTCGGCGTCGTGACCGAGGCGCTCGACCGCCTGCACACCACGGCCTCTGCGCATCACCGCGTCATGGTGGTGGAGGCCATGGGTCGTGAGGCGGGGTGGGTCGCCCTGATGGGTGGCATCGCCGGCGGCGCGGACATGATCATCATCCCGGAGTTCGAGGTGAGCCTGTCCGACGTGGTCGCACACCTCTACCGGCGGCGGGGAGAGGGCAAGCTGTTCAGCATCATCATCGTCGCCGAAGGCGCGCACATCCCTGAGCTCGAGAGGGAGCAGGGGGGTGTGTCCGAGAAGGACGCGTTCGGCCACGTGAGGCTCGCCAAGCGCGGCATCGGCGACATTCTCGCCAGCTCGGTCGAGCACGAGACCGGTTTCGAGACCCGCGTGACGGTTCTCGGTCACCTCCAGCGGGGCGGCTCGCCGTCACCCGTCGACCGAATCTGGGCGACCCGGCTCGGCGTGACGGCGGTCGAGCTGATCGTCCAGGGGCAGAGCGGAGTCATCCCGATCCGTCGCAACGGCGACGTCGAGGTGGTTCCCATCACCGAGGTGATCAAGGAGACGCGGCGCGTGCCCAAGGAGCTGTACGAGCTCACCCAGGTCTTCGTCTAACCGACCTCGGACCGGGCGCCGGAAGCGGATGCACGAGCTCGCGGGCACCGGCGACGACGGGACCACCGGACTTCTCGGCGGGGGCCGCGCGCCCAAGGACGATCCGCGCGTCGAGGCGTTCGGCACGGTCGACGAGGCTTCGAGCGCGCTCGGCCTCGCTCGGTCGCTTAGCCCACACGCGCGCGTCACTTCTGTCTGTGAGGAGCTGCAGCGCGGCCTGTACGCGGTCGGCGCCGAGCTGGGGACCAACCCCGAGGCGGGCAAGACGTTCGTGGTCACGGGTCCCGCCGAGGTGACACGCCTCGAGGTGCTGATGCGCGAGCTCGAGGCCGAGGCGGCCATGCCGGAAGGGTTCATCCTGCCCGGGGCCACCCCGGCGTCGGCGGCCCTCGACCTTGCGCGCGCGATCACGCGCCGGGCGGAGCGCCGGTGCGTGACCCTGCAGCGGTCGGCCGAGCTTCAGAACCCGGAGATAACCCGCTGGCTCAACCGGCTCAGCCTGCTGCTGTTCGTGCTCGGCCGCTACGAGGAGAGCCTGGCCGGTCGGGAGGCAAAGCCCGCCAAAGGCTCGAACCCAGGACGTTCTAATTAAGCTTCGATTCCAATGGCGCCCTTGACCTACGCGGCCCTCGTCCTCGCCGGCTTCGCTCTTCTCTACCTCGGCCTTTCCTACCAGGTGTACCGTCGCGCTTTCGTGCCGCCGCGTCCGCTATGGCTCGACGATTTCACCTTCACGCCGTTCGAGTTCCAGGCCGACTACGAGGACGTCGAGCTGGTCACCGCCGACGGAGTCAACTTCGGCGCCTGGCATTTCCGCCAGCCCGGCTCGCCGCAGACGGTCATCATCTCCGGCGGCCACAAGGGCCAGCGCCAGGGCGCGCTCGGCATCGCGATCGCTCTGTGGCGCAAGGGCTTCAACGTGATCGTCTATTCGTATCGGGGCATGCCTGGCAGCGACCGTGCGCCGGTCACCTTCGGCATCAAGGAGGTGCTCGAGCTGCAGGCCGCGATCGCGTTCGCGCGCAAGCGCATCCCCAACGCGCGCATCGGCCTGCTCGGGTACTCGATGGGCGCCGTGGTCTCGCTGCTGGGTGCGGCGGGCGAGCCCGGCGTGCAGGCGCTGGTCCTGGACAGCCCTTTCAGCGACCTGCGCAAGCTGCTGGTCGAGAACGTGCGCAGCGCGAGCAAGATTCCGGGCACGCCGTTCGTGTGGATGGCGGGGCTGATGTTGTGGCTCCGGACGCGGTGCCGGCTGTCCGAGTGCCGGCCGCTCGACGTCCTTACCGCGCTCGAGCCGCGGCCCCTGTTTTTCATCCACGGCGGCGCGGACGCGATCACCAACCTCAACCACAGCCGCCGGCTCTACGACGCGTACCGCGGACCGCGCGAGATCTGGATCGTCCAGGGCGCGCCGCACACCGGTACGTACTTCGCCGACCGGCCGCTGTACGTCGAGCGGGTGGCGGGATTCTTCGCCCGGCACCTGGGCCTGGACGTGAGCAGCCACCTTCGATTGGTGGAAGAGGAAGAAGTCTCCTAGAGTCCGCCTGTAACAAACCGGCACCGGGTTTTCGTCGTGAATAGGCGTCTCCCTGTCACAAACCGCGCTGTCGGCAACGTGTATAGGCGAGCGATCGAGCCAAGGCGCCGGCTGTCGCACCAAATCAAGGACAAGGAGAAACCACGACATGGACGCCAGGTCAACCCTTCGCGTTGCGTGGATCCCGTCCGGCGCCGCTCGCGTATTGACGCTCGCGTTTCTGGCGGGCGCGTTCATGCTTGGCGGCACCGGCGGCTACTTCGTTCGCGATCTCAACTTTTCGTGGCCGGCAACCAGCGTCACGACGACGTCCAATACCGACAACACGACCCGCCCGTTCGTCATCGAATCGCCTCCTTCGTATGCATCCCCCGCGTCAACTGCGGAACACGGGCCGGACTCAGACCTTACCCGGGCCCAGCCGGGCCAGGGGGAATCGAAGCGGGCCAGCGAGTGAGCTCCGAGGACGTTGAGGTCTAAGCGGGCACAGACTGTTGCAGCGAGTGGCCATCACGGCAGTGAAGACGGCGCAGCGCGCGAACGAGCAGTCCTTCACGGATCTGCTCGTTCCGCTGGTTCAGCCAGGCTATCGGCTGGCGTGCGCGATGCTGCATGACCCGCAGGCGGCCGAGGACGTGGTTCAGGAGGCATCGTTGATCGCTTGGCGCAAGGTCGGCCGACTCGGTGACCCAACCAAGCTGCGCGCCTGGTTCCTCGGCATCGTGGCCAACGAGTGCAGGAACGCGAGGCGGCGACGATGGTGGGGCGTCACGCTCGGGCTCCCGGTCGGGCTGTCGGTCCTGTCGGGGGAAGAACGGATGGCGAGCCGAGCGGACGTGCGCACGGCGCTGCTCCGGCTCTCGCACGCGGACCGCCTGGTGGTCACGCTGTATTTCTTCCTCGACATGCCGCTTGCCGAGATCGCGACCGTCGCGGGAACGTCGACGGAGGCAGCTCGCAGGAGGCTATACAGGGCCGTGCATCGTCTCCGGCCCGACCTCGCGATCGAGGAGGCACTGAGATGAGCCTGCGCAACCAGATCAAAGGAGCTCTCGACGACGTCGCGCCACCGGCTCCGACCCTGGAGCATCGAGTTACCGCGTTCGTGCTTGCCGACAAGCGGGACCGCGGCATGCTGCTGAATGGCCGTCGCCGCGCTCCAGCCACAAACAGGTTCCGCGGCATGGCGGCGCTGGTCGCGGCGGGGCTGGTGGTCGCGCTGATGGCGGGCATTGTGATTGGGGGGCGCCTGGGGCGCGACCTGGGCAACGCTGAGCCCCAAAAGAGCTACACGATCGACCAATCGGAGCTGCACAGCCTCGAGTCCAGGCCGCTTCTGTTGCCCACGCTCGCGCCAGGAGCGACATGTCCATATTCGCCAACCGTGCGGTCCAACTTGCCTAATAGTGTCGTGGGCACTGGGCCGGTTTACGCGTTCAACTCCTGGTACGTGGAGCGGACGAATGAGGTTGATTGGGTCGCGTTCGCCTTCTACTACCTCGCCCAGCAGCCTGGCCTGGTGCTGGTCCGGGCCGGCGATCTACACACAAGTCAGGCGTTCGCGTTCAGCCAGTATCCGGTGCTCGACAGCGGGGCGATCGCTACCGGAAGTCTTCTGGGAACGGATCGGCTCATGGATAAGACGATCCAGCTGCATCCGGAGGCAGTCCTGAAAGACCCCTGGCATCTGCAGCCCGCCAACCAGCAGCTGGTCGTCATGTTCGCGATTCCGCGGGCGACGCTCTGCTGGGCCTTCCAGTTTGACGGCCCGGGGTTCACCGAGTCGATCGTGGATGGATGGGATGACCGCTCGTTCAAGGGCCACTGAGATGGGCGCCGTACACGGAACCAAATGACCCCCTCATTCGTATTCACCTGAGATGGGCGACCGGTATGTCGAACCTATAATCGCTGGAGGAATGGGGCCCGCCGAAACCGTCCGACGCGTCGCCGATTCCTTCATGACGAACGTCAGCCGGGCGATCGTCAACAAAGAGGAAGAGATCAAGCTCTGCCTCGTCACCCTCCTCTGCGAGGGCCACCTCCTGATCGAAGACGTTCCCGGAGTCGGCAAGACTATGCTCGCCAAATCGCTGGCCCGCTCCCTCGACTGCACGTTCCGGCGCATCCAGTTCACGCCGGACCTGCTTCCAAGCGATGTGACCGGCGTGCGCGCCTACAACCAGAAGACGAACGAGTTCGAGTTCCGGCCCGGGCCGGTGTTCGCCCAGGTCCTGCTCGCCGACGAGATCAACCGCGCGTCGCCCAAGACGCAGGCCGCCCTCCTGGAGGCGATGGAGGAGCGGCAGGTGACCATCGACGGCGAGACCCACGTCCTGCCGAAGCCGTTCATGGTCATGGCCACGCAGAACCCGGTCGAGTACTCCGGCACGTTCCCGCTGCCCGAGGCGCAGCTCGACCGCTTCCTCATGAAGGTCAGGCTCGGCTATCTGACTGAAAAGGAAGAGGCAAACCTCCTGAACCAGCACAAGGTCGAGTCGCCGATGGAAGAGCTCCAGCCGGTCGTCTCACCGAACGAGCTGACGGCAGCCCAGGCACTCTGCACCTCTACCATGCAAGCCAGGCGCTGGCCGCGATCGAGGGCCGCAGCTACGTCCTCCCGGATGACATCAAGAAGCTGGCCGAGTCCGTGCTCGCGCACCGCATCATCCTGCGGCCGAACGCGGAGATGCAGGGCCAGAGCGCAGGCAAGTTGGTCGCGGGCCTGCTCGAGCGCGAGCACGTCCCGCAGATGGCGTACGACGGGTAGCCGCCGCACGGCCGAGCCATGAGCAAGCTGGCCCTGGTTGGAGCGCTCGGGCTGCTTCTCTTCTTCACGTATCTCACGGGGATCCGGCAGGCCTACAACTTCGCCTACGCGCTGTCGCTGCTCCTGATCGTCGCCTGGATATGGCCGCGGCTCGCGATCCGCGGCGTGCGCATCACACGCCGCGTCGATCCCGGGACTCCGACGGTGGGCGAGGTCTACGAGGAAGTCTTCGAGGTCGAGCGCAACGGCTGGGTCCCCGCGCCGTGGGTCGAGGTCCGCGACCTCAGCCAGATCCCCGACTACCAGCCCGGCCGTGTCATCTCTCTGGGCCATGACCTCGTCCGCTGGAAGGCGCGTGGCGTGTACCGGCGGCGCGGGTGGATGGCGCTCGGTCCCACCTCGCTGCGGGTGTGCGAGCCGTTCGGGCTGTTCGACCGCGAGCTGAAGGCCAGCCAGCGGACTTCGATCCTCGTCTACCCGCGCGTGCGGCCGATCCCGGACCTCGTGACGCCGAGCTCGCAGCAGGTCGGGAGCACGCAGGTCTTCGGCGCGTGGTCCGACTATCCGCCGGAGACCGGTGGCGTTCGCGACTACGCGACCGGCGACAGCTTCGGCCGCATCCACTGGCCGCTGTCCGCGAAACACCAGCGCCTGATGTCAAAGACCTTCGAGCAGCCGATGACCACCGACCTGTGGATCCTGCTCGACCTCGACCGCTCCGTCCACTACGGCGAAGGCGAGGAATCAACGGTGGAATATGCGGTCAGCCTCGCCGCCTCGATGGCCTCCCAGGTGCACAGCCGCGGCCGCCAGGTCGGGCTCGTCGCCAACGACTCCAAGGGCACGATCCTCGAGCCGCACCGCGCAGTCCGCCAGGACCGGTTGATCCTCGACTACCTCGCGGTCTGCCAGGCCGACGGCCGCACGCCGCTGACGCAGACGCTCGCCTGGGACCGCATCCGCCGCCTACCCCGGCGCGCGATCGCGGTGATCACGCCGAGCGCCGACCCGGCTTGGGTGCGCCTGCTCCAGGCGGTGCGCGGCCGGCGCTCCAGCCTGATCGTCTTCTATCTCGACGCCGCCAGCTTCGGCGGCCCTGACCAGAACCCGAGCTTCGACCTGGGCCAGGACGTCGACCTCTACGTGGTCCGCGCCGGCGACGACTTCGCACGGCTCGTGAGGACACGAGATGCGATACGCATCGCCTGAAGGCCGGCTCGGGCTGCCCACGGACGAGTTCCCGGACGACCCCGGGCCTGTAGGCAGGATCTTCGGGCGCGTCCGGGAGGCGATGAGCGCCGGGCGCTTCTGGTCGGCGGTGCTGGTCATCCTTCTGACGCTTTCCGTGGCGCGCTCCACCGCGGCCGTCCACTGGGTCGACGGCATCGACGTCATCACGCCCATCGCCCTCCTGGGCGCGATCCTGATGGGCGCCTTCGCGCTCAGCCCGATCAGCGACCCGATCGCGCTAGGCGCCGGCTTCGTGCTCTCGCCGGTGGTCGCGTTCGTCGGCGCATGGCCGCAGATCCATCTTCGGCACCCCACCGACGTTCCGGGCTGGCAGTTCGTGAGCACCTGGTGGCAGCGAATCACCGACGGCACCGCGTCGCAGGACCCGTCGTTCTACCTCGTGCTGATCTGCCTGCTGATGTGGGTCACCGGCGCGTGGCTCAGCTGGTGCGTGCTCCGGTGGCGCAAGCCGATGCTCGGACTCATCCCGGGAGCGGCCGCGTTCGCGACGAATGTGCTCAACGTGCCGCAGGACCAGAACGGATACGTGCTCGCGATGATCGTGCTCACGTTTGCCCTCCTGCTCTGGACGAACTACACCAGCTCGATCGCGAGCGCGGTGCGGGCGAGCGTGAAGCTGACGGGAGACGCGAGGTGGGACTTCTGGGAGAGCGGCCTGGTGGCGATGGCCGGCCTGGTCGTGCTCGGCATCCTGCTGCCGCCCCTCTCGACCGCGGATCGCACGCTCGACGTCGAATCGGGCCTCTTCTCCAACTGGGCGCAGCTGCAGTCGCGCCTCAGCCATCCGGGCATCTTCGGCAACAGCCGCGCCTCCTACGGCGTCACGGGCTTCACCACGGACGTCAAGCTCAGCGGGTCGCTGCAGCGCACGCGCGACCCGGTCTTCGAGTACACGATCATCGGCGACTACGCCGGTCCCCGGTATTTCCGCGGGGTCAACGAGACAACGACCGACAACGCGGAGTGGCGCTTCCCGAACCCGCAGGGCGGAGTGGCCCAACTGGTGGGCAAGAACGGCACCTTCCAGTTCGCCGAGGACTACCAGGCCCTCGCCTTCGCCGGCGTGCAGGTGCGGATGCTCAGGCCGCCCTCCGGCAACGCGGACATCCTCTTCTATCCCGGCCAGCTCATAAAGGTCGACCGGGTCACCATGGGCTCGCAGGTCCCGCTCAACGCGGGAGACCCCACGCAGTTCTACTCGATGGACCGTTTGAGCAGCATCCAGCCGCCGTCGTCCGCGGGCCTGTACAACGGGACCGTCGAGTACCCGACCGCGACGGTGGCCGAGCTGCAGGGCGCGGGCACCGACTACCCCGACTGGCTGCACCAGTACGCGAGCCTGCCGGGCCGGGGCTACCGCCCACAGGTGGTGCAAGACAGGATCCACGCGCTGGCGCTGAGCATCGTCCAGGGTGCGGGCGCCAAGACGCCGTACGACATGGCCAGCGCGATCGAGCAGTACCTGCGTGACACGAAGAACTTCACGTACTCGCTCGACGCCAAGACGCCGGCGGGCCGCGACCCGCTCGACTACTTCCTGTTCGACTCGAAGACGGGGTACTGCGAGTTCTTCGCCAGCGCGATGGGCGACATGCTGCGTTCGCTGGGCATCCCGACCAGGCTCGTCAACGGCTTCGGCCCGGGACAGTACGACACGCAGGTCCAGGCGTTCGTCGTCCGCAGCGACGACGCGCACACATGGCCCGAGGTTTACTTCCCGCACTATGGCTGGATCCCGTTCGAGCCGACGGCTGACAGCCAGGGCATCTACCAGGCGATCCAGCGCGGCGTGTCGGGCACCGGCATCTGCCTCCGCGACGCCGGCTGCGATGGCACCGGGCTTTCTTCCGGCGGCACGGCGGGAATCCCGACCCCGACCGACGGCCTGGGTCGTGGACACCTCGACGACCCGGGTTCGGCGGTCGGCGGTGGCGGGATCCACATCGGCGCCCTCGACCAGGCGTGGCTGACCAGGATCGCGGGTGTCGTCGTCGCCCTCCTGCTCCTGCTCCTCGTGCTGGCCTTGCGCTACCTGCGGCCGCGCACGGTCGCGGCGGTGTGGAAACGCACGCTCACGCTCGCCAGCCTTGCCGGCGCTCAACGCCGGCCGGGCGAGACTCCCCTGGAGCTTGGCCGGCGGCTGGAGAGGACGTTCCCGGAGACCGCCGAGCCGGTCGGCAACCTGGCGAAGGGATTCGTCGTCGCCGCCTACGCGCCACCCGAGGTCGCCGCCTCGTCGCGCTCCTCGATCATGGAGGCGTGGTCGGCCCTGCGGCCGATGCTGCTGCGGCGCGTGCTCGCGCGTCTGAGGCCGACGAGACCCTAGTCTTTTCGGAGTGTCCCGCCTCCCGGGATCCGAAGCAGATTCGCGAGATCGACGGCCGGAGCCAAGGAAAGGGTGGCGCAGCTAGGAGCGCATCAGTGGATGCGCGACGACGCGGCGCCGGGCCCCTTGACGCAGACTTCAGCGCCGGAGGCGCCCGGCCGTCTAGATCGCGAAGATGCGAGGATCATCGGGGGCGGGACACTCTGATGGCGATCGCCGGGCGCACGTACCCGGCGGTGCGATTCGAGATCGATCCCGACCGCGTGGTGGACTTCGCGCGCGCCGTCGGCGCCGACCCCGCGGACGGGGTACCGCCGACGTTCGCCGCGGTCTACTCGCTGTACGCGACGGCGCCGCAGCTCTTCGCCGACGAGGACGCGGCCGTCGATTTCGCGCGCCTGCTGCACGCGGAGCAGGAGTTCGAGTGGTCACGCCATCCGCGAGTCGGCGAGACGGTGACCTCGCGAGGACGGGTGGCATCGGACACGAGCCGGCGCGGGATGCGCTTGGTGTCCTTTGAGACGGAGACGGTCGACGAAGGCGGATCGCACGTGTGCAGCTCGCGCGCCCTGTTCGTGATTCGGTCATGAGCAGGCGCGAGGTCACGTTCACACGCGAGCAGATCGCTGCCTACGCCGAAGCTTCCGGCGACCGCAACCCGATCCACCTCGACGACGATTTCGCGCGCTCGGTGGGACTGCCGGGCGTGATCGCGCACGGGATGCTGCAGATGGGGATCGCGGCGACGGTAGCGGCTGAGGAGGCGGGCGGACCGGATCGCCTCCGGCGGCTGTCGGTGCGGTTTGCGGGCATGGTCCTGCCCGGAGATGTCGTCGCGTTCACCGCTGAGCCTGCCGGCGAGGGCAAGCTCGAGATCAAAGCGGTCAACCAGCGTGGCGACGCCGTGCTGACGAAGGCGTCGGCCGAGTACAGGCGATGACGATCGAGTTCACGCTCACGCCCGAGCAGGAGGAGATCCGCAAGCTCGCGCACCGGTTCGCCGAGAAGGAGATCCGTCCGGTCGCCGCGCATTTCGACGAGACCGAGGAGTTCCCGTTCGAGGTCGTCAAGAAGGCACACCGCCTCGGCCTGAGCCCGGCCGCGTTCCTGCCCGAGGAGTTCGGCGGCCAGGGTCTCGACTTTCTGACCGAGCTGATCCTCAACGAAGAGCTCAGCTGGGGGTGCGCGGGCATCGCGGTGTGCATCCAGTCGATGGCGCTGGCGATGGCGGGCATTCGCGCCAGCGGGACCGAGGAGCAGAAGAAGCGCGGGCTGCCGGAGTTCACCAATCCCGACAGGCTCGTCCTGGGCGGCCTGGGCCTGACCG
>WNGH01007929.1_pt1 | contig 10333 bp, 10 predicted proteins | sample 5400631 | NCBI WGS metagenome assembly WNGH01 (sample SAMN13153373, study PRJNA577476) | soil metagenome | isolation source: 115 cm soil or saprolite under Garry oak tree replicate 1 | place: USA:California | collected 2016-06-15 | reverse complement strand
CGTCCGTTGGGCCTTCGTAAATCCTATTCCGGGCCGGCACCCTCCCGGACGCCGCGTCCCTCTCCCGGAGGCCCCGGCAAGATGCTCGGATGATATTGAGGTGGCTACGATTAAATACCCTCTTGTCTCGTAGCGAGTCCCAACCGGTTCTTCCGGGTCGGTCGTGCTAGCGATGCTCAGGGAGGCACAGGCCCGATGGCGGTGAAGCCCGCGGAGGGCACCGTCTCGCAGGTCTGCCGCGTGTGCGGAGGCGAAGTGAATCCGCACGGCGAGTGCGTGGTCTGCGGCACGAAGCAATCCGATCCGCCGAAGGCGGACGACAAAGGTTCCGCCACTTGGCTCAAGGGCGATTCGGACGGCGGATTGAATGCGTGGATCGGCGCCTCCGTCGCAGGCGGCGATTCGAAGGACGACGCGCTCCGCAAGTGGCTCGCCGGCGAGGATACGGCGTTCCAGGACTGGATCGGCGTCCCGACGATTTCTGGCGGTGCAAAGGCGGCTCGGACTCCGGCCGAGCGCGTCTCCGATGACAAGGTGCGCGAGCTGAGGACGAAAGCCCTCGAGGTCGACGGTCTGCACGCCGAACTCGAAGCGATGCGCGCCACGTTGAACCGCGAGCTCGCGAACTTCCGGCAAGGCAAGTTCGATCCGGTCAAGTACATCGAGGAGACCGCGAACCTCTCGAAACAGCTGCAGACGGAGATCGCGAAGCGACGGGAGTTGGAGCAGGAGATCGAGCACATCAAGAAAGGCTCGATTGCGGTCATCAAGTACGTCAAGACGCAGCAGCTCAAAGCGGGCGCGTCGCCGGAGCTCAAGAAGCGCCTCGATCAGGAGACGAAGGCCCGCCAGGCCCTCGAGGCCGACGTCGGCGAGCAACGGTCCGTGAACGAGCAGCTGCGCAAACAACTCGAGTCCGGCCTCGGGAAGATGAAGCCGGACCAGCGCGAGGTGAAGAAGCGGGAGCTGGACCTCGTGGAGCGCGAGGCGACGTTCAAGGCGAAAGAGGAGCGCCTCGCATCCATGCCGGCCGGCGAGGGCGGAGCTCCCAGTGAAGAGCTGAAACGCCGGTTCGAAGAGGAGCTCCGCGAGATGGCGGAAGACTATCTGGCGAAGGAAGAGGAGTTCAAGAAACGGATCATCGGGCTCGAGCAGGAAGTCGGCAAATACAAGATCGAGGACAAAGTCCGGGCGGAGGCGAAGGCCTTCGAAGGCAAGCCGAAGTCAGAAGTGCAGGCCGCGTTTTCGAGGAAAGAGCAAGAGGTCCTGCACAAGGAGAAGATGGTCCTGATGCGGGAACAAGAGCTGCAACGTCTGCAGGCGGACTTGCAGGTCAAGGAGGACGAAATCAAGAAAGTGAAGGAACCGCTCACCTACAAGGAGGAAGAATTGCTACGGCGCGAGGAAGACCTCATGTATCGCGAGAAAGTCCTCCAGGCGGAGCACCGCAAGATGGAGGAAGCGAAAGCCCAAGGCGGCTCGGTCGAGGAACTGGATCTCAAGTCGCGCCTCGAGGAACTGAAGAGTACGATCACGGCAAAGGAAGAGGAGGTCCGCACGAAGGAGCGGTACCTCCAGCAGAAGATGGAAGAACTCCGGTTGCGGGAGCAAGGCCTCATTTCGGAGGACATCGAGGCCCGGGACAAAGACCTCCAGGTCGAGGTGAAGCAGCAGAAGGTCAAGATGGGCATCCCGCGGCTCGACGACCTGCTGTTCGGCGGCATCCCGTTCGGGACGAACGCCTCCGTGTACGGCCCCGCCTACGTTGGCAAGGAGGTGCTCGTGAGCTTGTTCATGGCCGAGGGACTCAAGAAAGGGGTGCCGGTCCTGTGGATCCTCACGGACAAAGGGCCGACCGAAGTCCGGGAGGAGATGGCCTTCGCCCTTCCCGGATACGAGGAGTACGAGAAGCTCGGGCTGGTCCAATACATTGACACGTATTCGAAGTCGATGGGTGCGGAGGCATCGGATCCGAACACGACGTACATCGACGAGCCGACGGACTATCAGTCAATCCTGAAGGCGGTCGACGCACGGGCGGCGGAATGGAAGAAGAAGTACCCGACATACCGACTTGCGTTCCGAAGCGTGTCGACGCTGATCGCCTACCTGGACCCGACGACGACGTTCAAGTTCCTCCAGCCATTCGTCGGTCGACGGAAGCGGGACAAGGCGGTGGCCTTCTACGTGATCGAGAAAGGGATGCACGAGGAGCAGGAGATCCAGATGCTCGGCTCGCTGATGGACGGGAGCATCGAGTTCAAGGTCGAACAGCTGAAGTCGTTCCTGTGCATTAAGGGCATCTGCGACGTACAGAGCCGCGGCTGGATCCGATACACGTACACCAAGTCGAGCTTGTCGATCGGATCGTTCTCGCTGGACCACATCAAGTGAAGTCCTTGCGATCCGGACCGTATCACCCGCTGGACCCAGGTGGCTAAGCGATCCTCGCCATGTTGGCGCCGATGGTGCTTTCGCCCTGGACAGACTGAAAACAAAGCTCAAGTCTCCGCAGCGGATTGAGGGCTCGGCGGCGGAATTGACGTCCCCGGCGAATGTGGTCCGCGGTCTTCGTTGGATCCTAGTCGGCTTGCTCTTGGCCCTTTCGGTAGCGCTCGTGAACGTCGCGGTCACGGTGGCCTTCTTGACCAACTCGGGCTTCGGGCTCGACGCCACGTCTCGAGCGCTGCTTGGACTCTTTTCTGTGGATGTCCCGATCGCGGCGGCAATCGTGGCGGGACTCGCCTTGCGTCCGCTCTACGACGAACGCGCGGAGGCCGGAAGCGCTGGGCGGTTCGTGGTGCGGGGCGTGCTGTGGTCCGCCTTGGCCGCCGGCGTGTGCGCAGGCATCCTCTTCGGCACCGGGCTTCTCCTGGCTTTCATCCGACTGGAAGGGGATTCCCACCTCTTCGTTCGCGGTGTACATACGGCTGCCAGCTTTCTGTTTGCCTTGACCGCGGGGTTCTTCCTGTTCCTGGCGTTGCGCGACGTTGGACCTTCGGACGCGAGCTTCTTGGCCGGCGCGGCACTCGCCGTCGGCGCCATCAGTGCGCTCGTCTCCGTGTTTGGGTTCGACGTGGGCGTTGGGCCCTCCCTTCTCAGTCTCGGCTCCTTGGTCCTGTGGGTCCTCGCGTATGCCGGGACGATTTTCTATGTCGGCCGACGGACCGCAAAGGGCGGACAACCCGTCGCGGTGGAGTGAGATCGTCTCCATCGTGTGAGAGAGCCGGAAGGGAATAGGCAGGCGCGAGAAGACCAGCATAGGGGATAACGACATTCAGCGGCCTTGCGCCACTGAGCAAGCTTGGGATGTTCGGCGCCTTACGGGCCGATGTCAAGTGATCAGGCGATCTCGGGGGAGCGCCCTTTCCCGGGCTTGGGCGGTTGCTGCGGGACGTTCACCTGAGGGATCGGGACGGGAGGCGGGAGCCGGAGGTCCCGCGCGAGGATGACCGCCTCGGGGATGCAGTTCGACATGATTACCGAATGAATCTCTTGGGCGACCTCGGGCGGCATCTGGCCCCCGGCGGACCAACTCTTCGCCAGGGCTCTCGCGTCCCCTTCCCAGAGGAGGTTCCCTTCGATCTGGATCAGGCCGACGACCGCCTCCGAGGCGTGGTAGTTCGCGGTGAAGCGGAAGTCGACGGAGGCCTGGCGGTCGCCGAGTTCGGAGATCAGGGTGACCGTGCTGTTGTGGTCCACCCGCAGATTCACCCAGCGGTCCGTCGGCTTCACGAACCGTCGGCCGTCCACGCTGGAGAATTCGAACGTCTTGATGGGCATGAATTCGCCGCTTCGAAGGGGCCGACGCTATTTGAATGTTCGCGGGAGTGGAGATTTTAGCCCCAGCGAACGTTCGGAGGTCGCGATGGTCCTCTGGATCGGCGTCGACGACACGGACAGTCTGCGGGGGATGTGCACGACATTCCTCGCGGCGGAGCTCGTTCGGGATCTCACGAGGGACTTCGATCTGGTCGGCTATCCGCGGCTCGTCCGCCTGAATCCAAACATCCCGTGGAAGACGCGCGGAAATGCGGCGGTCTGCCTTCGGATTGGTTCGGGTCGGGGAAGGCCGATGACGGTCGGAGAACTGGGCGGAAGGCCGATTCAGATGTTTCCACGCGGCCGTTGCGACGAACCACCGACGCACGTGCTTGGCCGGGTGTCCGCGCTCGTCGAACGATGGTCCCAGATCGACGATGAGACGACCAACCCGGGCTTCACGATTTCGCCGACTCCGGCGAGCGCGTGGCTCTACTGGCGTGCTGTTCGCCGGATTGTAACGATGGACGAAGCGGTAGCGGCCGCCCCGACATCCGCGATTGTCCGCGGATACAAGAATGGGCGAGGCATCATCGGGGCCCTGGCGGCAACCTCGTGGCGGCCGCGGGACCGGACGTATGAGGTCCTCTGTTATCGGGAGAAATCCAGGTGGGGGACCCGAAGGGAGATTGTTCCACAGTCGGTGAAAGAGATGGACGTCCGGTTTCCGTCGACTTTCAACAGCTACGATTACGACAACCACCGCGTGGTGATCGCCCCGCATTCGCCGTGCCCGATCCTTTTCGGGATTCGCGGGGACGAGCCCGGCGTGCTGCCGGAGGCGATGCGATCGATTCGGGGCGAACGCCCGGCGGGTTGGCTTCTCTTTGAGACAAATCAGGGGACCGATGACCATGTCGTTCCTCGGTCGGTGATGGAACCGCGCCAGACCGTTCGGGCCGAGGGACGTGTCGAGCGTTTTCCCCGAGTTATCCAGGGCGGGCATGTCGTCGTGTGTCTGTCCGGAGTGGACGTCACCGCGTACGAACCCTCGAAACAGTTCCGGTCCGTCGTGGCCGCGCTGTGGCCCGGCGATCGGATCGGCGTGATTGGCGCGGTTCGCGAGGAGCCGCGGACTTTGAATTTGGAAAAGCTGCAGGTCCTTGACGTCGTGAACCGCGTTGTGAAAATCGCCAACCCGACTTGCATCTCATGCGGCTGCCGGGCCAAGTCCATGGGTCGAACGGGACTCTTTCGATGTCCGAAGTGCCGCGAAAAGTTCCCCCGGTCTACGGCGTCATTTCGCACGATTGACTCGGGCCTCCGACGCGGCTGGTACGAACCCCCGGTGGGAGCGAGGCGTCATCTGAGCAAGCCCTTGAAACGGATGCCGGGGGCGAGAGCCCTCTAGACGCGAGTCGTGGGCGCTGCCTGGATTCCGAGTCCGGGGACCCGGAGCCGTCGTTCGATGTACTCGACGATCTTCGAGACCGGGACCGTTATCAGGAGGTACAGTCCAGTGACGATGGCGAACGACTCAAACGGTTTCCCCTGGAAGAACGCCTCCCGCCGCCCGATTTCCGTAAGCTCGACGATCCCGATCACGAGGAGCAACGAACTCGCCTTCAGGAGGCCGATGTACTCGTTCGTCAGGGGTGGGATGACGAGGCGAAGGGCCTGTGGCAAGACCACGTGTCGCATCGCTTTCCACCGGGAGAACCCGATCGCCCGTGCGGCCTCGACTTGGCCCGTATGGACGGTTTGGATTCCGGCACGAAAGATCTCGCTCTGATACCCTCCTGTGTTCGCCGTCAACGCGACCAGCCCGGCGATGAGCGCAAGCTGGTTCGGATCCAGACTCGAGAAACGGATGACGAGGACCGAGCTGACGAAAACGATCTGAACGAAGAGGGGGGTTCCACGGATTACAGCGACATATCCATCGCCCATCCGACGGAGCGTGTACTTCACGCCGAACACAGCGGCCCCCTGCGCGCCCGGTTTGCGCACCGAAACACGAGCCGCCCTTGCCCATCCGATGATGAATCCGATGCCCATCCCGACGATGTACGACACCGTGGTCACATAGAACGTAACCCACGCGCCCCGCAGATAGGTCGGCCACGCGCTTGCAATGTACGTCCAATTGAGGCCGTATCGCCCAACCAGAACCTCGAGGAGAACTCCAACGATGCCAACCGTGAGGACGACGGCTGCGATCGTGTCGAATGTTCGCGTGCGTTGTCGCCGGAGGTCTTCGAGGCTCCCCATGGGTCACCTGAGAATCTTGCTCACGAACGCCCGCGTCCTTTCCTGCTTCGGGTGTTCAAAGATTTCTTGCGGGTGGCCTTCCTCCAAGATCACCCCGCCGTCCATGAAGACGATTCGCTTAGCGACGTTGCTCGCAAACCCCATTTCGTGCGTCACGACGATCATTGTCATCCCGTCGCGGGCCAGGGCCGTCATCGCGTCGAGGACCTCGCGGATATACTCCGGGTCCAAGGCGGACGTCGGTTCGTCGAACAGCATGGCCTTGGGATCCATCGCCAGCGCCCTCGCAATCGCGACCCGCTGCTGCTGGCCGCCAGACAACTCCGCGGGGTAGGCGTTCGCCTTCGCCGCCAGCCCGACTCTCGCCAAGAGTTGCTTCGCCTTGTCTTCCGCCTGCTCTCGCGGCACGCCCTTCACTCGGATGGGACCGAGCATGACGTTCTCCAGGGCGGTGAGGTGCGTGAAGAGGTTGAAACTCTGGAACACCATGCCCACCTGCTGTCGGACCCACTCCCGGTTAATGTCGTGGCGATTCACGTGGACCCCGTCGATGAACACGCGGCCCGCGTCCGGTTCGACCAGGAGATTGATGCACCGTAGCAGCGTGCTCTTGCCCGATCCGCTCGGGCCAATGATGACGAGGGCCTCGCCTTTCGATACGTCGAGGCTGATCCCTCGGAGGACATGAAGGGTGCCGAAGTACTTGTGGACGTCCTCCACGCGGATCATACAGAGACCCCCTCCAGGCCGCGCACATGGAATTTCCTCTCGAGGAATAACAAGACTTGGGTGACGGCGGTGGTCATGGCGAAGTACACCAGGGCGACGGCCGTCCACATCGTCAGCAGCCAGTAGACGCTCGCTCCCGGTTGGAGGAAGACCGCCTGGATGAAGTCCTGGCTCACCCCGAAGAGATCGAGGGTGCCAATGGCCGCGAGGAGGGACGTGTCCTTGATGACCACCGCAAATTCATTGCCGAGCGGCGGCAGGCTCAGCCTCAAGGCCTGCGGCAGGACGACGTTGTACATGGCTTGGGTGGGGCGCATTCCGAGAGCTTGAGCGGCCTCGATCTGACCTCGAGGCACAGACTGAAATCCCGCCCGGAAGATTTCCGACTGATACGCGGCCGAATGGAGCGCGAGGGCCACCGCCGCAACGTTCCAAGCGAGATCCTTCCCGGTGAAGCGGGCCTGAAGGAGAGCGGCCCCGAAAATCGATGCATAGATCACGATGACGATGGGCGGAATTCCACGGAAGAAATCGACGTAGACCGCGACGGGCCAGGAAAGGGTCCTGAATCGGGAGATCCGCAGCCAGCCAAGGAAGAAACCGAGCACCGCGCTGAGGGGAAGGATGATGGCGACAAATCGAAGGGTCGTGCCGATTCCAGTTTCAAAACTACCTCCGTATCTGTGCCAGAATTCCGGGTCGAGGAGGCTGAAATTGAGGAGGATCTGGAGGAGGACGAGGAAAATCGACGCTCCGATCACGGCTTCGATGACACGAATCAAGGAAGCTCGTCTGACAATAGGGTGGCCCCGCACATCCGCCACAGACGCTTCAGCGGTGGCCATTCAGGCTCATCTCTGGTACCGCACGAAAGGGAGTAAAGGTTTGCGGCATCCGGGCGCGGGCCGCAAGGAGTTTCTCTAGAACCACTTGTCGATGAGCTTCGCGTAGGTCCCGTCGCTCTTGATCTCGGCCAGTTTCGCGTCCAGGATCGTAACGAGGTTCTCGTAGAACGCATGCTTCGAATCGTCAGCGGCGGTCCTCGGGACCGCGAACCCATAGAGCTCGTTGGTTGGGATGGTGCCCGCAACCGCGTACTTCGTCGGGTTCGCGGCGGATAGCCCATCCGCGGCGGGTTTGTCGATCACGATGATGTCGATGTTCGATTGGTCCAGAGCGAGGAGCAGGTCCGCGACGTTAGGTTTCACCGTGACCGTCGCCTTCTTCGCGTTCGAGTCGACCCAATAGAAGCTCGTGGTTAGCTCCTGGACTCCAATCTTGAGGCCGGTTTTGTTCAGTTCGGAGTCAAGGCAATTCGCCGCGGCACAATAGACCGTCGAGTCACTCGTCCGCTTCAGGACCCCCTGATTGGAGAGGAAGTAGGGGTTCGTGAAGTGCAGGGTCGCGTTCCTCGCTGTCCCGGTGTCTCCGTTCATTGTGATTGCGCCAATGGCGATGTCAACACCCTGGGCGGCCGTGGCCGCCAACAGAGCGGTAAAGTCTCGATAGTCACGCCATTCGTATGCATATCCCGCGCGGGTCACCATCTCCTGGATCAAATCGGCGTCGAATCCGATGATTGTCCCTCCGACATTCGATTCAAAGGGCGGGAACGGGGTGTTGGTCCCCAGGAGAAGAACCTGTTTTGCAGCCGGGGCCTGTCCGAACACCAGCCACCCGGCACCGAGGCCTGCCGCGAACGTGACGATGGCCACAATCACCGTGAGAACTGCCGAAACTCCCCGCGCCCCCCGCACCGCCTCCGTCGGGGGCGCGCCACCTCCCGCCGCCATGGGGGGGTGCAAATGCGTGTCACTATTTGAATGTCACCGGAAGGGGAAGGGTTGGAACGGGACGCAACTCCCCGCCACACGACAGCGTTCACGTTGCGGCCCGTTTGAAACATTCCTCGAGCACGTCGAGGCCGGCATCGAGCACATCCCTCGGGATGTTCAGCGCCGGGATGTATCGCATCGTCGAATCGCCGCACGGGAGCAAGATCAGGCCGTGCTGGTACGCGTCCTTCTCGATCGCGTCACGACGCTTCGGATCCGGCTTCTTGGAGCGCTTGTCCGTTACGAACTCGGTGGCTTGCATCATCCCGAGCCCGCGGCGGTCCCCGATGAACTCGTACCGCTCGGTCATCTCGTCGAGTCGCCTCGCGAGGTGCTCCCCGATCTTCGCGCTCCGGGCAACCAGGCCCTCGTCCTCGATCACATCGAGCGTGGCCAGCGAGGCTGCGCACGCAACCGGGTTTCCACCGAAGGTGTTCGAATGCTTCCCGCTTTCCGCGAAGTCCATTTCCGCCGGATACACTGCCGCACCGATCGGGAGGCCGCCTCCGAGCGACTTGGCCATCGTCAAGATGTCCGGCACGGCCCCCGAGTGCTCGATCGCCCACATCTTGCCGGTCCGGCCGAGCCCCGACTGGACCTCGTCATCGATCAGGAGGAGGCCGCGGTCCTTGGCGATCTTCGCGATCCGATCCATCCATCCCGGCGGAGGGACGATGTAGCCTCCTTCGCCTTGCACCGGCTCGACAAAGACGCCCGCGGTGTCCTCCGGCGGCGCGATCGTTTTCATGTAGACGTCCTCGATGATGTTCGCGCAGTACAGATCGCATGACGGATACGTGAGCTTGTACGGGCAGCGATAACAGTACGCATATGGCACATGCACGACGCCGGGCATCGTCGGGAAGAATCCGGCACGTTGCTTCGCCTTGCTCGCCGTCAAGGAAAGAGCCCCTTGGGTGCGCCCGTGGAAAGCTCCGAGGAACGCGAAGAACATCTGGCGCTTCGTGTGACTCTTGGCGACCTTGATGGCGGCCTCGTTCGCCTCGGTCCCCGAGTTGCCGAAGAAGACCTTCTTCGGATGCTTGCCGGGGGTGATCTTCCCCAATCGCTCGGCGAGCGTCGTCTGGATTTCATAATAGAAATCGGTCCCCGCGAAATGGGTGAACTGCGACGCCTGGCGGGAGATCGCCTCAACGACCTTCGGGTGCGCATGACCGACGTTGAGCACGGAAATTCCGGATGCGAAGTCGATCAGGACGTTGCCGTCGACGTCTTCGACGAGCCTTCGGGCCGGGGGGAGTCACTTTGATGTCGGGGACCTTCACCGTCGCACCGCGAGTTGGCCTACGGTCTGGGCATATTAATAGTCTCGTCGCCCAGAATCCGGAGGGGCGGGCACCAGATGTGCCGGCCTACTTCGCAGCTCCGATTCGCATCATTGTCGTGCCGCAGACGGGGCACTTTCCTTTCATCGCGGGCTTGCCGTTTTTTAGCTTGACCGCGACCGGGTTCTTGATCTCCCGCTTGGCTCGGCACTTCACGCAATAACCTTGCACCATGGGGGAATCACCGCGGGTGCAAGGGGTGACCCCTGATAAAGTGTGTGGTCCCCATAGTGTTTCTCCGCGAACCGGGTCCACAATACTTTTATAATGGTATTTTGATACAACTCGCGAAATCTAGGGAGAGTTTCCGATGGCTGAAAAACCAACGGCAGCGTTTGTGTTGTCTCTAATCGGCGGGATCCTTATTCTGCTGGGTGCGATTGTCGTTAT
>WNGH01007550.1_pt1 | contig 10333 bp, 14 predicted proteins | sample 5400631 | NCBI WGS metagenome assembly WNGH01 (sample SAMN13153373, study PRJNA577476) | soil metagenome | isolation source: 115 cm soil or saprolite under Garry oak tree replicate 1 | place: USA:California | collected 2016-06-15 | reverse complement strand
TCGTCTTATCGGGTCTCTATACTCCTCGGGCCCGGTCGAGGGACTCGTTAGGAGCATTCCAGATTCCTGACCGGACCTCAACCTCTTTTTAGAAATATTGTTCTCCTGCAACTTTACGAGGCTCCGAGATTACATTTCGAAGGGATTGCCCGGTTATACCTGAAATGGGTGACGGATTTGAATCGACGATAGCTCCAATCGCTTCTCGTTGAGATATCCGACAAGGTCTTCGCTTGTGCGGCCAGTTCTGGACATTTTCAAGATGTTCTCTACCTCACTACGCCCTAAGACAACTATCCCCGTTTTCCTTGCCAAGTAGGACTCGTTGTCAGTGACGGGCCTCTTTGATGCTGAAAAGATGATGGGAAACAGATCGTGACGGTCTATCAAGGGCTTCATCTTCTCCTTCATCTCATCAAGAGTGACTTTCAGCTTTCCCAAATCGTCTTTGAGAGATTCAATCGTGGCTCCGGCGATAATCATGTGATTCCCTGAAGGGGATAGAGCTACGATATCGACACCGGGTTTGTTGGCGGAGTCCACGTAGAGGACTTGGAAATTGAAGGAATTCAGGGTTTGAATGAGAAAGATGTCGAATCGCTTCGTCCCCTTTCCGATCACTCCCCCAAGCGATTTGGCCTCCCCGTTCTGCCAAATGTCTTCAGCTGTTTCCTTTGGATAGAAGAACCTGTAAATCTCATGCGATGGACTTTCTCCAACAATTTCTGACATCTCGTCTAAGGAAACGCCCAATTCGTTTAGACATTCAGCCGCGAACGCGTACTTGTCGAAGTTGGAACCCTTTAGAAGTTCGATGAGGATGGGCTTGATCTCTTCTCTCTTGGCGTTCATCAAGATTGTCTTGACGTAGTACTTCGAGTTCCAGTATCGTTGAAAGAGTGCATCATTGGAAACGAGCCTTTGGAGATCGATAAATCTTGGTTCTATCTTAGCCAGCGCCATGACACACCATTCCACGAGATCGCGCTTCTTGGGGTCTTTCGAGTTCTCTTCGATAACCTCCTGAAGCATATCTGCCGCTTTTGTTGAGTGAAAGCCTTGAAACATATCGACGATCAGATCTGTTCGTCTTACAGCAAACAATTTTCTTATTCGGGGGAGCGTATCTTCGCTTGAAGATCGTGTCAGGTACAAAATGACTTGATCCTGAATTTGATCGTTTAGGGAGCCATACCAGTCTGCTAATGTTCTGTCTAACACAGTCAACATCTCTTTCGATGCTTCCTTTCCTGCAATCTTAGAAATGACTCGCGTGGCAAGAAGGACCTGCATCGCCTTTGGACTCGACGCAGTCGGAAGAATCCATGAGACCGCCAAACCGTTGAGGTTCTCGTCTTGCATTGTAGTCAGAACATCCACTATCAAATCCGGCTGATCACCGATTTCCTGTAGAAGTAGCACATGCGCGAGTGAAGGAATTGCCTTCTTCTTCTGATCGGCGTTCAGATTCTTGATGAACCGCGCGGCAAATCCGACAAAGTATCTGTTCTTCGGTTGTTCAACGAAAGTCTTCAGGAAGATGCCAAAGTAAACCTCGTTATCTCCCATAACCTTGCTAAGCAACTCGGACAGCATTGCTCCTTCAGGCGAAGCCATTCCCCACTTTTGCGCTGATGCGAGTATTGAATGAAAAACTGCCGTTACGTTCTGAAATTGATGGCGCGAAAGGAGTTCGCTCAGTGCCTCGATTCTGATTTCTCTTGCTTCAGGTGCACTGCTCACGATTGTTTCGAATAACTCGTTCTCCGGTTTGTTTGTTGTGCTCAACATTGAGTCCCAAGGCCCTCTACTTGAGTCCAAGTAGCCTTGTAATCGCTTGGAGACAGCTCACTCGTTAATCTTCTTCCCGAGGGGCCTCCTCATCAATCCTCATCTCTCTCTTCCAGTTAGGTCTGCGTTGGCGCGACTTGTTTTGCCAAGTCTTGCACGACTTACACCAGAACCCCTGAGGGAGCGAGAGCATCTCTTCGCCGCACGACGGACAATTCTTCAAACAAACCCATTCCTGTGCCTTCAGATACGGACTCGAAGTTACAATACGGGCTTGGGTCACTTTCCAAGTTATCTCTCAAACGTTATCCAAATGCTTTCCAACGCAAAGCCCGCGATCTTCTACATCACGACCGATACTGTTGCGTTCCTCCCACTTGACTTCTACTCGCCCGTCCCAGACGACATAGCCGTATCGCCTCCTGAATATCAGCCGTTGCCAGAAGCCCCGAGGATGCCCGACGTAAAGCCTCAAGCCGAATCACCGAAGATCGCTATAGAGAAGATCAAGAATCTGTCGCCTGAAGCGAGCTATCTCATCGAATCTCGATCAGCTCGTAGTCAAAACGCGAAGGACCGGTATGCTTGGGGGCAAACGGTCGAGAAAGAAATAGCTCCGAAGATTCTTCAGAGACTCGGATTCACCGATATCCGTCCCGGTAACGGTAGACCGATTGATCTCGAAGCGTGGCGTGATCGAATTCATTATGCGATTGATGTAAAATACTTGGCACAGATGCCGAGCATAATTAGAAAACTCGCAACTCTTGTCCTTCCCCCGCCAGAGATTACCGTCTCAAGAATTCGCAAGCGTAAGAAGGATTCGGCTTCCAGTTAAGACGATCCTCAGTCAGTCTTCGTCAGAACCAACTTAGATTGACATCTTGTCTGAAAGTGCCCCTAATCATGGGGCAGTAGATTTGCCTAAGCGTGATACCTCTTTCCGAGTATTGCCTGATACTCCTTCCAGAGTTGAGTCGCTTCAGCCTTAGCCCGTTTCTCTTCAGGCCAATCCGCATATTTCCCATAGCCGAGTCTCCGCCCTTCCAATCCACGCTCCCGTTTCTTGTCTGGCTCTTTGACAGAAGCACTGTAATGCGACAACTCTTCCAACAAAGCTTCCTCATGAGAGTAGTTCAGCAATCTCTTCCCATCTGACCGAATTCCGTCAAGAATTTCTTTTGACGCTCCGAATTTGCGAGCTAACGAGAGCGTCTTCGAAAGCATCTCGGCGAACGGGACAGTAGTGTAGTAAACCACAAAAATGAGAAGCTGATACATCTTTACCATTCCTGACCTCGTATCCAACATTCGCCAAAAAGGGCATTTGAACCCACTTCCCTTTTCCCTCCTCAAGAAGAGAGCGATCTTTGACAGCGTCACGATAACTCAAAGGCTTGGTTTTGTGGACTAACAAGCCCTTCCAATATGGGACGCCGAGCCGCTGGCAAGCCCAGCGAGCAAGCTCTTCCATCTCACGAATCCGTTTCCGATGACGAAATTTGATGAGAAAGTCCATTGATTGGTGTGCGATCAGGAACCCCCTCTTTGCTCACAAGATGTTCTGTTTGGTTCCCAGCCAATATATGGCATAGGTCTCCTCTTTTGTAAGGTCCAAATTCTTCTTCCAAGTAGCCGTTACTATTTCCCTTGTATACGGGTCTTCAGCTTTGACATCAACATGGATTGAATAATTGCCGGGCTTGAACTCTATGATATCGTAATATTCGGACCCGTAAAACGTACTCCTTCCCGGTCCTACAGTCCCAATGGCAACCCCGTGAATAGTCTCACTCGGAAATCTTGCAAAGGCTTCATCCCCTTTTTTCAACTCTTCCCACGGTTTGAGACTCCCATTTCTTTCAGTATCCCATTCGTAAGGAAGCTGTCCTCTCTCCACGACTTTCTCCCTAGTGTATGATTTCCCTCCATTCTTAGTTTCGATCTTCACTTGAGTAAACTTGGGCGGGTCATTCTCCCAAGCAACCGAGGCAGATAGTGTGAGCTTTGTTGCAATCCGTTTTCCATCATTCCTAACTCCACAAAGTATCTGAAACCCTCGAATATTTCCATAGTCTTTCCCTTGGATCTCAAAGCTTGATACTCGCAACTGCACATTGCCCTTCTGCAGGTATCCGAGACCTGTTTTTCCTAGATAGTTCCCTAGAAACGTTCCAACTCCGGTAATCATAGCCACTAGAAGTATCTGACCAACGGTTCCTGCAGCTGAAAGAATTGCTGCCCCGAGTCCATAGACAACTCCGACGGCTGCAAGTAATGATACTATCCCGGAAGCTATGATTGCCCTAGTGTTCGACAGATTTCATGCCTCGGTCTGTCATCTGGAAGTTATTCATGATCTCTAGCAGTCTTGGAGTAGGCTCGTAGTAGACCACTCTTCTTGCCTTATGATCTTGGTCTACTATCCTCTTCTCCCGTTTTGTCAGGTTTCCTTGAAACACATAGGCCTCAAGTTCCTTCCTCAGTGTTCCTGCATCTAGGTTGGCAGATCCGTCAGGATCTAGTTCACGTAATATCTGCCGTAGGTATAGGCTCTGTCCTCGCTTCCATTTGTCTGCTACTATCCCCTCTGCGCAGACTTGGATCCATACGGTCAAACTGAACCTCCCCGCTAGGGCCGATATTCTCCCTAAATATCCGTTGATGAGTGGGGAAAACAGTACTTGAAGGAGACCTTGAAGCAGACTAGACGTAGACGGTTCAGGCTCCTACAGAGGCTTGACAGAATGTTTGCCCTAACTGACCTATTCGGTATCGGGGCAGGTTACGTGATTGGTAAGGGGTTGCTAACCCCTATTGTCTATTCCCTCGATTTCCTCGTACCCTTCTTCACAGTCGTCATCATACTGGGGGTCATAACTGGCATCTTCAGGGGAGCTAGGACACTCTTCCTGATGGCTGGGTATACCTTCTATGCCGTTGCGTGGCTGATGGGGTTATTGGCAACCTTCTTCGTGGGTGTGGGTGTAGACGTACTGTACCTATCTCAAAACCTAGGAGGAGCTGTCCTGTTTGCCCTTCTTCTGATCGTCTATCTCTACTCGGCTTGGCTCAAATACAGACTTAGTGGTCCACTTGGTTTGAACCCTCAGCCGACGACAACAACCTAACGGTCAGGGACTCCCTAGCCTAGACCTAGGACCTGCCCTGTCCTCACTAGCTCTCTTAGACCCCTGAGGTCCCAGATTCTTCTGAAGTTCTCGGAAGAAGAAATCTATCCGCTCTGTTGTCTGACACCTCCCCGCTTGTTCCTACCTTATCGAACACTTTCTCAAGATCAGCTAGGAAGGCCTCAGGCAAGCTGGACGAGTGCTTCTCGATCACACCCATTATTTCTGAGACTATTCTGTTGGCTGCCTCAACTCCTAAGTTCTCTATCTCTTCTACGGTCACGGTCACCATTCTGTCCTTCAGCATGGCATGTTCCTCTTGCAGATTCGTCACCTAGCGATCCTTCTTTTTTACGAAGCCTGCCTAGGTGAGCTATACACGTTCTTTCTAGTCCCTAAGCAATCCATCAGAATCTCCATTGTGAAGGGTTGCTTTGGGCATGTTCCTGACCCCGAAGCCAGAGACCATCTTCAGCCGCTTAACACAGTCTCAACTTTTTATGCCATGATTCGTGATCTCTGGAGGGATTGATCGGCATCAAGAAACATCTGGGTAACGGGACGCTAGAACGGCTGTCAGGACGTCCCGCTGACCTAGCATCGGTCTTTGTTGGATGGGTCATACCAAATTACTATATCCATTATCTAGCCCCTATCTTCCTTGGCACTGTTGCTGTCACGCTCGTATCCAATCTCATCATGCATTGGAGGAAAGCAGCATTCTATCCTTATCGATTCGGATTCTGGCTGACTAACGGTATGGCTCTATGGTTCATCTCAGAAGCCCTCGACATCTTCAAACTAGTTCCCAACTATGCTGGGGCAACCATTCTAGGTTTCTATGTTGTCTTTTACCTCATGGTTATCCTCGCACTCGGCAACAGACAGAGGCTACCTCACGGCAAAATGAACTAGGCTAACTCCTCTTCCCCTATTTTTCCCGAGTCACGATCATCCAAGTCCCAGTGTCTAGATCTAGATTCCAAGAGGGTTCAAATCCCTCCGGACCCCGCTCCTCACTGATTCAAGTCAAGGGAAAAAAGGGATTTCAAGTTCCCCGCGGTTGGCGAATCCCGGCGGATTCGAACCGGTTCAAACCACCGTGTCTCCTTTGACTATAACAACAAACTATTCAGTTCTTGCGAGTTGCTCCGCAGTACGGGCACCGTAAGGAGGTCTGGGGCATGAGACTATGGCAATAATTGCAGGGTACCATTACTACTTCCTTAATCGTCTCCTTGACGAGTTGGACAGTTGAGCCGCTGCCGATGGACCCAGCCCTGACTTGATGGGCGACTGAAAGCTCGTTGAAGATTTCGCGTGTAGCGGTCGTTAGCCTCGTGTCAAGTGCCGCCTTGAGACTTGCGAGTTCGGTGTTCAATCCCGGGATTTCTAGAGTTCTCTCTTGGATCAGCCTCCCGGTCTTCTGGCGTCTACGATAGAAGAGGTAGGTCACGATGAACAACGCGGCGCCGATGATTATGATCAGGAGCAACGCTCCGAGAACGGCACTAACAATAATCCATGCTGTCTGGGAAGTCTTTCTCGATTTGAGCTGAGATACCGCGCTCATTTTTTGGTCGATTAGATATGTTAAAGCATAGATTCGCTGCTCGATGTCGGCAATCTCGCCTACTTGTCTCCTTAACGCCGGGGAGAGTTCAGACTCGGAGAAAGGGAACCCGACTCGTTTTGTGAGCCAGCCAGTTACAGTGGCTCGTGCACTCAATCGATCTATCTCCTCTGAGCACCAGCAAGCTACGAAGTAATTGACTTTCTTCGTATATTAGGATTGATGGATGGAGAGTAGTTCACATCAAGAGGTAGACGTGACTGTCTCGATGTCGAGTACGCGAAGCTAATCGTGGCGGTTATCGAGATGAATATCTCGCCGCGGGAAACTGTTTGTTGACGCAACTGATAGAACTCTGTTGATTAGCTCAAGCTGAGACAATTCGTGGTGCATAAGAGTCAGTACAAAGCATATGGGAGGAAACAACACGAATATTGCCAGCGCCCATCCGACCACTTCTGCAGGTGGTGCGTTCAGAGAGGTTATCAGGCGGAGAAACGCGCTCGCAGCCCCTCCTCCAAAGAGAACTTGCTCGAATAGTGTTCCGACTTTGATAATCGTATTGTTATCCTTTCTATGATTCCTAAGACCTGAGTCTTCGAATAACCACAGAAGCGTGACCAAGGGCATTGCTACCAGTAAAGCCGTCAGTCCCGCGTATACGAACGGGATCGTCTCGTCTATTGGGCTCCTTTGTCCAGCCAAAGGGAACATGTAGGCAATTGTAGAGGCAAATAGAACGAAGACTGAAAATGTCTGGGCGAATCGCCACCTCAGGCTCTTAGGAAAGCTTGGTTCTACGAGAAAATAATCGGATTCATACAGCAGAAGGTGGTATTGCCGGAGCCTCGGCTCATGCCGACGTTTGATAAAGAAGTACTGGAAGACAGGCCCCCCTAAGGTATAGCCTGCGGCAAACCAGATTGTTCCAGTTAGAACGATGATTCCGCCAACACCGACAATCGTGGTTACGAGACCGGGAATACCACCTAAGAGGAAAGAGATTATCAACACGGCGATGACGAAAAATCCAGTTAATAGTCCAGATTTTTCGTATTCAGGTTTTTGAAGATTGCTCATAGCACGATTTCATGTCTCGACTATTTTGTGACGCGTTCCTTTTAGCTGAATTATCTTAGAAGACGCTCTATGGGATTTGAGGTATTCGCTGTCGTAGCGGGTCTGATTATCGGAGGTTTAATCGTATACGCGATCCTGTACAAGAGAATATTCAACATGGCCGAAGCAAAGGCTCAGCAGATTTCGACGCGGCTGTTCGAGACTCAAAGGGGCCAGCTAGAGCAAACTATCAATCATACATATGAAGCGAGACTCGAAGAATGGAAAGTCACGGAGCTTGCCGAAACCGTGACCAGGGAGAGGGCAGATGCACTCGATAGATCACGGGCCGTCTTGAAGGGAAAGATTGGCGAGCAGCTAGCCCCATTGCTTCCCGAGTTTCTTGAATTGTTCAGTGCTTCTGACGCGAGGTTCATGGGCAGTCCAATAGACTACGTGATTTTCAAGAACCTATGCAAAAGTGAAACCGAAGCGGGTCTAGTGATTTGACGGCAACGAGCAACACATAAGTGTAGCCTCACGGCTATCCAACAGTGTGGTAACGATAGAGGAAGAGGTCAAGGTCATCCTAGTGGGAAATAGCCTGAGGATCGCCATTCCCAAAACCATCTGCAAGGCCCTCCACATTGAGAAGGGTCAGACGCTTCAAGTCAAGACCACCAACGGGGACATTCTCATCAGTCGGCCTGGAACAAAAAAGAGGGGATAGCAGCTCCCGGTTTTCTCCGGACACGAAATCCACTCCCCCAGGGCAGTGAATCCGGGCGGGCCCACCACCACACGAGACTCTGAGTCTACAGGCTTTTAGCTCGATAGCGGGCCGCTCATTTATGCCCCGACGAAAAAAGATCAGTTTTCTAGCGAGGCTAAAGGTCAGACGCAAAGTCTCATTCAGAGCCGGAAAGAAGAAGGTCACATTCACCGCTCGTGTCCCAACTAAGAGGCGACGGAGGGTTACGTTCTATTCAAAGAAAAAGAAAAACTGAGTTAGCATACGTTTACATCGATTCCGATGTAATTGTGTCGTCGCAGCGCCGAAGCGAAAAAAACCACAACGAGTCCAAGAAATTCATGATCTCCGCAGTCGGTCCTCATCCATCTCACATTAAGTATATCATATCGGTCTTTACCTTCCTAGAAGTCGCCTCAGCTATGATTAGGCGAACTCACAACAAACACAGAGCCTATTCTTTGCTCTACCAGATCAAAGATTCTTGGAAGAGATCCATAAAACCAGCCCCGCCACTCGCTACCAAAGATCTTACCTCATTCGAGAGGCTCGTCGAATCCCTAGTCGAATCAACCATGAAGTTTCGCACGCCTTCCTTCGACTCAATCCATGCTCAAACCATTTACCTGTATGACTGCGACTACTTGGTTACATGGAACAAGGCAGACTTCAAGGGTCTGAGGCGAAGGATGAGGAAACTCAAGATACTCACACCGACAGAGATGACACAAGAGCTGAACCTGCTCTCGAACTCACCCTAAGGATCCGGACAAAGCGAAAAAAGAAGAATCCTTCGTTTCCAACCGCACGGGTTCCTCCGCAATGTCATCGAACTTGGCCAATCAGCCTTGCCCTTCTCCTTTTTATCAAAATAGCAGTAGCCGTTCTTCTGTTGGATTAAGTTGCTCGAACTCACCGATTTTGCTATTATTGGCGCATTCTTTGCCATCACAATTCTGGTCCTGTACTCTCTTCTTCGAAGAAAAACCCCGAGGCATCCAGTCGAAATTGGCAAGGACTTAGAGGAGCGGGTGAAGACGTTGCTTGCAGAGTTCGACTTTGTCTTTCAAGACAGAAGGAAATTGGGCATTTCAGCCACACCGGATTACTTGGTTAGTCTCCCGAACGGCAAAGTAGGGGTAGACGCTAAGAATGTTGAGGACCTTTCAAGGATTTCTACTCTCGAAAACGAGAAGTTGATACAAGGATGCAAAACGTTGGATGCCCTTCCTCTCTATGTTGTAGACAAGCCCTTGAATTATGATGAGAGACAAGGGATACCCGTTATCTCTATTCAAGCGCTGGTGCCGGTTCTAAAGCTGCTCGGGAAAGTCGGATCGGCATCGGAGTTCAAAGATGAGTTCGGAGTAAGGCAAAGCGTAGAAGAACTCCTTTTGTTCGAACCCCGCTTCAAACGACTCTTTGACACGTTGAGGAAAGTAAGAGAAGCCTTCAGAGCTTGAGGCGCTCTTCGAACACTTTCCTCGTGTTTCTGGAAAGAGGTCCCTCAGAAACGTTTTCCTCGTAAAAGAAGCCTTTTCGAGGTGGCGACTCGGCGACAAGAACGACCAGTATCCTGCTAGGTCTGAACCGTACTCCCAGGTTCTCCAGACTCGTGGGTTTTCATCACGCAGGGAGGAGGAATAATTCTATAAGCGTATCTATGCTACTAAGCAGAAGCGATTGAATCATGGCTCGGTTGACTATCGTTCTGCCGGATGATGTTACTAGAGAGCTGAGGATCAGGGCGGTAGAGGTCTACAACGGAGAGAAGGGTGCCCTAGGCAAAGCAGTTACGGACGCTCTCCGGCTCTGGCTGAAACAGCCAAGTCCTAGGAAAAAATAGCCGGTTTCCCGAAACCTCCTTTGCCGGCCCAGGCTTTCAAATCCCACCGGTCCCGCTTTTACGTCATGGACTTTGTACTGCTTTCATTGGCTTTTCAAACTCAGTCACAGTGAGCGAGCACCTAATTTCACTGGGTTCTGAGATAAGAGTCTTCTATGGATTCTCCCGGGTTAACAGCTACA
>WNGH01014063.1_pt1 | contig 10334 bp, 10 predicted proteins | sample 5400631 | NCBI WGS metagenome assembly WNGH01 (sample SAMN13153373, study PRJNA577476) | soil metagenome | isolation source: 115 cm soil or saprolite under Garry oak tree replicate 1 | place: USA:California | collected 2016-06-15 | reverse complement strand
AAGAATCGCGCGGAACTCGACTGTGTCCCCACGCGCGGCGCTTTTTGAAACGAGCGGAAGCGTCACCGTGCCGATGGCGACGCCGAAAATTCCCAGCGGCAACTGCATCAGGCGAAACGCAATGTTCAGCCAGCTCACCGGCCCATTTCCGAGGCTCGCCGCAAATCCGCTGTTGATCAGCACATTCACCTGCACGGCGCTGGCGGCGATCACCGCTGGTCCCATCAGGGTCAGCACCGTGCGCACGCCTTCGTCCCGCCAGTGAAAATCGGCGCGATATTTGTAGCCGACTTTCCACAGCGACGGGAATTGTCCCAGCAATTGCCAGGCGCCGCCGATGAGCGTACCGACGGCGAGGCCTGCCAGCGAGCGAGCGCCGAAATGCGGGTCGATCCAGTAACCGATTCCCACGCCCCCGATGATTGAGCCGAGATTGAAATAACTCGAGGCCATGGCCGGCGGACCGAACACGTGTTTCGCATTGAGCATTCCCATCACCAGTGCCGCGAGCGAGACCAGCAGCATGAATGGCCACATGATTCGAGTGAGCAAGACCGTCAGCGCAGTCTTGTCTGGCGACCAACTTCCCCACGTCAGGAGATCGACAAGCTGCGGCGCAAACACAATGCCGAGCACAGTGACTGCGCTCATGAAAACGGCCGTAAGCGTCGCGACCTTGTTGGCCAGTCGCCATGCCGATTGGTCGCCTTCAATCGCAATCTTTTTTGAGAACGTCGTGATGAAGGCTGTCGAAAGCGCGCCTTCGGCAAACAGATCGCGCAACAGATTCGGCAATCGAAATGCCATTAAGAATGCGTCGAGATTTCTTCCGGCGCCAAATAACCCCGCAAACACCATCTCGCGTATCAAACCGAGGACGCGACTGGACAGAATGGCGATGCCGACAACGCCCGTCGCGCGGGTGCTCATTTGCCGGTCGTCCGCAGCATTCATCGGCGAAGTTTAACCACGAATGCACACGAATGAACACGAATTGATTTTAGATAACCCCGGATGTCGCGGATGACACGGATTTTGTAGGGCGTTTGAACTCGCTCGCGCCCGCGACCTTCGCCCTTCGAGCTTCCCGTCTGTGTCGCTGGCGTCCCCGCCACTCCGCTGTGTCAGACGCCAACTCGGTGCTGGCGATCACGCCTCGCGGCAAATATCAAGCGCCAAAGGCGCGGCATATTCCCCGGAAGCCTGGGGCATCGCCCTAGGAATTCAACCGCACACCACGAACAAGCGCTGAAGGCGCGATTCAATAGCCCCAGAATGAATCGCGCTTTCAGCGCTGGCCGTTTTGTATTTCACAAAGCCTGGGGCGTTGCCCCAGGCTTGCAATGAGATCGCGCCTTTGGCGCTAACCCGAGACCGACGGCACTGGTTTGGAGTTGAAAAAGAGAAGGCGCCGGGAGGAGTTACTCCTCTCGGCGCCGATTCTCCGGGGGCGAATTGTCTGCGGTGTTACTTCACACCAAACCTAAACTCGATTTAGGAGCCGTTCTTGTTAGTCGCCATGTTGGGTTCTTCCTCGGGAACGGCGGGCCAAAGTTTCGAAAAAAGTTTCTAAAATTTCCTAGTTACTGTTGGTTTGGGTAATGCTGATAGGTGTTCTGGGGGGGAACAGAATTGGAGGGGAACAGGTTTAAATAGGGGGAATTGTTAGGCAGAGTTTGAAACGCCGCTCAATCGGGTTGGCGTCTGCCGGATTGGTTTGCATCACTTCGCCTATCAAGGATGCGGGGAAGCAGCCGCGCTTTGCAGATCTTGCGAAAAACTGTGCAGTTCTTGTGGAATCAAATTTTGCCGATCTTGTAGGGCGTTTTTGTGAAACGCCAGGCCATTGGGTTGGCGTCTGACGCAGACGCCCTACAGGAGTTCTTGTCGAGCGGTGCAAAGGATGGCTGAGGGAGAGCGCCAGTCTCATTTGCGTTGCGTTTCCATTCCTGGTTCGCCATACGGAAACGCCATGGCGAAGTTTGCGAAAAAGTTCCGCCTCCTGTGAGAAATTCGAGCGGATTGGCGGTGAAATTTTAGCACGCGCGTTCTCAAAATGAAGCGCTGAGTTTGGTTGTCCTTAAACTGCTTGTAAAGGGAAAAGGCTGGTTTTCAGGTAAGGAAAGCTTCCTGATCTTTCAACACACATTCCCCTAGGGGAAGATGTGAACAGCAGTGAACAGGGCGGCGCGTTTCTGATGTGAAAATGTCCTTAGGTACAGAGTTCTAACCACGAATGAACACGTACGCGGCGGGCAGGCAGCACGAAACTCTTCCCTGATTCGCGTCAATTAGCGTGATTCGCGGGCAGAAGAAATCTTCGCAAAACGCGATGATCTCGCCTGTAGCAGTACGGATAACACGGATGGTCGGATAATGACGAAAGCCGAATGTCGAGTGACGAAGGTTGAATGACGAACACTGGCAATCTTCGCTGCCTTGGTTGTCTTCTGTTTAGCGCCAAAGGCGCGGCATTCATCGTTAGCTTGGGGCAACGCCCCAGGACTATGGACCAAGAGCACCTCAGCGCTGAAAGCGCGTGTGATGAGTCGCGCCTTCAGCGCTTGGTGTTTCAATCTGATTCGAATTCCTGGGGCGTTGCCCCAGGCAAAAAATGAAATTGCACCTTTGGCCGCTCAATATGCAACGCAACGCGCGCGGCGCCCCCTTCAACGCTTCCTTGGTCCGAGGTAGCCTCGGCGAAGGTGGCAACGCTTTAACTCTTCAACCGCGCTCCCCAATCCGCGAAATCCGTGTCATCCGTAGTTCTCCCCCTTTGTGTCCATTCGTATCTATTCGTGGTTAAAGCTCACGCGGCGGGGAAACGGACGACCTTCTTTTTGCTTCTGCCGACGACGGCCTTGGGCGGCATAAAAGTTAGCTCAACGTATTTGCCGGCCAGCTCAACCAGCTCCCGGCTGCTATGCAGACCGAGCTTGTGTTTAATATTCTCGCGATGTGTCTCGATAGTTTTTACACTGAGGTTTAACGACTGAGCGATTTGCCGATTGCGAAGCCCCGACCCTAACAAATTAAAGATGTGCATCTCGCGATCGGATAGACGTTCAATGCCAATGGTAGGACGCGCCGAACGCGCCTCTGCTCGCGACTCTAACGATTTTTTGAATGCGCGCATCGCCACATCCCTGCTGACGTAAATGTTGCCAGACAGAATTTCACGAATGGCGGTCAACAACTCTTCCGCGGGCGCGCTCTTCATCATGTAACCCTCTGCGCCCGCGCGCAGGGCGCGCTCTGCAAAGATTGCTTCCTCAAAGGCGGAATACACCAGGATCAGCAAAGCCGGTTGTTCAGCCTTGAGCGCCTTGACGAATTCCAAGCTGTCGCCGGTCCCCAGCCGGAGCGCAATCAGCAGCAAGTGAGGCTTGCATTCGGCGAGTTTGTTGCGCGCATCGCGAATGTTGTCCGCTTCGCCACAGACAATCATGTCCGGCTGAGAATTGAGATAATCGCGGACCCCGTGACGAAGCAGCGGATGCTCCTCCAAAATCAGGATGCGCGTTTTCACAGGATTCTTCCCTGAATGCGACATGCGTGGTGCGGTGAGAAATTGGCGCTTTTTGCCATTTTAGCGGCCCTAATGTCAAGCATTTTGAATAAAAAGTTTTTGTAGGGCTGGGGAGCTTATCCGTGCTCTAATTTCACCACAGAGGACACGGCGCGGCTCAGCCGCAACCGAACCTTGAACCCGCGAATCACGCGAATAAACGCGAATGGGAAAGAAGTCCGGCTCAATTTCGCAAAGCTTCCCCGAAAGCTTTTGGGGCACGTCTTCGTGTCGCTTTAGATCGAAGCAAGCGTGGGACGAAAAGCAGTGCGAGAACACCCCGCACTCGAAAAGCATTTCCGCACGCGGCGGGCTGGCAGCATGAAACTCTTGATTCGCGTCAATTAGCGTGATTCGCGGGCAGAATCTTCGCAAGACGCAACGAATTTGGTCTATAGCAGTGCGGAGAACACCGAGGAAGAAAGAAACAATTTTCGGAGAGGATGAATGGGAGTTTCCTGCTTTGGAAGTCACGCAGCTTGCGCGACTCGGCACGCTGGCAGCCTGCCAGCCGGGAAGTGAAGCTTCCAGCTTCACGATTGGACGGCAGGATGCCGTCCCTCCGACTTAGGCCAGCGGCCGGACTTCCGCTACAAGCCGGTGGGGCAATCGATAAATTCGTTTGGAATTTTGAATCGTTTGGACAAATGCGTGGCCAGCGCTTTTACACCGAAGACTTCCGTGGCGTAATGTCCACCGAGCAAAAGATTCATGCCGAGCTCTTCAGCTGCGACAGCCGCCCAGTGCGGAGCTTCGCCAGTGATAAACGTGTCGATGTTTTTCTGCGCGACCCGATAGATTTCCGAGCCCGCGGCGCCGGTCACAATGCCGATGGTGCGCGTTTGCTTCGGGCCGAAATCGAAAAAATTTACCGGGCCATTCAACGCACGCCGCAATTTACGAACGAGTTCGCTGCGCGGCATTGACACGCGCACTTTCAAGCCAACCGGTTGACCTTTTTCCTCCAGGAATGGCTCGGCCGATTTGAGTCCAAGCGCGGCGACGAGCTGCACGTTGTTGCCAACTTTCGGATGGATATCCAGAGGAAGATGCGCGCTGTAAAGCGCGATATCATTTTCAAAGGCAAGCCGCAGTTGCCGGCGCAACGCGTTTCTCACCGGTTGCAGGCCGGGCCAGAACAAACCGTGGTGGACGATCAAAAAATCGACTTTCTTCTTTGCGGCCTCCGTCAACACGCGCGTGGAAACATCGACCGCCGCGCCGAGCCGCGTGACTCGGCCTGAATTTTCAATTTGCAGACCATTGAGCGCGTTGTCCCAATCGCCCACGTCGCGAATGCGCAGGAAGCGATCGGTGTAGGTGACAATTTCAGTAAGCGAAGGCATGAGTGACGATTTAATTCCTCGTAATAGCAATTTAACCACGAATCCGCCTTCGCATAAAGCTACGGCGGGACAGGTGAACACGAATGGACACGAATAATGGGAGGATGTTTCTGCGCAACTTTCGTGTCTTTTCGTGTGTTTCGTGGGCCCCGCAAAAATAACGACAGCGGCAGCTTCAACAATGCTGTCGGCGCCTTTGCGCTCTTTCATAACATTGACGGATCCGACAACAACGCTTTTGGCAATTCCGCGCTTTTAGAAAATATTCACGCCAGCGGTAACACTGCCCTTGGTGATGGCGCGCTCTACGGTAATGAAATGACCGGAAACGGCACCGCCAATAACAACACGGCAGTTGGCGCTGGGACGCTCAATTATAACACTGATGCCTCTGGAAACAGCGCCGTGGGGTTCTTGGTGCTCTTGTTTAATGACATGACCGGAAACGGCACTGGCAATAACAACACGGCGGTTGGCTCTGACGCGCTCTTTTCTAACACTGATGGCGGTTCAAACACCGCCGTTGGATATCAAGCGCTTCAAAATAGCACAGGCGATTACAATATCGCCCTTGGCGCGGGAGCTGGGACCGAGTAGATCGAAAACAGCAATAATATTTATATCAGCGATGCCGGTGATGCCGCCGATGAGAATGTGATTGCCATCGGCGGGTTTGCTGCCAGCGGAACTCCTTACGAAGCCTGCTACATCGGCGGCATTGCCGGGGCAGAAATTTCTACCGCCAACGCCGCCTCTGTGTACATCGATACGACCACTGGCCAGTTGGGGACAGCGCTCGTCGGTGCCAATGGGAACAAGAGCACTGCTCCTGTTCGCCGAGGTGCCCAGCGCCAAGCCATGTTCGATCGCAAAGTAGAGAAGTTGCAAACAAGGATCGCGCAGCAGGAGAAACAAATTGAGATTCTCAGTACGCAGCTCAAAGAACAGGCTGCGCAAATCCAAAAGGTGAGCGCGCAGCTTGAGACGAGCAGACCGGCTCCGCGAGTGGTGACGAACAATCAGTAAACCACGGATTACACGGATAGTTTGAAGACCGCACGATCTCACTGGAGATCGTGCGGTCGATTTTCCCGCTCTAACCTCGATGGGTTGTGATCTGGCAAGAGGAGCGCTTGCCCTACAATTTCATCCGCGTGATCCGTGGTTGTCTTCGTTTTGCTTGACGAATTCGGCGCGCCTTGTGAACCTTCAACAGTTAGCGTCTGATACAGACGCCCTACAATATTTGACATGAGCGTGGAGTACACGGACGCACCGCCTACTCGGCCCGAACCGAGCGTGGGAGATAAAATGGCTTGTCCATACTGCGGACATCTCCTGCCAAAGGACGCGGAAAAGTGTGACCGGTGCGATTGGACGCGGACGGCGACGACTCAAACCGCCGAAGGCAAAGCGAGCGACGCAGTGGCGGTTCTGTTCAGTATCATCCCGGGCTTGGGACATATTTACAAGGGACATATCATGGCGGGCTTTCTCTGGATGGCTGGCGCGATCCCGGTGGGGATCTTCGTGTTGCTGGCTGCATTCGCGTCTGCGGGTTGGGGTCTTGGTCTTTTTTTCTTTTATCTCGGCGCGGTGATGTTGCATGCCTACGCCGTGGATGATCGCGTCGCGCCACCAAAAGAAGACGAAGGCGAAGAGTATTGAGATCGTTAAAACGCTGGGAAGTTGAAGGGTAGCGCACGCGTCTCGCGTGCTGGTTTCGGCATCGCGCCGAAATAGTTTTTCCCAACGCTACCTATCATACAGCGCGGCCGGACTAGATGAAAAGTTCGTGATCGCGAGACGCGATCACCAGCACGCGGGACGCGTGCGCAACCCAGATCATTGCGCCACAGCGGCGTGAATCTCCTCGAGAATTTCGCGCATGCCGTAGCGAAATTTCCATGTTGGGTAATGCGACTGAAACTTTCGCACGTCGCTAATCCACCAGATGTGATCGCCAATGCGGCTCGTTTCCTCATAGGTCCAGGTTAGCTTTTTGCCGCTGATTTGTTCGCACATCTCGATGGCCTCGACCATGGAACAGTTGCTGTGCCGGCTCCCGCCGATGTTATAGACTTCTCCGGAGCGCGGCGCGCGAACGAATTCCACAAATGCTTCGACGAGATCGAAGCTGTGGATGTTGTCGCGCACCTGTTTGCCTTTGTACCCAAAAACACGGTAAGGCCTGCCGCTCACGGTGCAGATCATCAGATACGAAAGAAAACCGTGCAGCTCAGTCCCAGCATGCGCAGGTCCCGTAAGACAACCGCCACGGAAAGAGACGGTCGGCATTCCGAAATAGCGGCCGTATTCCTGGACGAGAATGTCCGCGGCGACCTTCGACGCGCCAAAGAGAGAATGCTTCGTGTAATCGATGCTCATGGTCTCTGTTCGTGGATGTAAAGATCAACGGCGCCTCCGGAGAAAAATTTCTTGCGGCCTCCAGCAAATTCAGTGTGCCGTTCGCGTTGACAGTAAAATCGGTCTGCGGATCGCGCGCTGCCCAGTCGTGTGACGGTTGCGACGCAGTATGCACAATAGCTTCGATGGAGCCCCGACGCTGTTTGAAGAGCGCCATCACCGCGGCAGCGTCGCGAATGTCCAAATCGTGATGTTCGTAACCGCGAACATTCGCGATCAAATCGTCGCGCGTTTTTTTAGTGGAAGCTTCGACGCCGAAAAATTCTGCGCGCATATCGTTATCGATCCCGATCACGCGAGCGCCGTCGCCGGCGAAACGCCTGACCGTTTCCGAGCCGATTAATCCGGCCGAGCCTGTAACGATGATCGTGCGTGGCGTGCTCATTGCGTCTGCAGAAATCTCACAGACGACGCATATACGCAATCTGTGATCGCGAGCGGCGCGATGGATCTCACGATCGAAGTTCGCACCGCCTCATTCCACGCCAGCGCCGCTCGCGTATATGCGAGATCCCTAATCCCGCGCTGCGGGATTCGGGATGACAGCGCGAAGAGAATTACAAGTCGATTGAACGTTTCGATCGCTTACTCCGCAATCATCCATGTCACGTCTCCTGCCGAAGGATCGACTCGCGCGGCGGGGAATTGCCGGTCGCCTTCGCACACGCGCTCGATCAGCGCGGGATTTTTCGATGCGGCCACCAGGAACAATATGTGCCGCGCGTGATTGATGAGCGGAAAAGTAAACGTCAGCCGCCAGGCGTTGAGTTTCGGGACAAAGTTCGCGACGACGCGCCGGATTTGTTCGTTCAGCGCTGCTGTTTCGGGAAACAACGAAGCAGTGTGTCCATCGTCCCCGAGCCCGAGCAAAATCAGGTCGTGTCGATAAATCGGTTCACGGCGCTGGGTGGCCATGAGATCGAGATGGTCATGATATTCCTGCGCTGCGATTTGAGGATCAATTTCGCCGCGCATGCGCAAAACAGATTTTCCAGGAACCGCGGCTGGCGCAAGCAAAGTTTCACGCGCCATCCTGAAGTTGCTGTCTTTATCATCCGGTGGCACGCAGCGCTCGTCGCCGAACGTGATGTGAATCAATTCCCACGGCAAATCATGCGCAACCGCGGCAAGCCGCGCGTAAACTGGCCGTGGCGTGTTCCCGCCCGAGAGCGCAATCCGGAATTCATTGCGTTCGCCAATAGCTTTGTGCGCTTGTTCAAGAATGAAGTCAGTAGCGTCGGCAGTGAAGTTTTTGGTGCGAATTACCTGGGGTTTCACGGGTGAACCACGTTTCTTAAATCACCTACAACTAATATCACGAGCGAACTCAATCGCCTCTCCCTTTTCGAAGGTGTTTGCTTTTAGCGCCACAGGCGCTCTGTCATTTTAGCCTGGGGCATCGCCCCAGGTATCCGATTGCCCAGTGAACCAAGCGCTGAAAGCGCGAGTCAGTCCAGCGCGTGTTCCCAATCCCAGAGAAAGTGAATCGCGCTTTCAGCGCTGATGCTTTTTAGGGGTGCGATGCATCCTGGGGCGTTGCCCCAGGCTAGAAGTGAATGCGACACCTTTGGCGCTACGTGCATACTAAAAGGGGAGAGGTGGAGTGACGCACGCCGCGACAAATGACCAGCGTTCAGATCGCGCAATGTGACTGGCCGCGCTTCTGCAAATAACGCTGATGATATTCTTCCGCGCGCCAGAATTTCGGTGCGGGTTCAATTTGCGTTACGACCGGCCGATTGAAACGGCCACTCTTTTCGACTTTGGTTTTAGAAGCTTTGGCCGCCGCCTCTTGGTCGGGCGAATGATAAAAAATCACCGAGCGATATTGCATTCCCACATCCGGTCCCTGCCGGTTCAGGGTAGTCGGGTTATGGTTCGACCAGAAAATATCGAGAAGTTGATCGTAACTGGTCTGCGATGGATCGAACTCCACTTCCACCACCTCGGCGTGTCCGGTTTTATCGGTACAAACATCTTCATACGTGGGATTGTCTTTTGTGCCGCCTGCATACCCGACCGCTGTGGACAAAACGCCCTCCGAATTGCGGAAGGTTTCTTCCACTCCCCAGAAACAGCCTGCGCCGAATGTGGCTTTCTCCGTTTGCATACAGAGATGATGATGCGATTACGCGCGGCGCGCAACCACACGCTTGGACTGGGTTGATGCTCCGTTGCGGCTAAAAGATTTAACCGAAATTGGCAAAAATTTAGGGCGCGTTTACCTCTCCGCTTGGAGAAGGCCCTTCTCGCACTGCCATTCGCTTCTTGACTTGCCGCTCCCGGTCATTTCCATAGCTCTAAAGTCCAATAGCAATCGAATACGACCGCTGGCACTATTGGATGCTTAATCGAATGAACAGCTCCGTTACCACTCTCCACAAGATCCGTTGCCCGTTGCCTATTCGCCTCTTCAATGGATGCGGCGCATTGCTTGAAAAAGCGCTAAGTCCATCCGCCCCGGTGAATGCTGTTGATTTGATCAACACCGCAAAGCGACGCTGCGGTCTCGATGATTTCGGCGAAGTCGATTTTTTCGAAGCGCTTTCGCGTTTGCTGGACTCCTGCTACAGCGAGGCACGCCTCACCCTGCTCGGAAAGATTGCTCTCAAAACGAATATTGTGCAGATGTTGTGTTCGCGCTTGCAGATGGAACGGGATCGGCAGCTCTATCCTGACGTTGCACGCCAGGAGATCAGCGAACCGCTCTTTATTGTGGGGTTGCCTCGCAGCGGTACTACCCTGTTACACCACCTGGTCGCCGCAGACCCTGAGCACCGTTCGCCGCTTATGTGGGAAGTGATGTCGCCATCTCCCCCGACTCCCACCATTGAGAAACGCCGAATTCAGCGCGCGACTCAGAGTTGTAACTTCTTCAACTGGCTCGCACCTACTGTCCGCTACGTGCATGCCGTGGGGGCCGAGCTTCCGCAGGAATGCATCGGCCTAATGGCTCCCACTTTCATGAGTGATCAGTTCGACGCTATGTATTA
>WNGH01007549.1_pt1 | contig 10334 bp, 15 predicted proteins | sample 5400631 | NCBI WGS metagenome assembly WNGH01 (sample SAMN13153373, study PRJNA577476) | soil metagenome | isolation source: 115 cm soil or saprolite under Garry oak tree replicate 1 | place: USA:California | collected 2016-06-15 | reverse complement strand
GTCCAGCCGTTCATGTGGCTCGCGTTCTTCGGGAGCAGTTTCAGCGGTGCCTCGCCCGCCCTCGTGCAGCAGATCTTCCATACCGACAGCTACATCGCGTTCCTGCTCCCCGGGGTCCTGTCGACGTCGATGCTGACCGTCGGGATGTTCGGATCCATGAGCACGATCCAGGACAAACGCTTCGGATTCATGAAGCGCATCCTGCTGACGCCCACGAGCAAGGCGACCGTGTACTGGTCCAAGGTGCTCGGGTCGACGAGCCGCGGGCTCATCCAGATCCCCGTCATGATCATCGCCGCCCTGGTGTTCGGGGTGCGCTTCGCGGGGGATCCGCTCATGTGGGCCGGTTGGATCCTCGGGATCTTCTTCCTCGGCCTCGGCATGTCCTGCTTCTTCCTCGCCGTGACCGCGTCGAGCACGGACTGGCAGACGCCCGGCGTGATCTCGAACTTCATCACGATGCCCCTCATGTTCGCGAGCGGAGCGCTCCTCCCGCTGGCGAACTTCCCGGCGTGGATGCAGGCGATCGCGAGCGTCAACCCGGTCTCGTTCTCGTCCCTGCTGGGCCGCGGGATCGTGGTCTTCGGGACCGTGGATTGGTCGTACCTCGGGTACCTGGCAATCTTCGCGACCAGCATGCTCGTGGCGGGAACCGCGATCGCGAGTCGCTACCTGAAGGCCGAGTGACCTACGCGGAAGCCCGCGAGGTTGAGCGGCACCCCTGCGAACTGCCGGACGTCACGCGCGTCGAACTCACGTTCCCGCGCGGGGGCGCGCTGGCAACGGACCGCCTGCGGAACTGGATCCGTGCAGAACGGGAACGATGGAAAGTCGCGCGACCCATTCCCGGGAACTCGTGACGGGCAGCCGAACCTATAAGGACCCTCAGTCGTTGCCCGGGCCGGGGGTCGGAGGCCGTGGTGTCCTTTGACGTGTCGAGTTTCAACTGGATTGCGATCGTGCTGGCCGGCGTGAGCGCACTAATCATCGGCGCGGTCTGGTTCTCGCCGCCGCTGTTTGGCCGGCGCTGGATGGCCGCTCTGGGCATGAAGCCCGAAGACGCGGGGAACCCGGCGCCGGGCTTCGTCGTCGCGTTGGTGATCTCCATCATCGGCGCGACGTTCCTGCGGTGGGTCATCGGCGTCGCGGGTGCGACGTCGATCGCGGACGGGATTGAGGTCGCACTAATCATCTGGTTCGCGTTCATCCTGCTGCCGAGCGCGCCGAGCCTGCTGTTCACGAAGAGCTCCAAGACCGCCTTCGCGATCACGCAGGTCCAGCATGCGATCGCGATGAGCGCGATGGGAGTCGTCCTCACGGCGTACCGCTGAGCCGCGGTCGTCGTTCTTCATTGGGGCCAGAGACCATGGTGGGACGGGCGCGAGGGACGGGATGGGGGCCGGAGTATCGCATCACCGCGACGTTCCGCGTGCCGCTCGATTTCGCGTTCGCATGGTGCACGGACTACACGCAGGACGATGCGGGCCTCGAGGGCGAGGCGTACCAGCGGAAGATCATCGAGCGGTCGGCGCGGCGCGTCGTGTTCGAGGACCTCGAGGAGATGCCCGATGGCTGGTCCTGGGGCCGGGACGTCGTCACGCTGCGCCCCCCGAACCGATGGCACATGGATGGCGTCGGGAATCGCCGCGACGTCACGGCCGACTACCTCCTGACATCGCTCCCGGACGGCCGGACGCAGCTCGAGCTTCGTTGGAGGCGGCGGCCGACAGTGCCCGGCACGAAGCAACTCACGAAGGCGCAGCGCGAGGAATCTGCGCGGGTCGCCTGGAAGCGCTTCGGCGCGGCGATGGAGCGCGATCATCGGCGCAGCGGGTCCTCCGGGACCCGACCGAAGAAGTGAGCGGCCTCGGTTCGACGCGAGGCGGGGAAGCGTCACGTATGGAATCGGGAACGCGCACCGCGGTCGGGATGCCGCCCGGGCGCCTGCTCACGTTGGCGGACGGCATCTTCGCCATCGCGATGACGCTCCTCGTGCTGGATCTGCGGCTGCCCGACGGGAGCAACGTCGATCTCGCGACGCAGCTGGTCGTGCTGCGCTCGGCCTTCTTGACGTTCGTCATCAGCTTCGTCGTCCTCGGGGTGTTCTGGTTCGCGCATCACCAGACGTTCCACTTCCTCGTCCGGGTGAACCGCACGCTCGTCTGGCTCAGCATCGGGTTCTTCCTCGGGGTCGCCCTGATCCCATTCGTCGCGTCCGTCCTCGGCGCACACCCGGACGACCCGATCGCCCTCACCCTGTACGGCGGGGCCATCGGGCTCCTGACCGTCCTCGGGTACGTGACCTGGTGGTACATGACCGGGGACCGCGGGCTGGTGGTCGAGGGGATGGACCCGAAACTAGTCCGCAAGGTGCAACACTGGATCGCCGTCGGACCCGTGATCGCCCTCGTCGCGATCGTCCTCGCGTTCGTGAGTCCCCTGGCCTCGTTGCTCATCTACGTCGCCCTGCCGGTCCTGTTCATCGCCTTCAACCCGGTCGACGCGTACCTCGAGCGGCTCCGACAGAACGAGCGGTGACCGTCGAGAGGAATCGAAAACCAGTCGTCGCGGTCCGCCCGAAATAACGGGGCCACAAAGCGTGACATACATTCGTCTTGTGAATCAGAGTCACGTATGAATACCGCATCGAGCTTAGAGCCAGAGTCATGGCATCGACCACGACGATTTCGCTCCGAAAGCAGACCAAGGAGTTGCTTCGCCAGATTCAGTCCAAGGGACAAACCTATGACGAGGTCGTCCGAGCGCTCATCGAGAAGGCGTCCATCACGGAACACGACGCGCGATGGAACGGGATCCTCGAAGAAGAGGAATTTGTCCCGTTGGACGAACTATGACCTTTCGGGGCGGGGCTATCGATGATCAGGATGCGCGGCGTTCGAGGGACTGAGGGGCCGCAGCCTTATGACTCACGGCCCGATTCCCGCGTCCATGCTGAAGTTCGAGACGGTGGCGGTCGTCGTGCGCGATGAGGAGAAGGCGACGAAGTTCTGGAAGGACAAGATCGGTTTCCGCGTGGTGACCTCGTTCCCCCATTGGGTCACCGTGGCACCCCGCGGCGCGAACGTCCGGCTGCATCTGTGCCCCGACGCCCGCCCGGAGAAGGGGAACACGGGATACCTCTTTTCCACGAAGGACGCAAAGCGGGAGGAGGCGGCGCTCCGAAAGAAGGGCGTTCGGATCACCAAGCCGGTCAAGAAAGAGGAGTGGGGCACGATCTTCTGGTTTGCGGACCCCGACGGGAACGAGTTCCAAGTGATGCAAGGGGACGTCTAACGTCGGGTGGGTTCCGCCCGACCGGGCGCTTCGGGCAGCCATGCCACGCGCCACACCCGCCATAGGGCCGTCGGATCCGTGAGCGGATCGCCATGGACGAGGAAGAAGTCCGCCGGCCCGCCTTCTCCGATCCGACCGGCCTCCGACTCGCCGAGCAGTTCCCCGCCGCGAATCGTTGCAGAGGCCAGCGCCTCCCAAGGTTTCAGGCCGGCTTCCACCAGGGACTCGACCTCCCAAGCGAGGTGGTTGGCCCGCAACGATCCACCCCCGAAGTCCGTCCCCGTCGCGATCCGCACCCTGGCGTGGTGGGCGAGCCGCACGCTCTCGATCGCCCGCTGCCGTCGACGCACCGTTCGCTCCTTCCCCTCGTCGCCAACGAACCGCGGCAACGTCGTCGTCTGCGCGAACGACGCCCACGACCGGAAGATCGCCAGCGTGCTGACCAGGAACGTCCCCTGGCGGGCCATCTGCGCGGCCAGGTCGGAGTCGAGCTCGAAGCCGTGTTCGAGCGAGTCCACCCCCGCGTCGATGCCGACGCGCGCGCCGGGGAGGAGGCCGGAGTGCGCCGTGACCTTGGCCCCGCGGCCGTGTGCGAGGTCGACGACGGCCCGCACCGCCTCCGTCGACCAAGGGGCCTCCTCTTTCTTCGGGCCGTCGAGGTAGAGCTTCAGCAGGTCCGCGCCATCGTCGAGCTGCTTCGCGGCCGCCGCGAGGAATCCCGGGCCGTCGTCCGCTTCGATTGTGAGCCCCGCGGGGAGAACGCCGCTGTGCGCGATCCATGTTCCAGCGACTCGGAGTCGCGGCCGGGAGAGATCCTCCCGCCACCGCTCGCGCACGCGCAACGCGAGGGCGCGCTTCCGGCCGTCCCGCGGATCCACGGCCGCGGGCGAGCCGACGTCCCGCGCCCATCGCACGCCCGCGCGGCCGAGCAGGTCGCCGTTGTGCTCCGCCACCTCGAGCAGCTCCTCGGGCGAGTCGAACCCGCGATCGATCCAATGCGAGCCGCCGGGCAGGGTGACGTGGCTGTGGGCGTCGACCATGCCCGGGACGATCGTCGAGCCGCCCGCGTCGACGACGTGGACGTCGCCCGGGAGCTCTCCTTCGTCGGAGGTGGGCCGGATCCAGAGGATGCGGTCTCGGTCCACGAGGACGCTCAGGCCTTTCCGGAGGGTGGGACCGCTCCCGTCGGCGAGGGCAGCGTCCCGATAGAGCGTGGGTCGGGGAATCATGCCGAAACACCATCCGCCTTGCCGGCCTCAACTCCGTCGCTCGAACAGGGAGTCGCCGAACCACACCAGCGGCGGCTCGGGCTGGAGCCGCTCCGCCTTCGCGAGGAACGCCCGGAACCGAGGGTCGCGATCGTGCTCCTCGTGGGCCTCGTGGTCCGCCGCAACCATGTGCAGGAGGTAGTCATGGATCCCGCTTCGCGCTTCGCTGCCGCCGACCGCACGGACGAGCCGGGCTTCGAGGAACCGGCCTTCGCGGGTGAAGTCCTCCCAGATCGGGATCTCCTCGGCCTCGAACATCGCTTCGAACTGAGTCGCGCGATCCGCTGAGATCCGGAGGACAATCGCCGTCGTCTCGGGCTTCCCGTCACTCCCATCCCCGCCGACGATGAACGGCTCAGGTCGCGCGCCGGCCTGAATCTTCGGAGCCGGTCTCTTGCGCGTAGCACCGCCGGGTTTCCCCCGCGAGGCAACGCTCGCCTTCCGGGGCATGGGTCGGCGATGACCATCACGTTACTTAAGGTCGAAGCCGCAGGTCGGCAAAAGCCGCCGGAGGAGACGATTTGAAGATTGGACGCGTTGAGGCTGTCGGTTGCGGTAACGCGATGCGCGTCGTGTCGGTGAACGTCTCGCTTCCGAAGACGGTCGAATGGCGAGGTCGACTCGTGACCACGGCGATTTTCAAGGAGCCCGTCGACGGCCGAGTCCGAATCCAGCGGACGGGGCTTACGGGAGACCGCCAAGCGGACCCCTCGGTCCACGGAGGCCCGACGAAGGCCGTCTACGTGTACCCGAGCGAACACTATCCGTTCTGGCGGCGCGAGCTCGCGCGGACCGATCTTCCCTGGGGGTCGTTCGGAGAGAATCTCACGACGGAAGGCCTCTCGGAGGAGACGGTCCGCATCGGAGACCGCGTTCGCGTCGGTTCCGCCATCTTGACCGTCACGCAGCCGCGCTTGCCGTGTTACAAGCTCGGGGTCCGGTTCGGACGACTCGACATGGTCCGGCGGTTCCTCGCGAGCGGCCGGTCGGGATTCTACCTCGCGATCGTCGAGCCGGGGGATGTCGCAGCCGGAGACCCGATTGAATTCCTCGGCGGCGACGCGGCCCAACCCACCATCTCGCAGATCGTGGACGAGGTCCGCCAGGAAGAACCCGGCAAGTGATCGATCATCCCAACCGCGTCGTCACGGATCATGGGCGGTCCGGGGGACCTCGGGAACGGCACCGCCGGAAAGGGCTTACCGGTTCCTCGGCATGGCCCGCACCATGGACTCAAACGAGGCGAGGGAACGCGCGTCGCACCCGAAGCCCACGGTGCTCTCCGACTTCATCCTCGGGAGCCAGGACGGAATCGTCAATGTCCTTGGGATCATCCTGGGCCTGTCGGCGGCGACCCGCGACGTTCGGATCATCTTGGTCGCGACCCTCGCCGCGCTCGGGGCGGAGTCGATTGCCATGGGAGCCGTTGCCTACACCTCGACCCGGGCCCGTCGGCGGCTCTACTTGAGCCAGGCCGTTGTGGAGCGGCGGGAGATGAAGGAACTGCCCAAGACAGAACGGGACGAGGTCCGCGAGATCCTCGCCGGGTGGGGCTATAAGGACGCCGATCTCGAGGAGATCGTGGAGCGGATTTGCCGCAACCCGACCGCGGAACTCGAATTCATGATGTCCTTCGAACTCAAGCTGTCCCCCGTCGAGGCGGGTGCTCCGAGGGCGAGCGCGTTCCTCGTCGGGACCGCGACCGTCGTGGGGCACTTCATCCCCCTGAGCCCGTTCTTCTTCGTCGGGAGTGACGTGCTCCTCGGAGCGGTCCTCGCGATCCTGCTGAGCGGAGTCGCCCTCTTCGGGATCGGCTGGTACGAATCGAAGATTACGGTCGGGTCGTGGTGGCGGGAAGGGCTCGAGATGCTCGTCATCGGGCTCGGCGGCGGTGTCGCCGGGTACGTGATTGGCCGACTCGTCGGCGCCGCGTAGCGCGGCCCGGCCCGTCCACATGGGGACGATCTCGGGCGCCTGCCATCAGCCTGAGCCACGCGGTACGGACCGGACGGGGGCAATCTCGCGGTCCATTCCGACGGAATCGGAAAGCTGACGGGCGCCCGCGTCTGCTTGACCGCACGCGGAACATTCTTGCGCCGGTCGTCTTCTTCGCGAACGGCAGCCTCATTTCCTGAGGTGGTGCGCCTTTGCTTTCTACTCGGCTTCGCCATGAGGGCACCTGTCGATGGTGCACTTCCCTAATGTACCCTGCCTGTCAGCAGGGTGCACCAGCGCCCGTAAAGCCGCGAATCGTGTCTCAAATCCATGTCGTACGGAGGCCCCTGATTTTCGAGAAGTGGGGATCGTCCGAGACAACGCGACCCCGGAGACGAAGCGCCGTGGCGGCAATCACGCAGTCCGCCATGGGCAGATCCCGATGCATGCATTGCAGGAACCCGGCCTCGCGCGCCAACTCAGGGTCGAGTTGCACCACTTCCAAACCAGCATGCTCAAGGGCCCTGAGCTTTGCCAACGCCTCAGCACGGCCCGCCTCCTGACAGATGGCGTTCGCCACCTCTGCGATTACGATGGACGGAAGCACTCCCCGCCGTTCCTTGCGGAGCGAGGCCAGCTTCGTTCGAGTCCGGGAAAGAACTTCCTCGTCCTTCGCTCCGTAGTGGGTGAGAAGGAATTTCGAGTCCAAGATTTCCTTCAATCGTTGTCCTCCCGAGACTCCTCGAGAACCTTCAACAGACGCTCCAGGGTCGTAATCTTCGAGAGGGAACCGCCCAGGTCTTCGAGGCTTGGCACGGGCCGGATGAGTAACGAATCGCCCCGATCCTCGACCTCGAGCCGACTGCCCTCCTTAATGCGGTGACGCCTTCGGAACTCGACGGGGATCGTCGTCTGCCCCCTTCGGGTAACCTGGATGACCTTTCGCGCACGCTCCATGCCTTTGACAACGACCTCCTATCAAATAAATATTCCTATTGGGTGAGTGAATCCTACTTCTCTACGAATCCTATTTCGAGCGACACTCTTGGCAGATTGTCTCCGATACCTCCAACCGCACATTTGTTCCTCGATCGGAAGCGTTCGGGCGGTGGGAACCAATCCCCCGGGTTCGCCCTCTGTCGCCGTGATGCTTAAGTACGTGTCGCGTAATTAGTACGCGAAATGTCCTCGCTAGAGACCCACCTGCGGAAGGCGGAGGAGTTCCGGGCTGGTGCCTCCGTGATCAACGAGCCTGGCCTCCTCGTCGAGGCGTGGTTCCTCAGCGCTTACCACCTCATCGAGGCATGTGCAGCCAAGAAGCGGGTCCACATCCAGAAGCACCAACGCGTGCCCGATGAACTTCAGCGGAACCCGGCGATCCTGGGTCCACACGCCTCCACCGTGGCCGACGCGTTCCGCTACCTGGACCATAACGCCCGAGCCAAGTTCGTCTACGGAAACTCGGGGACGCGGGCCGATCTCGCAAAGGCGCGGAAGAGTTTCGAGACCATCGACTCCATCTGTCGGGAGGTCCTGGGATGAATCCCCCCCGGTTTGAGGAAGCCATCCGGGCGGCGGCCCGGGAGCTCGCCGCGGTCCCCGGCGTGCGATCCGCAGTCCTGTTCGGCTCGGCGGCGCGGGGCAGCGCAACCGAAGAGAGCGATATCGACATCTTCATTGAGTGCAACCCAGACGCCGAGGATCCCGCATGGAAGGTCCTGCTCGCCCTCGACCGCCGGTTCGACGTGGAGTTCAGCGTCATCTATTATCGCCCCGAGGAGCGCGACGCCATCGATAAGCAATTCCTCGAATCCATCGTCCGCCACGGCCGGGTCCTCTTTGGCGGCCTTCCTCGCGTGACACCGGTCGAGCTTGACCTCCAGCCTCTCCGCCTCGTAAGCTACAAAACGGACCGTCTGTCCCCCCGCGAGCGCGCTCGGTTCCTCCGGGAAATCGACGGATACAAGACTCAAAAGCGGGTCGGGAAGAAGACGTACGTCGTCCGGAAGACTGGGTTCTTGACCGACGCCGGTGGCTGGCGGGTCGGGCGAGGAGCGGTCATCGTCCCCGAGGAGAAAATCGAGGTTTTCGACGAAATTCTTCGGCGATATGGAGCGAAGCGGCACATCATCCCGATCTGGTCTCAGCGTCCGTGACACGACCATTCGTGCCGACGACCACAGAGGGGCCACTGCCCCGTATCATCCCGAAGACAGGTTTTCGCGTGCCCCGAGAGAACGCCTAAATACACGCGGTCCCTCCCTTGAAACGTGCCGGGTTCGATTCAACGGGTGAGGGAGGAGTATCGCGAGCGGGCACTGGTGGAGTCCGCGACGCGGCTCCAGGACGTCTCCCCGGACATCACACTCGACATGACGGCGGACTTGATTGAATCGATCTGGAGTCTCCGAAATGCCGGCGAAGCCGCGCTCGTTCGTCGCCGTGGTTAAGGCAACCGAGCGATCCCTCCGGGCCGCGCGAGTTGAGCATGTTTTCGTCGGAGCCCTCGCGGTCTCCGCCTTCGGCGTCCCGAGGACGACGACGGATGTCGGCGTAATCGTCGAGTACGGCGAGGAGGACGCTCCGCGGATGGCGGAATCGTTCCGTCGGCAGAGCTTCAAAGTCCGTATGGAAGATCTGAGAGATGCGCGGGCGGAAGGGCCCACTGCACGGTGCATGACACACTCTCCGCCTTCCACGTGGAGATCGCTCCGGCAGCTCGACCGCGAACGAAAGACGCGATCCGCCATTTCGTCAGGGTTCGATGGCGAGGAAGTATGCTGCCGATTGCCGACCCGGAGCATACGATCGTGATGAAGCTGGTGTACGGAAGCGATCAAGACGTCGAGGACGCCCTCGGCATCTTCGTCCGACAACGGAAACGGCTGAGGATGAGGCGGATGCGGGAATTCGCAAGCCAACAAGGTGTGCTCAAGGCCCTCCGTGTACTCGAACGGAAAGCTGACTAGTGAGCCGCCCCGATGTCGGACGATGGCGCACTCTGTGCATGGTGGCACCCTGCCGTGAGTGAGACGGCCAAGTCTGTTCAGGTTGGCCGATGTCTGCGTCGCTCGGTGATCTTGCGGCGCACTTGAGTGCGATCGCTCGCGAGATACGGCAAGGAACCGAAGCGTTGGCGGATCCGCACGGGCCCGCGAATCGCGCTTGGCGTCGGTCAGGGAATGATCTGGACCGGGGTGCCGAGGCCTTGCGGCGGGAAGCCGCGGTCCCACCGGACGCGAAGCGCGCCTTTCCGCCCGTGGAGGGCTACAACCCGGCCCAGGATCTTCAAGCCGTCCTTACGGGCCCACACCACCCGGGCTCCCAGGAGCTCCGCCGCATGCTCCGGCTTGGCGAGGGCCACGATCGTCTGGTAGCTGTCCTCCTTGAACTTGCTTTGACGGAACGCGGTCACCGTCCCGGACACTTCGGCCTTCGCCATACGAGGAGCGCCACTCCCCCCGGCGCTATAAGGCCTCCGCATGCGCTCTGGCGGCGGGGCCCGCGATCAGTGCAGGAGCCCGTTCGCCTTGAGCTCGGCCGTGATCTTCTCGACGGCCTTCTCGACGTCCGCGGGCTTGCGCGCCCCGGTGCACACGACCTTGCCGCTGCCGAACATCAGGAGGACGACCTTCGGCTCGTCGATGCGATACACGAGGCCGGGGAACTGCTCCGGCTCGTATTCGACGGCACCGAGCCCGAGGGTGATCGCGACCGCGTTCAGGTCGATCTGGGCGCCGAGGTCCGACGTGGCGACGATGTTCTGGACCTCGATCTCCGGATTCTTCGTGATCGGGATGCCCGCGGCCTCGATCTGCTTCGCGACCAGCTCGATTG